>Ga0209358_10002420_pt1 | contig 14203 bp, 8 predicted proteins | sample LauGreFa1BDMLBSN_2_FD_187574 | JGI IMG/M metagenome (GOLD analysis project Ga0209358, IMG submission 187574) | Freshwater lake microbial communities from Lake Michigan, USA - Fa13.BD.MLB.SN (SPAdes) (version 2) | ecosystem: Environmental > Aquatic > Freshwater > Lake | place: Lake Michigan, USA... | reverse complement strand
TTTTCAATAATTTAGAAGCGTTTTCTTTAAAAGATATAACTAAAGAAATTGATAAAAAAGTGTCAAAGGTTGAAAAAAAAATAGGGGAAACAACAAAAAATACCATAACAAAGGTTGAAAAAAAAACAAATGATACCATAACAAAGGTTGGAAAAAAAACAAACGATACCATAACAAAACTTGAAAAAAAAACAAACGATACCATAACAAAACTTGAAAAAAAAACAAATGATGCCATGACAAAACTTGAAAAAAAAACTATTGGTTTTGTAACACAAAAACTCACATCTGTATTTGATCAATTAGGAGATATATTTAACGATGGATTAATCAAACCTATGACTTCTTTATTTACAGGTATAGGAAATATATTTGTTCAAATATTTAAAATATTAGGATTGGTTGTAAATAAAATTGTATCATTACCTAGTTGTATATTCACATATGTATTAGTAGAAGCTTATGACGCTATATATCGTATTTATAAATCTATTATGCCTAACTGGTTAAAAAATATTATTTCTAAAATATACAAATATACAATTAAATTCATAGTTGATTTTTTAACAAAAATTTTAGGTATAGATGATAGTATTAAAAAATGTTATGGGTTTAATATTAATAAAGAAATGGATTCAATTAATTCTGAATTTAAAAATATAAACAATAGTTTTAAAAAGGATTTTGGTAAATTAAATTTTAAGAAAATCAAAGTATAGTTTATTAATAATTAATAATTAATAATTGCCTAAAAAATATAATAACATGTTATTTTATTATAATGAATACTACACCAAATACACAAAATACTAATAATATACCTGTTAATGTTCAACAATATGGTGGAAAATCAAAAATTATAGCTTTTTTTATGAATATATATGCACATGTAAATCATAATGTCATGTATCTAAATAATAGTAAATTTTTTGCTGGTATTATCATGATTCTTCTTAACGTTGGTTCTAAATTTATTTCTATTCAATTTAGCAAATCAACTGAAGAATATATGAAATGGACTGTCAGCAAACAACTTTTGGTATTCTCTATGGCTTGGATGGGTACTCGTGATATTTATACCGCACTTGGACTAACGGCTGTTTTTACTATTTTGTCAGATCATTTATTTAATGAAGAAAGTCGTTTATGTATTGTTCCACACAAATATAGAGTTCTTGATAAATTAATTGATACGAATGATGATGGGGTTGTTAGTGAAACTGAAATATCAGAAGCTCTTGCTGTTTTAGAAAAAGCAAAGAGAGATAAACAAAGAAAAGAACAAAAGAATGCATTTTCTAAATTTGATTTTTATAAATATAATTATCAAGAATAAATATTATATTATACATTTTACTATAATATAATAAATTTACTATATTATTACACTATTTATTAATATATTTAATAAATATTTCACTATTCAGTAATATATTTAACGCTCTTGTGATTTCTTCTTCAGAACCCAATGGCATTTTTTTCTCTCTTGCTACATCCATAAAATCATCAATATTTTTTTCTGCTAGAGACAATTTGTTTTTTTTAACTATTTGTTTTATCATTGTTGTTAGTCTCATACATTTTCCTGTTGTAGGATTTATTATTTCACCTGCTTTACAATTTTTTGTAGGCGAAATTACTGGCATGGATGCTTTTTTAATAGGTTTTGCTTTTGGAGATGATGCCTTTTTAATTGTTTTTGCTTTTGGGGATGATGCCTTTTTTATTGTTTTTGCCTTTTGTAGTTGTGCAGCTCTATCTCTCATTACTTTTGTTATTATTTCATTTTCTATGTCTCTTCTATCTCGCACAACCGGTACCATGGTCATTTTATCTTCATCTAATAAAGGAGTTACCATTTCATTAAATTCGTCATAATTTTGCAATATCTTTTTTTTCCATACTAATTTTAGAAAATTTGCATCTACTTTTTCTTTTTCCTTTCTATCTTTACGTGTATAATTTTTTGGCATCATCATTTTAATCGCATCTTTTATATTTTTCATTTCTGTTTTTGAATCAAAAGTAGGTTCTAATTTTTTTATTTCCAAATCTATTAACATATTTAATATGACTCTTGTTTTGCCTACTTTTGTTCTGTCAAAAATATTTTTACTTTGTATTAAATCACGAAGCATACCTATTGTTACTTTTTCTTTAAAAAATACAGATAACATTTTTGTAAATTTTTCATAAATCATTCCAGCATAACCTCTTATAACTTTTTTTAAATAATCTGCAGCATTTTCTGTTTTTATTAATTTGTCATATATATTATCTAATAATACAGAACTTGGTATTTCTGGATTTTTTAAACATAATTCAGTAAAAAACATTGACCATGCTACACAATAACCTCCTGGTTCTGCTTTTGTTTTTGTTAATTGTGACATTCCTTCATAATTTTGCATTCCATGTATATAAGGACATACATCATTTGATTTTGTATATTTAATAGGAGGCATTTTATATCTACTTCTGATTAATTCTGTATTTATTATTTTAACAAATATATTAAATAATTTGTCTTTTGTTTTTTCAATATATCCTTCTGGTTCACTTGAATTATAAAATTTACCATGCGGTTCAAAATGTTCTAACTCATTATTATTTTTTCTATATATTAAAACATTTGCGTGATATCCGTCTGAAGTTTTTATTTGAAGTGGAATAATAATGATTGTTTTACCTCTAATAATACAATCGGCTACTTGACTTGCAACATCATTTAAATATTCTTCTATTACTTTCATTTCTTCTTTTGTGTAATGAGCTTTTATATCTATTGCTAAACCTAAACGTCTCTGTTTTTTTTCAAGACCTACATAACAATCTGATTTATATTTTTTTAATAAATATAAGTAAAATAATGATTCTACTTCGGATGAACCTGCAAAATCAAAAATGGTTTCGCCTTTCCTATTTAAATAATCTAACGAATGTTCTACACTTTTTGATAAATGTATTGGATGTACCATATTTAGTTTTTCTTCGTGTGACATAATATTAATATATATACTATTAATATTAAATTAATAATAGTGTAAATTTGTATTAACAATTTCTTATAGTTTTATTCCGTTTACCACCTTGATATAATTCTTGAGAGTTGTATTTTCTTGTTCCATTGTTTCGTGATGTATTTAGATATGATTTATTATTTTTTATTGTACTTGAATTATTGCTTGTGCTTGTTTTCAATGGCTGTTTTTGTGTTTTATTTTTTAAGTAATCATAGACTGGAGGAATAACATATTTTTTACCACTAAAAACAGCATATGCCTTTCTGACCGAATTCCATTTTTGTCTGCATTTCGCATCACTTATTTGTTCACCACTTAGACTTGTACCTTTTTGTAATTCCATATCTATTGTTATATAGTAGCATATTTTAGATGAATCTCTTTTTGCTTCATTTTTTATAAAATTGTTTAAAGCTCCTCCATTTGATTCTCCTCCCTTTGATTCTCCTCCCTTTGTTTCTCCTCCCCTTGAAACACTTTCCATTATTTGAATCAACTCTCTACTTCTATTTGAATTAAAATAATTTTTAAAATTTCTTAAAAAAGCTAATGTATTTTGGTCTTCTTCGCGCATAATATTACTAAATGAATCATCTATAGAATTAAATATATCAGGCAATAATTTTGCCTCCAAATTAGCAGATTCTCTAGGAAAATATTTTGAACCATATATAAAAAATAAAATAAATATTGGAGGCAATATTTCATAGTTGTTATTAAATATAACATGTGTTTCTAAGTTTTTAACAAAACCTTTCGGGTTTTTAGGACTCTTACTGGGAAGTAATGTTGTATATGTAAATGTTATTAGTTCATAATGATCATTTGATTCACATAAAAATAAATATTTATTCCAATTATTACAATCATTTGATGTTAATAAGTTTCCAGAGGCTATTTGAAATTGGCGACTTAAATCATTTGTATTTGTATTATAGTGTATTACAATAATATTTATTTTTAATTTATCACATAAAGCATTTATTGTTTCTTCATCTGCCCAATATTCATTACTAAGTATATATTTTTTTATTTGTTCTCTATCATTTAATTCAATTGAATTATTAAACGGAGTTGCGTATTCTGGTGAATTTATATTTGGAACAAATGTTGGTTTTATTACTAAAAAATTAGGTAACGATAAATATGTATTATTTATTAAAGCTAAATAGTCTTCATTAGATAAAACAAAATTGTCTGTTCCATAATTTCTTTGTGTTAATTCTTCCAAAAATCTGTCATTTAATAAGCCTTTACTTCGATCAATAAATTCTTGTTTACCTAGTAAATTTCCTTTATCACTAATTAAATATTCATATACTAATTCTCTTAAATGTGCTACTGTAAAATTTATACTTCTTGCACGTATAGTACTTTTAATTGGATTTCCTGGATTTTTATGATTATAACAATTTATAGCGTTTGCAACTGCTAAAAATAAACAATCACCACCTCCCCGATTTGTAGAAATACGCATTCCTGGTATTAATTGTCTGTAAGCACCATAACTTAATGTATCAGCAGTATAATCTATTTTAATAGTTGTTGAATCTGATAAATAATCTCTTATTATTTTTTTTGTTTCATCATTCATGTGTAAAAATATTTGGTTTACTAAATTATAATAATTTCTGTCTCCAAAAAAATTTTGTAATGCCGTTGTTGAACGATAATTTCCACGGGGATATGGAAGAACACATTGAGGAGGACGTTGAAAAGGAAGTTTAGGAGGAATTGGAGAAGAAATTTCAGGAGGAACTTGAGGAGGAATTGGAGGAGGAAGATCAGGTATTGGTTTTTTAATAATCTTTTCTTCTTGAATTTCTTCAACGCGTTTACTTGGAGGTATATAAGTTGGTTCAGAAATAATCTCTGTAGAAGGAGGTTTTACTTCAGGAGTTTTAAAAGGGACAACCTCTGTAGAAGGAACTACTGGTGGTTTGATATTATCTGGTTTTTTAAAGGGGACAACTTCTGTAGAAGGAACTACTGGTGGTTTGATATTATCTGGTTTTTTAAAGGGGACAACCTCTGTAGAAGGAACTACTGGTGGTTTGACAGAAATAATTGTTTTAGAAATACCTGTTGTAAGTGGTGTAGTTATAGGTATTGTAGTTATTATAGGAGGAGTAATTACTACAGGTGGACCATTATAATTTGGACCATTAAGTAAACTTGGCGTTGTTTTTTTAATTTCTTGTAATTGTGTTTGACCACTTATTATTTCATCTCTAATAATATTTGCGTACATCATTGGATTTGTTATTTTACTTGTTTCAAATTCAACAGGTTTTTGTTTTGTATTAACACTCCAATCACCGGTTGTCCATTGTATATCAGCAATAGCATATGACTCTTTATTAATATAAATAATACTTCCTGTTGAAAAAATAGTATCTAATGTAACTTTTATATTGTGATCAACATATCCTTTATTGGTTGCTTCTTTTAATGTTTTCTCTTTTTTCATTCCATGTGAATTTATTAAGGATTCGAATAATCCCTTATTAAAAAATACCTGTTTTCTTATTTTTTCAGGTATTTTTTGAATAACATCTTTATCTAATTTTACTAAAGGATTAAAACATACTTGATTTTTATCTTTATCCTTGGTTGTCATACTTGAATTAAAAATAATAGTTTGAAATCCTGGTACACTTGTATTTATAGTTATTTTTAATTCATTTGGAATAATTTGAATCATTGAATTTAAAGGTAATTGTGTTGTAGTAGATGTATTTACTTTTACACTTGTTAAACCTTGTTTTTCTTCATTCATACTTATACTATTATTATATTATTATCATTTACTTTTAAAATAAAATTGAAAAATATATAATACTAAATATTATAAATATAACAATATAAATATGAACAATCAAATACTTATTCAATTAGATAATTTAATCGAGGGAACAATAATTAAACGCCCCTCCAAATTTATAAAATCGCCTTATGTTGCGGATGTTATACCCGTTGGTTTTGAAAACGAAGTACTTGCTCATACAGCATCATTAGGTTGTTGTGGTTTAGCTGATTCAAATGCTACTATTTTAATGGCTCTTGTTCCTAGTCCTAAAAATAAAAATTCTAACAAACTCAAGTGTGAATATAAAGTTTATCTTTCTGTTGTAAGAGAGAAAAATGTAGAAATTATTATTGGTATTCATCCAAAATTAGCAGAAGACATTACCGAATCTGCTTTGAAACAAAACTATTTATCTAATTTACAAAATATTCGGTCTTATAGGAGAGAAACTGCTATATTTGTGGAGGGCAAAGTGGATTCGCGATTTGATTTTAGCGGAATTGACGCAAATGGAGTGCCATTTATAATGGAAGTAAAAAATGTCCCGCTTGCGGATTACGAAGATATAACTGCGAAAGATCGAAAAGGGAAATGTTATGATGATAGGTCTGTAGATTCTAAAGTGGCTTATTTTCCAGACGGCTACCGAAAAAAAAGTACGGATCCTGTTAGCCCGAGGGCTTTAAAACATATACGAGAGCTTACTCTTATTAAAAAAGAATCTATTACACGTTGTATAATGTGTTATGTTATACAACGTACCGATGTAGACCGATTTCAGCCATCTATTATTGATCCTGAATATAGGGAAGCCGTTAAATTAGCTATTGAAGCTGGTGTAGAAATAATTACGATGGTTGTTCAATGGACAAAAGATGGACAAGCTTATTTTATTAGAGATGATTTACCTATTTGCATTTAGCTTTATTATATAAAATATTATATTATATTAATTTATATGAGTTCTCCAAGTATTGCTGTAACATCATCACCTATTATTACAACAGATATAAAACAAAAACCTATTTTTAAACAACATTTAGCTAATTTAGCTAAAAGTGATGCACATCATGATTTAAAAGAAGTCTTAACATCAGAAGTACTTCAAAAACAAAACATTAGTAACGCTTTTAATTCTGGTATACCTGAAGGTGCAATGGATTATTATGACGAATTAGGTTCACTAGCTTCTGTTATATTTGACATAAATAGTATCCCTATAAATAGTTCAGACAAATTATCCGAACAACTTAACATAGTATCAAATGTAACATTAGACCCAAATATACAACCAACTCCTTTACAAATAGGGTTAAATAAAGATAATATATTTTTTAATTATAGTGTTGTACAGTTTGTAATGACGTGTAGCAATAATTCCAAAAAAGGAATTACTTCTTATAATGGGACAAATTTTGGAATGGATTTTTTTCAAAACACTAAATTGGGTGGTGCTTCAGGTACAGATGCAGCATTTATTGTTGATTTTTCACAACACGGATTTATGGAAAACCTAGTACAAAATGATGTAAGTAATGTTAGTCCTTATAATTGTCATTATTTAATGACTCCAGAAGTTGTTAATGACCCTGCAGGCAAACAAAATGTTCATAATTCATCACTCTTTAAAACAAACACAGGTATTAATTTATATTCATATGTTGAATTTAGTCCAACTAATATTTATTATAATAAATACAACCCTTATGATGTTTCTCCTTCTAATAATTTTTTTTCAAATTACAATTTTACATTATCACATATTAAACAAACGTTCACTAAACAAAAAGCAGAAAAGTTAATTACTGATTTAACTATTAGTTATGATTGGGATACAAAATCAGGTTCCAAACCATTAGTTGATGTTATTGAAGATAGTAAAGGCGAAAATAGTAATAAAACTGTTATGGGGTTTCTTAAAAAAATGATTGAACGTATTAGAGATTTAAACCAATCAGATCCTAATAAAGTTCCATTGTATTTTAATTTTAATTCAAAATGTCAACAAAAAAGGGGTGGTGATTGGTTTCAAATATTAGCATGTTTAGATGCTAAAAATCGAAAGTATACACAAATTTTACCTGATAATGGTAGAAAACAAATTAATTTGCCAATAGGGTGTCCTGTATATTTAGTTACACATGACAGAATAGCCGTTTCATTTGCTTTATTAAATGGCGTAAATGTAATTTATGTAGATTACTATGGTAGAATTTTTGTTTTTAAAAATTCAGCTGATAATTCAACAATAGGTAATGGTAAACCTATCGAAGAAATAATATTTGACAATATGAAAACTAATTTTATTGAACCAAATATAAGTGAACTAATATTAAATTCTCAAAAATATAACGATATTATTAGTCATGTTGATAGTGAAGATGATGCATTGAAATTGTTTTTTGATATTACCAATAATATGATTAATAATGTAGATGATATTAATCAAATTGATGTTAACAATGATAAATTTATCACTTTAATGAGCAATCAAATTAAAAAAATTTTTCATGCTGCAATAAAGCGATGTTTTTATAATTTGAATTTAATTAATATTACAAATGAAATAGAGATTTGTAATAATAATAAAGATATATTGTTAGGTGTCTATGGAAATGATAAAAATAGTAGTATTATGGTATTAAATAAAGCTATCAATACACTTGTGGGTATAAGAAATAAATTTGGTCTTATAACTGATACTACAAAATTTCGAAATGGATTAGGAACATTCTTAAATATAAATTCTATGAGGTTGGAAGTTTATCGTTGTGTAGAAAAATTATTTGAAGGTAGAGATAGTGACCTAGAAACAATGTTGATCCCTGAAAGTAGATTAGTAAATATAATTTCAGGAATCAAAGACACCGATAGGTATATATTTTTGCCATTTATTCAACAATTAGATGATGAATTTAAGGGTAAGGTAATAGAATCCTTAATTAATGTTAGCTATAAAATAATACAATATCTAAGTCATTTTAACCCGCCAGAGGTTGGACAAAATAACTTATTTAAAAATATTTTGAACACAATTAAAATTAAAATATCTAATAGAAGTGGTAGATTAAATAAAGAATTAATATATTATAATAGAGTCGCTAATTTATTATACCAATCTTTTTTATTTTTGGATAATAAAGGTCTTACACAGACTATTCGTCCTGAAATTATTGAGGATATTAATGTGGTTACTACTGATATTAGTATAGTTTCTGATTCTACAGATAATATAGTTTTGATGGAGGATATACAAATTATTGGTAGTTTGGCTAATGGTGTTGTTTCTGGGGATACATCAGAAGATGTAATATCGGGAGGAGGTTTTGAATTTTTTAACGTCTTAAACCAACCAAAACAAAACTCTAATACTATATGTGATGTATCGGTAAAACAAGTTACTTGGAATTTAATATCATCTTATTTAATAAATGATAAGAATATTATATATGAATTATTTCATACTATAAATACTGCTGAAGAATACGGAGAATCAGGTGAAGATGAAGACAAAGCATTTCCTAATGATTCTTTCGCTGAAATAGTAAATAATATATATAGGCATTACCTAAATATAAAAAAGGGAGGATCACCAGAAATAATTGTTGAAGAAAGTAATCCTTCAGCAGATGATAATTTATTACAGAATTTTAATTTGGGCTATCATCCTTTAGTACCAATATATGCTGTATTATCTCCATTTTATTATTCATTGGGTCCTAAATATGATAGTCATCCATTTTTTAATACATATTTTACTTATTTTAATGTTCTTGAAAAAATGGTTGATATAATTGACAGAAATTATTTAAATAATGCCTCTGATAAAAATAAAATTATAGCTGGTTATTGTTTAGGTTATTGTTTAAAATTCTTTTTATTTACATCAAATACAAATATTCTTCAAAATAATAAAATACTAGAGGTAATTGGTATATCACAAAAAGATTATTATACATTTTCATTAAAAAATGATATTTTTGCTAATTTAATGGTAGGAACTATTTATTTAAATCACGATGATGAACAAAAAGGAATTATGTTATTAGAATCTGAATTATTTAAAAATTTTATAAATAATGAGGTGAATATAAAGCAAATATTACAACAAGGAACTCCTATTGATAATTTACCAACATACGAAATATTACAAGATAGAGTGTTGAGTCTTTTGACAAGAATTGTTGTAAAGGTAAATATTGATAGAGGTACACCTCAAAACAACGAGTTTTTAGCTCAACAAGTCATTAGTGTAGTAACACCAGAATCAACTCAAAGTGATTCTTTATCATCGCCTGCAACTCAAGCATATCTTGAACGCAAACGAGAAATTGAAGAAATGAAATCTGAAGGAAAATACATACCTCCTTTACCACAAGAAAAAACAGGGTCTCAAGAGATGCGTGAGAGACAAGCTATACCACTTTCAGAAAGAACGATAAAAATTTCAAGTTCACCTAGCTCAGGTAATGAAAACGAAATAACATCTTCATTAGATAGTAATTCTAGTAGTAGTCCTTATGGTATTCGTAGTGGCGGTAAAAAAACCAGAAAACATAGAAGACATTTTAAAAACAAAAGAACAAAAAGGAGAAATAGCAGAACTAGAAGAAGAACAACAAAAAAACATAAAAGAGCCAGAAAAAATAATAGAAGTAGAAAGTAATTATTAAAATTTTATTTCTTTAAAAAAATCATTTACTAATTCTTGAGGAATATTGTTAAAATCCACTAATTTTTTATTTAATTCATATTGTTTATAATAATCTGAATTACTTGCCATTTTCTTTTTAAAGAATTCAGGGTCTTCAATGCATTTTTGTGCCGTTTTTGGCCCGCATTTTGGAAAAACGGAAGGAATATTATCACTTACATCACCCATTATGATTTTAATTTCTAAATCAGATGCGGCATTTCCTGTGGAGCTCTTATTGTCGGCAATGTTTTTAAAGGCTAAATTAAATAAATGTACATTATGACTATTTAATTGTAAATAATCTCTATCACTAGTAATAATATAAATACTACAACTTGGATACCGATTAATTAAATATTTTACTGAAATAGCAATACAATCATCGGCTTCTAATTTTGGATGCTTTAAAATCGTTTTTGCTCCTCCTTTAACAAATAAATCTTCTTCATAAGCCATTTTAAAGAATGGTCCGCCTTTAAAACCATCATTGGTTCTAGTAGCTTTGTATTGTGGAAACAATTCATTTCTCCATATATTTTCTCTCTTGCAATCTTTTCCAACAATTAAAATTGGATTAATATTCTTGTCTAACCTTAATTTTTTCGGTATTTGTTGCAATGTTTCTACAAAGATTTTTTTAAATTTCTCGAGAAATATTTCATTCTCAAAAGGTTCTTCTAATGGCTCTTCAGGAAAAGCATTTTTCCACCAATTTATTAAAGCATAAAACCTATAAAAACAATAATAGCTGCCATCTACAAATATAAAGGTTGGATTCATATTTGATTGTTCAAATATATTGCTCATTTGTAATATATTTGATAAATATTTAACTTCTTTCATTTTAATTTATTATTACAAAATGGTTTGCTCTAAATAATAAAAAGTAAAAATACATTATTACACCTTTCCTCATTGTAAATACCATTTTAGCAATACGTTTCTCTTCTTATAGAACTATTACACATAATATAATTATCAATAATATAATGTTAGGAAGAGGTTTTATTTATGCTGATAATAAAATATGGTATCCAAAAGAAGTTTGGATATATAATCCAATAGACTAAAACGGCGTTTGAAATGTAAAAAGTGTAAAATTCATATTTTATAGATAATTGTTGCAAATTTTTTTCCAAGACTTTTTTCAGAATTTTGATTTTGGACATTTATTTTTGTCCATTTTTGAAAAATAGAAATAATTCTTGAAAAATGAAAAAATGAAAATCTGTGAGACCATAAAAAAAATTAAGCTCTGGTTATTGAAAAAAGTTTTTTAAATTTGTGACGATAAATTTTTTATTTTTATATATTTTAATTTTAAAAGTATTTAGGCGTTTTTTCTTTAGCATATATATATGCTAATTGAAGCTAATTGTATTACACAAAAAACGCACACAAATTTTGTTTGTGAATTATGTGACTTTAAATGCTGTAAAAGAAGTGATTGGAATAGGCATATAAACACATTGAAACATTTAAATGCTAATAAAATGCTAGAAAATGCTAACATTTTTACGCCAAAAAACGCCGATACATTAACATTCATATGTAAAAAATGCAATAAAGATTTTAAACATTCATCTAGTTTGTCTAGACATAAAAATAAATGCCAACAACCCAAAAAAGAAAAACAAGAAATAATTAATGAAATAGAAATAACACCAGAATTAATTATAAATGTTTTACAACAAAACAAAGAATTACAACAAATAATTATAGAACAAAACAAAACAATTATTGAATTATCTAAAAATGGTACAATTAATAATAGTAATAATACTACAAATAATAATTCACATAATAAAACTTTTAATTTACAATTCTTTTTAAATGAAACGTGCAAAGATGCCATGAATATAATGGATTTTGTAGATTCAATAAAATTACAGCTTTCAGATTTAGAAAATGTTGGTAAAATTGGTTATGTAGAAGGTATTTCAAATATTATTATTAAAAACTTAAAATCATTAGATGAATCAAAAAGACCTGTTCATTGTACTGATACAAAGAGAGAAGTAATGTATGTAAAGGATGAAGATAAATGGGAAAAAGAAAATGAAGAGAAATATAAAATTAGAAAAGCAATTAAACATGTGGCACATAAAAATTCTAAGATGTTAAGTGAGTTTAGAATGAAAAATCCAGATTGTTTAAAAAGTACTTCTAAGTTTTCAGATAAATACAATAAATTAGTATTTGAAGCAATGGGTGGCAAAGGGGATAATGAATGGGAGAAAGAAGATAAAATCATTAAAAACATTGCAAAGGAGGTTTCAATTGAAAAATAATTCTTTAAGTTACTTTGGTAATTTATTATTTAATTTTATCGAATATTTTTTTCCAAGACTTTTTTCCGATTTTCATTTTTGGACATTTATTTTTGTCCATTTTTGAAAAATAGAAATAATTCTTGAAAAATGAAAAAATGAAAAATCTGTGAGACCATAAAAAAAATTAAGCTCTGGTTACTGAAAAAAATTTTTCAAATTTGTCACGATAAATTTTAAATTTTAAAATTTAAATAATAATTATTATTTAAAAATATTTTCTATTTTTATTTATATGGAAACTTTAGGAAACGCAATTATGCCAAATTCTGCTTTCAAATATTATTGTATTTGTTGTGACTATGGAACGTGTAAAAAGAGTAGCTTTGACGACCACATTTTGTCAGCAAAACATAAAATGGAAACCAAAGGTAAACAAATGGAAACGCAAGGAAACGCAATTCTGCCAAAAATATTTTATTGTGAAAATTGTGAAAAAAAATTTAAAAATCGTTCTGGTTTATGGAAACATAATAAAATTTGTAAAAATAAAAATGACATTAATATAAAAAATGAAGGACCAACAGACAAAGAGCTTATGATGATGGTAGTTCAACAAAATGCCATGTTAATTAAAGAAAACCAAGAATTTAAAAACTTAATTTTAGAAATTGTAAAGAAAGACACGACAATAAATAATAATAATAATAATAATAATACAAATTCACATAATAAAACATTTAATCTAAATATGTTTTTAAATGAAACATGTAAAGATGCCATGAATATAATGGATTTTGTAGATTCAATAAAAATACAATTGTCTGAATTGGAAAATGTTGGTAAAATTGGTTTTGTTGAAGGTATTTCAAATATTATTATTAAAAACTTAAATTCATTAGATGAGTCAAAAAGACCAGTTCATTGTACTGATACAAAGAGAGAAGTAATCTACGTGAAAGATGAAGATAAATGGGAGAAAGAAAATGAAGAGAAATATAAAATTAGAAAGGCAATTAAACATGTGGCACATAAAAACTCAAAGATGCTAAGTGAGTTTAGAAATAAGTATCCTGATTGTTTAAAGAGTACTTCAAAAATGTCAGACAAATACAATAAATTAGTATTTGAAGCAATGGGAGGCAAAGGAGATAATGATTTGGAAAAGGAAGATAAAATCATTAAAAACATTGCAAAGGAATTTACAATTGAAAAATAAATTATTAAATTATATATATATTTAATAATTTTAATAAGATCATAATATATGTATAGACCGACATATTATGTCATATTTTTTTTAACCATAATATTTGTTTATCACTTATTTCAAAATAATTTAGAAAAAAAATTTAATGTAAAATATTTTGGTTACAATAAAATTAAAAGACCATATAGTGATGAC
>Ga0209358_10002419_pt1 | contig 14206 bp, 10 predicted proteins | sample LauGreFa1BDMLBSN_2_FD_187574 | JGI IMG/M metagenome (GOLD analysis project Ga0209358, IMG submission 187574) | Freshwater lake microbial communities from Lake Michigan, USA - Fa13.BD.MLB.SN (SPAdes) (version 2) | ecosystem: Environmental > Aquatic > Freshwater > Lake | place: Lake Michigan, USA... | reverse complement strand
GCATTTGGGCTTCTTCCCATCGATCGGAAAGTTCGTAGCCATCGGCGCCGGTCATCGCGTACTCGCGCGGCCCGAGCTCGCACAGGAAGGTCAGTACTGCATCCTGGGGTGCGCGCCGGCGCCAACTGCGAAAGCCGTACTCCCACCAGCCCATGAAAAGGTCGAGCCAGTCCTTCTGGTGGGCGAAGCTGATCTGCACCTGGACCTGCTCGCGGCTGGCCACCCTTCCGTGGAAGCCCCAGCAGTTGTCGAGGATGCGGTGCATCAGGCGGTGGTTCTCCTCGGAGATCGGCCAGGCGAATTCGCGCCCCACAACGTAGTGCGACAGGTCGCCGGTCAATCGCATGTCCGGAAAACGATCGAGCAGGCGCAGCGTAAAGAATAGGTCCGTGGTCATGCGGTCGCGGTGAGTCTCCAGGTGCAGGGCCACTCCTGCCCGAGCGGCCATTGCTCGCCAGCCGTCGATCAACGGGATGCATTCGGCCACCGTATGCGGACGAACATCGGCCTGTAGATTAAGATGGTCGGCACCGAATTCGGCAACATTCGCCAGGATAGGCGCCAAGTCGTCGACCGTCCTGGGGTAACACTGTGCCTGCCAGGTCAAGCCCCAGTCACGCAGCTGCCCGGTGACCTCACGCACGTAGTCGCGATCGAAGAAACGCACCCCCGCTCCGTCGAAGCCGGCGGCGTGGATCATGTCGAGCTTGGTCGCCAGCGACCACTCTTCGCCGTCGGGGCGCCGCCGCTCCATGGCCCACATTGATTGGTACACCCGAAGTTGCTGCATCAGGATGCTTTGGTCGCGATTTCGCCAGCGTCCTTGAAGAAGCGCGTGCCCAGGTCACGCTGGTTCTCGTAGATCGACCCTTGTTTAGGCGCCGCCGGGTAGGGCAGGCGCACCGGCACAGCGGCCATGCGCGGCTCCACCGTCTCGGCGCCGCTCACCAGCAATTCCCCCCATGCCTTCCAGTCTGTGGGCGGATGGACCAGCGGCCAGGCATCCGCCGCGCGGTATTGGTGCAGCAGGAAGCGGCGCGGCTTGCCCGAGGTGTTGGCGGACGACCCATGCAGCAGGCGCACGTGGTGCACGGTGATCGAGCCCGCACGGCCCGTGCACATGACTGCTTTCGAAAAGTCGATCCCGCTGGTAGCGGGATCGATGCCACCGACAAAATGGCCGTTGGCGTTGTGGTCGTAAATCTTGCCCTTGTGACTACCGGGGATCACGAGCATCGAGCCATTGTCAGCCGTGAAGTCATCAATCATGATGCCCACCGCGGCCAGGTCATCATTGGTGTGCGGGTAGAAGGCCCAGTCCTGGTGCCACTCGATCGGGGACCCGAAGCCCGCCGCCTTCAGGTTGAGCTTGGAAATGTCAAAGCGGACGTTCTGGCCCCAAAGCTTGTTTAGCACGGCCACGATGCCAGGGTGGCGGACCATGCGCTCATACACCGGATGGTGCTGGTGCGGGGTCTTGATACGGCGCAGGCGCGGCTGCTCAGCGTTGTGGCCCGGTTCGAGGTCGAACACATCGGTGTGCTGCTGGGTGCTGCGGGAGCGCTCCACGAACTCATCGGTAACACGCCGCAAATCGGCGATGTCCTGCGCCGACAGCACGTCGGGCACGACGATGTAACCATCGCGCTCATAGCGCGCGACATCCTGGTCTGTGATCATTTTGTCTCCTCGGCGGCGTGCCAGTTCAGTGAGTTACAGCATGGGCAATCTCAATTGACCCATCGATAACATTGTATTATTATGTTATCAGCTTGCCGCCTCAGCAATGCTTGGTGATAAAGCGTAACTACAAGACCCGAACTACAACAACCGTTGGCGATTGCCGACACACAGGAGACACCATGGCGATATCTAGACGTGCCGTTTTAGCTTATGGCGCTGGCGCAGCCAGCTTCATTGCCTCTCCGGCAATCACCCGGGCACAAGGCGCCCCGATCCGTTTGGTTTTTTCGCACCACCTCCCGACCACCCACCTGGGGCACAAGATCACCGAGACCTTTGCCTCGCGTGTCAAGGATGCCACCGGCGGGCAGGTCACGATCGACATCCGGCCGGCATCGCAGTTGTTCAACCTGCGCACCTCGGCAGAGGCACTACAACTCGGCACACTCGACATGTGCTGGAGCGACCTGGGCACACTGGCCAACTGGCAACCGCAACTGGGTTTCATCTCGCTGCCTTTCCTGTTCAACGATTTCGACCACGTTAAGCGCGTCATGTACGGCCCAACGGGGCGGCAGGTCACCGATATGGCCAAGGAGTCGCTAGGTGTCGAGATCCTCTCTCTTGGCGCATCGGGCTTTCGGGTGTTCCTGTCGCGCAAGCCGATCAATAAGGCCGACGACGTGCGTGGCATCAAGCTACGGGTTCCGGAGATCCCCACCTGGGTCGCCATGGCCAAGGCGATGGGCGCCAACCCCACGCCGATCCCGGCCGGCGAGATGTACACCGCACTCCAAACTGGTGTTATTGACGCCATCGAGGTGCCGGCCGACTACATCGTCTCCGCCAAGATCTACGAGGTGGCCGGTTTTGCCACCAAGACCCACCACATCTTCACCGAAGTATCGATGATGGCCAGCGCCAAACGCATGGCAACACTGCCTGCCAATGTGCAGAAGGTGATCCGTGATGAATCCGTGCGGGCGGTCCAGAAGGACATGTGGGATGCCAACATCGCAGAGCAGACTGCCGCCTGGAACGAGCTGGCAGGCCGAGTGAAGGCCAACGCCACACCTGACATTGACAGCTTCCGTTCCAAGATGGGGCCCGTACTGACCGACTTCGTCGCCAAGACAGGCCCCAAGGGCAAGGCACTGGTCGATGCGACCGTAGCCGCCGCCAAGGGCTGACGCGGTAATGCCGGGTCCCCACATGGTGGACGCGCGCGAGGAACCTGTCCACCGCTCGGCGGTGCTGGACCGGCTGGACCGGCTGGACCGGCTGACGGGTGGCCTTGCCGCGACGTTGAAGGCGCTGTCGGTGGCATTTCTGGCGAGTTATTTCGTTCTCGTTTTGCTGCAGGTTTTCTTCCGCTACGTGATCAACGAGTCTCTGTTTTGGGCCGAGGAGCTGGTGCGTGGCATGATGGTCTGGGGAGTCATGATCAGCTCTGCCCTGGTGGCCGGGTCGCGAGGCCACATCCGGGTTGAGGTGCTCGAGCTGATGCTACCGCCCCTGGGCCGCCGGATCGTGGTCTGGATCACGGATGCGCTCTGCATTGCCTTCAGCGTCTTGCTGCTTTGGGCCGCCATCGAACTCATGGGTCGCTCCTGGCTCCAGCGTTCTCCACTGCTGGAGATCCCCAAATGGTCGGTTTACATGGCCCTAGCGGTCGGTGCCAGCTGTGAAGCCCTGCTGGTGTTGCTCACTTGGAACCGACCGCTGGCGACTGAGCATACGGTGGACCCCACTCTTTGAATACAGCCCCATGAAGGTTTGCGCATGACGATTTCCCTCATGTTGGGGCTATTCTGCATCTTCATGGTGCTGGGCCTGCCCATTGGCTACTGCATGGGGCTGGCGGCCATCCTTGCCATCCTCTACGATGGTCAGTTGCCGGTGCTGATACTGGCCCAGCAGTTTTACGAGGCACTCGACAATTTTTCCCTGCTGGCTGTGCCCTTGTTTGTGCTGGCCGGCGAACTGATGAGCGTCGCCGGCATCACCGAGCGGCTGGTGAACATGTCGCGGGCACTCATCGGACATTTCCGCGGTGGCCTTGCGCAGGCCAACATCATGACCAACATGTTCATGGGGGCCATATCAGGCTCTGCGCTGGCCGACCTCACCGCCATCGGATCCATCATGATTCCCGCCATGAAGCGCGAAGGTTACAAGCCAGCGTTCGCCGTCGCCGTCACGGCCTGTGCCTCCATGATGGCGCCCATCATTCCGCCCAGTGTGATCGCCGTCATCTATGGCTCGGTCACCGGCGTCTCGGTCGGCGCCTTGTTCCTGGGCGGTGTGTTCCCTGGCATCCTCGCCGGCGTGTCAATGTTGATGCTGGCCTGGTACATGGCACCGGGCGCGGGCGCCCACCCGTCGCCGCGCGTCGGATGGAGTGAGCGCGGCACGGCGACCTTGCGGGCGGCGCCCGCAATGCTGATGCCGGTGATCATCATCGGCGGCATCCTGTCGGGCGCCTTCACCCCCACGGAGGCCGGTGCCATTGCTGCCTTGTATGCCTTGTTGTTTGGCTTGGCGGGGCGCCGCCACGGGTTTGCCTCGCTCTACCGCAACTTTGCCGCAGCTGCCGCCATGACGGCTGGCGCCCTCGTCACGCTGGCGGGTGCCGGGCTGTTCAGCTGGGTGCTGAGCCGCGCCGGTGTCGGCCAAACCACCCTGCAGCTGATGTTGTCCATCACAAGCGACCCAAAGCTGGCAATGCTGGTCCTGATCGTCTTCTTCTTCCTGCTCGGCACCTTCCTGGAGCCGGTGCCGGCGCTGATCATCGTGGTGCCGATCATGGGTCCGCTGATCGCCCACTTAGGCTATGACCCGGTCCACTTTGGCATAGTCACCATCATGCTGCTGGTGCTGGGTTCGGTGACACCGCCGGTGGGAGTCTTGGCGATGGTGGCCTGCAAAATCGCGGGTATCAGCTACAACCAGTCGCTCCGCATGTTGCTGCCCTTCACGGCAGCCTGGCTGGCCGTGATTCTTTTGGTGGCCTTCGTGCCTGAACTGGTATTGTGGTTACCGCGCATCATGAAGGGCGCGAACTGACGCGCCAGCAGGCGCTTGCAAGGAGACGGAATGGAGAAGTTTCTGGTCGGCATCACCAGCGATGTGCTGATGTCGGATGGCGTGCCGATTTTTGGCACCGAAGTGTTGCGCATGCTGGACGTGCCGGCTTTGCAATGGGAATACATGGGCCAGGACTCCGGCAGCATCACGCCGGCGCATGCTGCGCGTTACGACGCCATCTGTGCCATGACAACCCGGCTGACGCCGCAAAGCCTGTCCGGTTCCGACCACCGCTTGAAGTTGATTGCACGTTTCGGCGTTGGTTACGACAGCATCGACGTGCCGGCATGTACCGCAGCCGGGGTGTTACTCACAATAGCACCCGACGGCGTGCGCCGCCCGGTGGCCAGTTCGGCCCTGACACTGGTACTGATGCTGGCGCACAAGGTGCTGGTCAAGGACCGCTTAACCCGCGCCGGCCGTTGGGCCGAGAAAATGGACCATATTGGCACCGGCCTGACCGGCCGCACACTGGGCTCGATTGGCATGGGCAACATCGGCGCAGAATTGTTTCGCATCGCCAGACCGCTGGACATGCACCACATCGCGCACGACCCGGTGGCCGATCCAGCCCTGGCAGCAGCGATCGGTGTGCGGCTGGTCGATATGGATACCCTGTTCCGCGAGTCGGATTTCCTGACAGTCAACTGTCCGCTGAACGATCGAACCCTCGGACTGGTCAATTCACGTCTCATCGGCCTCATGAAGCCCAGCGCCTACCTGATCAACACCGCCCGCGGGCCAATCGTCGACGAAGCTGCGCTGGTGGCCGCGCTGCAAGGCGGCCATATCGCCGGCGCCGGGCTGGACGTCTTCGAGCAGGAACCGACACCGCCAACCAACCCGCTGCTGGCGATGGACAACGTGGTCGTCACGCCCCATGGGATCTGTTTTACCGACGAGTGCATGCACGGATTGGCAGAAAGTGCATTCCGTGCCGTGCTCGAGGTGGCGGCTGGGCGAACGCCACCCTTTGTCGTCAACCCTGACGCCCTGAGCCGGCGCCGCTGAGCATCAGGCATGGGCGTGGTACCTGCACCCACATCGGCCAATGAGCCAGGTGTGCTGGTCGTGACCGGGGCATCGCGCGGCATCGGAGCAGCCTGTGCAGTCCTTGGCGCACGCGCTGGCTACCGTGTGGTGGTCAACTATGCGCGCAGCCACGACGCAGCCATGGAGGTGGTTGCCGCCATCGAGCGCGCCGGCGGCAGCGCCATCGCCGTACGCGGAGATGTTTCCAAACCTGCCGATGTGGATGAACTGTTTATGCAGACCGACCGCCATTTCGGCCGCGTTACTGCGCTGATCAACAATGCCGGAATCGGTGGCGCAATTCGTCCTATCGAAGACCATACCGAGGAAACGTTGAACGAGCTGTTCCGCACCAACATCTACAGTTGCATCTACTGCGCAGGCGCGGCCATCCGGCGCATGTCGCCCCGGCATGGGGGATCGGGGGGCGTTATTGTCAACATCTCCTCTGCAGCGGCACGGCTCGGTGGCATCCAGGGCATGGTCGCCTACGCGGCGAGCAAAGGTGCGGTGGACAGCTTCACAACCGGCCTTGGCAAGGAGGTCGGCAAGGATGGGATCCGCGTCGTGGGCATCCGGCCCGGAATGATCGCCACGGACATACTTGAGCCTATCGGCGGTGTGACCCTGATGCAGGCGACTGCCCCGACGATCCCGCTTGGTAGGGTGGGTCAGGCGGAGGAGATCGCTCAGGCGGCAATCTGGCTGTTGAGTCCGGCGGCGTCTTATGTGCATGGAACCACGATCGACGTCTCTGGCGGACGCTGACCGACGGCGCGGCGACACATAATGCCGGCCTTGGGCGGTCGAAGTGGTGAGGTTTTGTACGGGGCCCGACGGGCAACGCTGTCAGGGCATGACGCTGCCGCCATTGACTTCGATCGTCTGCCCGGTGATGTAGCTGGAGAGCTTCTCGCTGGCCAGGAAAAGCATGGCGCCAGAACACTCATCGGCCCGGCCCAGGCGCCCCATGGGGATCGTGGCGCTCAGCTGGGCAAGCAATTCAGAGCTGGTGTGGGCATCGTGGATCGGTGTGGCGATCACGCCGGGTGCGACTGCGTTGACGCGAATACCGTCGCCGACCAACTCCTTGGCCAGGGCGCGGGTCAGCGTCGAAATGTAGGCCTTGCTCGACGAATACAGCCCCGCGCCCATGCTGCCGCCACTGCGCGCCGCCTGCGACGTCAGGTTGATGATGCAGCCGCCACCCTGCTGGCGCATGTGCGGTACGACATAGCGGCACAGCGCAATCATGGAGCGCGCGTTAAGGTGGAACACCTCGTCGATCAGCGCGTCACTGGCTTCGACCAGGGGTGTCCTCCTGACGAATCCCCCCGCGTTATTGACCAGCACGTCGATGCGGCCAAAGTGCCGATGCACCTCTGCGGCCAGCCGTTCGAGCTGCGCAGTGTCAGACACATCTGCGCGGAACACCGCGCCGCCGCCACCGGCGGCCTGCACACGGGCCAGGACGGCGTTAGCCTGCTCAGGGTGCGAATGGCAATGCACGGCGATGCGGGCGCCCTGCGCTGCGAAATCTACAGCCGCTGCGGCACCGATCCCAGAACTCGCACCGGTGATCAACACCACTTTGTTCTTCAAGTCATCCATACTTGAAACCGGTATCAGTGGCTGTGGGGCCGGTGCAGCTTGCACTCCGGATTGAGCCGCACACCGAATCCTGGCTGGTCCAGTGCCGAGGCCTTCATCCGGCCACCTTGCGGCACCGGCTCGTCCAGAAGCAGCGGGTTGAACATCGGCACAACCTGATCGGCCTTGGGCGCCATCATCAGGAATTCAGCGAATGGGCTGTTGTGGCGGGTGATGACGAAGTGATAGCTGTAAACCGATGAGCCGTGTGGTACCACCATGCTGCCGTGGGCGTCGGCGAGCGCCGAAATTTTGATGAGCTCGGTCATCCCACCGCACCAGCCGACATCCGGCTGGATCAGGTCGCAGCAACCCATCTCGAGCAACAGTCGGAATCCCCAGCGTGTGGCCTCGTGCTCCCCGGTGGTGACCATCATGCCGGCTGGCACTTGGCGGCGCAGTTGCGCATAACCCCAGTAGTCGTCCGGCGGCAGTGCTTCTTCGATCCACTTCAGGCCATGCGGATGTGCGGCCTGCGCCAGTCGGGTGGCGTAGTTGATGTCGAGGCTCATCCAGCAGTCGTACATGAGCCAGAAATCCTTGCCGACACGCTCACGCATGTCGGCAAGTTTCTCGATATTCTTGTGCAGGCCTTCTTCACCTTCCGCCGGACCATGCTGCAGCGGCATCTTGCCGCCAATGAAGCCCATCTGTTGGGCCAGGTCAGGGCGGGCCCCCGTGGCGTAGAACACCAGTTCGTCGCGCACCGGGCCGCCCAGCAACTGGTGAACCGGCTCCTTGCGCACCTTGGCCAACAGGTCCCACAAGGCCAGGTCGACACCCGATATGGCATTGATCACCACCCCCTTGCGCCCATAGTAGAGCGTGGCGAAATACATCTGGTCCCACATCTTCTCGATGTCGGTGACGCGTTGGCCCTCGAGAAAACGTGCCAGGTGTTTTTCGACGATGAATGCGCCGATCTCGCCACCGGTCGTAACGGCAAAACCAACCGTTCCGTCGCTGGCCTCGATCTCCACCACCAAGGTGCCCAGCACATTGATCCCAAAGGACTGGCGGCTCTGTCGGTATTCGGGGTAACGCGCCATCGGCGTGGCGATGTGGTCGTCTATCCAGTGATCCTTGCCCTGGTCGTGGTAATCGGCGCCACCACCCCGGACGGTGAAGGCGCGCACATGCCGGATGGTGGGAGTACCCATGGGTTTGTCTCGCTGGTTGTCAGGTCAATAGGATTCAGAACACGCACGCACTTGTGTGAGCGGGCAGGCAGGCAGATCCAGTTTAGCAAGTTTGGCGCGTGGCCAGCAACAGGCTGATTTTCCCTGCCGAGACCGAGCCCTCACTGCGTCATCTTGGCACCCACTGCGGCCAAACCGGCGCGATCCAATTCCGGGTCTTCGTTGCCAGCGCCTGAACTGAATTGGATCCCATCATCGAGTCAGCGTTGAAGGTAGTTTAAGTTGCACCCGATTTCACACAGCTGAACGGTGCTGCCCCGGTTTGGATACTGCATTGCTGACTTATTCTCTATCCTGATTTCCTGAACGCTGTCGCCGTGGCTGGTGAACTGCGTGCCCTGATCGCTGTTGAACACTTCAGGACTGCAATGCCCGCGTCGGGTGACTTGGGTTTGCGCTGGGCGTAGACGGTACCGCGTACGACACCGGCCAGCACGCACTGGCCCGCCTGGACTGCGTGGACGCCGAACTCCTGCGCTATCTGATGGACTGTCTTGAGTCCTCGCACCGCCTCAAGACCCACCTTGGCTTTGAATTCCGGCAGGTGCGGGGCCTTTGGGCACAAACACTGTCATAAAATACCAGTCCTGAGGTAAAGCCGCCTCGCATCCCACCTCGCTTGGTATCATTGATTCGTGACTGCTTTCGCTGCGTCCAACGCCGTATTTGCCGGGCAACCCTTTACTGACGCTTCAGCCGTTGGCAAAGCCAGCCCCCGCCTTGGCTGCGGCGAATGCTTTTCCCGCGCCGTGGTCAGGCAAGGTTTTGGCCGCTAGCCCTTTGCCAGCATAACTTTTGTGCTATGAATATGGTAGCGTAATGATGACTACGAGTGACCGCAAGCCTTTTGAAATTGCGCGCGATGCGTTGAAGCAGATCTCGGCGCGCAAAATGCTACCCACGCCAGCCAACTACCAGGCGATTTACAACGAGATCGCCGGTACCCCCAATGACCCCCCGTTTCCGCTGGAGCGCCTGCGCGACATCGCTCGTGCCCTGCCGGCCAAGACGCCCGGCCAGCTCAAACAGCGTGCGCTATTTGAATCTGCCATTGGGCAGCTCAGTTGGTCAGGTGTCAAGAATGCCCTCGTCGCTTACGGTGGCTTCACACCAGCGGCGGCACCCCATGGCGCTGGCGCGTCGCTCGTCCCCGGCTCGGCGGTCACCCCGGTCCCAGCGCAAAGTGCACCTGCGCTCACGGCTGAGTTTCTGGCCCAGATCGCCCGCATGATCGAGTTCATGATGCCCGCCTTGGGCGACGAGGACGAGCGCTTTGGCGAACAGGCCCGAACCCTTCTGGCGGCCATGCGTCGCCCGGCGGCCGAATCAGACGTCGGCGCAGTGAAACTGATGCTGGCCAACTTCAGCCACCGGGTCTCTTTTGCCGCTGAGGAGCAGCTTGAAGTCAAGTCCACACTGCTCAAGCTGTTGCAACTGATCATCCAGAACATCGGCGCGCTGTGCGTGGATGACCGTTGGCTCAAGGGTCAGACTGACGCGCTGATCGCTGCGGCCATGCCGCCCCTGACCCTGCGCCGGCTGGACGACATGGAGCGCCGGCTTAAAGATGTGATCCTCAAGCAGTCGCAAGCCAAGGAGCGGCTGCTCGATGCGCAGACTGAAATGCGACAAATGCTGGCCGTGTTTGTCGAGCGGTTGTCACACATGACCGAATCCACCAGCGCCTACCAAGGCAAACTGGAAGAAACCGCACGCCTGATCGAGCAGGCCAAATCCTTCGCCGAGATCACGCCGGTCTTGAAGGAGATTGTTGGAACCACCCGCACCATAGCCAGTGACAGCCTGTCGGCACGAGATCAGTTGCGCGACATGCAAGAGCGGGTCGAGGCCTCGGAGGTCGAACTTGCCAAGCTGCACCAACAACTGGACCGAATCAGTGCCCAAGCCCGGCACGACCCGCTCACCGGCGCGCTAAACCGCAAGGGTCTGGATGAAGCGTTGGAGCGGGAAGTGTCGAGTGTGCGCCGAAAAGGGCTGCCGCTATGCATAGGCATGCTTGACATTGACAACTTTAAGTCGTTGAATGACCGGCTGGGACATGCTTCAGGGGACTCGGCGCTGACCCACTTGGCCAATGTAGCGCGCGAGGTCATGCGACCGCAGGACTCTCTGGCCCGCTACGGCGGCGAGGAATTCGTGCTTCTGCTGCCCGACACCACCCTTGACCATGGCATTGAGGCCATGACGCGACTGCAACGTGAGCTGACCAAGCGGTTTTTCATGGCTGGCAGTGAGAAGATCTTGATCACCTTCAGTGCCGGTGTGGCGCAGTTGGGCGAGGAGGAGAGTGGCAGCGAGGCGATCCGGCGCGCTGACCAGGCCATGTATCTGGCCAAACGGGCCGGCAAAAACCGGGTGCTGGGCGCCTGAGCGCCAAACTTATAAGGGGCTGTCTCCATGCGTTATTTGCTGCTTGGCCTAGTGGTGTTTCTGGGCGTGCATTCTGTGCGCATCTTTGCCGAGCACTGGCGCAACCAAGTCAGAGCGCGGCTTGGCCCGGCGGCCTGGAAAGGCCTTTACAGCCTGTTTTCTCTCGCTGGGTTGGCCCTGTTGATTTGGGGTTTTGGCCAGGCGCGGCAACAACCTGTGCAGCTCTGGAACCCACCCACGGGCATACGGCACCTGGCGTCTGTGCTGATGCTCGCTTCGTTCGTGCTGCTGGCAGCCAGCTACGTGCCAGGCAACCGCATCAAGGCCCGCCTGCGCCACCCCATGGTGCTGGCAGTGAAGTTCTGGGCGCTGGCTCACCTGCTGGCCAACGGCACGGCGGCACATGTGCTGCTGTTTGGCGCTTTCCTCGGCTGGGCCGCACTTGATTTTCGGGCCGCCCGGCAACGTGACCGACATCAGCACATTCGCTATCCTGAGGGCACCACGGGCGCGACAGGTGTCACTGTAGCCGTTGGCGTGGCGGCCTGGATAGGCTTTACCCTGTGGTTGCATGGTCTGCTGATCGGTGTCCGCCCACTGGGTTAACCATGAGCATTCGCAACCTGGACTCGCTATTTGAGCCCCGCTCAATCGCGGTGTTCGGGGCTTCACAGCGCGCGGGCAGCGTCGGCGCCACGGTCTGGCGCAACCTGAGTGAGGGTGGTTACACCGGCGCGCTGTATGCCGTCAACCTGCGCCCGGGCGCACTGGGTCAGCAAGTCGCCTACACACAGGCCGCCGACTTGCCCACGGTGCCTGAGCTCGCCGTGATCTGCACCCCGCCAGTCACTGTAGCAGGGCTGATCGACGAGCTGGCCCGATTGGGCACCCGCGCCGCCGTGGTCATGACCGCCGGCATGGACGAAAAGCAAAAACAGGCAATGCTGGATGCAGCACGGCCACACCTACTGCGCATCATCGGGCCAAACTGCATCGGTTTGTTGGCGCCGCACAAGGGCCTGAACGCCAGCTTTGCCCACGTGAATGCGCAACCGGGGGAGCTGGCCTTTGTGTCGCAGTCGGGGGCGCTGGTCACGGCCATGCTGGACTGGGCGCGGGGTCAGGCCATCGGCTTCTCGCATTTTGTGTCACTGGGTGAGCATGCTGACGTCGATTTTGGCGACATGCTCGACTTCCTGGCCAATGACCCGAAGACACGCGCCATCCTGCTTTACGCCGAGTCCATTGAGTCGCCACGCAAATTCATGTCGGCGGCCCGCGCTGCCGCGCGCAACAAACCGGTGATCATCGTCAAGGCCGGCCGATCGCCCCAGGGCCAGCTGGCGGCAGCCTCGCACACCGGGGCGATGGCCGGTTCAGACCTGGTCTTTGACGCGGCCATTGCCCGGGCAGGCATGCTGCGCGTCAACACGCTACAAGAGTTATTTCTTGCGGCTACGACCCTGTCACGCTTTCGGACCAACACCAGTGACAGCCTGACCATCCTGACCAACGGCGGTGGCGCCGGCGTCATGGCGGCCGACGCGGCGGCCTTTGCCGACGTGCCGCTGGCCACCTTGAGCGAGGCAACGCGGCAAAAGCTCGATGCTGTGCTGCCCGCCAACTGGTCGCACAGCAACCCGGTGGACATCATTGGTGACGCACCGGTAACCCGCTACCAGCAGGCGCTGGCCATCCTGAATAGTGACCCCAACACCGGTGCGCTGCTGTTCATCCACGCCCCAACAGCCATCGTGCCAAGCGCCGACATTGCCCAGGCACTGGTGCCGCTGGCTCAGCACGACCCCCACATGGCGCCGCGGTTAATGAGCTGCTGGCTGGGGGATGCTGCGGTGGCGCAGGCGCGGAAAATCTTTCAGGACGCCGGCGTGGCCAGCTACGACACGCCCGAGCAGGCGGTGCGGGCTTTCTCCATGTTGCTGCGCTACCGCCACAACCAGAGCGAGCTGACTCAAGCGCCACCCGCCACGCTAGCCAACCAGCGCCCGGACAGCGCCAGCATCCGGCACATTGTGCAAGCCGCGCTGGCCGCCGGCCGCGCACTGTTGAGCGAGCCCGAGGCGAAAGCCGTGCTGCAGGCCTGTGGTATCCCGGTGGTGGCTACGCAGCGGGTCGCTGCCACGGCTGACGCCGCCGCCCAGGCTGCCACGGCGTTGGGCTTTCCGGTGGTGCTGAAGATATTGTCGGATGACATTTCGCACAAGTCAGACGTGGGCGGTGTCGCCCTGAACCTGGCCGATGAGGCCGCCCTGCGCCATGCCGCAGACACCATGCTGGCGCGGGTGCAACAGCAACTGCCGCTGGCACGGGTTCAGGGATTTACTGTGCAGCGCATGGTGCAACGCCGCCATGCACAAGAACTGATTGTGGGAAGCGCGATTGACCCCGTGTTTGGACCGGTGATCCTGTTCGGACAGGGCGGTACTGCGGTCGAGCTCATGGCCGACCGGGCCGTGGCCTTGCCACCGCTGAACGTGCCGCTGGCCCGTGCGCTGGTGGCGCGCACCCGGGTGGCCCGCCTCCTGGCGGGCTGGCGAGATACCCCGGCTGTTGACGCCAACGCCCTGCACGCTGTGTTGATGGCGGTGTCACAACTGTTGGCCGAGATCCCGGAAATTGCCGAGCTTGACATCAACCCACTGATCGTCAATTTTGAGGGTGCCATCGCACTGGATGCGCGCATCCGGCTCAGCGCGGCGGGGCCGGCTGGCGCCGACAATTTCGCCATCCGGCCCTACCCGGCACAACTGGAAGAGCAACTGCTGTGGCAGGGCCGGTCCATCTGCCTGCGCCCGATCCGCCCGGAAGACGAAGCCCAGCACATGGCATTCCTGCAAGCCCTTGATCCTGAAGACGTGCGGATGCGGGTGTTTTACAGCCGGCGCAGCATAGCGCGCAGTGAACTGGCCCGCTTGGTGCAGATTGACTACGCCCGCGAAATGGCGTTTGTGGCCCTGGCCGACGGCCCGAATGGGCAGGTACAGACCCTGGGCGTGGTACGCGCCATGACCGACCCCGACAACATCGAGGCCGAGTTTGGCGTGATCGTCCGCTCTGACCTCAAAGGCAGCGGGCTGGGCCTGTTGCTGATGCAGAAAATAATCGCCTACCTTCGCAGCCAGGGCACACAGCGCCTGGTCGCC
>Ga0209358_10002418_pt1 | contig 14211 bp, 11 predicted proteins | sample LauGreFa1BDMLBSN_2_FD_187574 | JGI IMG/M metagenome (GOLD analysis project Ga0209358, IMG submission 187574) | Freshwater lake microbial communities from Lake Michigan, USA - Fa13.BD.MLB.SN (SPAdes) (version 2) | ecosystem: Environmental > Aquatic > Freshwater > Lake | place: Lake Michigan, USA... | reverse complement strand
ACCTAAATCTGTAAACTTCAAAATAAATTGTTTAATACTTGTATAAACAAAGGTACGATAAAATTAAAGCTATGCCTATTAATTAGATTTGTTCAAAAACAAAAGCTTGGCTTGCACAATTGTGGCAATAACTTGAATAATCCCCATGGTTAAAAACAAAGCATCAAAAGAGATGTAATTAGCAATTAAGCCGCCTATAGCAATTGCGATACCAGATACAAAATGTGTGTGTCCACTTGCCAAACTCCAGTGAAAGGTATTTTCTGTGTCTTCCATATTACTGGCAAAAAGAGCATCCCAAATGGGTGCACTTAAGGCTTCTGCAATACCCAATCCAATTTGTAATAGAAATAATTGGGTAGGATTTGAAACAAACATATAACCAAAGGTTAGCAAGGCATTTAAACCATAACCCGCAATCATTACATGTTTTTTATACGCTGAATGATTAAAATATTTTCCAATGATAAAATAAAAAACACCAGTGGTCACTAAATAAAATGCCCATGCCCATGTGATGTCTAATAAATCACCGCCAATTTTTTCAGCATATATAGCAAAGAGGGGGCCAAATAAACCTTCGCCAAAATACCACAGGCTAGAAGCGATTAATAATATTTTAGTGGTTTTAGTTAAGCGCATTATTAAAATTTATAAGTAACCCCAATTTGAAAATAAAATTGATTTTTTAAATGTAATTCAGAATATGGGGTTGAATTAATTTTAGTTGTAGTGGTGCCAGTTGCTGAAGTAATTGTGTTTGTAGATATGGTTTCAATTTTGTTGAAGGGTATTGAATACGTGGGCGTGAAGGTAGCAAGCCAATGCGTATTCTCATAAGATAAGGGCATTGAAAAATCTGTATTAAGAAACTTAAAGCCTTTATCTTGAACTACTGTGCTACTTGTTAGTTGAGGGCCGACTGCTTGTCCTCCCCTTGGACCTCTTGGACCATTTAAACGGCGAGTTACGTTCGATTCATAATAATTAACTGTGCTAAAATTACAATAGAAATAAGGATTTATACTCCAGCTACTATTATCAGCATTACCAAAATAAATTGTTTTTTCAACGCCAGGCGTAAATTGAATGTCAGATTTATTGGTAAAAAAAACATCTAGTAGATTATTAAATTGAAAATAAGTAAAATCATAATTGAAACTTGCGCCAATATCACTTGAAATATTTCCATTGATTAAATTAGAACCGCCGGAATAAAAATACTTAGAGCCGTATATTTCTCCATATATTTTTTTACCAATTTTATATTCATACCCCAAATCCAATTCAAAAAAATCAAAGCCTTTCATTCCTGGGGTTAGTAAATAACTAGCACTAAAATTTGAAAAAAGGCCATTGGCTAAATGTAAGGAAGCTGTGGTTGTTTGATAGGGGTATTTAATTGAATCAACCCTGCCATTATAGCTATAGTTACTCAAATAATCAACCTGTATGGAAAAAGTGGTCGAATCCGATGATTTTTTAGTCTGTCCTTGCAAAATACTCACTATAAAAAGAGGCAGTACAAAACTGAAATATTTTATGGCGGCCATATTCATACTATTTTAATTAGTTAGACCCTAAAGTAAGTAAAAAGTTTAAATCGTATATCAAGCAATTTTAAGTATGAACATTTTATTTTAACTTAGTTCAAATGTATTTCATAATTTATAGTTACCATATTGTAAGATTATTAGCCAGAATGCTATTTGGCTTGACTTTATCTGAAAATAAAGCGGATAAATTATTAAAAAAAATCGAAATACAATTTAATGGGAAGTTCGCACCAACTACCTTCAAAAAGATTAAAAAATTTCAAGGGATACAGCAATTTATTATCAATGATAGCTTTACAAATTTCGAAGACAGGACAACGAATACAAAAGAAAGAGAAAATAATAAGCTGTATTTTATACTAGCAAGTTTATACGATGACTTGATGGATGAAAATTTGGTAAGTCAATCCGTTTTGAATGAAATGTTTTTGCATCCTGAAAAAGCAAATCCAAATAGTTTTAGTGAAACTGTTTTGATTGATACCCATCTAAAATTACTAAGCCGTGTTTATAACAAGGAAGCATATCAAAGAGTGCTCAATAATATTCATCAGGCACAAATAGACTCATTAGAACAATTAAAAAATGATATTTCATTAGAACGTATTTTATCTATAACCGAACGAAAAGGCGGTTATAGCTTATTGATGTGTAGGCATTATATTGAAATGGCTACCAATGAAAATATTGATAATTGCTGGTATCAATTAGGTGGGATGATTCAAATGACAAACGACTTATTCGATATATATAAAGATACCATGGCGGGCATATATACATTTGCCAATACACAAAACGAATTCGAAAAAATAAAGGATCAATATGTGTCTCAAGTGCACAAGTACAACCAAAGCATTGAACAGCTTGAATACGATGATTCAAAAAAATTAAAATTTCAAATTAAATTATCACTGATACCAGCGTTAGGCTATGTTGCATTAGAAAATTTAAAGCAACTACAAGGAAAGGCTGATAACTTAAAGCCGTTTAAAAATTATGCAAGAAAAGATTTGATTGTGGATATGGAAAAAATTAAAAATATAATCAAACTAATAAAATTCAGCTATCAAATAGCAAAAAATAAAACAATCAATATTTAGTTAGTTACGATTGCATCTTATGATGCCAGATTTTGCTTTTTGATCCATTGAATTTTTAAAGGCATGATTCTTCATCGCAATACAAATATTATAATAGTCAATGGCTTCCTTAAAATTCTTATTGGCCTCGTAAATTAATCCAATTTGCAACGCAGCTCTTGAAGCAAAGTAGGCTGGCAATTGGGCCCCTTTTTGTATGGTTGACTTATAAAACTTAATGGCCTGTTCGGGATCACCCATAATATCATAAATACGTCCTAACCGATAGGGAAACTCCGCCTTATCTGCTTGGGTATTAAAATCAGCCGTGGTTTTATCCGATAAAGTCGCTAATGCTTGCTTTTGATAGCCACCATCACTTAAAATACGCGCTTTTAACAAAAGCGCGTTTGGCCAAAGACCCGATTTTGCATTTTGTTGGGCGAGTTTATCTGCATCTGTAATTTGTGATCCCTTCGCGATAACCTCACCACGATAAAATTCGGCTTGTTTACTATTGTTTTGTAAATAGGCAATCCAACTCAATTTTTCATAGGCATCTTTGATATAAAAATTGCCTTTAAACTGACTGGTAAAATAGGTAAACTCCTTTTGTGCCAAATCAAGTTTCATTTGATTAAAATAAGCAAACCCTTTTTCATAGTGCCAAAATGGGATGTTCAAATAAGCGGATGTCATTTCAATTCCGTTGGCTAACTCAAGCGCTTTTGTTGCATTTTGATGGTTTAGGTACAAGTTAGTTGCCATGTAGGCATGAATATGATTTTTTTTGAAATCGTAATTCGTATTTTCAATAAAGTCAAATGTTTTTTTAGCGTTTCCTTCAAAATTCATAATTAAATATGGGTAAACGAGCAAAGCTTCATTTAAACATATTTTCGCGTATGCATCTTTACTATTTATATAACTAAGTACAAGTTCATTGCCCTTTTTTATATTTCCATTAAACCCCAACAAATTTAACATCCATTGATAATTAGTTGGCGCAGACCCTACTAATGTCGTTAATAAACCAAAGTATAAATTATTAGGACTAAAATTTGGATACTGCTTGCTATTATCCTTAAAATTAAAATATGCTTTTCTAAAGTCTAAAGCCGCCTCCCAATTTCGATCAAAACGAACAGCGGCAACTACTTTATGTAAGTGCAATAAACCTAAGCTGTATAAATAAAATGGAGAATTTTTAGGACCTTGTTTAAATAGATTTATTCTTTTTTCAAATTGCGGGTATAATGTATTGTAGTCAGTGGTAGATTCATTAAAAAATAATTGATATAAATCGGCATAACTATCTAGCAAGGCATAAGCTAAGTTATTGGGGTTCTTTAATTTTTCAATCGCAATTAATTTTCGCGCTTCAGGAATTCTTAGTGAAGTAATTGATTCGTAAATGGTTTGTACATTATCATTCCAATTATATTGTTGTTGTGCTGATAAAATAAAAGGCATCAAAAAAAAGAATAACACTAACAATCGCTTCATAACTGTAAAAATAATGAATATGCCCTTAATGGTCGTAATGCTATTTAATGGCGCCTTATATTATTGATTTACAATATGTTATGCTAAATTGCCTATTGTCCAAGATCTGAAATTTATACCATATTTTTTTAAATCGGCTTATCCTATATAGCAGAAGTAAATTACTTTTACTTAGTTAAATTATTATTTATGAAAAATAGGATGTCAAAAATTATCTTGTTGTTATTATTAAGTATAAGCACCCAAGCGCAAGTATTGCCCTTAAAGGAACAAGCAAAAGTGATTGATGCTGTTTTAGAAAACAGACTGAATCAATTATTACCAACATTAATGGAAAAAAATAATATTGATATGTGGGTAATTATATCAAGGGAGTACAATGAGGACCCTGTACTTAAAACAATGCTTCCTGCAACTTGGTTAAGCGCACGTCGCAGAACTATTCTTGTTTTTTATAATAACCCAACCACTAAAGTATATAAAAAATTTGCAGTTGCTAGATATAGCGTTGGTGATAATATTGAAGCTAATTGGGATATGAAAAAATTTCCTGACCAATGGGATGCATTAAATAATATTATTGAAACTTATCGTCCGAATAAAATTGCATTGAATACCTCACAAAATTTTGGGCATGCAGATGGTATTGACCATACAGAATATGAACAATTCACACAAAAGCTTTCTGCTAGCAACAAAGCTAAGGTAGTGTCTGCTTCAAATTTAGCAGTTGCATGGCTTGAAACAAGAACACCTATGGAGATGCAATATTATTCTCAATTGAATAGCATAACACATAAAATAATTGCGGAAGGCTTTAGTAGTAAAGTGATTACGCCTGGCATCACGACAACCGATGATATGGTATGGTGGTTTAGACAAAAAGTGAATGATTTAGGATTAGACACTTGGTTTCACCCATCTGTGGAAATACAAAGAAATGACAATGCCGTATTTGATCATCTAAAAGCATTTACAAATACAGATAAGGATAACATCATTAGAACAGGCGACTTATTGCATGTTGATTTTGGCATTACCTACTTAAGATTAAATACGGATGTGCAAGAACATGCCTATGTACTTGGTCCTGATGAAAGAGAAGCACCTTCCTATTTAAACAATGGACTAAAAACAGCAAATAGGTTACAGGATATCCTAACGCAGCAATTCAAAGAAAATAAAACAGGCAATAAAATTTTATCGGACGCATTAGCACAGGCCAAACAAGAAAATATTAAAGGAGTGATTTACACACATCCTTTAGGTTTCCATGGACATGCGGCAGGGCCCACTATCGGAATGTGGGATAATCAAAATGATACACCAGGTAGTGGTGATTACCCAATGCATTATAAAACAGCCTATTCTATTGAATTAAACGCCGCCACCTTCATCAAGGAATGGAATAAAGAAGTACGATTTATGTTAGAACAAAATGGTTATTTTGATGAAAAAGGATTTTGGTACCTCGATGGCCGTCAAACTAAGTTGCATTTAATTGGTGGGGGTAATCATTAAACACAACTTTTTATCATACGGCACTTATATCATTAATGCTATTTTATTTTGAATCGCCATCCAAAATAAATCATTCTTCCAGAAGTTGGCCCCCAAATCATGGAAGCATCAAAATAGGAATTGAATGGATTGTCTGCTGATAAAATAGCATCGGCTTGAAAGAAATTAGATATGTTTTCTGATCCTACATACAAATCCATTGGATTTTTATTTCCAAATGTTTTTGAAATTTGCGCATTCATTAATATATAACTAGGTGAATAACTTGGTAATTGATAAGCACTCGGATTAGCAAAAGTATTTGGTATTCTTTTTGAACCATTATAAGTAATCGTATAATTAAATTTCCAGCTATTTAACGTCGCATAATCAAAACTTAAAAATGAACGGTGCTTAGCAATATAAGGACGTTCCAGTAATACCCCATGATAGGTTTGCTTAACATCAAAATATCTGTATGCTAATTTTACATCCAATCTTTTAATTGGGCTCGCATTCAATTCGGTTTGAAAACTATTTGAAAATGATTTTCCTTCTAAATTTGTAAACATCACTTTACGTGGATTTTCCAAATCAACCACCACTTGATTCTCAAAATCATTTCTGAAAAAGTCAAGCCCCAGCGTTGCACTATTGCCAAAAAGTATAAACTTTTGATCAAAACTGATTCCCTTATTCCAGGCAATTTCAGGAGAAAGCCCATAAGCACCTCCCATGTACATGGTATGGCCTGTATTGGTTGGATGAATTTCAAGCGCTCTAGCACTCACTAATACACTATTGTTCTCAGCAAAAATATTAGCTGTGCGTTGCCCACGTCCAGCACTTAATCTGATAGCGGAGCCTTTAAATAGTTCGTAACGTAAATTGAATCTGGGTGTTATAAATGTTCCAAATAAATTATTATTATCAGTTCTTACACCCATTATCATACTCAGCTTATCAGTTGGGGTATAGGTATATTCAAAAAAGATACCCGGAACCACTTCTTTTCTTTTATAACTATTTAAATTAAATAATTCGTCATACTGATCAAGTTGAAAACTTACTCCAGTTCTGTACTTATGTATAGTGGAATTAATAATGGACTGGTAAATTAAATTTCCATAAATACTTTTTTGATTGGCTTTATAATTCGTTAAGCCAAAATAAGAATCTTGGTCATGGCTAATCGCATTTAACTGCAAGCCAATACTTTTATATTTTTGTTGTGGGAATATATATCCTATTTTACCAAACACCTCATACCTCTCTGTATTTATGCCTAGTCCGTAATGATGGGTTGTACCTTTATGACTGCTTGGGATAAAAGTAGTTTGACCTCCTATTTTTTGGTCATTTAATATCTTGTAGCCAAATTGTGATAAAAATCCATTCGAGTTATCATATTTAAATCTATTCACCAAGCTCAGTTGATTCCCCGTAGGCAAATCTCTAAATTCGTCTTTATTAAAATCGATATTATTATTATTTAAAAAATCATCGTGCAATAATAAGGAAGTCGTCCATTTTGAATTTAGTTTATGTGACAGGTTTAAATTCAAATCAGTTTTACCAAAATCATTCACATAAATATTAGCTAATAATTTTTCGGCGGTTTCAGGCTTCTTTAATTCCACATTAATTTGACCTGCAATACTCTCATATCCATTCGCAACTGAGCCTACCCCCTTGGTTAACTGAATACTCTCAATCCAAGGACCTGCTATTGAGTTCAAACCTAAAATGGTACCCAATCCCCTGGGACCAGGTAAATTTTCGACGGTTAACTGTGTGTAGACACCGCTTAAACCTAATAATTGTATTTGCTTGGAACCAGTTACGGCATCATTAAAGGAAACATCCACCGAGGGGTTGGTTTCAAAACTTTCACTTAGGTTGCAACAGGCTGCTTTTAATAATTCTGTTCCTGTCATTACTTGTGTTCGAATGGTACTCGTTAAAGGAATAAAACTGCCCACATTTCTACTAAACACCGTTACCTCGTTTAACTGATTTTTAGCTGCTAAAACAACCTTAAAATCATTTACATTTTCGATGGTAATGGTATCTGATTTAAATCCAACATAACTGATGACTAGTTTTTTGATTGGATTGATACTTATTTTAAAAACGCCAAAACTATCCGTGCGGACCCCGGTATTTGTTCCAGCCCAATATACACTAGCATTCATGAAGGGTTCAAACTTGCCATTATTACTTTCCTGCAGAACAACACCTGTAATTTGAGCTGTATCAATTTTTTCTTTCGGGTGGTCATCATGATGGGTTTCCAATTCTCTGTAATGACAACAATCAGGTAAATCTTGATAAATAAAATCTTTAGCTTTTTTATTATCTAAGTCATGGCCAACTGATACAATGGTATTTTCAATTTTATCTAAGGAGATTTTTTTTGCGTCAAATTGAATAGATAATAATTTAGAATCAACATCCCATATGGCTTTGCTAATCCCCTTTAATTTTAGGGCATCTTCAATTCTGTCTTTACACATTTCGCATGCACCAAATACCTTAAATGTAGTGTCTGTGAGATTTATTTTTTGATCAGCCTGTGCGAATGTATAACTGCTTAAAAATAGGCATATATAACCTATAATATATTTGAAATTCATTTTATCTAATTTAAATTTTAATCAATGAAGCTCCCTTAAAAAAAGGAGCACAACCCTGTGATTAAAATATCTAAATTAGAAAGCTACAGTCTGCAATGTAAATGGGCACACCCAATAGATCAGGCGGTGCATGACTACAATAGGAATGATTTGAATTATTTGAAACTACAATAGAAACAGTTTCAAAATCACTACAATTAGGCAGAAGCGCTATTTGATGATCAACACTAAAAAAGCTATTTGCAATATTTTGATCATCTACATTCTTAATTAATTTTTTGGAATCATGGCAGCATCCCTTTCCCTGTTTCGTAGATTTTTTCATCCCACATTTGCCGCATTTTTTGGGAGTATTACTCACTAAACTCATACTAGTTCCTGCAAGCTTTCCCATGCAATAATGCATGTTTACCATTACACCCGAAGAGGTAATAATAAAAATAAAAGAAAGTAAGTATAGGAATATTTTTTTCATCAAGGACAAAGATAATTAATTATTATACATATGGCTTTAGATCTGCACTATATGATCAAACTCATTATAAGGTTTCAACCACTTTACCGCAGGAAAGCATTCTGCTGCCATAATATGGATTTTTGACCTTATTTTCCAAACTCAGCCAGTTGGCCCCTTTGCCTTTGTTGGCCATTGGACAAAACTGATAATAAACAGGAACTTCATTTTTAGCTTCCTTAACAAGAAGATACATATTAGATGATAGCGTAACGAATTGATCTCTTTGAACGCTTATATCATTAGACGCTTGAATGAACTTAGCCGCATTGATTAAATCATTGGATATTTTGCCCCATGTGTTATTTGTAGCGGTATTTAAGTCGGCCGTATTCACAGCTGACAAAGCTTTCACTAAAGTAGTTGCATTTAAAACAGCTTGTTCATTATTGGTAGCCACTAAAGCATCTTTAAGTCCTATATAGGCGTTGATAACTGGATTAATGGACGTATTGTTCTGACTGTAGCCAAAAGTAAACGTTAAAAGAAACAGTACTGAAAAGAAAATTTTATTGAATTTCATAATGGTAAATGTTAGCTTATTATAAGTAAAGTTAAATTGAAAATATGGTATTTAAATTATGTATTTGTGTTTTAACAGCATCTTGTTCTTTAGCAACTAAAATCATTTTCTCAGCCAATAACCCAACTGGCATGGGTTTTTGCTTCATTAACAAACCCAGCTTATTTAAAGCGTTGATAATGAGTATACTTATTTTTTCAACTGGTCTTAACTTGGAAGGCTGACGTTGTAAAATTCCAGGCCTAAAAATATGGATTTGTTTAAAGGATAATTTTTGTACATCCGCATCCAACTTCCCTTTAGTTTTAGGATAAAAGAAAAAACTTTTTTCATTAGCTCCATAGGACGAAACTAAAACATAGGTATTAACCCCATTATCGCTTGCAGCTTTGGCTACTTGATATTGATAGGTATAATCAATCTTAAATTGATTTGCTGTAGTTTTAGCCACTTTTAAAGTAGTTCCTAAAGTAGAAAATAATACGTCGCCTTTCACAAGGTGCGACCAACTAGTGGTATTATCAAAATCAACAATATGAACCTGAAGTTTAGGATTTGCTAAATCAATTGCACGTCTCGTTAAAACCACCACGCTACTAAAATAGGGGTCATTTAATAATTGGATTAGTAATTCCGACCCAGTGGCGCCAGTAGCACCAATTAAAATTGCGATTTTATCATTCATAATTAATCATAAAGGTAAAACACAAATAACATACAATCCATTTAAATTATCAATGCACCGTTTAAAAAAATGTAACCCAAATGTTGATGAATAGCTACATTAAAGTCTACTTTTATTTAACAAAATGAATGATTAGGCCCCATTCCTTATTCACCTTAAATCACATTAAAATGAAAAATAATATACTAGCCCAAATCGACAACCCAGTAGAACTTGAAAAATTATATAGAGAAAATAACAATGAATTTAAGAAGCAGTTTAACGAGATCTACCCTAATTATAAAGACAAAATAGGATTACAGGTTTGGAATGAGCGATTAAATTTCGAAAGCGATAAAATAGCATTGGGCAGTAAAAATGAAATATTGGCTGTAATGGTGTTCATTTTAATAGGTGGGCTTGTCGCTAATATACCCAATATCACAGGTATCAATGAAGAATCATTTTTCTCAAAAAATATACCATTAATCATATTCCCTATTTTAAGCGCCTATTTTATTTGGAGACAGCAAATTAATGTAAACAAAATATTATTCCCTGTTACGGCGATAGTAATCTCAGCTATTTATATCAATTTAATTCCTGATTATAATAAAAGTAATTCGGCAATGTTAGTAGGCATTCATTTGCCATTATTTTTATGGAGTATACTGGGTTATGTTTATATTGGAGCGAGCTTAAAAAATAATACTAAAAAGATTGAATTTTTAAAATTCAATGGCGACTTAATTATTATGTGCGCAATTCTATTTTTATCATGTATGGTATTTACACTGATTACTTTTGGATTATTTGAACTTATAAATATCAAGCTTGAAGAAAATTATTTTAGATATTTTGCCATTTGGTGGATTGCAGCTGTTCCAATGACTGCTACCTACTTATTGCAAAATAATCCCCAATTAATAAATAAGGTTTCTCCTATAATAGCAAAAATATTTACGCCATTGGTGTTTATTAATTTGTTGGTTTATTTAACAGCGGTTATTTATACAGGCAAATACCCCTACAATGACAGAAACTTACTTTTGGTTTTTAATGTATTATTAATAGGCGTTATGGCTTTGATTCTGTTTTCAGTTGCTGAAGCTGGCAAAAATAATAAAGGATTATTTACCTTATACATCCTATTCGGATTATCCATATTAACCATCATTATCAATAGTATTGCACTATCTGCTATAAGTTTTAGAATATTACAATATGGCATGACGCCCAACAGAATTGCGGTATTAGGCGGGAATATTTTAATTTTTATCCACTTATTAATGGTGTCTTATAAATTATTTAAAACTGTTCGAGGTAAAGCCGAAATAGCAGCAGTGGAAACTAGCATTGCCTTGTTTTTACCTGTATATAGCATATGGACTGCAATCATTATTTTTGTATTGCCATTTATTTTTAATTTTAAATAAAGCTTGAATAAAGAAGTTGATAAAAAAGAATCTCCTTCTAGATTTTAAATTAGAGGTGGAACTAAAATGATTTTTCAAGTAATTTATGTTATAATTTAGCGTCATTATATGGACGTACAAACTGCTTTTCATTTTTCAGGTACCGAATGGATGCTCGTCATTCTCGCTGCCTTTATCATTGGCTTAACCAAAGGTGGCGTGAAAGGAGTTGATATGCTCAGTGTCACCATCATGGCAATTGTTTTTGGTAGCAAAAGCTCCACGGGTATTGTACTTCCCCTTTTATGTTTTGCTGATATTGCAGCCGTAGCCTATTATAAAAGACATGTGCAATGGAAATATTTTTGGAAAATCACCCCATGGATGGCACTGGGTGTGTTATTAGGTGTCTATTTTGGAAAAGAGATGAATGAGGTGATGTTTAAAAAAGTGATGGCTATTATTATATTAATCACCATTGGCATTTTGCTTTACATGGAATATCGAAAATCAAAAGAGATACCAGAAAATCGATTATTTGCAGCAAGTACCGGATTGGCTGCAGGTTTTACCACTATGATTGGAAATTTAGCTGGTGCTTTTTCCAATTTATACTTTTTAGCAATGCGTGTTTCTAAAAACGATTTTATTGGAACAGGTGCTTGGATATTTTTATTTATGAATTTATTTAAACTTCCATTTCAAATTTTTTATTGGAAAAACATAACCCCTACCTCAATCAAATTGGACCTATTACTTATCCCTGCCTTAGCCATTGGCTTTATTGCAGGCGTATTATTAGTTAAAAAAATACAAGATGAGCAATATCGAAAACTAGTAATCGTATTAACCTTGATCGGTTCTGTAATCATGTTGGTGAAGAGTTAACATTAAAATAAAAGTCCCGCCACGATTGCTCGGGACGGGACTTTTTTATAGCAAGGGGCACTATTTAATTAATTCAAAGAATCTTTTCTGGAAAACTACAAATTGGTCTTCCAATAAAGTGATTCCTTTTTCTTGACTTGTTGAAAGGGGTTCTAAACCACTAGCAACAGAATAATACAAATCACTGACTCTTCTTCTGTATTTAAACTCATCGAAGAAAATTGATTTTCTATTCAGTTCCACAATCTCTCTTTTAAATGAATCAAGTTTGTGTAATTTTTCTTTAACTACAGGAACTGTTGTGTCTCCTTTAGCAAGCACTTTAACCGTTTTGTCTAATGAATCTACAAGTGTAAATAAACGCTCATGTAAATTAAACAAACGCATGCTTTGCTTATTCAATAAGGCAATAGAAGCTGCATCCAATCCTTTAGCCGGATTGGCCTCAATTTGAATATTTTGTACATATTCTTTGCCATCTGCCTTTACAACTATTTTGTATTTTCCGATATCCACTTTAGGTCCAATCACGGATGAAATTAAAACTGATGACTGTGCGATATAGCCACCTTGAGCAACTTTTGGCGGGTTTACAGATAAATCCCAATACACTTTATTTAAGCCTTTTGCACTAGAGGCATTAAGGTCTTTTATTTTTTTATTTGCAGCGTCATAAATCTCAATTTTTACACCACTATTGCTTCTTTCTTTTAAATAGTAGTAAAATGTAGGTGCTATCACTTTACTTCCTGCAGCCCATCCTGTTAGGTTTGACGCAGGTTGCGGATATTGTGGTGAATATTCATATTTGAAATTCTGGATTGGGTAAAATAAAACTGATTGCGCTAAATCAGATTTTACCATTTCTCTTAAGGGCTGAATATTATCTATAATATAAATTCCTCTACCATGAGAAGCAATCACTAAATCATTGGTTTGTGGTTGAATCTTAATATCACGCACTAAATTATACCAAGGCATATTCTGGTATTTGCTACGCATCCAATTGTTACCGCCATCCAATGAAATAAATAATCCCATTTCAGTTCCTAAGAATAATAATTTTTCATTGACAATATCTTCTCTAATCACGTGCGCAAAACCTGTAAATTCAGAAGAACTAAATTTTTTCCAAGTATTACCGCCATCTGAACTCATCACAGCATAAGTATGCATATCGCCATACATATGATTATCAAGGGTTACATAAATTCTTTTGGAGTCCAAAGATGATATTTCAATACTGCTGATCCAAGTATTTTCAGGTACACCGGTTTTCCAAATACCTGCTGATTTATTTTGCCATGATTTACCTCCGTCTGTCGTAAGCTGAAGATTACCATCATCTGTTCCTGCCCAAATGATATTTTCATTTTTAGGATCCTGTGTTATAGTGAAAATTGTACAGTGGTTTTCGGCACTGGTGTTATCTCCTGTAATGCCCGCATTTTTCTCTGCTTGATTAATTTTATTTGGGTTGTTGGTCGTTAAATCTGGAGATATTCTTTGCCAATTTTTTCCGTCATCATTTGATTTGAATACATATTGTGCTGCAGTATATAAATTATACACAGGCTTTCCTGCTGCATTTTTTTTAGTGGATGCACCTACTACTATTGGGGTATTCCAATTCCAACGATGCTCCTCGTCACCTTCTAATTTTTTGGGACGAACACCATAAGAAAGTCCAGTAGACAAATCCACTTTTGTAATTTCTCCTCCTTGTGATTCAGAAAAAATAATTTTTGAATTTAATAAACTTGGTTGTACCCAAAATCCATCACCCCCATTGATCCATCTCCAGTCAACTGCGGTTACACCACCTGGTGCTGAACTTGGCGCCATCCAACTATTATTATCTTGCAATCCACCATATACATGATAGGGTGTTTGATTATCCGTAGATACATGGTAAAATTGACCCACTGGT
>Ga0209358_10002417_pt1 | contig 14211 bp, 11 predicted proteins | sample LauGreFa1BDMLBSN_2_FD_187574 | JGI IMG/M metagenome (GOLD analysis project Ga0209358, IMG submission 187574) | Freshwater lake microbial communities from Lake Michigan, USA - Fa13.BD.MLB.SN (SPAdes) (version 2) | ecosystem: Environmental > Aquatic > Freshwater > Lake | place: Lake Michigan, USA... | reverse complement strand
CCCCTGCAGCTACTGCAGAAGCTGCAGGAGGGGGTGGGGGTGGAGGAGGTGCCCCTGCTGCTAGTGCAGAAGCTGCAGGAGGGGGTGGAGGAGGAGGTGCTACTGCAGCAGGAGGGGGTGGAGGAGGTGTCCCTGCTACTGCTGCAGCAGGAGGGGGTGGAGGAGGTGCCCCTGCTACTGCTGCAGCAGGAGGGGGTGGAGGAGGTGCCCCTGCTACTGCAGCTGCAGGAGGGGGTGGAGGAGGGGGTGCTACTGCTGCTGCAGCTGCCCCTGCTCCAGACCCTTCTACCCCCTTCTTAACTTTAGGTTGAAATCCTTTTGGCTTTTCCTTTGCTGCCCCCTTTGCTTTTCCTGACATACCACCACTTTGATTTATATCAGAAGAACCAAATACTATTTGTGTAACCCAACCGGGGCTTCTTTTGAATGTAGTATTGTTAGAAAGTACCTTTATTTCAAAGTCACGTATTCCTCCACCGACCTTAGAAGGTATTTCAAAATCTAAAAAATAAATTGTATCTCCATCTTCTTTTTTACTTGACTTTGCATACGGTATTCTTAGAGTGTCAACCAGGAGGCACCCCATATTCCTAGATGACCTGTGATATACATTTTCATGGTCTGGAATAAAACCTAAAGCGATTTGTTTACTTGTTTCTGGAAGGGCGTTTAGTAAAACACCGTTCAGAGAAGGTAATCCAATGTCCTTTTCCGATACAACTAAGATATGACCTGGATATTTTGCCAATAGAGCAATCATCCCATTTTCTATGTCTTTATTCACCTGCCTTGAATATATTGGCCCCATAAAAATAACATGGGCCTCATGGCTACCTTCCAGTAATTCATCTGCCCATGCAAATATTTTGAATGCTTCTTCCTTATCACCTCTTATAGGCGCAACTACATAAGAAGGACAGTCAAATACGTTTAATGTTCCAATAATTACATGTGGATCTTCTCTTGGTTTTCTACGAGAAGGCATACTGGGTCCCAACGTCTGACGCCAACGACTCTGGAATTTTTTCAAACTTCCAGAGTTTACTGGCATGTTAAATTCGCGGTCACGTTCGATTTCAACGGGTTCAGATATCCAGTTTGTATTAAGACCACCACCCCCTTGTACTCCTTCTATACGAGCACTCGGATTGTCCGGAAGTAGACTAATATCTTCGTTTGGTTTTCCTCCAGAGAACACGTCTCCCATCTAACCTTATCGAAGACTTAAGAAATCCGTAAAAGAACATACTATATGGAAACATTGGTACCCGCACAGGCTGTAGAAAGTACACTACCCGATTCGCAAACTAGGAAGCGTAAAATACATTGTAAACAGGAACTTATAGTAATGAGTTTACAAGCTTTTTATACACAGAGGAAAGACCTGTCTGAAATTATGGAACTATTACAAGGAACAAGCATTATAAGTTTACGTCTTATTGACTGGTTTGTCACGAATTACGCAAAAAGACACAATATTGGTTATATCTTTGGTGGTCAGGAATTCATGGTCTACATGAGTTATAAGAGTCAACTCAAGGCTTATTCTAAAAAATTATTTGACCCATTCTGTAGAAGGGAACGTATTATGTTTAGCCTTCCAGGGACCGAGCAATTTGTTACAACTGTTGGTAAACTAAATTTCTTTCGTTGGGCTATAGAAAAAAATGTAATTGAGTATCTCAAGATGCATCGTGAAAAAGTCGAGACGGAAATGAACGCGCACATGAAACAACTCAGTAGATCCAGGTCGACGCGCAATACTACAAATTCTACAACAGATACAGTGGATGAGAAGGTTAACGCTCGTGTTCCCAAACGTGTGCGTTCAGCCTTTCAGACGAGTATGCCTCAGACACTCTGTAGACGTGAGGTAGAGATTAAGGTAGGATTTGAATAAGATGCTCCCATTTTCTTTACTAAGTTCGAACATATAATCACTGTTTCCATAATGGGTTTTGAAACATGCTCACAGAAACTTTCAATAGTAAATGGGCTTTCCATGGATACCGTGCTAGTAGGGTCATCTGGAATATCCTCGATATCTATACTGATTTCCCTTGGTATTATATCATCCTTAAACGCGTCTTGTAGAATACCCATCTCCACATCAGTGGGTGCATTAGTATGTTTGTATGTAGATGAACTAATAACAAATGCACTTTTATCTACACCAGTTAGCTCATAGATATTTTCATATGCCATCTTATCCTTCATATACATGTCGGCCGCAATTGTCTTCAACCTTGAGCGTATTTGAGAAACGGAACGATTGAGTTTCTTGGAAATTTCCTCTGGAGAACGCTTTGCTTTAGCTTGTGTTAGAAGCTCAATGGTTTCATCGTATGACCAGAGGCTGTTATGTCTATAGGATTGCAGTGGTGATACCAACTTATTCTGCGAAGTATTATAGTTAGTCTTAGAATTTCTAACCATGGGGCGTGATTTACCAATCATACTTGATACTATAATATCAAATATGATTATATTCAACTTTCAAATTTACTTGGAACTAAGCTTGTTCATGTATTTGTGTACCAGTGACTGTAGAGTATTGACTGTTGACCAGATTTCCGCGACATCATCAGGCAATGTTCTAACCTGTGGTTTCTTTACTACTACAAGTGACTTCTTTTCTACCACTGGCTCGTTTACTGATACTAGTTTAGGCAATCTTCTATTTACCTCCTTCTCCAGGTCCTTCTGTAAAAAACCAAGGTCTTCCGCAACTTCCTTCTCAGACTTACCCTCATTTAGAACCTGCTCACACGCATAGCCAAACGCCTTGAACTTAACCGCATTTACAGTGCGACAGTGTGCCGCGGCCACTTCCTTGAAGGTCTTCTTCTCTCTCAGCTCAGAAAGCATGGTATTAAACTCCTCAGATGTCCAGGGCTTACCCTTGTTTGCTAACAGTGCCATTATGTTTTTTAATATTAAAATTTATTTAAGCCTAGATATGCCATACTCATATTCATCCTCGTTATATTTAATAACACTTACTGCTGTGAAACTCGGATCTAGTGGATACGTGTGTTCCACCCTTCTTGTATTTTGTCTACCTGTTTCTATTATTGCAATAACAAATATATTATGTATGCTATTCAGAGAGATACGATCCTGATCTCCAGATACTATTTTTATTTCATCTCCGTTGAATATTAACTCTAGATATCTATCTCCTGGGAACAAAAACCATTGATCCTTTTTTAAGAGATGCATTGTACCATTAAAGTGCAGTTCTAATTCCTTCCGCTTATTCTGGTTTTCATAGTTTACGTACTGCTTTGCTATGGCAAGCCCCATCTTATCTTCGTACTCTTGAGCGTTTTAGACCTCTCCGTCTATTTCTTAAAGTCTTACGCCTTCTGTTACCTCCTGCAGCAGGTGCGGCGCTGCTGGGGTTCGTTTTTGCTATTGCTTCCAATAACAGCTTACTATTGTCTTCACTTACACCGGGGTATTCTAACATTGCTTGTATAAGACTTCTGGCACCCATTTTACCTTGAGGATTCATTGAGTTAATATCTGTTTTCTCTAAAAAATCATCTACATATTGGTTTATTCCACCAAAAATTTTTACATTCTTTTCTATGAAAAATTTGCGCCTGTGTTCAGGGGACATCCCTTGAAGAATAATCTGTAAATCTCCCTGGGTTAATCCCTTCAACTGGTCAACCGTAAAATCTTCTATTAAGTCTAAGGCGTCTTCTATATCCATCTACTTATATGCGATAAATTACTCGAACAGCGCCATAAGCCTGGTATAGATATCGTAGGACGGCGGTAAAATCGTATTCCACTTAACCTCTTTCATAATATCCAGGTATTTCTTGAGAGTAGGATTTGCAGCCTCGTACATGAGGACATTTCTGCGCTTCGCAAATTCCCTCATGGACATATGAGATTTCTGCTCTCCCTGTCGCCGCTCAATTAACTCTTGACAGATAGCATTACCTTCATCACTTGTCAAGTTAATGAGCAAGTATCCAAGGCTCATAAGATCCATCTTCCACGAAAAGGCCCATTGGTCAGGCTCACCTCCCCTCGCCATGTAGTACCAGCGATTATACCGACTTAGTTTTCGGAGTTTCACCATTTCCACACGTGTGACATTATCGTAATCTGCGATTATGAATTTGTCACCATCGACGAGAATATTCTCCCTCCTGAAATCCATATAGATATATTGGTATGTCTTGTGTAAGACTTCGATGAAGCCTAGAGCAGCCTTGGCAATCTCACGCCAACTACCAGCATGTTCTGGCTTCAGATGACCGTCATATTTCTTCATGGCATACCAAACACTTTCAGGTGTCATTCCAAACTTGTGGAAAGGGTCCTTGCAGAGCTCAACCATGTTTGGTGGTTTAACCTCTATGTTCAGAGAAAGAAGAGTATAGAGTTCAAAGGCATCTGTGTTATCTTTGACTTTCACAAGCCACTCATCATCTGTTTTTAACGTATGAGAAGTGGCTTCATAAACGGACGATTTATCTTTTGCAGTGTAAATACACTTGCCAAGTCTCCATGGACCCATAGAAGGCATTTATACCGACTTTTATGAAAAAATACGGCTCAAATAACTTTCAATTTTTTCATAAAACTCGGTAGTTACAGATGACGATATGGTTCACGTTGATTTCATCTCCAACACGACCTGAGTGTATCTTGAACTTGTAATTCTTAGGATACCGGTGTACTATGTAACCTGCATACAGATTACGAATGTAATCCGTCTCGCCAATGACAATCATACACTTTGCCCTTGACTTCTTGAATAAGGCGGCCAGCTCCTCTTGCTCCTTTCTGCCAAAAGAGCAATAACCATAGTCTGTGAACTTACTGTCATATGGGGGGTCGAGGAAGATGAAGTGGTCAGGAGTATCACATGCGGCAAATACATCCTTGAATGAGCCACTCATTATTGTAGTCCTTGCTAAGAGCTGTTCATGTCCAGTGCCATCAAGGTCTGAGAAGTTGATAGTCTTGTATTTTCCATAAGGAATGTTAAATCCACCACTGCTGTTATATCTGAGCATTCCACGGAAACACGTCTTACGAAGATAATAGAACTGACATGCTGCGTCAAAGTCTGATGCAATCGGCATACTGCGAACCTTGTAGTATTCCTCTTCTGAGTTAGGATGCGCAGTCATGAAAGCCTTCATCTGTTGTCTTTGACCTGAGCCAATTGCCTTGTAAAGCTTCACGAGCTCAGGATGGATGTCATTGATTACCGCCTTCTGAGGGTTCAGATAGAAGTAGAGCGCACCTCCGCCTACAAAGGGTTCTACATAGGTTTCGTGTACAGGCATCAGGGGCAGGATTTGCTTGATTTCTTCGGCCTTTCCACCTGACCATTTTACGAGAGGTGAAAGGTGTGTCGTGTCAGTAAGAACATACTTGGCAAACGAGGGCACCATTATGGCTGGGAGAGCTGTCGCTATTGGCGTTAGAGGCGTTACTGGCGTTAGAGGCATAACCGTATTTACTGGAACAGGGTTACTAGTGGCAGATGAAGGTTCTGCAAGTGTAATAAGCGCTATAATTGCCTCCTTGTTAAGAGTGCTATATCCCTTCAGCTTCCGTTCCTTACAGATTGCAATTAATTCATCTTTCGACTTTTTTGTGTAATCCATTTTGTGTGAGTTATCTTAGATAACGTCATAGGTCAATTTTATAACTTCATTAAAATCGAAAGAATATCATATATAATGATATAAAATACAATACAAATAAGCCTAGGCGTATAAAGGACGGAAGGTTTATTATGTAAATATTATTTACTCGAAGAATTCTTACTCGGGGTTCTATATTTTCTATTAGATGAGTATTTCTACAATATAAGCATTCGCCAGACCATCTTCTCCAGCATTCCAGATGAACAATCAGTGTACACGGGCATCGTAATCTAGGTATATATGCATCATCTTCTGTGAAATTATCTAAACAAATTGGACATGCCAAAGGATCCATCCTGTTGATATTATGAAATTTTATATAATTAGAAAGGCGCTATGGTTCCGAGACAAAAGAAAAAGACAATCCCTAAAATTCTGAAAGATTTAACGTGGCAAAGATGGGTCGGCGACGACATTGCTAAGGCCAAGTGTCTCTGTTGCGGAGTAAATGAAATAAAAATGAATTCGTTTCACTGTGGCCATGTTGTTGCAGAGGCAGACGGCGGCCCGACTACGGTCGACAATCTGAGACCCGTCTGTGCTACTTGTAATCTTTCGATGAGAACCCAGAATATGACCCTGTTCAAGGGGAAACATGGACTTGGCACTTTATCGCAAGGGGGTCCTGCGGGAAGTAGTCTGAGCATAGCAGATGGTCATATTAGAGCATCTACTACAATCGGTGGAACTGCGGTTTCTGTATCTATTCCCGTCTCATCCGTGGTTCAAACAGTGAGGGGACTATTTACGAGTTGAAAAAATTGAACACGCATACCTTACACATAAGGGTACTCAAAAAGAAACTATGCCTGTATACTCTCCTTGTGACCTTATTACGCTCTTTCTGACAATTGCGTATATTCGTCAGAACTGCAATAAGAAGAACGATGACCCTCTGGGTTCTGTTCAACGCACTAACGCAATCCATGTGCCTTGGGCACATACTGAGCAAGACACTATTGAATATCAGCAAGACCCTCATGCGTTTCTTGAAAAGACTAAATATGCTAGGATTTGCGTTGAATTGCCAATCGGTTCTCTAATTCTCATCCCGAATGGTAAGAAGGGCCTTATTGTTCGTCTGACATCTGATGTAAAGTCTGGCATCATGAAGTCTTACTGTACTGCCGTTACACCTCGCACTTGTGGCCACAAGTATGTTTGTGGAAAGCATCGTTGCGCTCAGTGCGGTGATTCCGTTCAAGAGGTCTTTGACCCTTCAGATGCACAGAAACTTTCTGAGCATCTGAAGAAAGGGCATTTGATTGAGCCTTTCTATTCTCTATATCGGGATGTTGAGATTGAAGGGGAGGCAGACTACAATGGAGTAGATGGACGTTCCATGGCTGGCTTGGATTCTGCAGGCAAGTGGCAGCGTTATTGGGCAGAGCGCGAGTAAAAATAGTTCCTAATGAAATGTCTTAGTTTTTATTGTAATTATCAGAGCAAAGACCGTGCCCAAATATTGAAACGCTCAACCGGCCCTTTATCTTCGCCAGTAATGAATACGGGCGCATACTGACACTGAAATCCCTTCCACATATTGTTAGGCCCAGTGATGCCCGCGGGTCCACCGACAAGAATCCGAATATCGTCATATGAGATCGGAATTTTGAGAATACGGAGGTTCTCAATACGAATATCATATTTATTGCACGCCGCAAACTCTTTCGAATACATGTCCTCATCCAGAAGATGATGTTCGCGACAGGGGCTCTTAGTTTCATCCCAGTTCGCTAATGTGCAGACACCCCAGATAACACGTTCGTCTAGACTGGAAAGTATGATGATGCTACCGGCTTCTAGATTACAGCGGTCCTTCTTTCCGAGTTTGTCCCTCGGGCTTAGAAGGAACTCCTCGCGACTCTTTTTCGAGAAATACGAAACTGCTACAACCATTTGGTAAAGTGTTCTTTGTGTATAACATAAATAAGGTATTGCAGCTGTTCAATTTTTTCACTTTTTGACTTTCTAGACATCTATTATTAAATGTGAAAATTTAGACAGCTAAATCAGTAACATTCTTACAATACTCACCGTTAGTATCACAGACGGTCATATCAGAGCATCTACGAGGCTTGGTTCTACAGTTGTTCAGACTGTTAGAGGGTTATTGTCTTGATTTGCGACGAGTGAAACGATGGGAACTATAGGATCCACCTTCTGCTGGTTCTTCATCAGTGTCACCTTGAATATTATCATTCAAACTCTTCTTAATAATGTTAATATCAGACTCGTCAAGGCCTAATAATTTATATACTTCTAGATTTAGTTTATCCTCTTCAGCATCGGATTCTGATTTTAGAGGTATAGATGGGATTATACCCCAAATAAAAGCGGGTACATTCATTGCACCAGCATATATCTTAGTAATAAATCGCATTGCTTCTGACCGTGATAAATACCAAGTAAGTAATGATTTATCCATTCCAGATGGTATTTCAATATATTTTCCTTCTGCTCTTACACTTGGTGGATCTATTATATCAAATACATGTGTTCCACCAGAAGGCTTATCTGGTGAATATCGCTTCCATACGCTGTGTAAATAAATGTGTTTTGTTTCAGGCTTTAATTTTAATGTCTCTAAATACTTTCTATCTTCCCCAAAAAATATTTTATCAGATACTTCTTTTAAATGAATGTCATCATACTGCGTTGGTGTTGGTTCATCTAAATTTACTATTTTCTCACCATTTGAAAAAATAACTTTAGTCTCTTTTTTGAAGGGTTCATTTTTTGCAACAACACCGCAAATAGTTGTAGATATGGTAGGAAAATACTCTTTATTTACTGTATGGTATATAAATAATGGATTAAACTTTTTTATAGCTTTATTAACATCATTTGGTATTAAAATTTTGTTAGGTATTACATACACGAGGTATCCATTTTCTTTAATACGATCGTGTGCGAAATTAATAAATTTAAGATAAAATGAGCGATACGCGCCGAGCTGAAATGGTGGATTTCCCATTACAATATCATACTTTTCAGGAAACCCTTTTGCTTTTAACTTCTCAGCTGTTAATTCCACAGTATTGGCAGTTAATATATTAGGCTTACATCCTTCACACAATGTTTCAAAAATTCTCCTTGCTACGCGATTGTTATTACTTTGTAATTCAATCATGTAAATCATATTTTCAATAATATATTTTCTTCTTTGCTTCTCATTAGAAAAATTTACACCAAGGGTTTTATCATTTCCCAATGTTTTCAATCCTTCATCTAATCTATAGAATACAACTACTGGAAAGTTACCTATACCATTGGCTGGATCTATCCATTTCATATCTGGATTTTTCCATACACTTTTTGGTAAATGGTCCATCACCTTTTCAATCAATTCTATAGGTGTAAAAACCTCACCAGCCTCTTTCTTTTGCTTCTGTCTTGGTGTCAATCGTTTATTTATAATAGCAAGAATTTTATCTTTACGTAATGATTTTTCTTCTATTTTGCCTTTCATTTGACGAAAGACCTGTTCGCTACTATTGAATGCGAAATTTTTTACGGCTGTAATCAAGAGTTTGGATAATAGTTCTTTGTCCTTTCCCTCCTTGATTTCTGTTCTTGAACGAACAAGATGTAAGATATTTCGTCGGAGACTACTTCCCCCTTGATTTGTTATATCACTTTCATATTCTTCTAAAGCAAATTCAAGCCTTGAAGCGCTGCTTGTAATTGCAAGGTATTTCACAAAATCTGTTATAGTCTCTATGAAATTATCTATTTTTATTTCTAGATCTTCATCTGGAATAGGTGACACATCAGGATCCCCTGGTTCTTTTGGTGCTCTTATAATAAGTCTTCCGTTCTCAAGACTTATTTTACTACCTTCTTTTAATCCTATACTACCTAATGTTGTCTCCAACTTCTTAGAACTAAACTGCCCTGCTATTTTGCTTACAAATTCAGAATCCATACCACGCTTTATATTATCACCTAACTTCTTCTCGAATCCACCTATATCTTCATTAATTCTATAATCATTATCGGGGTCTTTTTCTGCCATCTCAAACAGCTGGCGTAGTTTATCCTGAAAAGATAAAGGTTTTGCATCAGAACCCTTCTTTAAACTATAATCAAATATATCAGAATCAAAAGAGTATGTATCATAGATGATATCTAATATTCCTGACGTTGTATTAGAGTCAGTAGAATCTTTAGGAGAAGCTCTTATATAACCATACAGTGCTGCTAATGTTCTAACTGGGTTAAGGTCAACAATAAAGGCCGATTTTTTACCAGGGCTTGGTGTCAACGCTCTATACATTTTTTGTATTATATCATCTGGAGGTTTCTTTTCATTAAACAAAAATACAACATCAGTACACGGTAAACTAATACCCATACTTAACTTCTCACCCGCTAAAATAACAAGACCTTTTGGTTCCTTTCTACAATGTAATTCTCTTTCGTATTTAATAATCTCTGATTTGGGATTTTTACTTATAATACGAATTCCGTCAGATGATTCTAAGTCCATCTGTAATAATACCGCCATATCATCATTAGCAATATTATCATCAGAAACCACACATGCTATTTCATAATTGTCTCTCCACCATTTATGAGTCATTAATAATGACGACCATGCACATAATAGATAAAAAATATTAGTCCCTACACCTCCAGTAGGCATAAACATTAACATTGTAGGACGTTCATCTAATCTGAAACGACTCCTTGAATCTTTACTCATTTTATCAATACGACCTAATAATGATGGTTCAATTATAGAGCCTGCTTCTTTAGTTAAGGGTTTACCTCCCGATACTACTAATATTTCAGGATTATCAAAATCCTCTCTTGGAGTTATAAGGCTTATTATATTTTTAGGATTGGTTAAATTATCAAATATCTTATATGCGTCTTTTCTGACCTTATTATCAGCTGTTTTTATATCAATCAAACTTATGCCACTTGGGTTACTTGTGTATTCTTTACCATCTTTATGTTTTGTTATTTTTTTAACCGGTTTTATAGCAAAAATAGATGATAAGCTAAATCCAGAATCTGGTCTATATTTACTCTGTTCTCTAAAACGTTCTAACGTTTCTTCTTGAAAATCAGCAGATATAAAAAATAGATCAGGAAATCCAATATAAGCCTTAGCCATAGTTTCTAATGTTTCACCATTTGATATTCTCTTATCTATAATATTATTTACTAATTCTTTTCCAAATCTCTCTTCTAAGTTTATTATAGCAGTTGCTTGTTCTGTTTCAGTTGCCAATGATCTTGTTGCTAAAACATCTGTATAATCCCAAATAAAAGTATTTTCATTTTTAATCTGATAATCAATTCTTATACTGTAATATGTGGCTGTTAGAAAGATAATAGGTAAATCAATATGTATATAATTATGTATCACTAAATTTAATTTTTCTTTTGTCATATCACCAGTTCCTGTTTTATGTGCTTCATCAAAAAATACTAAGCCAAGTTTATCTACACCCCCTTTTAGATTATTAAGAAATAGTCTTTGCTTTGCTGTTGGTTTTTCACTTGCTATTAATAACTGCGATGAGCAAAAAAAGACTGTATGCGGCTTTGGTGTTTTCTTACCCCCTTCTCTAATATCGACAAACTCAAAGTCATTAAAATCTCCAAATTTATCTATAAGATCCGTCTTTACTTGATCGAGTGTTTCAGTTGGTGCAGCAGTAAGCCATAATATATTAAATTTTTCAACTGGATTTCTTCTTAAATATTCTCTTATTACACCACCTGCTATATATGTTTTACCTCCTCTTGGTAAAACTCCAATTAAATAAAGATTATCTTCTGACTGTGTTAATGTGTCACATAGTCCTTTAACTATAATATCTTGATGTAATTGTAAAGATAATACCGCCTTTGCATTTGGTTTGAAATACTGTTGGATTAAAACTTCTAATGGCGTCTTCTTCGTTAAACTTGCTATTTCAAAAATATTTCTTCGTATCTCCTCTAAGAATGGTTTTACGTCTTCATTCCAGCCAAAAAAAGTTTTTGCAAGATACTGAACATATTGACGAAACATTCTATTATTTGATATCTGAAAATCCTTCTTACTTTTAATAAATACAATAGAATCTGCTGGCCTTTGTTCTGGCGATAGTTTCTCCTGCTGTGCTATTCTAAGTTTCTCAAGATCAACATTTTCTGCGTTTTTCTCCTTTTTACGCCACTTTACACTCATTAGATAGGTTTTAGTAATTATATTTTCCTTTTCAGGCTTATCACACTCAACTTCACAGTAAGAAGGACTTGTGTTAATAGTTTTCTGAGTAGAATTTACATATACTATTGTAATATCACTTACGCCAGAACCACTTGATGCAATACACTTCATACTTCTCAAGGCATCTTCAGAAGTATTGTATATTTTTCCATCTTCAGCACTATTCATAAACTTATAATTTCCCCCATCTCTTGGATTTACATCAGTAATCCCTCCAAAAAATACAAATAAACGAGATAAGACTTCATATATATCAGTTCCAGGATGCCTTTCTTTAGATAATTTAAAAGAAACCATATCGTCTAATGAAATTTTTGGATCAATAAATACTTTAGTTAAAAAATCATAGTTAGAAGTATCATTAGTAAGCCCATATAGCCCCACTGGAATAATATCTCTTTCTTTTTTTATATCACGCACACGTTTTTCGAGGGCTTTCATTGTATTTTCTTCTAGAGGCTTTCCAGAACATGGATCATATAGTATTCCACATGGGTCTATACTATCTTTTTCCTCTTTTTTATCCGCATCACTTAAAATAGGTACTTCTTCACCTGACCCAGGTGCATTATCTTCATTTTCGAACCCTAAGTTATCATTAGGCCATCCATCAGAAACAACGGGTGCCTGAATAACAGCAGCTCTAGTCTTTTTGAAATAACCATAATGCTCCTTGCCCCTTTTTTCATCACCCTGTTCCTTGTATAACCACAGTACAGGTTTGCCATTTAGGTACATACATTTCTTTTCGTCATCCCTGCTTTGTATTTCTAATGCTATACCTAATTTCTTTAACTTGTATTTAACCACATTTATATCAGTTTCACTTGCGTAAACTCGAGACCTTTCAATTATATTGGCGATATCTCTGTAAAATTTATCTTCACCATCTTCTACTATATATTTCTCGTGAATTTCACCTGTAGGAAATAATGCCTTTATTTCTGCTGGCGATTGTTCTAACCATTCTTCAAATATATCGGGTGAATTTGAGAGTTTTTCAAATAGGGTAAATGTTCGTTTTCTCTGATCTTCTCGCCCTTCTTCTGAAACAAAATTCTTGCGTTCACTTATAGTGTGTAATTCTTCTTGTTTCATAGTCTTATATACACCTTCACGTATGAGATTCGCTATATCACTACGAACCTTTTTAATAAATTTAGTTTGCGTAATAGCACTATTTCCTTGAATTGCTCCATATATTGTTTTGACCAGTGTTTTATCAGCATGATGATCTGCAGCCAAGTAAAGCGAACTATAAAAACAATCACCCGTTCTATCTTCATCACCACCCAATTCAAACATTTCATTACTATCTTCTGGGCATCTATGTGTTTCTATATCAGCAACAGGTTCAGCAACAGCCTCAACCACCGGTTCAGCAACAGCCTCAACCACAGCCTCAGCAACAGGTGCAACCTCGGGTAACCCTGCGGGTTTGTATAAGCTAGAAGATTTTAGTTTAAGAACCGGTCTAGGTTTGGACGGAGCTACACTTTGTGATTGTAACTCAGGTAATTCTTCAAGCACTGGTTCCATTTTCGAGCGTAATCCTTGAAATTGTTCAAGTTTTCTGCTTGTATTTGACCTTGATGCTTTTTTTAAACTATTTTCAAATCTGGAAATTCGACTTGTTAGAAGTTTCATATTTTTTGAGCGCTGTCCAGGGTTTGTATCATATATACCACTCTTTAGTCGTGAACTTATATTATCAAATACTTGTTTATCTTTTTTACTACCTTTATAATCGTATGGTTCCATAACTATTCTTCCTAGAGAAATCTTATTTACTCAATAAAACCACATTGGCTATTGTAATCATGAGAGCCCCGATAGAAGCCTTCACAGTAGGTTTCTCACCGTTAAACAAGTAACCGAATACATAGGCCGCTACAACTCCAAGGAAACTCAACATACTGAATACTGCCGTAGAGACAAATGGAATTGCGTTTGCTCTCATAGAATAGCCAAAGAAGCCAATGAATAAATTAAAAAGAACCATGGGTATCCAAACCTTTGATGAGAAATCTAGTTTAGGTATTTCTAAACCGAGGGGCTTTTTATCCATTTGTCCTAAGACCAAGGCAGGCAACATCCACAGACCAGCGCCACCATAGAGTTCAAAGAGGCCCTTGTAACCACTTTCTTTTTCCTTGGAGAGCTTGAAGTAAAAATAGATGGCGGACTCAGTCAACGCAGATAGAAGAGCGCATAGAGTACCAATGGGTTTCTCTAAATCCAAAATAGTCCCTTTCTCGGGATGGGCTACAAGGATCATACCAACCAAGGCCACTG
>Ga0209358_10002416_pt1 | contig 14215 bp, 16 predicted proteins | sample LauGreFa1BDMLBSN_2_FD_187574 | JGI IMG/M metagenome (GOLD analysis project Ga0209358, IMG submission 187574) | Freshwater lake microbial communities from Lake Michigan, USA - Fa13.BD.MLB.SN (SPAdes) (version 2) | ecosystem: Environmental > Aquatic > Freshwater > Lake | place: Lake Michigan, USA... | reverse complement strand
AGAATCATCTATTACGGCTGAGTTGTTGGAAAAATATATGGAGTTGAGACTTTATCTAAAAGAATTAGGTCACACAGAAGAATCAATCAAACGTATAAGTCGAGCACCTCAAGAACTTTGGCGTTTAAAAGACCAATTCGTGAGTTTAGAAGAGAAGTTATTTAGGCAACTCCTCAATTATGGGTTTGAAGTTCATAGACCTGAATTTAGACTTTATTTAGAACCTAAATTAAATAATATTGAATTACTAATACCACTTAACGATGGCGATAACGAAAGAAACAATTCAAGGGACGAAGATTATCAATGAGATAAAATCTTCTAATATAAAATCATCCGAATACGATACTGAATCAAAAAAACTTGTAGTTGAATTCAACAATGGATTCAAATATGAATACGATGAAGTACCTCATCAGACCTACACAAAATTCAGGATGTCTGAATCTCAAGGTAAATTTTTCACTACCGAAATTTCAAAAAAATTCAAATACAAAAAACTATAACACTTTGACTATTTATTTAGGATGAGTGTTACAAAAAAAATAATTGATAGTTTTTCAGTAAGAGATAGTTTGAACCCTAAAGTTTGGGAAAATCCAAAAGACCCTAATAAGGCAACTATGGTTCCTAAGGTAAGGGAGGCTCTTCTACGCATTGCAGAAGAATTTATTGATTATTTAGGTGAGGATATCTTTGTTGACGATATTGTTCTTACAGGTTCTTTAGCTAACTTCAATTGGTCAGAATATTCTGATTTCGATTTACATATACACATTGATTTGAAACAATTCGGAAAAGACTCGGATTTATACAAAGAATTGTTCGATTTAAAAAAATTCATTTTTAACGAAAGACACAACATTAAAATTTATGGTTACGATGTTGAGTTATATGCTCAAGATGTAAGACTAAGTAAGATTACACAGGGCGTTTATTCAGTTATGGATGATGAATGGTTAACCAAACCAAAAAAAGTGAATTTCGAATTGGACAAAAAAGTATTGACTGATAAAATCAAATGTTGGACTGAAAAAATTGATAAAGCGGTGGATTCAGAATCATCTGAAGATGATATTGATGTATTGGAAAATTTGAGGAAAAAACTGAAAGAATATAGAAAATCGGGTTTAGATAAGGAGGGAGAGTTGTCTTATGAAAATTTAGTATTCAAATTTTTAAGAAGGTCAGGACACATCCAAAAACTTTTTGATTCGGCACATAGAGCTGTGGACAAGCAATTATCTGTTGAGAAGGTAACTGAACAATAAATTATTTACACTAATCGTATATTTATAAAGAAAAATTAGATGGCGTTAGTTACATATCTTTTAGGTCCTTGTGTCGGAGGTCCTGCCATATTGGTCGACTTCGACAGTTCGAACTTACCAACAGTTAATGGTAATTACTATTTAACCTTTACTGGTGCAACTCCTGAAGGATGTTATGATATTATAGATAACGCAGAACCAGCCACAGGTGTGGACAAGGTTGCTACAATGTCTACAGATTATGGTGACTGTTCAACTTGCCAGGCGGTAGTAACACCAACACCTACTGTAACGTCAACTCCTACCGATACTCCATCAGTTACTCCAACACCTACAGATACTCCAAGTGTAACAACAACCGCAACACCAACAGATACTCCAAGTGTTACACCAACTCAAACCGCAACACCTACGGCATCTCCAACAGATACTCCAAGTGTTACACCAACTCAAACCGCAACACCAACAGATACTCCAAGTGTTACATCAACACCAACGGCATCTCCAACAGATACTCCAGCAGTAACACCAACACCATCGGTTACAGCATCACCAACAGATACTCCATCAGTAACACCAACAGCTTCGGCAACGCCAGCGGTTACATCAACAGTAACACCTACCACAACTAGAACTCCAACACCTACACCAACACCTCCAGGTTTTTGGTTAATTACTGACTGTATTGGAACTACGTGGAGTGTAGAAATTACAGGTGTTTCTCCAACAATTGGAGACATGTATATCTTCACATTTGATAATAATAATTTAGACTATAACTGTTATTTCGTAACGGATACAAGTTATGGTCCAATAGTTGCTACAGCAACATTTGTAGATGGTCCGTTTGTTGATTGTGCTGAATGTGGTGTTGTATACACAGGCACATCAGTTAACCAATTCTACGAATATACTGCGGATATGGAAGGTTCGTTCAGCGGAGGAACATTACCTCCTGGAACACAAGTCCCACATCCAGCATTCGCAACCGAAAACGGAATCGCAATTCAACTAAACGCGGTTTTGTTAGGAGGAGTAAACGGATTAAATAGTTAAAAAAAAAACAATAGTTTAAAATATGGCAGACTTAAAACCAATTGGAAGTGAAAAACTCACAGGCCAAGACAAGATAAAAAGAATTATGGAAATTGCTCGTTTTAAAGAGAATATTCCTAATACTTTGAACGAAACAAGTAGAAGCGAATACGGAATTAATCTTGCTGATGGAATGTCTTATGAAATTGTAAAAGAAAGACAAGGATATATCATCAAGAAAGTTGTGACTGAAGGAACAACTGAGTATATCGAACCTATGAAAAATAGAAAATATTACACTTCTTATTCACAGGCATTAAAAAGATTAAATTTATTAGCGGGTGAACTTAATAGATTAAATGAAAACGAAGAAGGTACTTCTTTATTTGGAGAACAAAAAAAATTCGTTTTAAAAACCCCAAAGCCCGCGGCAGAACCTGCTCCTGAAGCTATGGCTCCTCCAATGGCACCACCTGCGGTACCATCTCCTGAATTACCACCTTCACCTGATGCGATGGCACCAGCACCTGAAGGAATGGACATGGGTATGGACATGGGTTCAGAAATGGGTGGTGAAATGGATGCTCCTGAAGGCGAAGAAGATGTTACATTCGATGCTGAAATGGATACAGAGATAGGTGGTCCTGATGCTGAGGAAAAAGTAACTTTCAAAACTATTCAAAAGTTAACTGGTAAGTTGACTCAAAAAATAAGAACACTCGATAATGAAGAAGGAATGACTTCTGAAAATATCAAATATGTAATCAACATGGTTTTATCATCATTAGACTTAGGTTCTCTATCTGAAGAAGATAAAGAGGATATTATGTCCAAATTTGATGAGGTTGAATCTGAAGATGAAATGAGTGGTATTGAAGGAACTGCACCTGAAGATGATATCACATCTGATGCTGAAGTTGAAGATATTCAAGCGGATATGGACATTCCTGTAGAAGGTGAAATGCAAGAAATGGGTAATGGTGCAATTTTCGATAGTATCTTCGGTGAATCAAAAGTAGATAAAGTGATTTCAAAGTATTTCGAAATCAGTAAGAAAGAAATCCTTGAGAATAGAGAAAAGTTTGTTCAGAAGAAAAAAGAAAGTGTTGTGTCTCTGAAAAGACAAATGGTTGAAGTTCAAAAACTAGTTGAAACTGTTGAACAAAAATTGGCGGCTAAGAAGTTTTTAGAAGAAAACTCAAAAGCAACAATTGTTGGAAAAACAAATAAGAAAAACTTAGTTTTTGAAAACAAAGGTAAACAAATTAAAATTTCACCAGAAGGTCTATTAGTATGAGTAAATTGATATTTGTAAACGGATTAGGACCCAATTATAAGGGAGATAATCTTTACGAATTCATTTTCTCGGATACAACAGATGTTTGGGGAGAATCTTGGGAGAGTAAACCATCTAATGGTTATCCGACTCCACCCGAGTTAAAATACATCAAAAAGGTGGGAGTTCTGAGAAATACCGATATAAAGTTGGAATTGATTCAGAACTCCGATTTTTTTTCTATGATAGACGCAATGGATGATGTAGTTGCGTTAGCCTGGGAATCCGAAGATGAAAACAAAGGAAGATTGGTTTTTAGATTTGGTCAGACAGAACAAGAAATAAAAGATAAACTCTATGAAAGAGATTTAGTCTTAGAATTTGAAAAGAAAGAGGTTTATGAAAAGTAAATTAAACATTGCATTAGAGCTTATAGATAAGGGATTATCTGCAAAGACTTTATCAAAGTTATCAGAGGGTCAAATTGGTCTATTACATAAAAAATTAATTGGTGAAGCCCAAGTTACAACAACACAAACAGTTGATTTAACTTCAGATGATGTTAAGGGTGGATATAAAGTTCCTGATACAGTTATGGCAGGTAAAAAGAATGTAGTAATTACACCAAACCCCAAATCACCAGGTGGTGTTAGAATTGAACCTACTTCAGAAGAAGTTACGGAAACTGAAACAGATGATTTAACGGATAAGGACGCTTTAGGTGCAGATGCACTTCAAAACGTCACAGGCCAAGAGGCACCACATGATGCTAACGACATGGCACCAGACGGAATGGACGATGATTCAGATGATGATAGAAAAATGATGGGAATGTCTGAGGAAAAAAAGAAAGAACAAAATCCATGGGCAATTTGCACCGCACAATTAGGTAAAGAATTTGGTACAAGAGAAAGACATCTTTGGAGCGCTAAAGAAAAAAACAAATATGAGAGATGTGTTAAAGATGTAAAAAAATCTTTGAAAGAAGGTAAAAATCCAGTATCTTTATTCCTTGAAAACGAAATTATGAGAATAGTAGAAAAGAATTTACCTCCAAGAATTACCAAGGGTGATTTATTAAAATACCTATCAGAAGCAGGTCCTGCGACGGCACCTACTAAACCAGCACCTGGTACAAAACCATCGGTTAAACCTGGTAAACCTGATACAAGACCGAGACCTAAACATCCTGGTAAAAATCCAAACCCTGGTGAAAATCCAGCTCCTAAAGCAAAAAAAGTTTCTCCTGAAGTAGCAAAAGACGAAGTATTGGATTTAATCATGAATTTATTAGAAAAATAAGATGGCAAAGAAAATACAAGAACAGATTAATTACGGGGATAGACCTGAAAGAATGGACCCAAGTTTGGAAAGAAAGTTATCCGACCCTCAAGGTCTGTATGCCCAAAATCCTGCAATGAAGAAGGGTACAAAGGATGTTGAAAGACTTGTAAGTTCACGATTTGGAAAAGTTGCCGATAAGTTAAAACAAGCTACAGGTAATCAAAACATCAGTTCAAAACAGGTTCAGGGAATGATTTATCAAGAAATGATGAGGCGTTTACCAAATATTATGAGAATAGAAGCTAGTCACAGAGACGAACTTGAACAGTTGGCTGTTGAGGCTTCTTTGGAGGAGAGTCAAGTTCCTGAAGATTGGTTCCAAATCGAGCCTTATTTAAATAGAGAACCAATTGATGTTTCAAACTTCAGATACGAGCCAGAAGACAATGAAGATGAGGAAGAAGAAGATGGTGAAGAAAAAGTTAATATTCCGTCATTTGATGTTGAAGACTTAACAGATGAGGAAGTTTTAGAATTAGAAAAGCACAAAAGAAATATTATAAATGCAATCATTCAGGGTGCTGCGAAAAAAGGGCATTATCTTTTCCAAAAACCTGAGGTGAAAGCAAGACTAGATGCAATTGACCCGTCTCTTTATAGAGATTATTTAGGTATCATGGCAATCAACGATTTCCTTTACTTCACAATGGAACAAATGATTGAAATGATGAGTCAGACAGGTCAAGGTGTTGCAGGTAAAGTTGAATTGGATGATGCCGACGGAGAGGATGGTGATGAAGGTGGAGAAGAAAAACCTGATACGGTAATCAAAGCATATGGTGCAATTTTCCCGATTTTATGCCACGAAATAATCAAAGGTATTGAAGAAGGTAAAGGTAGACACGGGTTACCTAAAGACCAAGGACTCAGACAAAAAGTCCAAGGACAAGTCGACCTTTTATCAAACGAACCAATGCAGTTAAGAATAGGACCTGAAATCGTTGAAAAGATTAGGTTTGCATTACCTGACGAAATGTTTGACGATGATAACAAAGGTCTAATAAACTGGTTTCACATTCAGTTATACCAAATACCTGCAGAAGAATTCTTGGACATCATTGGAAATGCGATTTCCGAAGACCAATCCAAAGTTAGAAAAGCAACTCAAAGATTCGAAGAAATCATGAAAGAAGCTCAAGAGCTGAAACAAGAATATGATGATTACAAAGAAGAAAGTGGTTCAGATTCTGACGACGATGACGATGAAGACGACATTGATGATTTCTTAGGTAGTTTAGGTATATCGAGACCTAAATGATTTACATAGGTGACTAAAGAACAATTAATTATTGAAGTAACTAAGTGTATGAGGAGTACTCCTTATGCACTTAGAACATATTTGCAAACATACGACAATACAGTCCAAAAGTATGTTCCGTTAGATTTATTCCCTGACCAAGTTTCTCTTATAGAAGACTACGACAATTACAATGAAAACATTGCGTTAAAGTATAGACAGGCGGGTGTATCAACAGTAACCGCTGCTTGGGCATCCAAAAAATTAGTTTTTGCTAAGAAAAATAAGCCTGAAAAGATTCTGATAATTGCCAACAAATTGGATACCTCGGTTGAAATGGCGAACAAAGTTAGAGGGTTTACTGAACAGTGGCCTTCATGGGTTGGGGTTGGATTTTCAGCTGAGAAAAACTCACAAAGACATTTCAAACTAACAAATGATTGTGAAGTAAAAGCCGTTGCAACATCAAAAGACGCCCTTCGTGGATATACTCCAACTATTCTGATATTTGACGAAGCTGCCTTCATCGAAGCGGATAATGATTTCTGGTCCGCCTGTATGGCATCACTTTCAACGGGTGGTAAAGTAATTGTTATTTCTACACCTAACGGTTACGACGCTATCTATTACGATATCTACGACCAAGCGTTAAGAAACATGAACGAATTCAAAATTTCTGAAATGTTTTGGTACCGTGACCCTCGTTATACTCGTGATTTGTATATGGTAAAAACTAATGACTTGGTACATTTTCTACTAAATAGGGAAGATTATCCGAGAGATACTGTTGTTGACCTTTCAGTTGAAAATGCTTACGAAAGAGACCATTCAATCACCACAGATTATATTGAAAAAGGTTACAAACCTTGCTCTGCGTGGTTTGAAGGAATGGTTAAAAAATTGAAATTTGATAGGAGAAAAGTTGCTCAGGAATTGGAGTGTAATTTTTTGGGTTCAGGAGACAACGTGTTTGACTCTGAATTGATGCAAAATATATCTAAAAATCAATTAAAAGACCCACAAGCCAAGTTGATGGGTGGTTCTCTATGGATTTTTAAAGAACCTGAAAATAATCACAAGTATGTTATGGGTGTGGACGTTTCAAGGGGGGATTCTGAAGATTTTTCGTGTATTGAAATTATTGATTTTGACGAAAGAGAACAAGTCTTAGAATACGTTGGTAAAGTTCCACCTGATGTGATTGCGGAAATTGCCTACAAATGGGGTTCAATGTATAATGCTTTTTGTGTTATTGATATAACAGGAGGTATGGGAGTTTCCACAGCAAGAAAAATGCAAGAGTTGTCCTACCCTTCAGGATTATATGTAGATAACGTTGACCCATCAAAGAAATGGAAATGGGACCCAAAAATTAATGAAAAAATACCAGGAATTAATTTCAATTCCAAAAGGGTTCAGATTATTTCGGCATTTGAAGAAGCTGTAAGACACGGTTTCAAAACTTATTCCCACAGATTATACAACGAAATGAACACTTTTATTTATGTAAATGGAAGACCAGACCATCAAAAAGGTCATCATGATGACTGTATTATGGCTATGTCTATGGCAATTTATGTTGCGGAGAAGTCCTTCCAATCACTACAGAAAGTTGTTAACCACACAAAAGCTATGTTGAATTCTTGGTCTACTGCAGTTAATGAAAACAAAAATTCCTCCGAATTCTTTAATCCAATGATTCCACAAATGGGTAGACAACATCATTACACCCAAGGGCCAAGTAAACAGGATTACCAAAAGTATGGGTGGTTATTTGGCGCCAAATAACTATTTATATTATCAAGGTAATAGGTAAAATTGTAATATGGCTGAAAAGAATTTAACGGTTTGGCAAAGGTTATCACAGACATTTGGTCCGAATTCATTACTCAATCAAGATTATCCAACGTTTAAGTTCGATAAGAAGGAATTATTGCGTACCAAAAGTAGGGAAGAATATGAGATGGAGAAACTCCAAGCTCAACAAACTTTCTATTTAACCAATCAATGGGCTAAGGTTGAAAACAATCTTTATTCTCAAGCCATTTATTATGAACCATCTCGTTTATCTGCACAGTATGACTATGAGTCGATGGAATATACTCCTGAGATTTCAGCAGCATTAGATATCTACGCAGAAGAATCAACAACTACAAATGAAGATGGATTTATCCTTCAAATCTATTCTGAATCAAAAAGGATAAAAGGTGTTTTAGCAGATTTATTTAACAACAATCTTGATATCAACACAAACTTACCAATGTGGACAAGAAACACTTGTAAGTATGGTGATAACTTTGTTTACTTAAAATTAGACCCTGAAAGAGGAGTTGTTGGTTGCCAACAATTACCAACCATCGAAATTGAAAGACATGAGGTTGGAGTAAGTGCGAAAATTTCCGTAGACATCACCAAGGAACTTGATACAGATAAGAAAGCCCTCCATTTTACTTGGAAGAACAAAAACTTGGAATTCCAATCATGGGAAATTGCTCACTTCAGATTATTGGGTGACGATAGAAAACTTCCTTACGGTACCTCTATGTTGGAAAAAGCCAGAAGAATTTGGAAACAATTATTACTTTCAGAAGACGCAATGATGATATATCGTACATCAAGAGCACCTGAAAGAAGAATGTTCAAGGTATTTGTTGGAAACATGAATGATGATGACGTTGAAGCTTACGTACAACGTGTTGCAAACAAATTCAAAAGAGAACAAGTTGTTGATAGTAAAACAGGTAACGTAGATATGAGGTTCAACCAAATGGCAGTTGACCAAGATTATTTTATACCTGTTCGTGACCCAGCTGCACCTGACCCAATTACAACATTACCAGGTGCCACAAACTTATCTGAAATTGCCGATATTGAATATATTCAAAAGAAACTACTTACAGCACTTCGTGTCCCTAAAGCATTTTTAGGTTTTGAAGAAGTAGTTGGAGACGGTAAAAATTTGGCTTTACAAGACATTCGTTTTGCACGTACTATCAATAGAATTCAAAAGAGTATGCTTGCAGAACTTAACAAAATTGCAATTGTACACTTATTCCTTTTAGGTTTTGAAGACGAACTTTCAAACTTCACATTAGGTCTTACAAATCCATCTACTCAAGCAGATTTGTTGAAAGTAGATGTGTGGAAAGAAAAAATATTGTTGTATAAAGATTTAGTTGCAGACCCAGGAAACGGAATCCAAGCGACATCTTCAACATGGGCTAAGAAACATATTTTCGGTTGGTCTGATGAAGAAATTAGATTGGATTTACAACAACAGAGAATTGAAAGAGCTGTTGGTGAAGAGTTGAAGGCAACTCCTACAGTGATTAGTAAAACAGGTCTATTCGATAATATAGACAAATTATATGCAAGTGCTTCGGGAGCAACACCTGCGGCGGGAGCAGCTACAACACCAGGAGGAGGTGAAGAGTTAGGTGCAATGGCACCACCACCGCCAGGAGCTGAAGAAGGGGGAGCGTTACCACCACCACCGCCAGGGGTTGAAGAGACACCTCCACCAGCAGGAGTAACACCCGAATCAACAAAGAGAGACCTCAATATTTTACTAGAAAATAATCTTTTTGAGAGTTCGAAAGTGCTTGATTTAGGTAATGGTCAACAATCTTTAGGAGAAATTGAAAAAGAACTTGAAAAGTTGTTAAACTCCTAATATTTATTTGTAAATAAAAAAATGACGTTCGGCCAAATCAAATCCCTTATCGAAAAAAACCTTCTTGAATCTTACAAAAATGAAGCGGATTTTAAGAAAAGTTTACGCGAGTTCAAACATAATGTTTTGAATAACAAATCTATTTCTAAAGTATATAATCTTTACGACCAATTAAGTACTCCCCAAGGATTAACTGAATCTGAAGCCAAAGAATTCTTAGAAGAAGGTGTAAATCTTTTACAAAGAATTTTACCATCTATTAAAATGCCAAAGTCATTAGAGGAGGAAGTTAACAACAACTATTCAGATATTGATACTTTAGTTTACACAAAGAAAATTGGTATATCAGAAAGAATAAAAGCTAAGAAAAATATTATCGAAACTTTGAAAGGGAATAAGAATTCAATCAAAGAATCAATCAACATTCCTGTTACATCAATGGTTAAAATTGCTAACCAAACACTTAGAAACTATATAGAGACTATGGATGAAAATTCTAAAAAAGAATTTTTCCAAATTGTTTCTGAAGATAATAAAAATCTTGAAAACAGATTTGAAGAGTTGAAAACTAGTGCAATTTCTAAATTACAGAATATTTTAGAAAACGAAAGTGAAAGTGATGTAAAAACTAAGATTAACGAAACTATCGACAAGTTAAAAGAGGAAAAATTCGACCAATTGAATTTCCTGAAATTGAAAAATTTAGAAGGTTCCCTTTAAGAATTTTTAACTTTGTTTGTGTAGATTGCTTTTAATAACGCCTTCCTTTTTTGTACAGATGGTTTTACATACTCTTTTCTATTGAGTAATTGTTGATTCTGTTTTGTTTTTATCACTTTTGATTTTAGTGTCTTAAGAGCTCTCTCAAGATTATCACTGTTTTGAATTTTGATTATTAGCATATATTACAAATATCTCTTATTTACGAGAAAATTTTGACTATGATGATTATATGTAGTATTTTTTTAAAAAATAAACTACATAACATGAAAATTAATGAAGAAGGGTAAAAGTGTAAAGTTAAAGCTATTCACTCCAATCAAATCAAGTTACGGAACCGTAGATTCAAAAAACTTAAAATCATTATACATAAACATTCAGTCATGGGTCACCCCAAAATATGAGACAGACAATTGGAACCGAGTTGTCGGTATCTTAAGTAGAGAAATCAAACATTCAGTTTTTAACTCAATTAACACAGAATTTTTCAGAGAACAAAGCATCGTTGATTTAGATTTAAGAACAAGTGGAATTTCAACGGGAAAAAAATCATTTTTCAATTTAGAAGTTAATCTATATGTAAAATCTCAATTAGATTTTAAATCAAAAGATGTAAAGGAATCGGTCAAAAACATCGTAAAAACTATCTTCAAAGAAAACATTTCGAACAACAAATACTTCAGTTTTTCCTTAACTAAAAAACCTGAGGTTAATAAAGTTGACTGACCAATATATTTATCTAAAAAACCTTAATGAAGAATTTAAGAATATTAGAGGCGAATGAACTTGGTCATGGAATTTTGATAGAAATGGACGCAGGTTTTGTTTCCCCAAAAGATGAAAAAAATATAAAAGTTTTACAGGAAGCAGCTAACTTGGATTATAGAAATCCATTCGAGTTCTATGCTGTATTACAGAAATATGATACCCCTAACAGAAACGGAAGATTCTACCCTGAAAGAATTCTAAAAAGAGAAGCAGACAATTACAAAAAAATTATCTCTAAGGGTCTTTCAACCTCAGAGTTGAATCACCCTGAATCATCACTTATAGATTTAGACCGTGTATCACATCTGATTACTGATATATGGTGGGATAAAAATATCCTTATGGGTAAATTAAAATTACTTACTACACCAGGTTTTCATGAAAGAGGTATTGTATCATCAAAAGGTGATGTTGCAGCTAACCTTATGAGACAAGGTGTGACCTTAGGAATTTCATCTCGTGGTGTTGGTTCACTTAAAAAGGTTGGTGAAAGAAATGAAGTACAAGATGATTTTGAATTAATTTGTTTTGATTTGGTTTCATCTCCTTCGACACCAGGAGCTTACCTTTTTACCAACGCCGATGATAGGTCCAAGTACGAAGAAAATTTAGATGAAGAAAAAAAGAATCGTGAAAAATCATCTGAGCCTATGGAGAAATCTATTGACTTGATGAAAAAACTTACTCATTATTTAGGAAAATAATTATATGGACGAGAAATATTTTGTTGCTAAAATTCAGTATGAACTTCCTGACGATAACACAGGAAAAATTAAAAAGATAAGAGAAGAAAAACTTGTAAGAGGTTTTTCAGTAACAGATGTTGAAGCGAAGGTCACGAAAAGATATGAATCTTTTTCATACGATTGGAGAATTACATCAGTATCGGAGAGTAAAATCGACGAAGTAATAGAAAAGTAAAAGTGGTCTTAGGACCACTTTTTTTGTTTAAGAACATATTTATTAATAAAAAAATATGTTATTTTTATTATCATACAAAAACGCATCAAACGAACAATTTAATGTTATATTAAGTGGTTCAAATATGTCCGCAGCAATACTTTATTGTGATGCTAATAATTTCACTCCACTCCAAATCTCACAACAATTTTTCGATTTGTTGTTGAATAACCCCTCCCAACTCTACTGTTACTTCGTTTCTCTAAGAGATGTAACCACCGAAGCAACCACAACTACGATTATATACGACACGTTCAGTAACGTTGAAACTTGGGTAAGTTCTCAATCAAACAAGAGTGTAACCAACATTTCTCTCCAAAATAGAGCTTTTGTACAAGCCTAATATAAACTTTTCTCTATTAGACACTATTTATAGAGTAAAATAATTAATTTTCTCATGCAAGAAAACAAAAATTTAGTTGAAGAGGCGCTCATTCAAATGAAAAATGTTGAAGAGGCTATCGCCGAAAATGCAAAAGGAATACTTGCTTCTACTATGAAGGAAGAAATCAATCAATTAGTAAAAGAATCTCTTTCGGAACAAGATGACGAAATGGAGGTTGATGCAGAGGTAGACATGGACATGGATGACGAAGAGTTAGACATGGATATGGATGCCGATAATGAGGAAGACATGGACATGGAATTAGATATGGACATGGATTCTGATGAAACTCCAATAGATTTAACTGACGCTTCCGACGAGGAAATTCTTAAAGTGTTCAAGGCTATGGGTGAAGAAGATGGTATCATCGTGAAAAAAGACGGTGAAGATATTCATCTTTCTGATACAAATGCGGACACAGAGTACCTTGTAAAGCTTGGTGAGTCTGAAGAAAACAAAAATTTAGAAGAAATGGAAATGGACGAAATGGAAAACATGGATACACAAAGTGTTATCGATGCAATTTTTCAAAATGATGGTAACTTCGTAGACGACCAAGAAATGGAAGACGATGAAGAAGTCATGTATGAAATCGAGTTTGAAGACGAAGATTCTGACGAAATGATGGAAGAAGATGACGAAGATTCTGACGAAATGATGGAATCAGATGATGATGAAGATTCTGACGAAATGATGGAAGAAGAAGATGACGAAGATTCTGACGAAATGATGGAAGAAGAAGATGACGAAGAACTCGAAGAAGATGACGATATGTTGGATGAAGCATACGACCACAAAAAGGTAAAAAAATCCGAAACGAAAGAGGGCAAAAATATGTCTGTAAAACCTAAAGGTGTTGGAATGGGTAAAGCTAAATTCTCGTATAAGAAACCATCAGGTGGTTTCAGTGAGGACAAAAAAGAAGGTCCTAAAACTATGGGAACTGGCAAACCTAAATTCGAATACAAGAAAGGTGAAAATATGGGAGGTAAAAACAAAGTTGTAAAAAAGGCTGAAACTAAAGAAGCAGCAAGAACTTTGGGTAACGGAACAAGAAATTACGCTAAGAGAAAAGGTTCTCTTCCAAAATTAAAAGTAATCCCTAACAAGGCGATTAAGGAAGGTTTCCAAGATGACGTAGCAGAAGTTGCTATGTTAAGAGAAAAGAACGAAGAGTACAGAAAAGCATTGAATGTTTTCAGAGAAAAACTCAATGAAGTTGCAATCTTCAATTCAAACTTAGCATATGCTACAAGATTGTTTACTGAACATTCAACAACCAAAAAGGAGAAAATAAATATCCTTAGAAGATTTGACGATGTTGAGTCTTTAAAGGAATCAAAATCTCTTTATAGGTCAATCAAAGACGAGTTAGGTAAGACTGAAACTAAGTCTATCAACGAATCAGTTGAAAAGAAAATTAACAATACTGTATCATCAGGCTCAGCGGTTAATTTAATTGAATCTAAAACTTATGAGAATCCTCAGTTCTTAAGAATGAAAGATTTGATGAGCAAATTAGGTTAAAAAAAAATAAAATAAATAA
>Ga0209358_10002411_pt1 | contig 14229 bp, 14 predicted proteins | sample LauGreFa1BDMLBSN_2_FD_187574 | JGI IMG/M metagenome (GOLD analysis project Ga0209358, IMG submission 187574) | Freshwater lake microbial communities from Lake Michigan, USA - Fa13.BD.MLB.SN (SPAdes) (version 2) | ecosystem: Environmental > Aquatic > Freshwater > Lake | place: Lake Michigan, USA... | reverse complement strand
CAGGATTTTCGAAGCACTTTTAAAGGGTGTGAGTACTCGATTTGGGCTACGAACCATTGCGAAGTATATCGAAAATCTGGATTTCATCTTTTGTCAATCCTTCCAAAATCTTCGTTTGGGGAGCATAGAATTCTTTTCTTTTGTAAAGGGTTTGCAAAAGGTGTACACAAATTTTATGCTCCCCAAACGAAGATTTTGGAAGGTTTGACAAAAGATGAAATCCAGATTTTCGACTGACTTTTCAATGGTTCGTAGCCCAAATCGAGTACTCACACCCTTTAAAAGTGCTTCGAAAATCTGGATTTCATCTTTTGTTCCTCCTTCCCAAATCTTCGTTTGGGAGGGATAAATTTTGCTAGCGACCCTCCAACCGGGCTTGGGCGACTTTACGCTTCCCAAAATCTTCGTTTGTAAAAGGATGAACCAACATCTCCCTTTGTGGGGAGCATGGCCGTTGTCATCATTTTGATGAAACATCATCACACGGACTGGGTGTCCGTATCACCCGTTTGATGCGCTACTTTTTGTTGCTCGCCCGTGTGAGTCGCCACGGAGTTAAAGACACGCGAGGATGAAACAACATGGACCACGCGCGCATGGAGGGTCCGTACGCAGGCCAGCACACCGGGTCGGACCCGTGCCGGAAGGCGCGTGGGGCGAACCACACCGGCCCCGGTCGCTGCGGCTGGCTCGACCAGATCCCGTTCAAGCTAAAGTGGGACGCGTTCGTCGCCGCCGACGACGGCGGTGGCGAGCGCGCCATCGCCGAGAGCCGCCACCTGAGCTACGACGAACGACAGGGGCTCTACGACACGCAGATGCTAGGTGCGATTGCGCCCGACGAGCTATACGTCCCGGAGCAGTGCCGGTTGCCCGCGGGCCTCGACGCGCAGTACCCCAACTTCACCGAGAAGTGTAGCCGGTTCTACCAGAACTGCGCGACGCGGGCGGGGTGCGCGACGGACGCGCGGGTCATGCGCCTCGACAACGCAAGCATCCGTGCGGTTATGACGCAGCACCAGGCCGCGATCTGCGCGGGCACTTTCTACCCCCCGATCGGCGAGTGGGACGTGAGCCGCGTCACCGACATGAGCGACCTGTTCCGGCGATGGCGTACATTCAACCAGCCGATCGGCAACTGGCAGACGGCGCAGGTCGAAAACATGACGAACATGTTCTTCGGCGCGCACGTGTTCGACGCGCCGATCCAGGCGTGGGACACACGGCGGGTCACCGACATGAGCTCGATGTTCGAACACGCCCTCGCCTTCAACCAGCCGATCGGACGCTGGGACACGCGGAGCGTAACCGACATGACGTCGATGTTCGCCACCGCGTGCGCATTCAACCAGCCGCTCCACTTTGCGACGGACGGCGTGCGGAGCATGTCGTTCATGTTCGCCAACGCGCATGAGTTCAACGAGGCCGTCCATTTCAACACGGCGTCCGTGACGAGTATGACCGGGATGTTTGAGGGCGCACGCACGTTCGACCAGACGCTGCGCTTCGACACGTCGTCGGTGGAACGAATGGCCTCGATGTTCGAGCACAGCGCCATGTTCAACAACGGCGGCGTGACGCTCGAGTTCGACACGACGCGGGTGCGGGATATGAGCCGTATGTTCCGGTGCGCGGTCGCGTTCCAGCAAGATGCGATGCTGAGCAACATGGGCCGCGTGACGCACGTCCAGCACATGCTCTTTCGCTTTCACAACGGGCCACTTGCACGCGTCATTACGACGCGTGTCAACCGGCTAGCGGTCGGGTTCACCGAAGTGTCGGGTCGGATCATCGTACGCTCGCTGTGATGGTTTCTGCATTGGTGAGCACCGTACATGCGTACCAGCCGTTTTAACCACCACAAGTGGCGCGCTCCAGACGCAGTAGCATCTGCTCGATCCTCATTTGGATGACACTGCTGTGTGACCAGTCGACGTGGGACGAAACGCTTGACGTGGGGCTGTTTGCGTGCGCCCCCGCCCATTCCGCGTCGCCTGATACGGATACGGTCCGCAAAATGCCCATCTCGTAGGGAACGTCGTACCAAGTCGCCGCGTCGAACGTGCGTGGTGAGCATCGGTCCGTGTCAAAGCCACGCACGACCACGTCGATTCCGTGCCGTACGATAAAGTCTCGATGGATAGGACACGGACAATCCTCAATCACTTGGTCGACGAATCGACAGGCTTCGATGACACGCGCCCGGTGTGGCATGCGTGCGTGCGGGTGTAGCGGTGGTTGGTGCAGCCCACCTATGGCGTCACTGCACACGCCCACGAGAAGCACTTCACCCAGTTTCTTGCAGGCTTGAAGGAATGATGCGTGTCCATCGTGAAACGAAATGCCGTTCATGTCAGTGTACACGACGACCATGCTTATTATCCATTACATCTGCCGTTTAAAACGACGAAACTAACGGAAGCGGCCCTGTCCATTTGGTCGACGTCTTTCGAAATGACAGGATGATGATATCACGACGAGTCGGTCGAGTATCAAGATGAGAGCATGATGTGCGTGACAGCGTGTCGAAGTTTACCCCACCAAACGAAGATTTTGGAAGGAGGAACAAAAGATGACATCCGGATTTCGAAGGAAGCACTTTTCAAGGGCGTGAGTACTCGATTTGGCCCAAATCTTCGTTTGGGGGGGCATAAAATCTCATTTGTAATAGCATGGCTATGTCTCTGTCGAACTCATAGCATGACAATGTGTATGTAAAACTCACAAGATGATGATAGCATGATGTGCATGTCGACATCACAAGATGATGATAGCATGACGATTTTGTCCGTAAAAGAAGAGCATCAGTCGTGTTGAAAGGGTGTGCGTGCCAGTCGTGTGAAATGGCGTGCGTGCCAGTCGTGTGAAATGGCGTGCGTGCCAGTCGTTTGAACTCACGTGTCTCACTCACGACTCCATCGTTGCAACAGTGCGATCACATCTCTGCGGGTACATTGTCCATGAAAAGCCATCGTGAACACGTACGCGACGCACCGGATTTGCGACTCGCTGAGGCCCATGCCACGTTGCAGTTGCATGTAAAGATGCTTCACCGCATACAACTGTCGGTTCATGTCCACTCTCTGACACTCGTCTAGCATGCCCAGGTAATTATCGCTGCGGTCGATGCGCTGCGTGACGCATGTGTGGTTGCTATAAAATGCCCGGGTCGTGTACAATGCGTTTTCATTGTTGGTAAAGTTGATGCATATCTCATTGTCTATGTGCCGACCGTTGGCGTCGGGTAATCGCCCGTGCTTGTCAATGACCGATTGGATGTAGTGCCGACCAATCACATATGCGACCGTGCTGAGCCCCGTGCCGTGTGTAAAGTGTGCGTCATTGTTCAAGGGATGTTCGAACGGGACGAAAAAGTCGTGCAAAAACACGATATCGACGTGAGCGGCGTGGCGATTCAGAAAGCGAATCGCCCGCTTCATGGTCCGGCGGGTCGCGTCATTCGCGACAAAGTCATCTTCGAACACGACGCAGCACCCCGCTTTCGGAAATGCATCGATAAAATGCCTCCAGACTCGCACGTGCGAATCGAAGCATCCATAGACACCTCCACGGTGGTCTTTCGTAAAGTGCGGGTAGATCACACGAGTAGGGCACATTCGCATGCGCCTGAACTGGGTGTGCGAGTGCATCCGTCGGTCGACGCGATGCGCCAGATTAACGCAGTATATGGGGTGCGTTGTGTCCATTCCGTGTGTCTAATAATCCCAAAAAAAAACAGATTCGATTTCTCCAAAACGAGGATGCGGGACGGATGAACGAAACGTACGATGCGTCTTTTCGACGCAGCTTCATAGAAAAGGCTCATCGAACCGTGAGTCGAACGTTTCGTCCGGTATCTACCGGGGTTGTTTTCCAGGCTACGCGTCCAAGGGCGGTGCAAAGAACGACATGACCGCACCAAGCGCCGGATTTCGGCACGCATCCTCCTCGTGTAGAATCAGGTGCCGCGCGTTGGCCACACGCAACACCCGACAACTGCCCTCCCGAGTGGCATTGAGATGCTTACAATAGGCATATTGTCCGTAGGCGTCGACCACGCTGTCCTTTTCGGCTTGTAAGACCAGCGTTCGGACAGCCCGGTCACACGCAACCGGGCGACACGACCGACGCGACGCTTCATACGCATCGACGAGCCATCGGAGGGTTACCCCCGAGAGGCGTGCGTCGTGCCGCTTTCCAAGCGCGTCCGTCCACTTGGCGCGTCGCGCTGCCCATCGCCTGTGCAGTCGTCGCATGCTGTGCGACATGTCGTCGTCGGAAAGTGCGGTCGTCGACAAGAATGCGGCCTCCGCCGAGGCAAAGTCGCTGCCGTATACCCGCACGGAGTCCACGAGCGGCAAGAGCAGCCGCAGCACGCGCGAGGCGAGTAAGACGGATACGGATGGAGACACCTTGATTCGGTGCATCGGCGTGATCATCGCCACGGACGCCGTCGGCGAGGCCACGCTCGAGAGGTACAAGGACGCGACGGTCCCACCCATCGAGTTGGCGAGTAGATGCATGGCCCCCGGGCGACACGCCCGCCGGTCGCACACCAACGCGACGAAACGGCCCAGGTCGCTGACCAGGTGGTCGAATGCGTCGACGTGCCCCTTGTCCGCGTGAGCGTCGCCATCGACCAACCGAGACGAAAACCCTTGCCCGCGGTGGTCGTACGCGTACACCGAAAACCCGTTGCGGACGAAATCGTAGATGACCTCCTGGTACATCGCCACGGCTTCGGTGAAGCCCGTGACCAAGACCACGTATCCATGTCGCTCGTCGTAGGCGTCGTAGAGGCGATAGTGCACGTGGATGGGGCGCCCCTTCGCCGGCTCTCCCGCAAACGACCCGACGGTGACCGTCGCCAGCGCCTTCGTGGCCTCCTCGACCTGCCACCATGTCATCCCTTCGAAGGCCTCATCGGTCGACAACACCCAGTGCGGCGGCGCGATCGGTACGAAGTCGCCGGTCCAACAACCATCGCGGTCGATGCGGTGCGCTTTGTAGAACCACTCGAGCAGTCGGCCGACGAGTCTACGGATGCACCCATGGTCGAAACAATGAAACACACGTATCCACCACGTGCAGTCCATCTACCATTTGTTTTACAAAACACACCGACAAAAAAATGGAAACGATTTACACTGTAATGATTCGAGGTACGTTCGTTTTATTGTCTGGATATACGCACACACACAAATCAGCCTTTCATCTTTTGTTCCTCCTTCCAAAATGTTCTTTTGGGAGGGGTAAAACTCGACCGATACATGGCATGTATATCTAACCAGCCTGTTGTTCTTACACGAGCATCATGATGCCATCTTGAATTAGGCAGGCACATCACGCAATCGTCATCTTGTTACTTTGAGAGACAGCCCATGTGGGAACTTCACTGGGAACCAACTTCACTATTACATCAGGCTATCTTTCTATTGTGATCTCGAGAGACACGCCTTCATGCTATAATAAATAGTCCATTTGTGATTTCGACAGACACTTCGTCATGCTATCATCGGTTTGCACTTTGGCGAGCAAAAAGTCGCACTTTCAGCCCTCGGTCTAAATGGGTATGAAAAACGTAGATAAGAACATCGATAAGTGCAACAAGCAACGATTTGGGTCGGAACACGCGTCATAATGCCATGAAAATGGACAGTAGAGTCGATTGAGTTGCATTCAAACACCCAAATCATTGCTTGTTGCGCTTATCGATGTCATTATCTACGTTTTTCATGCGTCTTTTACCGATGGTTGAAAGTGCGACTTTTGGCTAGCCACACTGATATCGACACTGAGTCGACAAGACACATGGTCATGCTATTACCATTGGATGTAGACTGACGCACCCACCCTTTAACACGACGTCGCACCCCCCTTTAACACGACGTCGCACGCCCCTTAACACGACGTCGCACGCCCCTTAACACGACTGATGCGATGTTCTTCTACGGACACAATCGTCATGCTATCATCCTCCTGTGATTTCGACAGACACATCATCATGCTATCATCATCCTGTGATTTCGACAGACACATCATCATGCTATCATCATCCTGTGATTTCTACAGACGCTTCGTCATGCTATCACCAACTTAGATTTCGCCTAACGCACGCCCCTTTAACACGACTCGCACGCACGCCCCTTTTACTTTTCTACTTACACGAGCATTATGATATCGTGCGACTTTGACACACACACACACAAGTCTTCATTCTATCAACAAGCGATGTCGACCAATTGCATTTTTGTAATTCTATGCTCCCCCAAGCGAAGATTTTGGAAGGTTTGACAAAAGATGAAATGCAGATTTTACCCCTCCCAAACGAAGATTTTGGAACGAATGACAAAAGAGGAAATCCGGATTTTCGAAGCACTTTTCAATGGTTCGTAGCCCAAATCGAGTACTAACGCCCTTGAAAAGTGCTTCGAAAATCCGGATTTCCTCTTTTGTCATTCGTTCCAAAATCTTCGTTTGGGGAGCATAGATTTTCGAAGCCTTTTTCAATGGTTAGTAGCCCAAATCGAGACTCACACCCTTGAATAGGGGATTCGAAAATCCGGATTTCATCTTTTGTCAGTTCTTCCAAAATCTTCGTTTGGGAGGGGTAAATTCCGAACCAACATCTCAGTACTGTATATGTCTTCGAAGCACCTTACAACGAGTCGTAAACCTAATCAGGTACGAACACCCTTGAAAAATGCTTCGAAAACATACTCTGAAAGGGTTCGTCCACCCAATGGCACCCATCCAAATGATTGGGCCAAATCTTCGTTTGGGATGGGCAAAAATGCGCATGTCGAACTCACGAGATGCTCGCATGATGATGTGTCTTTCGACCTCACACAGTGATGATGTCATTCTGGGTGTGCCGTGTTGAATGGGCGCCAGCCGAGCAACATGCCGATGTGTCATTCGAACTCACGATTCACAAGATGATGGCCGATGTGTCTGTCAAACTCACACGAGCCACAAAGATGATATATGTCGAACTCAAGTTTATGAAGCTTATCCATCCCAAACGAAGATGTTCGGAAGGTCGAACCAACCCTTTCAGAGCGCGTTTTCGAAGCACTTTTCAATGGAGACTCATTGGAGAGAGTACTCTATTTGGGCTAAGAATCGTTGAAAAGTGCTTCGAAACCGTGGCTTCCAACAAGACGCAATGCATCCACAAATCCTCAATAAAACATGCATGAGCCCATCGGTCCAAGGCATGATTATGCGCAACAAGTCGACCACGTTATCATGAGCGAGATGCTCGGCTATCTCGACAGTCTGTTAATAGACGCTTCCGAGTATCTATACGCGCTGTACCAATCATGGGCAACGCACTACATGACCAACCAATTGGGGAAAGACGTGCTGGAAGTACTTGTAGCGGGTCGCCGACGAGCGTGGTGGTGCGCTCGTCCCATCATGGCGACGCGCGAAACGCCACTTGCGAGTCCTTTCGACCCTGAACACTCCGAGTTGATACAGCGATATTATGCGCAGTTGCTGGAGCATCAAATGAAGAAAGGAAATGCACGGATAGTCATCCATTGTAGAATCCGATGGGATGAACACACTCATGATCACACTCACTCCAACGTGATTGTATTGATGCGCGATGAGATGACGGGTCAGTGGAATGCGACGGTCATCGAACCGGGAGAGAGGATGTGCCAGCCGTTCGTCCGACTGGTACGCCGGCTCTTCGCTTCGTCTCAGACACTACGCATGTGTCAGGTCCGGTTGGTCGCGGCTCATGCGCAGCGAAAATACAGAGCGTACGCGACGACGCTCGGATACGGAAGATTCCCGGTATGTCGCCACCTGACCCTCTTTTTAGCGTATCGGGCTTTACGCGGCGAGTCGGTGCAATACCAGACCGTCCACCGAGACGACGTCGAGATGCAACTACACCGACCCTTTTTGTCCTTTTGTGAGACAGTGCTAGATGCGGATGTCGAGACACGGATGTCGAGACCCGTGTGAATACAAGTCTTTAAAGGGCGTGGGCGGTAGTGGTAGTCGAATCGCTCAGATTGCTGAGACCGTTGAGACCCGACGCCCCAAGAAGGTGCTCGATGATGCAACGCAGATGGTGGTTTGAGATCTCGACGCGCTTGTCGTTCAGCAGGACCTGCAGGATGCACCGGTCGTAGTCCTCGCGTGCGATCATCGTTTCGACGCACGCTGGCCCACACACCGACGGGTCCACACGATGGTCCTTCAGCAGCACGCTCACCGTCGCGTGGCTTCGGTGCGACAGCGCATCTTGTAGTGCGGCTTGGTTCATCGACGACGGGTCGACTCGGTGGTCGTCGAGCAGGTCGGCGACCACCGCCGCGTGATTGTGAACGCACGCACACCGCAGCGCGTGGTTCTGCGCGGCGGTCGGGTCGACGCGCGCATCTTGCAACAAGCGCTGCACTACCTCGCGGTTGCCCGACTGGCAGGCCGTGCGCAGGGCGAGGTTGTTGGACGCCGCGACATCGACCACGTTCTGCTCAATCAGCATGTTCAACAGCGAGGCAAACCGTCGGTTCCGAGTGTCGTATTTCTGGCGGCAGACCCACACGAGCAGCGCCTCCAGCGCGCTATCCAACTCTCGCCGATAGGAGCATAAAGACGCGACCACGATGGTCGCGGTGTCGGGTTGATGCTGGGCGATGCAGATGCGAATACACCGGTCCAACGTCGCGTCGGAGAGCATGATCCCCGAAATGCTGAGGCACGTGCGGAGCGCGTCCGAGTGATGCTGCTTGCAACACTCGATCACAAGTTGCTCCAAAAACTGCACGCAGCATGGACTGCCGAGGGACGACAGCGCGTGCACGACGCCCTCCTCGCCCAAATGGCGCGACTGATACAAGGATACTATCAGCGACTCTTGCCCTTTCATGTGGCTTCGCTGTGTGTGCACACCATCGACTAGTTTTAAATCGTTTCGTGTGTTTGTGACCGGCCGGGGCACGTGGTGTGATGGGAAAACGCGTTTGCGAGACTTATAACTCTACCCCACCCAAACGAAGATTTTGGAAGGATACCCACCCAAACGAAGATTTTGGAAGGATACCCCTCCCAAACGAAGAGTTTGGAAGGCCGAACAAACATTTCAGAACGCATTTTCGAAGCACTTTTCAAGGTTGAGTACAGGATTTGGGCGACAAAACGTTGAAAAGTGCTTGGAAAACGCGTTCTGAAATGTTTGTTCGGCCTTCCAAACTCTTCGTTTGGGGAGCATAAAGGAGGAACAAAAGATGAAATACGGACTTTAAAAGCACCTTTAAAGGGCGTGAGTACTCGATTTGGGCTACGAACAATTGAAAAGTGCTTCCTTCGAAATCCGCATTTCATCTCTTGTTCCTCCTTCCAAAATTTTCGTTTGGGGAGCATAAACTCGTGTCTTTTTTCATGGACCGCTCTCATTGATTCGAAACGCACTCGGGTGCGTTTTTTGTTCGGCCTTCCTAAATCGTCGTTTGGGGTGGTTTCCGCTGCATGTTGAAACATTTCCGAACGCGTTTTCGAAGCACTTTTCAAGGGTGTGAGAACACGATTTGGTTCGGCATTCCGAACTCGTCGTTTGGGAGGTGGTACATTGCACTGGTAATGTCAACGCCTACATGTGAAGGTGCGCGTGCCAACCACCAAAGCAACTGCACTCTCCCAATTTTTTGGAGTCCCAAAACGAACATGTACCTGCGAAAAAAAAAGGCTCGTTCGGGTGGTGTCATGGGTGCACAACGCCACAGGTGGGATATAGAGCGCCGATGAGCTCGTTCAACTCCGCCCTCGACACACTCCGTGCGATGTACTTGGAGTATAAAAACGCCTGACGAATGCGAATTTTGTCCACCTCGCCACAGGCGTGCGCCAATTGGAAAAGGTACCGGACGATGTCGCGATTTCCATAGATGCACGCGTTCAAGTACACCTTCTGTAGAATGTACGCGTGGTCCAATTTCTTTCGAATGACCGATTCGTACAGCTCTGCGAGCTTCTCGAGCTCACCGCGTTTGACGAGGTGCGTCGCCATTCGGATAACGGTGTGCTCGTCCATTACTATCAAATTTAATCTCATCGACCTGGTGGTGCTCCACATCGTGCATTTCATTGTTGCGAGCCAAATATGCGCACGAACCAAGATTGGGGAAGATCGAACCAACCTTCCAGAATGCGTTTCCCAGGGAAGCACTTTTCAAGGGTTTGAAACCGTGTGAGTACTGTATTTGGGCGACGAATCGTTGCAAAAGTGCTTCGAAACCGCGCGCGCTGTGAAAGGTTGGTTCGGTCTTCCCAAACGAAGATTTGGGAAGGAGGAACAAAAGATGAAATGCGGATTTCGAAGGAAGCACTTTTCAACGGTTCGTGGCCCAAATTGAGTACTCACGTCCTTGAAAAGTACTCGAAAATCCGCATTTCATCTTTTGTTCCTCCTTCCCAAATCTTCGTTTGGGAGGGGTAAATCTATGCTCCCCAAACGAAGGTTTTGGAAGGATTGACAAAAGATGAAATCCAGGTTTTCGATATACTTTTCAATGGTTTGTAGCCCAAATCGAGTACTCACACCCTTGAAAGGTATATCGAAAATCTTGATTTCACCTTTTGTCAATCCTTCCAAAATCTTCGTTTGGGAGGGATAAAATCTTCTTTTGGGGGGCGCATGATGCTTGTCATGCCCAAATCTTCGTTTGGGGAGCATGCACCATGTAGCGAGTATACATGGAATTTATAACGGTCATGATTCCCCGTGTCCAAACATGACTCGTCAAAGTCCCGTACCAATCCGGCGTGTCACGCCGCCGCGCGCACAAGTCTCGCACATGTCGTTTCCCACATGGGTGGCAAACTACTCGGAAACCAGCAGTCGAATGTCGTACCGCTGTGTCCCACGGTGACTCTGGATTGTGCACCCAAAATGGACGCGGTCGCCCGCAATGAGTGGGATGGGGTACGCATGCTCGTATTGAAACGTTCGGAAGCGCATGGGTGCCTTCTCCACCACGGCCCGCAGCAATTTTCCACAGCAGATGTTGAAGGCGCGTTTGTCCGTCTCGCCCAACGCGGCCGTGCTCGTGAAATGATCGTAGTTGCGATCCCATTGTTGTCGGCACGATGAGACGATGGCGTGTCGAAGTTCGGATTGGTTCAAAATGGACGCGCCACCTCCACTGGCGTCCGCGTTCGTCTGGTGCAAAAAGCGCAGATACGCCGATGCGACTCGCTCCCATACATCGTCCATCCCACCGAACGCTCGACAACCTTCATCGCCCGGGAACGTATACAACGCCACCATCGGCGAGTCGAGGCAGCTCGCTGCGTGCAGTACCAGCTCCGACGACGGTCGTTGGGGGCGCAAAAATTTGACGCAGAACGTGTTTTGGAGCTGCGCGAGCGAGATGGTGTGCTGAATAGTCGCGTCGTGCGGACATCGACCCGATACGTAAACGTCGATGGTCCGCATCCGTGTTACATTTTGCTTTAAAAAAGAACGATTTTTTAGCATGAGTGCGTCGGACATCCTCGCCGACACACAGATGCGTGGCGACGAGCTAGTGCTGAAGGTGCGCAACTCAGCGCTCAACGGCCGCTCGCTATTGACGCTACCCGAGTTCGTCCACCCACACGAAGTCGATGAGCTAATGAGCACGTTCAACGAGGTTAGCAAGGACTTGGTCTTGGAATATAACTACACGCGTGTCGACAAGCGAACATTGACGTTACAGGCCCTGTTAAAGCCCGTCTTCACCAAGCTCGGCGAGTCCCAGAAATACGCGCACTTTCGAGTCTGTCGGGAAAGCGATCGAGCGTTTCACGGCGAGAGCGTGTCCGAAGTACCACTCGACATCCGTGTGCCCGACGGCGTGCAACCGGTCCCCGTCCGCACGATTCGGGTCGAACAAATCGACGAAGATGCTGGCGCTTTCCTCGTGGTCCACATAACGATGTGCGACCAAGTCGCATCGTACAAAAACGTGCACACGGTTGTTGGTTTCTTGAAGAAGGTCCTGCAGGGGCTGTGCGAACACACCCCCGGGACGGGGTAGTTGCTTCGCTCCCACTCTCTATCTCTCTCTTTCTCTTGAGGCGCTTATTCCCTCCCAACAACGAAGATTTTGGAACGCAGAGACGTTCCGAACCATTGTTGTTGCGTTTTCATGCCACTTTCCGACCGAGGGTCCTGGCGATGGAGCGAAAGCGAAGCCTTTGGCGTCGCCACAGCACCCGAAAGGTCTGCGTCTGTTCGGCCAGGTCATAATCGGCCTTCCAAAATCTATGCTCCCCAAACAAAGATTTGGGAAGGAGGAACAAAAGATGAAATCCAGATTGTCGATATACTTTTCAATGGTTCGTAGCCAAAATCGAGTACTCACGCCCTTGAAGCTGCGTCGAAAATCCGGATTTCATCTTTTGTTCCTCCTTGCAAAATCGTTTGGGAGGGATAAAATCGTCGTGTGCGAGTCGAAAGCGGTCATCACCCGTTTTACTCGATGCAATGATTTAAATCGTGTTAAAATGGTACCTTTCAGTCTACAGATGTCGACGGCCGAGTGTGGTATCTGCATGACAGAGATACCCAAACGACAGTTTGTCTCGTGCACACGATGTGTGAATGGCATGTGCATCCGATGCTTCCGCACCATCGCCACGTCGACGAGTAAGCCCGACGTGGACTGCCCCTACTGCAAGGTTGCATTCACCACGAGTCACGTCGAGGCGCAGCTCACCAAAGTGCAAATCGCGGCGAGGCGCGTCAACCTCCTGGTGAAACGCGAGTGCGACTACATTCAGCTGACGTGCGCGTACATCTCGGAGATGACGAACCTCTGCGCGCTCATGACGACGCTGCAAAACCTGCAGCTGCGAATCGCCAACATCCGCATGCAGCAGTTTCCTCTCACGTTCCCACTCTCGCGAGAGGCCGTCGCGAGCCGCGCAGAGATCGGACTCTCGAACCGCCTGCACAACGACCTCGAGCAGATGCGGTTGCGAATGACGTGCGTATCCACCCACGTCGCGCAGATCGTCAGCGCCAGCATTCATCTCCCCGATATCCTCGTCGAGGATTGTGTGAGCAACGCGTTCGAGTCGCGTTCAAGCCACGCGCGCCTACCGACGTACGACGCATCGCCCGACCTGCAGGAGCTGCTCGCCATCGGACTGTCGCTTTTCGACCGGCACGTCGTGCGCCCGAACGCCTTCCAACATGCAGCGGTGCGCATCGCCAGCATACGAGCGTCGCACACCATGAACCACTTGGCTAGAATCCTAAGAAGCAAGTGCAAACAGTCTCTGAAGATGGGCGAACTCTACGACGAGATGTGGTCGGCGATCGAACAAGACAGCGCGAGCAAAAACGCCGACCCCACGACGCGCATCACCGCGTTCCTCGATAAGACGGCGCGCTCGACCAAGCGGCCCCCGGAGCTGAAAGCGTGGCTATCGCTCTATGGTCGATGGCGAGCTGCGTCGACGAATGCGTGATCCAGCTGCACACAGCCACGCGTGGAACCGCGTGGGCATCTTCCGTGCGGCTCCCGCATCTGCTTATACATTCGGCGCCGGCGCGGGTAAGCGTCGAGCCAGGACTTGCTCCATCGCGAGCCGTCGAGTCTTTTCATCCCAAACGAAGATGTTGGAACGATGAACAAAGATGAAATCCGGATTTCGAAGGAAGCACTTTTCAATGGCGTGAGTACTCGATTTGGGCAACGAACCATTGAAAAGTGCTTCCTTCGAAATCCGGATTTCATCTTTGTTCATCGTTCCAACATCTTCGTTTGGGGCAGCCGTCGGCAACTAGTCCCCTTTTTTTCGACAATCTCCATTTTGAACATTTCGACAAAAGTGTCGACCTGGATTCGTTGTTAACATTTTTGTCGAAATGTTCAAAATGGAGATTGTCGAAAAAAAGGGGACTAGTTGCCGACGGCTGGTTTTGGTGTCTGTCGCGATGAGCCACGTCCAAACCGGACTGACTCTGACTCACATGATTCGCATCATACTCGCTTATGTAGTCGTGAAATCAAGACCTTGAAAACTGCTTCACCGGGAAACGCATTCTGAAAGGTTGGTTCGACCTTCCAAAATCTTCGTTTGGGAACAAATTTATGCTCCCCAAACGAAGATTTTGGAAGGATTGACAAAAGATGAAATGCGACTTTTCGAAGCACTTTTCAAGGGCGTGAGTACTCGATTTTGGCTACGAACAATTGAAAATCCATTCGAAAATCA
>Ga0209358_10002410_pt1 | contig 14231 bp, 15 predicted proteins | sample LauGreFa1BDMLBSN_2_FD_187574 | JGI IMG/M metagenome (GOLD analysis project Ga0209358, IMG submission 187574) | Freshwater lake microbial communities from Lake Michigan, USA - Fa13.BD.MLB.SN (SPAdes) (version 2) | ecosystem: Environmental > Aquatic > Freshwater > Lake | place: Lake Michigan, USA... | reverse complement strand
GTTCCGAAAAGAAAAAAATCGAAAATGAAGGGTCACAGCCATCAGGCTGGAGCCTGGAAGCTTGAAGCCCCGTCGCGTAGCTTGTGCCCGCGCTGTGGTTCAGCCAAGTTGCCACACACCGTGTGCAAGGCATGCGGCTGGTACAAGAACCGCGTCGCTATCGAAGCCTGATTCAGACGTCGTCTGAAATTGTTCGTCTGAGATTTTTATGTTGCCCATCGCCGTTGACGCCATGGGCGGCGATTTTGCGCCAAGCCAAATTGTTGCTGGCGCATTGCAAGCCGCTGAACTTGGAATTCCGATTGTTCTTGTTGGTCCCGAAACTCTTGAAGGTCGCGGCGACTTAGAACTCATCGTCGCTTCTGAAGTGATTGAGATGGATGACGACCCCGCAAGCGGTGTGCGTCGCAAAAAAGATTCAACTCTCGTTCGTGCTGCTGAGGCTGTTCGTGATGGCAAAGCATCAGCGATGATTTCTGCGGGCAATACCGGAGCAACGATGGCTTCAGCCTTGTTGCGTATGGGTCGCATCAAAAATGTGAATCGTCCCGCGATCGCAACTCCTATTCCTGTTCCAGGTGGACGTCCAACAGTGTTGCTCGATGCTGGCGCGAATGCCGAAGTTCAAGCCGAATGGCTCGTGCAGTTTGCGATTATGGGTTCGGTGTATTCACATCATCGCTATGGCGTTGAAAATCCACGTGTCGGACTGTTGTCGATTGGTGAAGAGCCAGGCAAGGGCGACACGCTTCGTAAAGAAGCCTATGAATTGTTGAAAAACGCCAGCGGAATCAATTTCATTGGCAATGTCGAAGGTCGCGATGTGATGTCGGACAATGTTGATGTTGTTGTGACTGATGGGTTCACTGGCAATGTTGTCTTGAAAACTCTTGAAGGCGGAATGAAAACGCTCATCAAAGCATTGATGGCGGCCTTCGCAGCTAAAGAAGAGTACAAGCCGCATGCCGATGCGCTATTCCCCGCGTTGTTGCCTTTGTACGAAAGTGTCGACCCCGAAAGTACGGGCGGCGCAATTCTGTTAGGCGTCGATGGTGTGTGCATTATTTCTCATGGCTCATCGTCGGCTCGGGCGATGGTTAATGGCATCAAAGTCGCCTCCGACATGGTGCAATGTGGCATCGTCGAAGAAATTCGTCGGGCCATCAACGGCGCATAACGCTCACTCTGAGTTGTTCTCGCAGTTATCATCTTCATAACAGCTAGTTGACCTGGAGGACATTGTGCCCGCTGAGACCCATGTAGTAGACGGACCGCTCGATCGTGAAGCGATCTTTGCGATTGTCCGCGATCAGCTTGTTGACATCCTTGAAATTGATCCCGAAAACATTTCTGAAGGTCAGTCGTTCAAAGACGACCTCAACGCCGACTCGTTGGCATTAGTTGAATTGGTCGATGCGCTCGAAGAAGAACTCAGCGAACGCACGGTTGGTTTCCGTATCGAAGATGAAGACCTTGCCGACTTGAAGACTGTTCGCGATGCAGTCGACTTTGTGTACGCCCACGTTTTGGCACACGGCCAAAAGGGCTGATTGGTGATGGCGGGCTTTACCGCGCCCCGCAAATTCATACGTCAGGCAGCTCAGAAAATCACTCGCCGAGAACGCCGCGAAAAGCGTGGCGAATTTAGGGGTGGCGATATTGCGGTTTGGACCCGCGAATATGCCGACCATGCGTTCACCAATATCTCATTGCTGAATCAGGCGCGTTCGCATCGTTCGTGGTGTGCCGAGCATCCTGGAAACCCAAGCAACGAACGTCTCGAATTCTTGGGTGATGCCATCTTGCAATGGATTGTTACCGATCTCATTTATGCAGCACATCTCGCCATGAATGAAGGCGAGTTAACTGATCTGCGTAAATCTCTTGTGAACGCCGAGACCTTGGCTGAAATCGCGAAAGAGATTCAGTTAGGTCAATGGATTCAGCTCGGCGCAGGCGAACTAACTGCTGGCGGCCGAAATAAGAGTTCGATTCTGGCCGACAGTCTTGAAGCTCTCATCGGCGCGTTATATCTCGACGGTGGGTCTGACAAGACGCGCTCATTTGTTGCATCAATCATGGGTGATCGAATTGTTAGTCAGGCCGAACGACTTGACGAATTTGATGCGCGTAGTCATTTGATACGAGTATGCGTACGCGAGTATTCACGACCGCCGTTGGTTGAAATTCAGCAAACCGGCGCAGCGCACGAACCGACCTTTACGGCTCGAGTGATTGTGAATAACGAAGAGATGGGTTGCGAAATCGGGCGTACAAAAAAAGCTGCGGCACAGGCTGCGTCAACAATGGCGCTTTCAGTTCTGCACGCGCGCGGCGTCGATATCGGTCGTGCCTGAACTTCCCGAAGTTGAAACCGTCCGTCGAGGACTTGAACAACGTTTTGTTGGTCGGCGAATTACCCGGGTTGAAGTTGGGCGTGAGCGATCGGTTCGCCGCACTTCGCGAGAGGAAGTCATTGCTCGTCTCACTGGAGTTCAGGCTTTGCAAGCGCAACGACGCGGAAAGTACTTGTTGTGTCCTTTGAGTTCGGGTGACTCGGTGATGATTCATCTTCGTATGAGTGGTCAGGTTCTGATTGATGCCGTTGGCTCAATCCGCCCACCACATAGTCATGTGGTGATGACCCTTGACGACGGAAACGAATTACGTTTCGTTGACCCCCGCACATTTGGTGAAGTGGTGGTCTTTGACCCCGTCGATGCGGCCGAGGTTGTGCCCGAGTTGGTGAATCTTGGTCAAGACCCCATCGTTGATGGGTTGACCTTGCCCGAATTGCGCAAAATATTGCGGTCAACGAGCCGTGCGGTTAAAGCGACTCTTCTCGACCAACATCTCATCGCCGGAATTGGCAATATCTATGGCGACGAAATCTTGCATCGGGCGGGGGTGCATCCCAAGCGTGCCGCCCAAGATGTGGGGCCAGCGCAATCGGCTCGTATTCATGTGGCCCTTCATGAGATTTTGAGAGATGCCATCGATCAGGGTGGATCAACCCTCGGTGACGCCCAATATGTCGATCTTGACGGTGACTCAGGACGATTTCAGGATCAGCATCGGGTGTACGCCCGGGCTGGTTCACGGTGCCTGACCTGCGGTAAGGGGACAATCACGAGTGCGCCAGTTGGCGGGCGCACGACCAGCTGGTGCAAGGTGTGCCAGCGCTGATTTGGGTCCGATCTCGACCGATCGACGGGGGACCTTCGTCCCTCGGTGAACTAAGGTCGTAGCGCCGTGTTTCTTAAATCTCTTACCCTCAAAGGCTTCAAGTCATTTGCCGACACCACCGTGATGGACCTCGAACCTGGGGTCACGGTTGTTGTTGGTCCCAATGGTTCTGGAAAGTCAAACGTCGTTGACGCCATTGCGTGGGTACTTGGTGCTCAGGCTCCAAGTGCTGTTCGAAGCCAGAAGATGGACGATGTCATCTTCGCGGGTACAGCCAAGCGTGCCGCTCTCGGCCGCGCCGAAGTGACACTCACGCTCGACAACTCGTCAGGTTTGTTACCGCTTGATGCTTCAGAAGTAAGCGTCAGCCGAATTTTGTTCCGAACTGGCGAAAGCGAATACGCAATCAATGGCGTGTCGTGCCGTTTGCTCGATGTTCAAGACCTTTTGTCTGACGCCGGCGTCGGTCGCCAGCAACACGTCATCGTAAGCCAGGGTCAGATTGACGCCGTGTTGAACGCACGACCCGAAGACCGTCGTTCAATCATCGAAGAAGCTGCTGGCGTTTTGAAGTTCCGCAAGCGTAAAGAAAAAGCCGAACGCCGGCTCGAAGCAACAGAAGCTTCGCTATTGCGCGTCCAAGACTTGTTGCGTGAAGTGCGCCGTCAGTTGCGACCGCTTGAGCGTCAAGCCGAAGCAGCCCGTCGTCACGGCGATCTTGTTGCCGAACTCACGGCATTGCGTTTGTTTTTGTCCGGTCGCGAAATCACCACGTTCCGACGTCGGCTTGAAGCGTTGGCTGTTGAACGAACTAATGCCGGAGACAAAGAAAATGAACTCCGTCATTTATTGGCCGAACTTGATACCAATGTGATGGCCGACGAAGCCGAATTGTCGGCTCGTGGTGACAGTGGACTCAGTGATGAACTCGTGCGCGTTGAGCAATTGCGTGAACGCGCCCGCGGTATTTCAATGTTGCTCGTTGAACGTCGCCGTTCTTACGAACGCGATCGTGGCGCCATGATGGACTCTGGTGTTGTCGCCAATCTTGAAGCAGATGCATCACGTCTGAAGACCGAACTCTCCGAAGTTGAATCGGCGATGGAACGTCTCGAACCTGAAAGCGTTGAATTGGCAAATGCCGAAGCAGCTTTTGAGGGTGAGCGCAACAAAGCCGCCACACTGTTTGATCACATCTCGTCAACAACTTCAGCAGCAAGTGCCGCCGCCGAAGTCCGTGGCGAATTGCGCACACTTCGTGCTTCAGTTGAATCGGCCGATTCTGAAAATCGTCGTTTGTCAGCTCGCATGCAGACTCTGTCCGAGCGCGACGGGCGATATGCCACCGAGATCGAGCGGCTTCGTCATGAATGCGAGAGAACACAAACAGTTGAAGTCCCGCTCGTTAATGAAGTCACTGAAGCCGAATCACGACGATTGTCAGCCGAAGCCGAACTTGAAACAGCGGTATCGACTCGCAATGCAGTTGCTTCCGAACTTGCTCGTTGGCAGGCCCGAAGTGAGGCATTGCAGTTAGCGCTCGACAGCGCCCGTGCACGCGCCGGCGCCGAAAAGTTGAAAGATGTTTCGGGTGTCGTCGGAACATTGCTCGATCTTGTGGTCATTGACGAAGGCTGGGAAGCATCAGTTGAAGCCGCACTTGGCGAAGCATTGCTTTCAGTTGTCGTTGAAAACACCGAATCAGCTCGTCGTGCATTGGCACATTTGCGATCGGCGTCTACGTCGGGCGCAGTGTTGGCTTTAGGCGCGAAATCTGAAGTCGTCATCACCGGCTTGGTTCCTGCGGGAGCGCTACGCATTCGCGAACACGTGCGTTCAACTCGCAAAGATGTTTCAGATCTTCTTGATCTTCTTCTTGCAACATCGGTACAGGTCAAAGACTGGACAGCCGCAGTTGATGCAGTGATGAGTGATCCTCGTCTGGTTGCTGTGACTCCCGAAGGCGATCGCTTCACAACAACTGGTTGGCGTATTGGTGTCGCCGGTGGTGGTGCAACTGGCGCTGCACTCGAAGACGCTCTCAACAATGCCGAAACTTCAAAATCTGAATTAGCAGTTCGTGATGAAGCGGTGCGTATTGCACAAACTGAACAGCAATCTGCACGATCGCGTGAATCCGAACTACAAAAGCGTCTTGATGCCAATGATGCTGCTTTCACTGCCGCATCCGAAGCACTCGCTCGTGTCCAAAGTGAACGCCGTGAAGCAGCAACCGAATCTGAAGGTTTGTTACCAACTCTGGGAGAAATCGAAGAGCGTCTCAATCGACTCAAGGCCCGAGTTGCCGAGCTCGAACACCTAGTTCCGTCACTCGAACAAGAAGAAGCCGCCGAAGCCGAAGCTGCGAAGGCGCGGGGCGAGGCCCGTGCGACTTTAGAAGCGCAATCTGCTTTGTTGTCGGGCCGACGTCGCGATCTTGAAGTGCGTTCGGCTGGACTCATTGAACGTAAGCAGTTCACTGAAGAGCGACTTGCCGAGACCGAACGTCGCCTTGAAGCCGATTCGGTTGCTCGTGCCGAAGCTGCCGGACATCGCGAGAAGATCGAAAAGATTCTTGTTGCCACCGAGCGCCTATCGCACATCGTTGATGCGCATCGAATTGTGATCGAATCACGCTTGGCCGATTTGCATGAAAAGCGTCGTCGTCAAAGCGATGAAGTTCGTGCACTTGCAGCCCACCTTGATGAGATGCGTAAAAAGCGTTCAGCTACCGAACGCGAACTTGAAGAAGTACGCGAACGTTCACGTCGTTCTGAGGTTGAAGAAGCCGAAGTTAAGATGCGACTTGAAGCAACTGTCGAAACTTTGCGTCGTGACCTTGATGTCGAACCCGAAGTTGCCGAAGCGGCCGAAATGCCCGAACTTCCTGAAGGCATCACGGCTCCGGCTCGAACTCGCGATCTCGAACGCGAACTTCGCCTCATGGGACCGATCAACCCATTGGCACTTGAAGAGTTCAACGAACTACAAGAGCGACACAAGTTCTTAGAAGAGCAACTCGAAGACGTGCGTAATACGCGTCGTGAATTGATGCGCGTGATTACCGCAGTCGACAACGAAATTCAGTCGGTCTTTGCGTCAGCATTTGCCGATGTCAGCGGAAACTTCACTCAGTTGTTCGGCAATTTGTTCCCAGGCGGAACTGGTCGCTTAGTTCTCACCAACCCCGATGATCTGTTGAACACGGGTATTGAAGTTGAAGCTAAGCCTGGTGGCAAGAACGTCAAGAAGTTGAGTCTGTTGTCGGGTGGAGAGCGCAGCCTGACCGCTTTGGCTTTCTTGTTTGCCGTCTTCCGTAGCCGCCCATCTCCGTTCTATGTGATGGACGAAGTTGAAGCCGCCCTTGACGACGTCAACCTTCATCGCTTCTTGGGTTTGATTAATGAGTTCCGTCAAGAAGCTCAGTTGCTGATTGTGAGTCACCAAAAGCGCACCATGGAAGCAGGCGACTGCTTGTTGGGTGTCAGTATGCAACCAGGTGGTTCATCAAAGGTTGTCACCGAGAAGGCCTCAACGGTCTCCGGTGGCGGCGCTGCTTAGTAAAGAGGTACGGGTATGAATACGCAGACACTCTTGTTGATTCTTTTGGTGATCGCCGTGGTCTTCGGGCTTGGCGTCGTCGTATTGAATCGTCGTTCAAGCGGCGGGGCCGGGGTCAAGCCAGTTACTTCGAAGCCAGTCACCTCGACGCCAGTCGCCGAAAAGGTGGCGAAGGCTGTTGTTGTCGATACCGCAGTTATTGAAGCGCCTGTCATTGAAACACCTGTCGTTGAAACACCAGCACCACCGAAAAGTCGTTGGGGCAAAACTGCTTTGTCATTGGCGGGTGTTTTTGGGGGAGTGCGTGCTCGTGGCGGAATCACCAACGAAACGTGGGACGATCTCGAAGAGGCGTTGTTGAAGGCTGACGTCGGCATTGGTGTGACCGACGCTCTACTTGACTCATTGCGTGGGCGGGTGAAAGCCAAAGAAATTTCAACCCCAGACGAATTGATTCTGGCGTTACAGCGCGAAATGACGTCGCGTCTTGAAGGCGCAAATCGTGAACTGAATTTTGCGCAACTCGACGAAGGTCGCATCAACGTGTGGTTGTTTGTCGGTGTGAACGGTGTTGGTAAGACCACGACCATTGGCAAAGTGTCGGCCCAACAAGCCGAATTGGGTCGTTCGTTGGTACTTGCTGCGGGTGACACCTTCCGTGCTGCAGCCGCCGAACAACTGGGAACATGGGCCGAACGTTCGGGAGCCGAACTAGTGCGTGGCGCCGAAGGCGGAGACCCCAGTTCAGTGATCTTCGATGGTATTCAGCGAGCTGCTGCCAAAGGTTTTGATCTTGTCCTTGGCGACACGGCTGGTCGTTTGCAGAACAAGTCAAACCTCATGGATGAACTTCGTAAGGTTCGACGCATTGCCGATCGTGAGCCTGGTCAGGTGACCGAGGTGTTGCTCGTCATTGATGCCACGACTGGTCAGAACGGGCTCTCGCAGGCTCGTGAATTCACCGATGCCGCGGGCGTCACCGGAGTCGTTCTGACCAAGCTTGATGGTTCGGCCAAAGGCGGAATCGTGTTCGCCATCGAGACCGAGATGGGCATTCCGATCAAATTGGTTGGTCTGGGCGAAACCATTGGCGACCTGGTGGCTTTCAACCCCGACGAATACGTCTCTGCACTCTTTAACGGATGACCCGCCAAGAAAAAGAATGACTTAGTTCCCAAATTTTCTTGATGGGTTGGGAACTAACCCGCAATCTGGCATCGTCTCAGTTGTATGAAGAAAATCCTGGTACCCGCCCTGTCAGTTTTTGCCCTCTTTGCCGTGTCGTCGTGTGGCGACGATCCCGATGCCTCGGGTCCACCAATCTTGGTTTTGTCCGCCGCTAACGGTGGTGGTTGGTCAGCCACGGCTCCAGCGGCTTCTGATATGTCGACCGCTGAGGGCATGGATGAAAAGATGATGTGGGCCTATCAGCAAAACTTCACTGCAGCCACAGAGTTGCCGGCACTCGATAGCAGCGCTCGCTCGTACACATTGGTCGCTGGCGATGTGTCAACGGATTCGTTGAATGCACTCAAAGCGGCATTTGGAGTCACTCAAGATTTCGTCGCTCAAGATGTGTCGCAGGGCGGTGGTTACTTGTCCGGTAACTACGACGGCACAACACCAACTTTGTATGTCACTTCGGACGCGATGCATTATTGGAGTTACTCACCGGCTTGGGATCAGTCATCGATGTCTTCACAACCATGCATCATTGATTCCGACACCACTTATGTTCCCACGAGTGATGTCCCTGCGCCCATTGCCGAAATATGCGCCGAACCTACAGCTCCCGAAAATGTTCCGACCAAGGCCGAAGCCGAAGAACTCTTTGCAACGACCGTACGTGCACTCGGGGCAAATGTTGACGATCTCGTTATTGACTCGTATGCCGATGAATGGGGTGCGAACGTCAACGGTTACCTGAAGATTGACGGTGTCCGTAGTTCGCTCACGTGGTCGATCGGCTACGGAGCAAATGGAGAGATCTCGTGGGCCAGTGGCGTGCTTGCCGATGTGCAAGATGGAGCGTCGTACCCACGTATCGGAACTGCCGCAGCAATTAAGCGTTTGAATAGTCAACAGGCCGGAAATTGGGGCGGACCCATGGTTCGAGGCGGAGTTACCTATGACACTGCTGTTGCGTCTGATATCGCGGCCACTCCGGTGCCCGAGCCCGCATCGTCTGATGTTGAGGCAGCCGTCACGACCGAGCCCGCAACATCTGATGTAGCACCGACTCTCGATGCGCCAGCACCAGAAGTTCAAGAAGTTTCAATCGTCGGTGTTGAAGAAGAACTCGTGACGCTCTATGGAGCAGATGGTTCGATCTACCTCGTGCCTGGCTACACATTTATTGCTGCCGAAGACGAATACGGTTACGTTGGTCGTTACACAGTGTCGGCGCTTCCGGACGAGTACATGCAGGTGACCGACGCGGTTGATGCAGTTCCTGCGACTGACGTCCCAGTTCCTGACACCGCGGTTGCATCGACCGATGTTGAGCCGGCAGTTGACCCAGTCGTCGATCCCGACATGTCAGTCGCTAAAGAAGTGGCTGACTCAGTTGTGGGTATGTCCGAGGTCGAGGCCACTAAGGCGGCCGAGGCCAAAGGTTTGACGGTTCGAGTTGGTAGTCGTGATGGTGAAGATTTCGCCCTCACGATGGACTACCGCACCGATCGCGTGACGTTGACGGTGGTTGCTGGCATAGTCACCGCTGTCACGCCCGGCTGACCTCGTCACCGCCCGAAAGTGGGGCGGTAGCCTCAGGATTGCTATGTTCGACAACCTCTCTAATCGTTTCGACGGAATCTTCAAGCGCATTCGCGGCAAGGGTCGATTGACCGAAGCCGATGTCGATGAAGTTCTTAAAGAAATTCGTACTGCGCTTTTAGAAGCTGACGTCAATGTCAGCGTGGTTCGTAACGTCGTCGCGCGAATTCGTGAAGGTGCCATCGGAATCGAGTCGTCGAAGGCGCTCGATCCGAGTCAGCAAGTCATCAAACTTGTCAACCAAGAACTCACCAACATTCTTGGTGGCGCAACCCTCAAGATCACGTACGCCAGTCGTCCGCCCACCGTGGTGTTGATGGCTGGTTTGCAGGGTTCGGGTAAAACCACCAACTCGGCCAAGTTGGCGAAGTGGTTCAAATCGCAAGGTCGTCACCCGCTGCTTGTTGGTGCCGACTTGCAACGACCCGCTGCTGTTGAACAGTTGCGCACACTCGGTCGGCAAATTGATGTTCCGGTGTTCAGCGATCCAAGTGATCCGGTTACCACTGCAGTTCGCGGTCTTGCCGAAGCACGCCGACTTGGTAAAGACGTTTTGATTGTTGACACCGCGGGTCGTTTGTCAATTGACGACGAAATGATGGCGCAGATTCGCCAGATCTCTGATCAGATCACGCCGAACTACACGTTCTTAGTGATTGACGCGATGACTGGTCAAGACGCGGTCAACGTTGCCGAAGCTTTCCATAACACCTTGCAAATCGACGGCGTCATCTTGTCGAAGCTCGATGGTGATGCGCGCGGTGGTGCGGCGCTGTCAGTTAAAGAAGTCATTGGTCGTCCGATTGCCTTCGCGAGTACTGGCGAAAAGCTCGATGCGTTCGAACAGTTCCATCCCGATCGTATGGCCGGACGCATTTTGGGTATGGGCGACATGCTCACCCTCATCGAACAAGCCGAGCAGGCTTTCGAAAAAGACGCCGCTGAAGAAGCTGCCGCCAAGTTGCTCGATGGCGACTTCACGCTTGATGATTTCTTAGAGCAAATGCAGTCGCTCAAGAAGATGGGGCCACTTGGGGGATTGATGGGCATGATGCCCGGAATGCCCAAAGAGTTGAAGAATGCCAAGATCGGCGACGATGAACTGAAGCCAGTCGAGGCCATCATTCGGTCGATGACCAAAGAAGAGCGTCGTAAGCCCGAAATCATCAATGGTGGTCGTCGCCAGCGAATCGCGTTGGGTAGTGGCCGCTCAATCGCCGAAGTGAACCGTTTGGTCAAGCAGTTCGGCGAGATGCAAAAGATGATGAAGCGCATGGGTGGCATGACCACCGGCAAAAAGGGTAAGCGCAAGATGTCGTCGATGGCTGGCCTTGGTGGTCTGGGCGCGGCGGGCTTGCCTGGTCAGGGCGGCGGCTTTGGCGATGGTCCCGGTGGTGGAGCGCCCGGTGGCGGATTCCCCGGTTTCCCGCCGTCACGCTAAGTGCGACCAGCCAAGACTTGCCTCGTGGCGTTGGGGAAGGGGTACTTTCGGGTTAACCTTCGCTGTCTGCCTGGACTGGTTCTAGGCGCTTGAATCAGGAGTTATCGCCGAATGTCAGTCAAGTTACGCCTTACACGTGTCGGAAAGACCAAGCAGCCTCATTACCGCGTGATCGCGAGCGACAGCCGCGCCGCCCGTGACGGTTCATTCCTCGAAATCTTGGGTCAGTACAACCCACGCACCGAGCCTTCGGTCATCAATCTCGACAACGACAAGGCTGTTGCCTGGTTGATGAAGGGCGCACAGCCCACCGAGCGCGTCAAGAAGATTCTTGAAATCTCCGGCGCATGGGCACAGTTCACTGCTGCTCGCGCTAAGTGATTCAGTTGTCATGACTGATCCCAACGAAATTTCTTCGCCAACAGCTGTTGCTGTTTTAACGCACGTTGTTCGCTCAATTGTTGACGATCCCGATGCGGTCAATGTTGCCGAAACCGAAGGCCGCAATCGTTTGCGTCTTGAAGTCAAAGTTGGTCCCGGAGACCTCGGTCGAGTGATCGGTCGTCGTGGACGTACTGCTCAAAGCATTCGCACACTCGTGCGTGCTGCAGCCGCTAAAGACGGTCGCGAAGTCGACGTCGACTTCGTTGACTGATTGTGGTTCACGGAGATTCCGTGACTACTGAGAAAAATCCCGAAGGCCTTTTAGAAGTAGGTCGTTTTGGTCGCCCCCACGGTGTGAAGGGGCAGATCTATATCAAGTTGTCGACCGATCGTTCTGAGCGCGTCCAAGTTGGTGCACGATTGTGGGCCGGCGAATGGTTTGAAGTGGCGGCCCGAACATCGATGGCTAACACTGGTGCCGATCGTTGGGTCGTGGGGCTAGTTGGCATTGACGATCGCAATGACGTTGAGCGATTAGTCAACAAAGTTGTTTGGGCCGAACCCATTGATGACCCAGGCGCGGTATGGGTGCATCAAGTCATTGGGGCACGAGTTGTTGATGTTGGTGGTGTTGATCGCGGAACTTGTATCGCAGTTCTGAAGAACCCCGCTAACGATTTACTTGAACTCGAATCTGGTGCACTAGTACCTGTCTTATTTGTTGATTCAGTTCAGGCCGATGCCGACGGCAATTTCGTAGTCACCATCAATCCGCCCGATGGATTGTTTGAAGTTTTCGAGGATGCGAAGTAATCGACATGCGTGTAGATGTCTTCACCATCTTCCCTGGCATCGTTGACTCGTTTTGTTCTGAAAGTTTGCTCGGCAAATGTCGCGAGTCGGGTTTGCTCGATCTGCGTAGCCACGATCTACGCGAGCACACAACCGACGTCCATCGCACGGTCGACGATTCCCCGTTCGGTGGTGGCGCCGGCATGGTCATGCGCGCCGAGCCGATCTTTGCCTCGGTCGAAACCGCCCAGCCGCCGCGTCCGCTGTATTTGCTCAGTCCCGGAGGCCGACGCTTCGATCAGGCCTTTGCCCACGAGTTGGCAGCAACTCACGACGGTCCCTCGGGTGGGTTCAGCCTGCTGTGTGGCCGCTATGAAGGAATTGATCATCGGGTTCGCGAACACCTCGTCGATGGTGAAATCAGTATTGGTGATGTCGTCTTATCTGGGGGAGAAGTTGCGGCCTGTCTGATTATTGAGGCGGTGACCCGTCTGTTACCTGGGGCGATGGGGAATGCTCAAAGTCCGGTGACCGAGAGTTTCGGGGCCACCAATCTGCTTGAAGAGCCCCATTTCACCCGCCCAGCCGACTTTCGGGGGTGGGGAGTCCCCGATGTCTTGAGGGGCGGGAACCACGCTCAGGTTGACCGCTGGCGCTTGGCGCAGGCCTTACATCGAACGATCAGCCAGCGACCCGACCTCATTGAGGCCCGCGGCGGACTTTCAAATGATGAGCTCGCCTTGTTGGAAGAGTTCCCTGCTATCCCGTATCCTTGACAAGCCGTGTCTGCGATCTACCCAGGTCGTATGTCCCTGAAAAGCTTTAAGGAAACCCGTCATGAAGACCACCGACATCGTTGACCTACAACACATCCGCTCCGACATTCCTGTATTTGGTCCCGGAGATGAACTGAAGGTTCACGTGCGCGTTGTTGAAAGCGGCAAAGAGCGTATTCAGATTTTCCAGGGCAACGTCATCGGACGTCATGGCTCAGGAATTCAAGAGACCTACACCGTGCGCAAGATCAGCTACGGCGTTGGCGTCGAACGCACATTTCCCGTGCACACCCCAACAGTTGCCAAGATCGAAGTCATGAAGCGTGGCGATGTTCGTCGTGCCAAGTTGTACTACTTGCGTGACCGTACTGGTAAGGCTGCCAAGGTCCGCGAAAAGCGCGACTTCTGATTTCTTTGGGAAATCTTTCCTTTCCTATTTGTTGTCACGTTTGCCTTCACAACACGAGCATTGACCATTGAGTACCGACGATCTCGAAGATTTCGAGGCTGATCGCGAACTCCACCTTGCGCAGGAGTATCAAGACGTTGCGGGCATGTTCCGTTTCGCCATTGAAACTGAGCGCCGGTTTTACTTGGCCAACAAAGTTGATGTCAATGTCAAAGGTGACAGCACACGGCCACTGATCGAAGTGGAATTAACTGACGCATGGGTATGGGACATGTACCGCAAGAGCCGATTCGTCCCGAAGGTACGAATTTTCAGTTTCAAAGACGTGAACGTCGAAGAACTGCCCCAAGAAGATCTGACCGATCTCGACAAGGCGTAGTTAGTCACAACCAAAGTTTTGGTGTGTGGGGCGAAGACCTTGTCGCTGAGTGGTATCGCAAACACGGTTATGAAATCGTCGAGCGCAACTGGCGTTGTCGGCAGGGCGAAATTGACATCATTGCCAGTCGTGATTCGGTGTTAGTGATCTGTGAAGTGAAGACCCGAGCAACTGCCGATTTTGGATCGCCATCGTTAGCGGTTGACTCAACAAAGCAACAGCGGCTTCGTCGGTTGGCAGCTCATTGGCTCAGCGAACATCCGAACAGTCGTGTTTCAGTTCGGTTTGACGTGGCCGCAGTAATCGGGCCCAAAGAAACTGTGTCGCTCGAGGTCATCGAATCGGCATTTTGAGTGGAGCGTTAAGTGTGAGTCTTCACTTCGCGGTCCCAGCAGGTGTAATGCCAGTGCCGACGCAGATCGGGGGCTTCTTGAGGGACCGCCACGTTGTGTCCCATGCCCGCAGGAATCTCTTGATGACATCCGGGGCAAATATACGTTTTGAGGGCCTGATAGGGCTGTATGCGCC
>Ga0209358_10002405_pt1 | contig 14254 bp, 18 predicted proteins | sample LauGreFa1BDMLBSN_2_FD_187574 | JGI IMG/M metagenome (GOLD analysis project Ga0209358, IMG submission 187574) | Freshwater lake microbial communities from Lake Michigan, USA - Fa13.BD.MLB.SN (SPAdes) (version 2) | ecosystem: Environmental > Aquatic > Freshwater > Lake | place: Lake Michigan, USA... | reverse complement strand
CTCCACAGCCAGCGCACAAGAGATTTCTTAACGCAATTTCAACAATACTACGATCAAGCTGAACAAGGAATTTTTACGTTGGCCGAATGGCATGACTCTTTTGTGTTTGATGCAGTAAGAAAACATCATCCTCTAGTGGAGCTAGATTGGTCAAGCCATTTGATCGCAGGCGAGGGTCATCCACTAATCAACTCGGCATGGGGCGCATACTTGGATCATCTCAAAGGTGATCGTAAAACATTAGGCAAAAGCAAAGCTAAAGATTTAAAAATTCAACGCACAGAAGCTTACTGGGCCTGAGTCACAAAGTCTGCTTTGGCATGTTTGCTTTTGTGATGGTGTAAGTAAATTCCTAGCTCTGTATGCTTGAGTGGTGTTTTATATGCCTTTGTAAACTTGCCACATAAGTCGTTCATTTCAGATTGATGTGGTTGAGCTCTAAATTCTTTTGCCACTGCACCAAACACTTCACCATCATAGAATCTACGCAAATCACTTTTAATGTGATTGTCGTAACGTTCACGATACCGTGCAGCAAATTTTTTAAATTCAGAGTGGCGTGTGTTGACTGCAAAAATACCTGTTTCGGCGCTGTACCATCCGTCGTGGTCCACGGCCATATATGCTGCCAATTGTTTTTTGGAACACAATGATTCTAGTATCTCTTTTGGCAGAGCTTGTTTTGTAATCACGTCTGCATCTAACCAAATAATCAAATCTGCTGTGCTGTTTTCAAATGCATGAATCACTGAGTATGCTTTTTTAGCAAAAGTTTTTACACGATCACTTTCATCACTCTGCTGAAATTGCACATGCGATGTTCCTAACTTTTCAAACGGAATTTGACGAAGGCGTTGATTTTCGGGCAATGTCATATTTTCTACATAGCAGGTAAGAATTAAATCTTCAGGCCAGTACTGCAACCAAGTGTCTACACAAGCATATCCAATCATGTCATAGTAAGTTTGATCAAAGCTGGTAATCACTTCGATATTCATACCAGGCCCATCCATACCTTCCAGTCTTCAAATTTCATTGATGGATATTCAATATCATTTTTCACAAACCACGTTTCAAAAAACCATTCAGTGTTTTTTCCTGCATATACATCCAACACCACAGGACGGTAGCCGTGTTGTGCCAAGAAGTCTATAGCCTGTTGTTCATAATTGTCTTTTAACAAATGTGCAAATCCTGGATTGCCTTTGTCATGTTCAAACGTTATGCAATCAAACTCAATGCCTTGTTCAATCACTCGTTTAAGAGCAGTGAATGTATTGTTAGGCGGCTCGATATCACAGCTGAGATAATTGATGCGACGAGGCATGCGCATCGCATCAACTTGTGTAAGATAATCAAATGTTGTGGCGTCAGTCCAACATACTGGATTGTGCCGTTCAGGACATTCGTCCCAGGCTTGTTTCCATTTTACATTGAGTTCTAAACTGAACCCTTTCCACCCATGATCAACTTCTAGGCCATAAGTGTTATTTTTGGTAGCAGGCTTGAATGCACCAATTTCAATGTATGTGCCTTGTTCTCCGGCAATGCTGTAAGCAAATGCATCTTGATGCGCTTGCCCTCTTCGTTTGGTGGTCATTCTGTGGTGCATATTAAACTTTTAATAAATGTTTTTGACTTTTGCCCGAATAATGATACATGTAATCCAACAAGTCAGTGTCTTCAAATCCTTGTGGACTTTTTCTAACACTCTTGCTTAGGTTACGATGTGGTAATTTTTTGCACACATACCACAATACATCATTGTCCCAGGGCTTGTGCAAGGTATCAACAATGCCATTGTACCAGCATTGCTCGTATTCGTCTGTCCACTGTTTGAACAACGGGTGATGTGTGTCTACAATAACAAATCCTGATTCTGCTTGTTTCAAGTCGCCACAAATCAAAGAAACAACATCACCTTCACGTGGCCAAAAACGACTTAGGTCAATAGGCGACAATACTTTGACATCACTGTCAAGCCAAATTACCCAACGTGTTTTAGAGTTACGAATAGCCCATAAGAAGCATTTACCTTTTCGCCAGAACTTGCCCTTCTTGCTGCCACCAATGGCAAAGTGTGGATCATTGGGATCTGGATATGCAGGAGACGCATCAATAATTTCAATGCCTGGATAGGAAAATCCTGGCATGTTTTCAGTCATAGCAATCTTACGACCTTCCAGCATTGACCATCCGGGTAAGTTGTATTTTGCTACAGCGTCAAAATAAACTTGGCTGAAGCTTGTGATCCATGTTATGTCATGTGTCATGCAAGCACCTGACTGACGTAATCTTTAATGGCAAATTCTTCGTATAGTTCTTCAGCCTGGCGTTTAATCTTTCCTTTGAAATGTCCCACATCATCGTTGACCATGCTGCCACGAATGGGTGTGTTGCCTTTCTGACGGAGATTCATTTCCGTAAATGTGATTCCTAATTTTTCACAATCTTTGACCACATGTCCTTGTACATTGCTGTCATAAAAACGACCCATACCTTCCATGCGATCATTGTCATAATAGTCGCGATAAATTCTAGCAAAATCTCCACGGCCTGGATGTGTTAGGTCAAATACAAAAAATCCACTTTCAACACAGAACTCGCCGCTGTCATGTGTGACACCCAAGTGTGCTGACAGATTACCATTCAATAATTTTCTAAAAAATGCTTCATCAAGCGGACGTTTGATAAACGCATCAGCATCTAACCATACCATGGTATCAGCAGTACCGTGTTCTGTACCTTCCAACACAGTGTAGCCTTTTTTGGCAAAACTAATAACCTTCTGCATGATCTTGCCTTGCCAGCGATCTTCAAACGATTTGAATCCGTTGTTGAGACTGTACAAGTCAACCAAATTAATTCTGGGATTCAACTTGGGCCACTTGTGATAATCTTCTGTGGTAACTGTAATTTTTGTGTCCCCAGGGAGAAATTTTAACACACTGGCCAAACTGTATTTGCCAATGTCGTTGAAGTAATCTGTGCTTTGCGATGTGTAAACGTGAATTGTCATTTGTAACCTTTTTAATTAACTACATATATTTATAATTATAAATACCCTACGAAGAAATCCATGACATTCTATTTTGATCAACTCAAAGACCTAACGTTTAATAAATCAGCAGAAGCCAAGGTAGACAGATTTGCCTATGGGCTGTGCGGACCAAACGGCACCTACATAGAAATAGGGTCTCAGAAACCCATACAGCGAAGCAATACTGTGGCACTGGAAAGATTGGGGTGGCGAGGGTTTGGACTAGAACTTGACACCAGACATCAACCTTTCTGGCCAGATTGCAGAACCAGTCACATTTACTGGGAAGATGCTACCACTTTTGACTACTGGACAGCAGCCAAAGAACAAGGATTGCCTGAACACATTAACTTTTTACAAGCAGATATTGAACCGCCAGAAAACACATTCACTGCACTTAAAAAAGCAGTTGAGTCTGGATTGACTTTTGATTTTATTGCGTTTGAACATGACCTCTATTGCCAAGACGTAGATTACAATGTGATTGCTACCAATTATTTGTTGACCCAAGGTTATAAGGTAGCGGTGTATAATGTTTGTTCACAACGCAAACGCAACCCAGGAGTATGGAGTCATATTGAAACCTGGTATGTTAACAAAGACATTCCATTTGAAACAATGGAATTTTTTGATTGGAAAAAGAGATACAATATCAAATGAAAATCTTAGTAACTGGCAGCAGTGGCTTTATCGGCCAACATCTTGTGCCTGCCTTAGAAGCACAAGGACACACAGTAGTTAAAGCAGATCGCACAGATGGATGTGATCTAACTATAAAAGCAAATGTGGATTCGTTACCCGATGTGGACATTGTGGTTCACCTGGCCGCACACAACGGAACCAAACACTTTTACAATCGCCCACTTGATGTAGTGCGTGATAGTGTGCTGCCCACACAATATCTACTGGATCGATACGCAGGCAAAGTAAAACGTTTTGTGTTTACTGGCACATGCGAAAGCTACGCTGGTGCAGTAGACTTGTTTGATTACCCTGTGCCCACAGACGAACAAGTTCCACTGGTAGTGGGTGATGTGACCAATCCACGCTGGAGTTATGGTGGCAGTAAAATTGTAAATGAAATACAATGTGTGGCAGCTCATGCTCAACTGGGTCAAGAGTATGCTATCATTCGCTATCACAATGTGTATGGTCCTGGACAAGTAGATCACTTTATTCCAGAGTTTTACGAACGTGCCCTCACTGGTGACTTAACACTGCACGGTTGGGAAAATACCAGAAGTTTTATGTATATTTCAGATGCCATTGAAGCCACTTGTCGAGTGATCATGGAAGAAAACTTTGCCAACCAAATTGTTAACATTGGTGTTGATGATGAAATTTCAATTAGAGATTTGGCCATTCAAATACTGTGCGAAGCAGGCATCTCTGGCGATGTCATATGCATGCCGGCTCCCAAAGGATCTGTAAAACGGCGATGTGGCACAATTGATAAATTACATTCTCTAACTGACTTTGAAGCAAAGATTACATTGCCCGAAGGTATTCGACTAACTTTAGAAAGTTTAAAATGAAAATAGGTGTTGCTGGTTGGGGTGTGGTAGGATCTGCTTGTGGTGAAGGTTTTAGAATGCTTGGTCATGAAGTTGTAGCACATGATCCAAAACTATCAACTGCTCTAGATTCATTGTTAGGCACAGAAATTGTGTTTGTTTGTGTGCCCACACCTGCAGGTGCCAATGGCGAATGTGATCTAAGCATTGTGCATAGCACTATCCAAGGACTCAAAGACGTTGGTTACACAGGAGTGATTGCACTCAAATCAACCAGTGTGCCCGGTACCACACAAAAATTAATTGACCAGTACCACGACCGAGACATTTGTTTTGTACCAGAGTTCTTGCGTGAGCGTAGTGCGCTAGAAGATTTTGTTCGCAATCATGACTTGTTGGCAGTAGGAGCAGCAAGTGAACGTGCCTGGCACAGAGTGTGTGAAGCACATGCCTGGTTGCCCAAGAATCGTGTAAAAATGACTCCTACTGAAGCAGAGATACTGAAGTATTATTCAAACACATTCAATGCTCTGCGGGTGACTTTTGCCAACGTAATGTATGAAATTTGTGATCGACTAGATTCAGACTATGACACAGTGTTAACAACATTTTTGTTGCGTGGCACATCAAGTCCCAACTACCTAAGTTGTGGTCCAGACATGCGTGGCTATGGTGGTATGTGTCTGCCCAAAGATACCAAAGCTATGGCCGACTTGTGTAAACAACTGGAATTGCCGTTTGAATTATTTGACACCATTGACCATGACAACGATCAGGTCAAGCGCACGGTGTTTCCGGGCATGCGAGTTTAAATAAACTTTCGCATGTGCTGCCAAGTTTCGCCCGACCTTAGTTCGTCAAACTTCCAATGACTCATTGCTAACCGTTCAACCCACGCTTGTCTATCTGGCATTTGTGGATTTTCAATTTGCGCAAAGTCTGTGTTGGCAATTTCCCGGCATTGACTTTTACCAGGATCAGTCACAAAAATAGGATATCCTTCAATGGCTGCACCTACTACAGGAGAACTATTGTGATTTACAGCAGCCCAAGATCCTTTGAGATCATCTAACAAGTTAGAAGCTGTGCTTAGGGTTACGTTTTTTCCAGTCACTCCCAAAATATACTTTTGAGCATGCTTGTCCCCGGGATGAGCACGAACCACAATGGGACGGTCTGTATGTTGTCTTAATTGAGCAATGGTCTGATTACACCATTGTACCACATCAAAATTACCCATTGACCAGCCACCGTTTCTCTGTAGCAACAACAGTATGTGGTTTCCGTTGGTTCTGTAATCTTTGAGAGAGATGTTTAGGTCTTTACTGATTTGTTGCCAACGTGCTGGATCTGGGTTGTTGTCGCAATAAATGCCGGTGTTTGGAAAAACTCCGTTAAAACTGTACCGAAGATAGTGTAGTGCATTGGTTGGATCAGCATACAAAAACAAATTGCTGTCTACTGCCACAACATACTTGCCTCTACTGATTTGTTTTTGTATTACAGTGTTTCTCAGTGATAAATGTGGACGCATAACTTCATTACTGATCCATCCTTGTATTACTGCTACATCAGATGTAGTGTATTTTAATGTATGACAGTCAATGGCTGTGTCGCCTGCACAAGACACGCCTTGAGAGAAGTACCTCAATAAATTAAGTTTCTCTTGGTTCTTCTGATTGGGTACTGTGCAATGGTATATCGTTACTGTCGTCATTGGTAGATTTGGTTAATTCTTCTAATGCAGTAATATCGTTACTGTCGTCATTATTGGATTCTGTTAATTCTTCTAACACAGTAATGTCAGTGTTACTGTTGAGCTCTTTCAATCGATCTTTGTTTTCTTTGTTGATCCAATGCACAAAGTAGTTGTCAAATCTACTGTTTTTTACTGCATTTGCATTGCTACAAAGACTGTCACATAGATTATAAAACCCTTTTTCAGCCACGTGTCCAATTACTTGAGCATCATATGGTCTCCAAAGACTTTCCATAATTTCCTCATTGTGCCAAGTATCGTGGTACTTTTTAATAAATCGTCCCAACTTATCACACTGTTGATTGAAAATTACAATTCCTGTTTCCCAACAATCCTCGTGATCGCCACTGTTTAATAATCCAACTGCTTCTTTAAAGTCTGATTCAAAGTTATAAGCAGGCACAACATCTTCAAAAGTTTGTTCTATATCAGCATCCAACCATATCACACGTTCGTCGATACCTCGTGTTTGCACTGCACGAATTTGTGTGTAGCTTTTGCCCCAAAATTTTAAAACTTTGCGGCGGCCATTGCCTGCTTCCCATTTTAGTCTAGGCACAGTAATCAACTCAACATCAAAAGGAATTTCACTAACCCACTTCATGTCACCTTCGGTTTGTTCAACATACACAGTCACACGACCGGGTAAATTCCATGTTGGAATACAATACTTGGCTGTTAGATCCCAGTATTCTTTGTTTATGCTTGTGATAAAATGCAAGTTCATAATTTTATAATTTCAAGTGCTGTTCCATTTTTCATTTCCTCAACATGAACTTGGCCATATGCCAGACTGGATGCCCATGCATACAATTTGTCATGGTCAGGATAATAAGGCGTTTCAATTTGTGATAGATCTTGCAATCCGACCGGTCCGGCAGCGTTGGGCGCCAATGTAAACACCGGAACTCCTAACAATACACTTTCAGTAGCAGCATTAGAATTGAATGTGACCAAGGCATGTGTGTCTGTCAATGCCTCTGCTAGTGTGTCTGTAGTCAATCTATCTATTCGTTTGGGCGCTCTTTGTCTTACTACTATTGGTCTATCAGTATGTTGTCGGATTGTGGCAACTGTTTGTTCTATCCAGTCATTGAGATCGATGTTGTAAAATTTACAAGGCTTTTCATCTGGTGCAGCCACAACAATGTTGCGCCCTTGCTGCCATGGTTGAAATTTGATTCCATGTTTTTCCCAACGGTCACCTGGACGTGATTGTATCTCTGTCAACTGTAGATTGTTTTTTACAATACGGTGCCATTGCTTCCATCGACCATTGCCAAAGTATCCCGTATCTACATAATAAAAGTCGCGATTATCATCCCAACAGCGTTTCATTATTTTGTGCTTTAATATACCACGTAAAACTATGGGTTCGTTACTGGCGTCATAATCAAAATCATGATCAGCGACTGACTGTTGTCCACAACCGTGCGCAAGCATATTGATGTATTCGTCCTTGCCATCTTTGCTGTGAAAAATCATATGCGTTGTTGACAGTATTCTGTGAGCATGCGTTCCCGATGCCACTCGTTGCCTTGTGGTGTGTCAGCAAACTCATGAAAGCATGGAGTGCCCAAGGTATAGTGCAAGAGCTTGGCGTCGGGGTTTGGCCCGTATTCATCAGGCAACCAATTCCATTCTGGTGGCAGTTCACCAATACGTTCATCAAGTAGCCATGAAAAGCGATGTAGTTCAGCGCCTGTGGCTTTTTGCACAAATTCAGATGTGAGACGTCTATTAGGATGACTATTGCAATTCCACAGTATTACACTTGACCAGTTTTTGCGTGGATAATCTTCATTCTTAGAACCAAGATACTTTTCAGTCATACGTGTTTTGTAATCGTGCTTGACTACCATAACATCTTTGTCAAGTTGTCGCAAAGCCCAAAGTTCTGAAATGTCTCCACGCACAATCATATCGCCGTCAATGAATATTGCCCAGCCTTCGTATTGCATGAGATGTGGTACAAGAAATCGTGTGTAGATAAAATGATTGCTACCGTCTGTGTGGGTTTCACTATAGTCTCGAAACAAGTTTAACGCCACTGGCACAATAGCCACAGGCTGACTGCTGTTTCGAATTATACTGTTGACACAGGTGTGATATGCAATAGCTTCTCGTGGATCATACCCAATAAAAATTGGAATTGGTTTCATCTACGCTCAATGTCCTCTTCCACACAATCTTCACCAAACTGTATTTCAATCAGTCGAAGTGGCCGGTCTGTTTCATTGCACAGTTGATGCCATTCGTTGCGATTGATCCAACATGATTCGTGGATGGTCATGTGGTCTTTGATATCTCTGTCTGTGCTGGAATCTAGTGTGTATACTGTGGCTTCGCCTTCGGCCACAAACCAAAACTCTGCTCGTTTGTCATGCCGTTGCATGCTTAAACAAGTCTTAGGTGACACTGTAAGTTCTTTGAGCTTGGTATTGGCGCCAACTTCGTGTAGTACACGATAGTATCCCCAGGCGCGTTGTGTCTTGGGTTTTTTCCAATCTTCAAGAATCCATGAACTAGAATTCTTTTTATCTTCACCACCTACACCAAACACAAACTCTACATCATCAAATACCATTTCAGGAATGTTGTCTCGGGTTCTATCACCGCCGTTAGCAAATACGATGTCCGCATCAGGATAGCGTAGTTTAACCAGTCGAATGGCATCGCAACTGGAATTGTCGTTATCGTTGTAAACAATAACTTCGTCCACAACTTCAATGGAGTTAACCAATGCAAGTCTTTCATTCATTGGCATAAACGGTCTTCCCTTTTTGCGAGTCAACCATTCATCACTATTGAGTCCTACCACAAGGTGATTGCCTAGGGTTTTTGCAGCTTTAAAGTAAGCCAAATGACCAGAGTGTAGCGGATCAAAGCCGCCTGTAACAATTACGATTTTCATACTGTTATGTATCACCGTAATTACAAGTGTACTGAAAAATACCAGTAAGCACCCCAACTTGCAACTAGAACAATTATTAGTACAAGTTGTATTTCTTCTAGATCATTTTGCCAGGCCAACTCTTCAGGGGTTAACTGGCTGCGAGTCTGTTGCTGTCTTTGTTCCAGTTCTTCTTGTTCGCTTAACGCCTGTTGAGTTTTTTGCTCAAACTGCTCTTGCTTCATACCTGGATGTCTTCCATGCCAGCAGTTCTAAGGCGCACAATGTGACCCATTTGCCACTGCTTGGTATCCAAGCCCTTCATGATTCCCAACCAACGATTGCGCAGATATGCTACTTCGTTGATTATGGTTTCGTAATCAATTACTTCATCTTCGCCATCCACATACTTTTCAGCGTCTCGACTTGTAAGCGCACGGGCATATCCTTCCAGGTACTTTTGAAAGTGCTTTCTACGTATCTTGCGCAGTTGAATATTAAGATAGTTTAGCACAGCTTCAATCTCTTGCAGCTGGTTATATCTAAACTCAGTCAGGCCTGGAAGTGTTGTGATATTTTTTTCCACAAGACCCCCAATCCGACAATCTTTTTTGGCATCATCAAGCTCACGCTCGTAGTGAGCAATGAAGTCCGGAATAGCATCAAGACTGGCAACAACACGGCTATACCACATTTTCTAATTCCTTTGTTAACCAAGGAAAAGTTTTCTTCCAGTTGGTATTTCTTCTACGATCTTTTTCATCCAAGAACGTTTTTAATTTTAACATTTCTGTCGGATTCCGTTGACTATTTTGAAAACTTTGAAAAATTCCAGCCATGTAGTCTTGATTTATTCCCGAGGGCATTAACTGTAGTATTTTTTCAAAATCGTTGTCAAACACACCTGGACCTAATATTCCTGGATTCATGTAAGTGGGTTGCGGACTAACCACCGAGAAAAAATGTCCAATGTCTCTTTGTGTTCTCCACTCTGCCAGCCAAGACAATAGTTCAGGCATGGTTTTTATTGTTAACACACTGATAGTTTGGTTGATATTTACTGTTAACCATCGTTGGTCAATAATGACTGAAAAGTTTTTCAGCCACTGGCCAAGATCCAATCCCCATCTAACAAATTCTTGTTCAGGTCCAGCACAATCAATGCTACATGTTATATCAATTCTTTTTAGATGTCTAGTAGACAATAGTTTTTTAAATTGTTGTATGTATTCAATCAGCCAATTAGAATCAACCATGAGGTTGGTCACAATGTTTAATTCTAAATTTGGATGTGGATGGTTTTTAAAATAGTCTAAACATCGATCAAACTCTGATTGATAAAACGGTTCTCCCCCTAACACATGAAGCCTGCGCAGTTTTAAACTGTTGTTAAACATCCATTGCCAAAATTTGTCTACAATAGTTGAATGTTCAGGATTGATTTTTATGTTTGTTAATTCTAATCCATTCTGATAAAAATTGCCAAACTTATAATTTTCTTGATTGATCTTGCTACTAAGAGAAGGTATGCAATACAAACACCCAAGATTGCAAGTGTTGTTGAAATAGACTTCTAGTATGGTAGGGGTAACTTCAATAGCTTGATTATCTACTACTAACTCACCTGGAGACAGATCTGGAATACCTAAATGCAGATGTCTATCACTAACGCCACCTGATTCTTCTATGTTACGACAATATCCACAACTGTTAAGTGGCCACTCACCACTTAACATGGCCTTTCGATCAGCTAATTTAATTGGTGTATTATGAAAATTATCAAACGTTGCTGAAGAAAAATCACTCCAGGCAGTTCTATGACAACTAGCTGTACGTGCCTGGTGTAGATATATTGTGCTCCAATTCCATTTAAGCTGACAAGCTGTGGCTGTTCTAATTGGAAACACCCGTGATATCATTAATTTTCCCAGTCGTCTTCGTTGTAGTCCTCTTCTTCAGGATCTTCTTCGTCTTCTGAGTAATCTTTGTCGTTGTCAAGATATGCAGTAAGTGCTCGTTTGATATCACTATCGCCTTTAAACGCATCACGAATATCTTCCACATCACTGTCATTGTCCATCAAAATTTGAACCACAGTTTCGGCAGCCTCTTGGCGATCAACTGTGTTAACAAATCGCTTGAGTTCTCCCCAAATTTCTGCTGCTATTGCTTCACTCATTCTGCATCCTCCTCGACGGTACTTACCTCTTCCTTAATATTTGCAAAGTCTTTCATCACAGTATCAAGACAGTTGTCGTCGTTGCGTTCCCAACCTTTGCGGAACTTCTTGATGATTTCGCCGTCGCTCGTGGTGAACACTAAACTGTTGCCTTCTTTCTTGAGCATGCCTTTTTTCTCAATCAAGTCAGTGAGACCTGAGTATGGACTCATACCTGTTGTGTAAGGAATCTTAACTTGCACACCTTCAAAGGGTTTGGCGTAACGTGTTTTCATAACTTTGCACCCGGCACGAATACCGTTTACTTCAGAAACTTTGTTGCCGTCTTCGTCCTCTTTCAGCTTCATCTTCTTCATGGCCACAACAATTGATGAGGCGTAAATGAAACCTTGACCGCCTGAGATCTTATCATCTGGGTCAAACATATCCTGGCTTGCGTATGTGTGATTGGTACAAACCAAACCCACATTGTATGAACCAAACATGTTCACACAATTACGCACCAAGGCGGTGAGAGCTTTGGGCTTACGGCCTAGATCACCCTTCATTTCGCCTGCATCAAACTGGTTCACATCAGTGGGCGTTAACAACATACCCAATGAGTCAATCACAAACATGACCTTGGGCCGCTCGCCATCTGGCAAGGCCTTGTAGTCACTCATGAATGTAGAGATGGTCTTGGCCACATCATCAATCATGGCCATGCTCAGTTTGAGCAATTTGCTGTCACTTGTGTCAACACCAAGTGCTTTGAGCCAGTCTTCGTCAAGAGCATTTTCTGAGTCAATCAGCACCACAAAGATGCCTTGCTGTTGTGCGTTCTTGATAATGTTGCCTGAGCAGATATAACTTTTACCTGCACCAGAGTCGCCAGCAAACACAGTGACTTTGCCTAGTGGAATGCCACGGTTAAAGTCTCCGCTAATCAAATAATTTAAGGCATAATTGCCTGTTGAAATCCAGTCTGTTGGATCATTAAAACCAATCGATAGGCCATCGATTGATTTGGTAATTTCCTTGCGGAATTTACTTACATCAAATGGTTTTCCCATGTATCACCTGTTATAAAAATAGAGAACACAAGGAGTTGCCTCCTTGTGTTAATGCAGAGATTACTGCTTGGTTTGACGTGCGCGGATCATGGCCAAGATGTCTTGGGCATTACCACTTGGTTTGGCTGCTGACACAGGTGCGGCTGCTGGTGCTGGCTCTTCATCAAAAGAATCTTCGGCAGCGGGTGCAGTCGGAGCAGCAACTTTAAGTGCTGGCTTGGCAGCAGGTGCTGGTGTGTCATCTGCATCACCCGCTGCGGCACCACCAGGTGCGGCTACGCCAGCAGGGCGGAAGTATTGACCCCAACGCTCAGTGTCGTATGGTTGTCCATCTACTGATGCTTCAAACATCTCTTTGATCACCTTCAGTTCAACATCGCCGGGACGCTTGGGCAGGAATGTGCTCAAGTCATACAAGCCGTGAGTTTCAATTGCAGCCTGTTCAGCTTCTGTGAGTGCTGATTCTTTTCTAGCCCACTTGGAACTGTTGTAGTCAGCAAAACCACCCTTTTGAGTCTTGGTGATACGGAAGTCCAAGCCACGCATCAAGTCAGTTGGCAATTCTTCCAGTTCAGGATCCATCAACGCACCCTTGATCAGAGTAAACAACTGAGGTCCAATAATGAACTTGCGGATGGGATTGTCCGGAGTTTTGTCTTCGGAGATGGGATTCTCACGCACAAAACCTTGGAACAGGTATGAACGCTTTTTCCAGTACTTACGACCCATGTCTTCAAGGCTCTTGTCCTTGAACCAAGTACGAACTTCTGCCAGTACTGGGCAGGCGTCTCCCCACATTTCCACGCAGGGCACTTGTACAAATACTTGTTTTGATTCCATCTCTCCTTTGACGCCATTGAATGGCAGTCGGATCATTGCACGTTCGACCCAGAAAAATGTGTTTTTTGTGTTACCGTCAGGTAGGAAGCGTAGTGTGGCCGATTGACCTTCTTCCATGTTCCAGTGTGGATAAATTGCTCGATCGCCTCCACCTTGGTTTGAGTTGCCTTTTGTGTCAGCTGCCTGTAGTCTTGCTCGGATTTCTGCTAAAGATGCCATAGTTTGTTTCTCCTTAAAAAGTTGCCTATGTGTTGCCTATCTAAAATTAGATCTTTGTTGCCTGTGACGCACAAACAATAAAGCGCATACACCATGTAGTATATGCGCTATTTGCCTTGGTGTCAAGTGTATTTATATCATTTGAGCAAAGCCAGTGATTTTATTCTTGCCAATAGTGCGTCACCATCTTTGGACTCGTAGTATGAGCCAGTGATGGCGCCATTGTAGTTGATTGGGTCTTGCGGTGCTTCACCAATCACCGGTGCTACGCTGCCTGCCACTGTGCCCATTTCATACATGCCACATTCGGCTAGGCCGTGTTCTGGGCAGTATTCACCTTCCATGGTTGCATTGCATGAACCTTCTAGTACCGGTGCGCTCAAGTCTGGCATGGCTTCCACTGTGGCCATTGGATCTGCTTCGGGTATGATCATGCCTGAGTTGCTTTCATCTAATCCTGGATTGGTTTGATAGTGATCGTATGCGCTTGCCACATCACTCATAAAGTCCTCGTCATACGAAATCAAATTGCGAGCAGCTTTTGGTGTCATACCAATAGCAATCAATTCATGATACACTGCACTGTAGAACTCGTTGCTGCCTTTGTCTGTTGCCAGGCCGGGGTTTTCACGGGCCAAAATCTTAGCAACTTTTTCATAAGTGTATTCAGAGTTTTCGTGAATGCGACTTTCAGATATAGGTACGCCGGCGTATTTCAGCATGGTGTTGAGTTCTGTGTTTTCCGCCATGCCTCTTTT
>Ga0209358_10002404_pt1 | contig 14256 bp, 21 predicted proteins | sample LauGreFa1BDMLBSN_2_FD_187574 | JGI IMG/M metagenome (GOLD analysis project Ga0209358, IMG submission 187574) | Freshwater lake microbial communities from Lake Michigan, USA - Fa13.BD.MLB.SN (SPAdes) (version 2) | ecosystem: Environmental > Aquatic > Freshwater > Lake | place: Lake Michigan, USA... | reverse complement strand
GAAGAGTAAGCTTGCAGAAGTTGACGAACTTGATCCTACCCAACAAATAGAAAAAGCAAAGCTGAATAAACGAATTTCAACGGTGGAGAAACGAATTTCATTGACTTCTCCGGGCAAATATCAGTTAGAGCAGCCGTTTGCTGGTTTTGAAACCAGCCCTGCTGTAGAAATGCAGTTGTTGATCAAGAACGCAATTCAGTCCACAATGCGTTCAGGCCAAGACTTTGTTACGTTCCCCGGAAAAGAGTCATCACAGGCCAAACTGTACGAAAAAGTTTTGCCAAACCTAAAGCAAGCCGTTAAAGATTTAGGTGGTGAGAAAGCTGGATTTGACATTAAACCTATTACACTGCCAAATCCCAGTGGAGACTCGCCAACAGTTTGGGGCGTGGTTTGGTCCCCTGAAACGGCAGCTAAGATTATGCAAAAAGGCGTACCATTCAATAAGGGTGGAATGGTTGAGCGCCAGCCCACTGATAACCGCAGATATCTGTAAGGACACAACATGCCAATTGAAAAGAACATGACAATCGACGACTTGCCTGAGGGCGATGTCGCCATTGAGATGGAAGACGAGCTACCTTCGGATATTGACATTGAGTTTGACGCAGAAACCGGTGCGGTGGTCGTGAATATTGGTGCAGAAGACGATGATGTTGCCTATGACAGCAACTTAGCCGAGGTCATTGAGCCTGATGTCTTGCAGTTGATCTCTTCTGACTTGATGTCTTTGTTTGATGCTGACAAATCTTCACGCAAAGAGTGGGAAGAGCAGTACAGCAAGGGCATGAAGATGCTGGGCTTTACGTTTGAAGAGCGTACCAAGCCATTCAAGGGCGCGTGCGGCGTGCAGCACCCACTTTTGACAGAGAGTATTGTTCAGTTCCAAGCCCAAGCGCTCAAAGAATTGATGCCTGCTGGTGGTCCTGTGCGCACGCAAGTGCTGGGCAAGGAAACACGTGAGAAGTTGATGCAAGCGGACCGCGTGCGTGACTTCATGAACTACCAAATCACGACAGTGATGGAAGAGTACACACCTGACTTTGATCAGTTGCTGTTCTATGTTGGTTTTGGTGGCTCAGCGTTCAAGAAAGTCTATTACGACGAGACCAAAGGCCGCATGGTAAGCGCTTTGGTGCTGCCAGATAACCTTTATATCCCTTACACAGGCTCATCGGTGATGAGCGAGTGCCAGCGGATCACGCACCGCGTTCCGATGTCCACCAACGATTACCGCAAAGCCGTAATCCGTGGTCAGTACTTGGATACAGCGCAGATGACGACTGCGGCAGAGACTGGCCAGAGCATTATCAAGAAGGAAACAGACCGCACAACAGGCGTTGATCCTACTGGTGTGGAAGAAGAGATCTGTTTGCTGGAGTTCTTGGTTGATTTGGACATCAGGGGCTTTGAGCACAAGGATGAAGACGGCGAAGAGACCGGTATCAAGCTGCCATACATCGTCACGATTGATGAGATCTCTCAATCTGTTGTTGGTGTGCGCCGTAACTGGAAAGAGGGCGATCCTTTGTTTGCCCGCAAGCAGTACTATGTGCATTACTTGCTGGTTCAAGGCCCCGGTGCTTATGGCTTGGGCTTCTTGCACTTGGTTGGCGGTCTGACGAAGACAGCTACATCTGCATTGCAGCAATTGGTGGACGCTGGAACGCTGGCTAACTTGCCAGCAGGCTTTAAAGCCAAGGGTGCGCGCATTGCGAACGACGATACACCTTTGTCACCGGGTGAGTTCAGGGACATGGACGCTGGTGGTGCGGAGTTGTCTGCATCATTGCTCCCACTGCCGTACAAAGAGCCTAGCCAGACGCTGTTTGCTCTGCTTGGTTTTTGCGTAGATGCTGGTCGCCGTTTGGCAAGCATCACCGATATGCAAGTTGGTGACAGCAACCAGAATGCTGCTGTGGGAACGACGATTGCGTTGCTTGAAAAAGGCAGTGCGGTGATGTCTGCTATCCACAAGCGTTTGCACTACAGCCAGCGCATGGAATTTCAGTTGTTGGCCAAAGGTTTTGCAGACTATTTGCCTGCTGAGTACCCATACGATGTGCCCGGTGAGAGCCGCAGAATCAAGGCAAGAGACTTTGATGACCGCATCGATGTATTGCCTGTCTCTGACCCCAACATCTTCTCTGTTGCTCAGCGCATCACGATGGCGCAGACACAACTGCAATTGGCTCAGAGCGCACCGCAGATGCACAACATGTATGAGGCCTATCGCCGCATGTATGAAGCCATTGGTGTGCGTGATATCGACACCATTTTGAACACACAGCAAGTGGATAAGCCAAAGGATCCTGCAAGCGAGAACGCACAGGCGCTGGACGGCTCACCATTGAAGGCTTTTGCTGGTCAGCAGCACGATGCACACATCTTGACCCATATCTTGTTTGGTATGAGCCCCATGATGCAGGGCATGCCTAACGTTGCGGTTACTTTGCAGAAGCACATCTTTGATCACATCCGTTTGAAGGCGGAAGAAGAGGTGGAAGCGGAGTTGTTCCAGCAGTACGGCACAGATCCTGACCAACTTATCTCTTCTTTGCAGCGCGAAGCGATGATTGCAATCAAGGTCGCGCAGGGTTTCCAAGAGGTCAAGGCCTTGCAGAACCAATTGATGGGTCCACAGACCGATCCACTGGTGGAATTGAAGAAACAAGAGCTTGGACAGAGCGCTCAGCGCGATCAAGCTAAGCTGCAGATAGATCAACAGCGCCTTGGATTGGATCAACAGAAGGAACAGGCCGATGTTCAGTTTGATTCTGCGCGTTTGGCACTGCAACAACAGGCTGCTGCACAGAAGAATTCACAAGATGCCATACGAAATGCCCAACAAGGAGCAAAAAATGCAAACCAAAGCAGCAAAAAGTCCTAAAAAAGCGCCCAAGGAGATGTCCGGAGCGCCAAAACGTGTAAAAACACCACAAAATGATCCAAAAGTAACGTATGTTTACCGAAAAGATGCATTTAAGAAGGTAAAAATAGCGTAAAAGTGTGCATAATAGCCACGTAACCTTCGGACAGGGGTCTATCTGTCTGCTTCATTGGAGTTATCCATGCTTGAATTTGCAGAGAAAGTCATATTTGCCATTCGCAGGCTTGAAAACGAAACTAAAGACTTCGTTAGCAGCGGCAATGTCAAGTCGATGGAGCAGTACAAACATTTGATGGGCCGGTTAGAGGGTTATGCGTTTGTTCAGGAAGCCATACAGGATGCCTTGAACAAGAACTCTGATCAATAAAGGACCAACCAGATGGAAATGACTGCATTAGAGAAACGATGGGCGGAGGAAGCGGTTGAAAAAGCCGCCGCTGAAGCTTCTGCTGCTGAGGCTGCCAAGATTGAAGCGGCAGAAGAAGAGCAGCGCATCGAAAACATCAAGGATCACCTACCACAGCCTACTGGCTGGCGGGTTGTGGTGTTGCCCTACAGAGGCGCTAAGAAAACCAAGGGCGGTATTGAACTTGCCGAAGAAACCTTGGAACGACAGCAACTCACTACCACTTGCGCATATGTTTTGGCCGTTGGCCCACTCGCTTACAAAGACACCGACAAGTTTCCGGACGGTCCTTGGTGTAAAGAAGGCGATTGGATCATTTTTGGCCGTTACGCGGGCGCAAGAATGGGCATCAGTGGTGGAGAAATCCGTATTCTCAATGACGACGAAATCTTGGCTCGCATCAGCGATCCAGATGACATTCTGCACATGTAAGGAAGCATATGACACAAGTACTGAATGATTCTCAACTAGAGTTTGACCTTGGGGACGATGAAAAAGCCACAGATGTGAGCTTTGATAGACCTGAGGGCGACGAAAGTCCTGCGGCACCTGAGCCAGAAGCTAAGATCTTCCAAAAACCTGAACAGGAGGCCGCTCCTAAGAATGAGTTGGATGAGATCAGCGAAGGCGTGCAAAAACGCATCTCAAAACTCACTGCGCGCATGCGCGAGGCCGAGCGCCGTGAGCAGGCAGCCCTTGAGTACGCCAAAGGACTGCAAAACCAAACCCAGTCTCTCCAGCAAAAGCTTGTACAGACGGATTACAGCCGCCTGAACGAAGCAAAAACTCGTTTGGATACCCAACAAACTCAGTTGCGTCAAATCATCGCCAAAGCGCGTGAAGAGAACGACATCAATACGGAGTTGGAAGCGCAAGAGCGCTTGTCAGCACTGGTGGGTGAGCAGCGTCAGGTAGCAGGTTGGTTGCAGACACAGCAAGAAGAAGTTGAGAAACATCGCAATGCACCGGTGCAGCAGGCTCAAGTGCCACAACAACCTCAACGTCCCACTCCTAGCCCTCGTGCAGAGGAATGGGCAGAGCAAAACTCGTGGTTTGGACAAGACCGCGTGATGACTTATGCTGCTTGGGGCATACATCAAACACTTGTTGAACAAGAAGGTGTTGACCCGTCCTCAGATGAGTACTATACTGAACTTGACAAACGTGTTAGGAATACTTTTCCAGACAAGTTTAAAGACCAATCCAGACAACAGCGTTCCGCGCCTGCTGTTGCCCCTGCCGCCCGTAGTTCGGGAATAAATAGTGCGCGCCGTACTGTCCGGCTTTCGCCGAGTCAGGTTGCTATAGCAAAAAAACTGGGCGTTCCTCTTGAAGAGTATGCCAAGTATGTTAAGGAGTGAAACAATGACTAAAGTTACTATCGACAAAGCCCCTCGCGCAACACGCGATACGGAAAAACGTCGCCGTCCTTGGACCCCTCCCTCACGTCTTGACGCGCCTCCTGCCCCTGAAGGGTTTAAGCATCGTTGGATCCGTGCTGAAGTAAACGGGCAAATAGACAAAGCAAACGTCTATAGCCGTCTTCGTGAGGGCTATGAACTAGTCCGTCTTGAAGAACTGCCCGAAGAATACCAAGGCATGATGCCTACCGTTGATGACGGTAAGCATGCAGGTGTTGTTTCTGTTGGTGGTCTTTTGCTTGCAAGAGTTCCTGACGAAACCATTGCAGAGCGCAACGAGTATTACCGTCGTAAGGCTCAGGAACAGTTACACGCTGTTGACAACGAGATGATGCGAGAAAACGCTCACTCTACAATGCGGATCCAGAGCCCCGAGAGGAGCTCGCGCACTTCATTCCGTCAACCCTAAAAAGTTGATTTTTTAATTTTTGTAGGAGCTACAAATGGCAAATATCAATAAGCCTTTTGGTTTGCGTCCCGTTGGTAACTTGTCTGCTACTGGTGCCCAGAAGCAGTACGGCTATCAGATTGAGGATAATCAAGCCGGAGCAATTTACCAAGGCGACTTGGTCGTCGTATACGACGGTTACATCATTAAGTATGACGCATCCACACATGCCGCCCCCACAGGCGTCTTCAACGGTTGCCAGTACTATGATCCGACCCGTGCGGGCAAGCCCACATGGAAAAACTTCTACCCCGGTAGTGTCAACATCACACAAGGCATTATTGCTTGTGAAGTGTTGGATGATCCCAACCAGCTTTTCTTGATCCAAGCTGCTGGTACTATTACTCAAGCCGATATCGGTAAGAACGCTGATCCCACTGCTTCCACAACTGGTAGCACAACGACTGGTGTTTCTAACGGTACGTTGGGTACTCCCGCGAAGACTGCTGCATTGACTATGAAAATTGTTGGCTTGAGCGAACAAGCTAACAACGAATTAGGCCAGTACGCGGTTGTTGTTGTTAAACTTAATCAACACCAGTACGGTAGTACCGGCGTTGCTGCTGACGGAGCATAATCATGGCTATTACACGTTCCCAACTAGTAAAAGAACTTGAGCCCGGCCTGAACGCACTGTTCGGTTTAGAGTACAAGCGCTACGAAAACGAGCACGAAGAGATTTTCTCTATTGAGACATCTGATCGTGCATTTGAAGAAGAGGTCATGTTGACTGGCTTCGGTTCTGCTCCAGTGAAAACTGAGGGTGCCGGCGTTCAGTACGACACAGCACTGGAATCCTTCACAGCCCGCTACACACACGAGACCATTGCTATGGCTTTCGCGTTGACAGAGGAAGCTGTGGAAGATAACTTGTATGACCGCTTGTCAGGTCGTTACACCAAAGCTATGGCTCGTTCAATGAGCTTCACAAAGCAAGTAAAAGCTGCTTCTGTGTTGAACAACGGTTTCACTGCAGGCAACTATGCCGGCGGCGACGGCGTTGCATTGTTCGCAACCGATCACCCAACTGCCTTGGCTCAGAACTACTCTAACACTCCCGCAGTGGCAGCAGATCTGAACGAGACATCGTTGGAGCAGGCTTTGATCGACATCGCCGCGTTCATCGACGAGCGTGGTTTGAAGGTCGCTTTGACTGGTCGCAAGATGATTGTTCCTAAGGAACTGCAGTTCACTGCAGAGCGCCTGATGAAGAGCACTTTGCGCACTGGCACTGCTGACAATGATGTCAACGCGATCAAGTCTATGGGCATGCTCCCAGAGGGTTACGCTGTCAACCACTATTTGACAGACGTCAACGCTTGGTTCATCATCACTGATGCACCTAACGGCTTGAAAATGTTCCAGCGTTCACCTATCAAGACTGCCTTCGAAGGCGACTTTGACACAGGTAACGTTCGTTACAAGGCTCGTGAGCGTTACAGCTTCGGCTGGTCTGACCCACGTGGCGCTTACGGTTCGCCCGGCGCTTAATATTTCTTCGGAAATATTTGAAAAGGGAGCCTTGTGCTCCCTTTTTATTTGGTGTATATTGCAATCACTCCGGGGTTATCCGGTGCATTAGACTAGTCCCGGCTAGACGACATACAGACTAATGCGCCTAACTTGTATGTAAGGAAAAATCATGGCAAATACCACGTTTAATGGACCAGTTCGTTCCGTAAATGGTTTTCAAGACATTTCTATCAGTGCCACCACTGGCGCAGTCACCGTTGACGCTACATTTGGTGCTACTACCAGCGTAACTAACCTGACTACTACAAATCTGGTTTTTACTGATCAAAACCACCCCACTACTGCCGCAATTAACGCTACTGGCGTGGCTACTGCAGCACAAGTTGCAACTGGTTACATCACTTCTACTTCAGCTTCTCCTACAACCATCACATTGCCAACAGGCACGTTACTTGGTGCTGCTATTAGTGCAACACGTGGTACTGTTTTAGAGTTGTATGTGGATAACACCGCTGGCGCATCTACTGTGACCATTGCTGTTGCTACCAACGGTATCTTGTCTAGCGCTGCTGCTGATACTGCAGGTAGTTTTGGTGACTTGACCATTGCTGCTGGTGCAACCGGCCTTGCGCGCTTCACTATCATGTTCTCAAGCGCAACAGCCTACGTGTTTACCCGTACTGCTTAATTGATCTAGGGGGCCTCGGCCCCCGTTTACAAGGAGATTAATTATGGGTTTTCAATATGACGTAAAAGCGAAGACGATGGCCACGACTGCTGCCACCGGCATCGGTCAGCCTCGCGCGCGTATCAAAGCAGTCTATTTTGTTGCGGGATCTGCTGGATACATCTCTTTTACAGATGGTGGTTCTGGCGGTGTAGAGCGACTTCGTATCGCTGCTCCTGCCAGTACGGCAGGAAACGGTTCTACCTCTGTTTTAATTCCCGGAGATGGTATTGTCTTTTTAGATGATCCCTATTTAACAATCAGTGGCCCTACTTCGGTCACATTCTTCTACGGATAAGGAGTCCAAAATGGGACGAGCAGCAAAAATGGCAGACGATCAGTACCAAGGCGAAGTTCAGCCCGGTGCACAGAAGCAAGATATGGCTAAAGGCGGCCCTAAGCAAACAGCACGCAAGACAGTGGCTCCTTCTGGTTCCACTACGCCGCGTGGTGTAGGTTTGGCTCGTAACAAGCCCTGCAAGATGTACTGAAATGGCTAAGTCTCCTGCTTGGCAGCGGAAAGAAGGCAAAAGTCCCAGTGGCGGATTAAACGCCAAGGGCCGTGCTTCTTACAACAAGGCTAATCCGGGTAAACCCGGATTAAAGGCCCCGCAGCCAGAGGGAGGTTCTCGCAAAGACAGCTTTTGTGCCCGTATGGAAGGCATGAAGAAGAAGCTGACAAGCGAGAAGACCGCTAAGGATCCAGATAGCAGGATTAATAAGAGCTTACGGAAGTGGAAGTGCTAAATGGAAAGCGTTGTTTGGAACATGATCCTAACGGCAGGTATAGGATTCGTGGGTTGGGTATTGCGCGACAAGGCATCTGAGATTAATCGTCTTCAGATCTTGCTCAATCGCACCCGCGAAGAAATTGCCAAGGAATATGTGACCAAAGCCGAAGTCCATGCAGACATCAACCGTGTTTTAGACAGGCTAGACAGATTGGACGAAAAGTTAGATCGTTTAATGGCAACAACTTTAAAAGGATAGCAAAATGAAACATAAAGACGGCGGACTCGCAAAAAAAGGCGAAGGCATTGCTAAAAAAGGTTTTGCCAGTGGCGGCATGGTTGCTGGTATGGGCCAGTCACAGGGTAAAACCCTGAACCAAAACGTCAAGAAATTGGAAGGCGATAAAGTTGCCGTCCGTGGTGTTGGTGCAGCCCGTGCCCGCACAGCAATGATCTACTGATATGGCTGTTTCCGGCGTATCCGATTTCGATCTGCAGTTTGACGACCTCATAGCTGAGGCGTATGAGCGCTGCGGTATTGAGGTGCGCGACGGTTACGACATGAAGACGGCGCTGCGTTCCGTCAACTTGATTTTTGCAGAGTGGGCAAACAGAGGATTAAACCTTTGGACCATTGAGCAGCGCCAGCAGGTGCTGACGCCCGGGGTGTATGAGTATGACCTACCCGCAGACACGATTGACGGCCTTTCAGCCGTGATTCGGACCAATGCCGGCCAGTCTACTCAGCAAGACATCACAATTGACCGTATAGGCCGCGCTGAGTGGCTCCATGTGCCCAATAAGTTGACCCAGTCACGCCCTGCGCAGTACTACATTCAACGCACAGTGCCGGCCAAGGTGTTTCTGTATCCATCTCCTGATGCAACGCAGACTTGGACCTTTGTCTACTACGCAATTCGCCGCATGGACAATGCTGGTGGGTTTAGCAATACAGCGGACATCTCTTTCCGTTTCTTGCCGTGTTTGGTAGCGGCTTTGGCGTACTACTTGTCGGTCAAGAAAGCGCCGGACCGCGTCATGCTGCTTAAGCAGATGTACGAAGAAGAGTTTATGCGTGCAGCTTCTGAAGACCGTGAGCGTTCGGGCTTCTTTGTGGTACCTACGTACACGCAGAGGTAAGCTATGGCCTATGTATCAGGCAAATTTGCAATTGCGCTGTGCGACAGGTGTGGCCAACGGTACAAACTCAATACGCTTATCAAGGAATGGACGGGCTTTAAAGTCTGTCCTGAGTGCTATGAGCCCAAGCATCCACAGTTGGAGCCAAAACGCACGATAAATGAGCCACAGGCCTTGCATCAGCCTCGCCCAGAGAGTAGACTTGCGGTTACCGTCTACGTCGGGTTCACGGCTGATACTTCGTTTGCTAGTATTGGGATGATGCCGATGCCTTATGCGAAGCCTTTGTGGGCTGCTGCGGTGCTTTCACCGGTCAAAACGAGCATCATATGACATACACGGAATTAAAAGCTGCGATCATTGCGTACACGGAGAATCAGGGCTTCACTGCCACTGATTTAGCCACGTTTACAAAGCAGGCTGAGCAGCGTATTTACAACTCGGTTCAAATTGCCAATTTGCGCAAAAACGTGACGGGTGTTCTGTCTTCTGGCAACAAATATTTGGCATGCCCTAACGATTACTTATCCAGCTATTCTTTGGCTGTTTATCCCTTTGTCAGCACTACGGCAACAGGCACTGCAGGGCAATCAACCATTGTTGTAGCCAGTGCCTCGGGTATTGTTGTGGGTCAATATGCTGCTGGATCAGGGATTGGCACGGAGGCGGTAGTAACGCTGATTGTTGGCACAACAATTACATTGAGCGTGGCCAATAGCGGCACAGTATCTGGAGCAGTGACGTTCCAAGGCGACTACACGTACTTGTTGAATAAGGATGTCAACTTTATCCGTGAGGTGTACCCTAATCCGCGTGATGTAGCACTTCCTAAGTACTATGCTATTTTTGGTCCACAGTCGGCAAATGATGCTGAATTGTCCTTCATTTTAGGACCTACTCCGGATGCCAATTACTACGCGGAATTGCATTATTACTACTACCCACCATCAATTGTGACAGCAGAAACCACATGGTTGGGGGATAACTTTGACTCTGCACTTTTGTATGGCTGCTTGGTAGAAGCTTACACATACATGAAGGGCGAGCAGGATATGATGGTTTTGTACGATACGAAGTACAAAGAAGCGCTGATGCTCTTGAAGAACTTGGGCGATGGCAAGCAACGTGGCGATGCTTATCGCGATGGTCAAGTCAAACTACCGGTGAGATAACGCATGATTACAGCAGGACTTACCGACAGTTTCAAGGAGCAGTTGCTCCTTGGTGTGCATGATTTTGAGACAGATGTCTTTAAGATTGCGCTCTACACTTCTTCAGCCGTGCTGGGCCCCACTACGACCGTTTACACCAGCGTAGGTGAGGTATCTGGGACAGGGTACACCGCACCGGGGCAAATCTTGCTGAATGTCACCGTCAACTTGGGGATGGGTATTGCATATGTCAGTTTTACCAATCCTGCATGGCCCGGATCCACGTTTGCAACGCGTGGCGCACTGATTTATAACTCTTCAAAGAGCAATAAGTCGGTGGGGGTGTTGAACTTTGGTATTGACCAGACTATGCTTGGCCAAGAATTTATCATCCAGTTGCCAACGAATGATCCCGAAACCGCTTTGATCCGAATTACTTAAGGAGTCTCACATGAGCTTAGATAAAATGACCGCTACAGACCAAGTGTCAGCAGCAACAAAATACAACACAACGCCTTCTGACCAAATGGCTATCAATGGTTACTACCACGCTGTATGCTACGGCGCTGATGGTCAAATTAAGTGGGAAGCCCCCATTGAAAACTTGGTAACAACTGTTGGCCAGAACTTGACTTTGGACACCATCCTTGGCAACTCAGCCGCTGGCGCAGTTGTAATGGGTTTAAAGGGTACAGGCACAGCCATAGCTGCTGACACACAGGCTTCTCACGCAAGCTGGAATGAGGTGGGTGGCACTAACGCTCCTGCTTACTCTGGCAACCGTCCTACACCATCATTTAGTGCGGCTTCTGCTGGCAGCAAGACTACATCTTCTGCCGTGTCTTTCTCTATTACATCAACAGGTACGGTAGCTGGCTGCTTTATCAACATTGGCGGTAGCGCAACTAAAGATTCAACGACCGGCACATTGTTTTCTGCCGGTGATTTTTCTAGTTCCAAGGCTGTTGTTAACGGCGACACAATTGCTGTCTCATACACATTGACATTGACCTAAGATGGCCTACGGTTGGGGTGATAACGCTTGGAGTGACTTTGGTTGGGGCGGTGTCACCGCCTACGACGAGAGCGTCACTGAGTCGTTAAACACCCAGACCGCATGGGGCGCAGATACATGGGGGTCAAGTGGCTGGGGCGGTGTTGTAGGAATTGCAGAAACCCAAGAAGCCCAAGTCACTTATGGAGTGGCAGTCAATGAGTCTGGGGTTATAGCCGACAATCAGTCTGCAACTACGGCGTTTGGAGCATCTGTCACAGAAACTGCTGTCATTACAGATGTACAGTCAGCAATAGCTAATTATGGACTGTCTATTAGCGAAACAGCATCCATATTTGAAACCCAGATCGTAGCAGCAACTTTTGCTAAAGCTATTACAGAGACTTCGGCTATTGCGGAATCCCAGTCGGTAGCAGCTACATTTGCCAAGTCTATTACTGAAACTGTTGGAATTGCAGAATCACAGACCGTGGCTGCAACCTTTGCTAAATCTGTCATTGAAACTGCTTTAATACAAGACAGCAATACGGCTCTGACAGCTTACACAGCAACAGTTACGGATACAAATGCTATTTCTGATGCAAATACGGCGCAAACAAGTTATAACGAATTGGTTAATGAAACCGTAGCCATAGCAACCGTTGAGCAGGCAGTCGCTACATTTGTAGCAAGCATCACGGAAAGTATTGCTATTTCCGAACAGCAGTTGTTTGTGTGGTTGGCAACAATGATTGAAACTGCTGGGTTAATGGATTCTCAACTTGTTGGAACGTATTACACAGAATTTTTAACAGAATCTGCCACAATTACGGATACAAATACTGGTGGTGCAAATTACCAACTAAGCCGGACGGAAACGATGGCTATAACAGAAACAAATGGTGGACGGTTCTTGTGGGAAATTATTGATGACACACAAGGCGTTACATGGCAAAATATCAGCAATCCGCAAACACCGGGCTGGGGTGCTGTTGATACAACGGAATCGCCCGGTTGGACACAAATTTCTACACAGTAGGAGCATTAAATGGCAAATACGGCACTAATTGGCCTCACGCTACCAGCCACGGGCACACTGTCCGGGCAGTGGGGCGACACAGTTAACAACGCCATCTCGCAGATCGTTGACGTTGCCGTTGCTGGTACGCAGACAATCTCCACTGATGCTGACGTTGATTTATCAGTTACCGTTGGTACATACGCAGGTACGGGCTTAACATCCACAAGCTCCCAGTACGCAGTTCTCCTGTGCACAGGCGCACGTACAGCGGCTCGTAACATCAACACCCCCAAGCAGTCTAAGACATACGTTGTCATCAATGATACGTCTGGTGGCTTTGCAATCACAGTGCGCGGAGGCCCAACATCTCCTACGACTGGTGTAACTGTAGCGGCAGGCACACGGGCAATCATTGCTTGGAACGGCTCTGACTTTGTAAATGTAGGCGGTGGCTCTGCGGCTGGTTCTACCACTCAGGTTCAATTTAACAACGCAGGTGCTTTCGGCGCTTCTGCTAACCTGACCTTTGACGGTACAACGCTGACGGCTAATGATTTCATTGATTCTTCACTGACAGCCAGCAAGCCTGTATTCACAAACGGCAGTAAGAACTTGGTGTCTACTGGAACGCTGGGCGTTGACCAAGGCGGCACAGGTTTAACCACTTTGACGCTTAACAACGTGATTCTAGGTAACGGTGCATCAAACCCAACGTTTGTAGCTCCCGGCTCAACCGGTAATGTTTTGGTGTCTGATGGCACTACGTGGACATCCGCCGCACCTGCGGCTTCTGGTGTATCTCAAGCGAGAGCAACGGCTATCGCAATGGTCTTTGGCTTTTAAGGAACTATCATGGCAAATCCAAATCTTTTCGCCGCGACCACAGCGTCAGGCACAACTACATACCTCACACCCAGTGCTACTACTGCTGTTGTTCTTGTACCTAATGCGGCTTCTAGCGGTCAGGTTTTCAAGATCAACCAGATCGTTGCGGCTAATGTGAATGGCTCTGCGGCGGTAGATACTACTGTTGCAATCTACACCAACGGTGCTGTAGCTCAAGGCTCTGCCCCATCTAGCGGTACGGCTTACCCAATCGTGTCTACGGTGTCTGTTCCTGCTGATGCTTCATTGATCGTGGTTGATAAAACAACAGGTTTGTACTTGATGGAAGGCTCATCCATTATTGTGACTTCGGGTACAGCCAGCGGTATTACATACAGCATTAGTTATGAAGTAATTTCTTGATCGGGGCGACAGATGTCCAATCGCTACCAAGGCGGGTTCATTACCGCTTCCTATAACGGGTTGAAAGTACCTGATGCGCCTACTATTGGCACGGCAACGGCGGGTAGTGGTTCTGCGTCTGTAACTTTTACAGCACCCTCTAACGTAGGTGGCGGGGCTATTACTGGGTATACAGTCATATCTTCACCCGGAAGCATTACAGGGACGGGCACATCTTCTCCAATTACAGTTAGCGGTCTTACAGTTGGTACAGCCTATACATTTACTGTAGTAGCTACAAACGTTTATGGTAATAGTCCAGCTAGTGCGGCATCAAATAGTGCTACTCCAACAGCCCCGGTTGCTTCTGCTGTTGAATATCTTGTAGTTGCTGGTGCTGGCGGTGGCAGTGATGGTGCTGCTGGCTATAGCGGTGGCGGTGGCGGTGCGGGTGGTTTTAGAACAGCGTCTGGATTTTCTGTATCTTCCGGTTCGGCAATCACTGTTACTGTGGGTGCAGGCGGTGCATCTGCTGCTAATGGATCAAACTCTGTATTTAGCACAATTACTTCTACGGGCGGTGGAACAGGGGGTTTTGGTACAACCCTTAATGCCAATGCAGGTGTT
>Ga0209358_10002398_pt1 | contig 14270 bp, 11 predicted proteins | sample LauGreFa1BDMLBSN_2_FD_187574 | JGI IMG/M metagenome (GOLD analysis project Ga0209358, IMG submission 187574) | Freshwater lake microbial communities from Lake Michigan, USA - Fa13.BD.MLB.SN (SPAdes) (version 2) | ecosystem: Environmental > Aquatic > Freshwater > Lake | place: Lake Michigan, USA... | reverse complement strand
GAAGCAGTAAATGATGAAATTGTATTTGAATATGGCATAAAAAAAGCCTTCTCACATCGAAAAAGCTTTACTTATATTTTAACAATAAATACCCACCTTCCTTTTAAAGGGAACGCTAATAATGAAACTTTAAGCAGTTATGAATTAGGAGCGCTTCCCAGTCAAGAGGCACTGGAACAATATAGTCGCATCAAGGAGCAGTTTAACTTTATTGCTGAATTGCTAAAAAATAATCCAATTGATAAATTGGTAATTGTGGGTGATCACCCTGCGCATTTTCTTAAAAATGATGAAAGAGCTTTTTACTCGAAAAAATTAGTGCCAGCCATTATCATTTCCAAGGAGTAAAAAAAAGTAAATTCTACTCGGTTTTTTTAAAGACTAAGAAATACAAAAGGCTTCCAAAAAAGCTGACAAAAGCACCCATCAATAAACCCATATACCATTTAGTTTCACTCTTGTCTAATGGGAAATTAGGGCTATCCACTATTTGTACGGTGGGTGTTTCCTGAATTAAGGAAGCTTTAGAAGCCTCAAGGTTAGTAATAAGTTGACCATAAATAGAAGTTAGCATACCCTTATCCCTTTGTGATATTTCTGAATTAATAGCCTCATTTACGTTTGCAAAATTTCCATTTAATAATAATAAAGCATCCTGACGTGTAGCTTGGGTTTTATAATTCAATAAATTATAAATACTATCCGTTCTTTTTTCAAGGCGTACCACATTTTTTCTTAGTCTGCCCACTTTTGCTTCAATATAAAAATCAGTGGCAATCTTTAATAATTTTTCAGATATCAGCTTGCTCAAATTTTCTTCCTTAGTGGTTAACGTCATTTTAAAAAATCCTAATTTTTTATCTGGTTTCACTACGGCTAATTCCTTTTCCTCAATACGATTCACAATAATTTTTAAAAGACTATCCTGTAATCGGGTATCCTTATCTGGTTTTGCAAACGAAATAGCGCGCCCAATTTTTGAATCACTTTCCCACTGTACCCGATACTTATATACATCCGCATATTTATCCGCAATGCTATAATTACTATCATTCAAAAAAGGCATTTTTAAACACTGTGTCATAAATGCTTTTGACTTTAAAAGCTCCAACACATTGTCACCTGACAACACCGTATTGTTGGATCCTGTTAAGCCTGTAATGTCCATGCCCAATGATCCGCCTAAGGAGGATAACAAACCACCGCCGCCCATGCTCTTACTTTCCTCTACTAAAAAGATAGTGTCCGCGATATATTTAGGTGATTTAATATAACTATAAGCAATACCTATCATGGATCCCGATAAGGTGACTAATACAATAATTTTAAAATGACTAAATAAAGTAGACTTTATTAATTCAAGCCACTCCATAATCCACTGTTTCATTGAAAAATTAGGTTCAATGATAATTTGCGAATGATTTGGTTGCTTATTTTCAACTGACATAGTGATAGTTATAATTTTAAAATAGCCGCTAAACCTACGAGTGCTGATAAAATACTTGTGATGGCCGATAGTTCAGCGACCGATAATCCTTTTTCTTTATCAGGCATTTCAGGTACAAATATTTTACTGCCTGGTGTTACTCTTGGATAAAATTTAAAAAACAAAAAGTGCTTTTGCTTTTTATTAATGCCATTCCCATATTGTATATAGGCTTTTGCTAATGAAGCTCTATTTTTTACACCGCCTGCGGCTGATATATAGGACTTAAAACTTCCTGATTCATACCTGGTTAACTGCGGACTATACACAGCACCTATTACTTGTACAAATGGATCGTTACGTGAAATAAACAAACTATCTCCTGGCAATAATGCCAATGATAAATCACGGGAATTATTATTGGCCACATCTACATTAACGCCAATTAATACCCCTTTACGATATACTTGTAAATCCTTTAAGGAGCCATATTTTGTTAAGCCGCCTGCCCTTGCTAATACATTTTCAATGGTTTCATCTCTTTTTTCCAACACATAATTACCTGGAAAATAAACCTCCCCAGCTACTTTGATATCCCCTAAAAATACCGAGTTCAATAATCTGGGTACAAAAATATAATCCTGTGCCTGTAAGGTGAAAGTATTATCCCTGCTGGATAAATTTGAATCTAATTCAAGTTTGATTAAATCCACTAATTGATTGGCTAAGGAATCGGTTCGGTTCTTTTTTATTCTTGATAGTTCCACTCTGTGATAAGCAGCATCTTTCATGAATCCCCCACTCATCGCAATCACATCCTGTATTTGCATACCCGAACGAAACATTATTTTTCCTGGTGTTCGCACATGACCGCCAACAGTGATATATTCAACTTCTTCTAATTCCTGCTTTGTATATATTTGGATACTATCCTCGCGCTCCAAAATAAAATCAGTATTGTTTTGTGTTAATTTATTCAAATCAACCGATACCAAAACGCGATCCCTTGTATTGGTTAAACGATAAATAGTGGCTCTTTGCATAAATGCATCTGTTCTTAAACCATCTGCTTTTTTTATGACTGCTTGTAAGGATAATTTTGGCTGAAATCCATAATCACCCGGGCGATATACTGCCCCAGTTATACTTACCTTATTTAAAAATACAGGTGATTTTTTTTCAGCATAAATAGAATCACTTTGTGAAGGAATGTAGTTAGCAAACAAATTGGCATCTACCTCCTTGTATGTTTTTTCTGAGCCATTTAATTGCACAATTTTTAATCGGTCTGTGAAAGCTGAATCATTAAATCCACCCGCATATTGTAATGCTTGTTGTATGGTTTCATTCGGTCTTAATTCAAATACGCCAGGCCTTTTTACCATACCCGCTAACTCCACTCTTTTTATATAAGGACTATACAATATAACATCCTGATCCTCCAAGCGGATGTCCTTGGCCATTTTGCCATTTTGTAAAAACTCGTACAAATCAATATTGGCAATAGTTTTATTGTTTCTGATTACTTTAATATCTCTTAAAGTTCCGTTTTCAGTAGGGCCTCCTGAATAATACAAAGCATTAAACACCGACGATAATGCTGAAATTTGATAGCCTCCAGGCCATGCGGCTTCACCTATGATAGTGATTCTAACACTTCGATAATTACTAATCGTAATGCTTAATTGCGTTTTATTTAATTTTAATGCCGGATACGCTTTTGACATTTTTCCAAAAATGCGCGCCTTGGCATCTTCCATCGTTAAGCCGCTTACATTCACCAAGCCTACATATTCAATTTTTATATTGCCATCTATATTCACCGTAGCATTAACCGTAGTTTCATTTAAACCTGTTAATGTAATATCTATTTCATCATCAGGACCTAATATATAATTTTTAGGTGTTGCTATTCGTAAATTGGGTTCAAACTTGATGTTTGGGTTGGCAAAAAAATCATACCCATACTTATTCGTCAACTTTTTGGTTTCTGGCACTTCTAATACCCAAGTACTGTCACGCATAAAACCTGAGGTATCCTTAATCATATTTGCAGCACCAAAGGAACTGTTTTTGGAACCTTGTAATGACAGTAATCGTTTTTTAAACTGTCCAACCTCCGATGGTCGCAAGCCTTTTTTAACTAAAAAGCTAATCGCATCATTTTCTGACATGCCGTTTGCCGATGCCTGCATCCATAATTGCATGATTTGCTGGTCCGAAAACTGGCTAATTCTGGCGTTACCCATATTTACATTTCCGCCACTGCTATTTTGTGCTTTAATGGAGGTGAAAACCATTAAAATAAGCACAAATACAGCTAAAAATTTTCCTAAAAATTTCATCATTTAAATTAACTTATAAGCATAAAAATACGACAATTGCCCCATAAAGTGTAAAACACTAATAAGGCGAAAAAACTAGGCCAATATTCACCTGATTGCTCGTAACTGATTTTTGCAAGTTGGGCGTTACTTGATACCTACTATAACCAACTAGGATATTTACATTACTATAAAGCTCATAGCTGGTTTCCAAACTAATTTTGCTTGTTTTATATTGAGGATCAAAGCCATATACAGGGGTTGGCGTTAAATAATACTGTTGCTCCACCGTGCCTAGGCCACCTTTTTTCATTAGCCTATAATAGGCCCTTACATTTAATCTGGCCCTTGGATGATAGTTGGCTATAAATTCAATACGATCAGCATTGGCACCCATCCAATCCCCTAATGGGAAATTGCTGTTTGAATAATTTTGCGCTGGTAAAAAATTACGATATACAAATGGATATACTTTATTAAGCTCAGCTGTTAATGTAAGATAAGGCAAACCTATATCGGTAACACTGGCGCCTAATTGATAAGCAATTTGATTTCTTGATTTAGTCGCATTAAATATATTACTCACCCTAATTTCATCAATAAATAATTGTGCGTACAAATGTGTTTTAGGAATTTGATTTCGGCTACTAATGCCCATAAAAAATTGTCCATTTGCACCTGTGGTAATTTTATCGTTGTATTTATTATTATCATAAGCCTTGAAAAAAGTTACGGGCATTAAATAAGCAGGCTCTATGATATCTGTATACATGATAGATTCTCCTAAATGAAGGCTTAATCCTTTCATGGGCTTTACTTCAACAAAATGAATGGCGTAAAATTTAGGAATAAAGGTTTCTCTATTGCCTCCATACACGGTATTTCCTGTACCATATGCTTTTACAGAATCCATAACCCCACTTTGTAACCAAGTATGCATATAGTTAACGCTCAGCCATTTTGTTGGATGATATTGTAATCGATAAAATGGATAAGAGGGTGCTTTTGCGGACATCACTAAATTACCTGTTTTGCCATAACCCAATACATGTTGGTCCTGACCTACGGTAATCATCCCCCTATTGAATCGATAGCTCAAATTCGCATTAAACTGACTATAGGATAATAAATTTTTGCTGGTAGTTTGCTTGCGATTAAAACCCATTAAAGTATTATCGATTCGCACCGAATCAAATGCGCCCGTCTCGTTCACATCTCGAACACTTAACTGAAAACCAATGCGCTTACCTGCATAGCCCATCATTTGAAAACCAGTGCTAATTAACTGATTGGTTTTTTTGGCACTTTGAAAACTAATTTCAGCCAAAGGATCCACCATTAATCTAAAATTGTCATCACTATAATTTAGAATATGCGGTTCGTTAAATAAGTTTTTTTTGATTTGTTTAAAAACCGTTAAGCTTTTAGGGATATATGCTTTTTCTAAATTATCAAAACTATAATAGCTGATAAAAAAGGCGAGCTCCTCCTTTTCAATGGTACTTAGATTTTTATTTTCCTGCAAACTATTTAATAATTTATAAACAACGCTTCTGTCAACGGGCTTTATCAAATCATTAAATTCAATAGCACCTTTCTGCGCCATTCTTTCTAAAAATTCGACGACCGTTTTTTGATGCGTAAACACCTGTGCTTTGCCTTGATTACTTACAAGCAATAAAGCAAATACAAAAATGGTAAAAAATAATTTAACTGAATTCAATGTGTATGTTTTAATAAGCACCTTGATCACGCAACATTTTAATAATGGTTTGCAAAATGATTTGCAAATCCAAGGTAAATGACCAACGATGTATATAATATAAATCAAAATTAACGCGCTGTTCCATCTCCTGATGGGTGCGCACTTCACCCCTGGACCCATTGATTTGTGCCCATCCCGATATGCCTGGCTTTACAATATGTCGTTTTAAATAATTGTTAACCGTTTCCATGGAAGCAATATTCATTGGGGTTGGATGTGGCCTTGGCCCCACCACCGACATTTCCCCCTTTAATACATTCCAAAATTGAGGAAGCTCATCCAAACTAAATTTGCGTAAGATATTTCCTAAGGGTGTAATTCTAGGATCATGGCGCGAAGTTTGATTAAAGGAATCTTGCATATCATTGATATACATGGTCCTAAACTTATAACAAATGATGGGCTTGTTATTGAGTCCCCATCTTTCTTGCTTATATATCACTGGGCCTTTTGAAGTAATACGAACTAATATCCAAATAATGGGTAATAACCAAAAGCCAATCGTTGCAAAAAATAGTATTGAAAATAAAACATCAAAAATGTTTTTTAATAATTTATTCTCCCATTTATCCAATGGTAAAATATTTAAATTAATAACAGATATCAATCCAATGGTATCAATCTCCTCTGTTTTTGAAGTTAAATCCTCCAACTTTGGCATGATACGAACACGCACATTGTACTGATCGCAAACCTCAATACACTTGCGGATTGCTGCTTGTTCGTGATGATCTAGCGAAATGAGTACCTCGTCAATATGTTGTTGTTTAAAAATACTTTCCAAGTCCTGTACCCTACCCAAATAAGACATGCCAGGTGCTTCTATATTATTTTCATCGACAAAACCAATACATTTATATCCGTAGTATAAATTTTCAGAAATAGTTTTATTAAACTCAATCGAGGTTGGATTGTTTCCTATAATGACCAATGCGTCATAAATAAAGCCTCCCTCAAATGCCGAATGTTGTTGCTTCCGAATAAAATATTTTAAAACAATAGATAGTAAAAAATGTATTGTAATAAAATGAGTGAACCTAAAATAATCTCCATAAACCGATTTACTTAAAAACAAAAAAGAGCTTACTAATATTAAAAATAAAATATTAGTATAAATAGTATATAATATTTCCTCTGGGAATTTTTTATTGATTCGATTGCGATATAACCTACATTCATTCGCTGCTACAAACCAGATAAACAACAATAAAAGAATAAAGGAAAAATCATAAAAGGTTTTCGGAAAAACAAACCCCCCTTTTTTAATAAATACCGCTACTAATAAAGATAAAAGCAGACTAAATGCATCAATGCCTATTTGGAGTTTCTTATAATACTTATGGTTCCATTTCATTCAGCACGCTTTTTATTGACCAAGGCCTTAAGGTGATAAAGATATAAATCAGTTACCAAATCCCAATCATATTTCTCATTTAATCCATTGAAGACGATTAATCTTAAAGCACTCAGTTTATCGGTATTTGCTTCAGCCCATTGAAACCAATTGCTTAATGCATATATATCTTTTTTAAAGTAAGTACCAAATTGATCGTTTTGCAATACTTCTCTACTAAAAACAGTATCTATGGCTCCTATTGCACACCCATTGGCCATTGCTTTTAATAAAGTGGGATTGGTCCCTCCAAATTCATGGCCATGCATATATGCAAAACAATATTTATATAAACTAGCTAATTCATCCCCGTTGGTGATATAACCAGTAAACACTAAACGGTCATCCTGGTATGATTTTATTTTTGTTGCATATGCATCTTGATAAGGAACATCTCCCACTATCACTAATTTTTTTGTGCTACTTGAATTTATAAATCCTTCAATAATGATATCACTATTATTATCGGGTATCATTCTGCCCACAATTAAATAATAATCCTGCGTTTGTAATTGCCATTGATCTAATAAAGCTTCCGTAGCGCCTTTATTGCCGTCGGCCCCATAAGTAATCACCACCGAATCAGCATTAAACTCCTTTTTATAAATGGTTTGCATGGCTAAGGCGTCCGTAATAATTAAGTCCATCCACTTAACCGCCATTTTTGCAGCCCATTTAAAATAAATAGCACCAAACCCTTTCCATTTTGGACGCATCCATTCCAATCCATCTACATTTATTAATGTTGGCTTTTTAAACAACCTTGTAATTATCCCAAATGGGCCATTGGATACATTTAACACCAACACTACATCAGAACTTGAAAATGCTGCATGCCAAAAGGCTAAAAATGAATGTATGGGTTGGCTTAAGCTTTTACTTTTTATAGTTGGAATATATTTTAAGTGTATCCCATTTAGTTGTTTCAGTTTTTGATCAAACAAATAGGAATGGCAGTATACAGTCACCTGCACTCCTTTGGCTACCATACGCTCCCCAATATTTTTTACCAATGTTTCATAGCCACTATACACATAGGGGTAGCCACGAGAACCAATGATGGAAATTTTTAAAGGAGTTTTAATATGAGTTTGTTTTTAAAGATTGTACCGCTATCTAAAATATTATTGAATTAATATCTTATTATTAAGTTCTAGAAATTTGAATGGCCCTTCATAAGGAGCAACTTTAGAACCGTTTTCAAATGATTTTATTACTCTTATGTTAGTTGCATCCTTGTTTGTTCGATAACCAATGGCATTTGAAAAACTTGAATTGCAATTGTTAAAATAAATATTTGATGCAGCGCCCGAAACATCAAAACTTGCTCTAATTGGATTATCGCCTGATTTATAACTGTAGCAATTATTTATATTTACACTATCAACTTTGCCTTTTCTTTGTTCAATAAGTATTGTAGCAACACCACCATGGTAACTTTTTACATTACTAATAGCAACATTTTTTGTGAAACAATTGTCATCAAATGATTGTACTAAAATTGTTCCGCCACGAGAATAAATATCGGTTGAATCTCCATTTATTATTACATCTTCAATATTAACATTCTGCGCAAACTCATTTCCACCCATTGCAGATTTAACAACAATTGAAGTGAATCCACATTTATTTGCTATTATATTTTTAATATTTACATTGCTTGTTCTAATTGCAATACCATGAAAAAAGCTTGTTACTGTGATGTTTTCAATATTTATATTTGAACCTGATTGACACAATAAACCATGTTTATAGCCAAAATAACCTGTCCCAAGAAGTTCGAGATTTAAATATTTTTGATACAAAGGTTTATTGCCAAGTTCATCTCCAGTGATAATCGCGTCTGAATGCGACCAAACACCTAAATTTTCAATTTGAATAAATTTCTTATTTTTTGAATTAATGGTCCCAATAATTACAGTTCCATTGACTAAAGAATCTGATCGTGTAATAGGCTTATTTTCTCCAAAAATATACAAGCTATCATATTTTAACTCTAGATTAATTTTATAGTAGCCATTAGGAATAAACAATGCTATTTTATTAGCATAGGCATAATCTTGCGCTTTTGCAAAAGCTGCTGTTTCGTCTGATTTTCCATCTCCAATAACTCCAAAGTTTTTTACTGATATGTACTTAGCTGGAATAATGTAAGCATCTTGATTAGACTTTGAATTGTTATTTTTGAGCAACTAATAAATAAACAAACTAATGCAATTAAAAATAAATAAATCTGCTTCTTTTTCCTCATATAAAATTGAATTTAGAAAGATCTAAAAAAAGAACTTATTTTTTCTTCATAAACAAGTTTGCTAAATAAGTTTTGCACCCTTTGTTTTGCAGCAATTCCCATCAATAAGTGTTTTTCTTTTTGTATCAAATCTTGAATTTGAGCTACAGCCATGGTTACATCATCCATAGGAATAAATATTCCGGTTTCATTTTCTGCAATCATTTCGAGTGCCCCGCCTTGTGCAGTTGCAACCACAGGAATGCCATACTGCATCGCTTCTAATACTACAGTAGGTAATGGGTCGGGTAATTGGGAGGGTAATATAAGAAGATCAATAGAGGAATAAAACTTATCCATTTCATGCTCAAATCCAGTATAAAAAATACGATCCCCTAGTTGATGATTTTTTATAAAATTTTGAATTTCGTCGACCAAATATTCATAGCCCGGAAATGCATCACCTGTAATGATAAAATAGAGTGGTTTTGCCTGGTTATTTTCTGTACTAGGTTTTAATAATTGTTTGGCAATTTGTAAAAAATAGGATTGCCCCTTCCAAAAATGTACCCGCCCTGCCATGCCTATCACTATGGCTTCCTTAGGAATTTGGTATTGTGTTTTAAAATTTACTTCGGTTGATTTTTCAACCGGCCCAATCCCATTATAAATTACTTGCATTTTAGAAAGCAAGGATGGCGCATTTTTACTCCAATGATTCTGAACCGCTTTTGAAACACAAATAATTGTTGAAGTATAACGCTTCATGATCCACTGTATGGCGAGGAATAAAAATTTTGGCTTTTCTATAATTTCATGTACATGCCAAATATGCTTGATATTATTTTTATTGGCCAGCCAAGCGCCTAGTAATACGGCAGTTGTATTTGCATATACTAGTTCAATGCCATTTTGGGATATGTGTTTATTTAATAATGCGCTAGCTTGATACCATTTTTTGACTCTATTGATGATGCCCAATGGGCTGAAATATTTTCTTCGTATAATGCCAAGGTTAATGACTGTTACTTGTATATTATCTTGTTTTAGTTTTTCAACCAAGGGCCCTTCTGCTGAAACTACTACATAACAGGTATGCCCCTGCTTTTTTAATAATTGTACGGTTTGTAAAAATATTTTACTTGCGCCATATAAGTCTGATGAGCTATGTAGTAATAAAATGCGCATATTACAATTTTGCACTTATTTTTTTAGCAACAATCACTTGATTTATTTTTACAAAGGTTTGACAATACCTAACTACTTTTTTTCTGAGGCTCAAATTACTTTTCCAAATATTACTAAAACTATCATTGACACTTTCGGTATATTGATCCACAATTGCAAAACCATGATTTTCAATCACTGTTCGTAAATTTTTTTGATTAAAAATAACCGTATGCTCAAGACCATCAACAATTAATGGAATTTTAAAACTTAAAAAATTAACTACCCTAAATAGTTGGTAAGCAAGCGCGCCAATATTAGGCGTACTCACTATAATTAAACCTTTGTTTTTTACAATCCGATTTAATTCCAGTAAATAACTATTGGGGTCAATTAAATGTTCAATAACATGGCAAATATTGATGATATCAAATTGATTGTTCTCATATTTTGCGGAGAGCAGGTCACCATTATACAGTTGTGCATCTAATATATAGGGCTGTACAAAATCAATACAATCCTTATCTAATTCTGTTCCATACACCTGATACCCTAGTTTTTGTGCAATGTACAAGTGAAACCCTAATCCAAAACCTACATCTAAATAATTTCCCTCGCCTGTGTAATATTTTACATTCCTATCCAGTTGTAGTAATTCTTGAATAGTTGCTTTTTGAATATTTTCAAATTGGGAAATAGTTTTTTGTTTGTATTGTAAATTGCCAAAATTCCCTTTGTCATAATAATTTTTATAAAACGCATTGAGTTCTTGTTCATCTGCTACAGGATTCGCAAAAACAATCCCACAGCTTTTACAAATAGTCCTTGAAATATGAGGAAAGTCCTTTTGATACTTCATAGCATATGGACCAATTTGTTCACTTTTACATATTGGACAAGCAGTCAATATTTTCATACCCAGTTTATTTTCTTGATTTAATCCATTTTGCTGGAACGCCTGCCACTACACTATACGGTGGCACATTTTCGGTCACCACCGATCCGGCTGCTACAACACTTCCCCTGCCGATAGTAACACCAGCTAAAATGATGCTATTTGCAGCTATCCAACAATCATCTTCAATAATTACTTCTTTTTTTTCAACGCCCTGATCTCTAATTAAAATTTCAGGATGATCAAACACATGGTTTTCCGCATAAATACTTACCCTTGGCGCCAACATGACGTTATTGCCAATAGTTATTTTTCCTGAACAGCCAATATAATTATAGGGGCCAATATTTGAATTGTCGCCCATCGTTAATCCTTCTCCAATAGGGCCGCCATAAATATTAGATGGTCGAATGATGGCATATTTTCCAATAGTAACGCGATTACCTAATTTGATTCCTTGTAGGGACAAACAATTAATTTCGGCGCCATCTTCAATAATGGTATTATAGCCAACTTGTAAATTTTTAGGATAAAAAATGCGCGCATTTTTGCCAACCAATAACAAACCCTTGACAGATTTTATCCTAAGTCGCAGCAATAAACCACGGATAAAAAAGAAAAATAGATAGTAGTAGGTAATCATTTTATTTTGATTACTCCAGCCGGCTTGAAATCTATTGTTTAATTGATTTTTCATGCTATTGTAAAAATACTTTTAAGGTAATAGAATATGAAGTAAATTGTGTCACTAAGAATACAATGAAAGAAAAAATTAAATACATTTTTATTAAGCTGTTAGATATAGTCCTACTTCCTTTGACTTATCTTTTATTGCCCATATATAAATTGGTAAAAAAATATGGGATCATTAACTTTCCTTTACAAGTGAATGCCTTTATCAAAACTGGGATTTTCCCAATGCAGGACCATTATTATAATCCGCAATTTGTATATTCAAAAGGTTTTGATGCGAATAAAATTCGTAATCTTCATTTGAACTTTAATCTTGACAAGCAATTAGCTGAATTAGCCCAGCTTAAATTTACGAATGAGCTTAAGTTTAAAAAAGAGGGCGACCCTTACCAAGGCGAATTCTATTTGAACAATCCAGCATATGGTCCTGGCGATGCTGATTTGTATTATTTAATGGTGCGTAATTTACAACCCAAAAAAATTATTGAAATAGGATCCGGTTTTTCAACCATGGTATGTTTGCTAGCAATTGAAAAAAATAATAATGCTGGATTAACTACTTCACTCACTTGTATTGAACCCTATGAAATTAAATGGTTGGATACCACTAAAAACATTGCATTAATTCGGGAAAAGGTAGAAGACATCCCAGTTGATTTTTTTAAACAACTACTGGAAAATGATATTTTGTTTATTGATTCCTCGCACATTATCCGCCCCGAAAACGATGTGCTATTTGAATACCTTGAAATTTTACCTGCTTTAAATAAAGGGGTAATCATTCACATTCATGATATTTTTTCACCCAGACATTATCGCGCCGATTGGTTACAAAAGGACCTTCGCCTTTGGAATGAACAATACCTATTGGAAGCCTTTTTATATTATAATGATAGTTTTGAAATTATTTATTCCTTAAACTATCTTAAGTCCAATCATTTTAACGCTACGCAGCAAGCTTTGACTAATTTATCGGAACAGGACCAACCTGCATCTATTTGGCTCAGAAAAATTAAATAGTCCTATAACTTGATTGCTGTATACGATTTTGGAATACCCAAAAATCTTTCCACCTGAATTTCCGCATCCGGAAATAATTGCTTAAACCGCTTATACGTAAACATTAAAGTGGAATGTGATACAACAATGGCTGCCTTATAGCTGGTTGCCTTAGGGAAATAATTAATATTAAACGTCATGATCAGTAACGCCCTAATCGGATGTGGCAAAAACTGAAATAAGGGCAACAAACTATGAGGCTCCAATGGAAACCACAAGGAAGGTGTCTGTATGATATATTTATCCGATACCCGTCTCACTTCATTCGCAAATATTTGCTGATTTTCATAACTACCCACATGTTCAATCACTGAATTTGAAAAAATCAAATCCACATCCCCTTTTTGATACGCCAGGGCCAAGCCATCGCCAATAATACTCGTAAATTGATTGGTATCGCTTTGTGGTATGTCACTGGTATATAAATTCAATAAATGAATTTTACAGGCAGGATGCTGCCAACCAATATTTTTCCAATATTGTATATCCCCTCCAATATCTAATATTTTGAATGTATCCTTTTGTATTAGTTTTTCAATGCGGTATTTTAAATAATCAAACCGTTTTTGACGAAACTGATTTACAAATGAACCTTTTTTATTATGATTCACTAAAAATTTAAATATACTCATGAATCAGCCACTGCTTTTTTAAATAATTGCATTAATGATTGTCCTGTTTTTTCCCATGAAAAGTTTTGCAATCGTACATTTCCTTTTTCAATATATGACTGGCGTAGCGCTTCATCATTTAACAATAAGGTTATTGCTTGGGCGATATCGTTTACCTCAAAAGGATTAAAGCTTTTAGCCCCCAAGCCAGCAACCTCGGGTAAACATGTATTATTCGCAATCACCACTGGCACCTTGTACTTAAACGCTTCCAATACAGGTATACCAAACCCCTCGTTGATGGAGGGGAAAACATACAGTTTTGCTTTTTGATATATTGCTTGCACTTCGTCATCATTTAAATATCCAGTTAAAACCACATCCCTTGATAGTTGTTCTTGGTTGATCGCATCTGTAATAGCTGCGCTATCATCTAAGGTTATTTTGTTGGAGGCCTTGCCTACTAATACCAATTTTAAATTTGAGAAGCCCGATTGCTGCACTATTTTAAATGCATGAATAAGCGCAGGAATATTTTTTCGTTTCTCTAATGTGCCCACATGTAAAATATAATCTGTATTTAAAATATCCTGAGTTGTTGTGGAAACTTGATTTTCTTTGTTTTGATGATCTTTATTTTGATCCTCAATCGTTTTGGGCGCCTCTCCAATCGCTATTATTTTACTTTGCGGTATGCCTGTATACTT
>Ga0209358_10002396_pt1 | contig 14272 bp, 10 predicted proteins | sample LauGreFa1BDMLBSN_2_FD_187574 | JGI IMG/M metagenome (GOLD analysis project Ga0209358, IMG submission 187574) | Freshwater lake microbial communities from Lake Michigan, USA - Fa13.BD.MLB.SN (SPAdes) (version 2) | ecosystem: Environmental > Aquatic > Freshwater > Lake | place: Lake Michigan, USA... | reverse complement strand
TAAAATTTACCCTTATGCCAATAGTTGATTTGGTTTTGCCTAAGCTGGGTGAAAGTATCATGGAAGCGACCATTTTAAAATGGCACAAAAGCGTTGGTGATACCATCCAATTGGACGAAACTTTATTAGATATTGCTACTGATAAAGTAGATAGCGAAATACCATCAACGGTAGCAGGGAAAGTTATAGAAATTTTATTCGAACCAAATTCAGTCGTTCCCATCGGAACTATAATTGCGCGTATTGAATGCGATGATAACATTGTATCAAATATAAATATCGAAGTTGCTATTCCAGCACCATCTCCGATTATTGAAAATCCAAGAACTGAAAATATTGCGCAAGACGAAAAATCTAGCAATGCCAATGTTTCACCGCTTGAAGTCCCATTTATACCGGCGCCTAGTCCAATAGCTAATGATACCCAAAGTATACAAGACGGTAAATTTTATTCCCCATTGGTCATGAATATTGCGCAAAATGAGGGAATCCCTATGCAGGAATTGCAGCAAATTAAAGGAACAGGCAATCAAGGACGTGTGTCAAAAAAGGATATCTTAAATTATATTGCTGAAAGAAAAAATTCAAGTAACAATAATAGAAATATTGTAAACCAATCATTTACAGATACAAATAATATTGTTACCACTAACAGCTATCCTGTTTCAAATAATGAAGCCATAGTTCAGGATGATCATATACATACAACAGCGGTTACAGGTAAACTGGCACAACCCGAGGATGTGATCATTACTGGCAATACTGAAATTATTGAAATGGATCGTATGCGTAAGGTAATTGCAAAGCATATGATTGATAGTGTTCAAACTAGCGCTCATGTCACATCCTTTGTGGAAGCTGATGTTACCAATATGGTGGTTTGGAGAGAAAAAGTTAAACAACTATTTGAAAAAAGAGAAGGGGTAAAATTAACTTTCACCCCCATGTTTATTGAATGTATTGCAAGTGTGATGGAAAAATTCCCGATCATCAACAGCAGTTTACAAGGGGATCAAATCATACTAAAAAAAGACATTAATATTGGAATGGCTACCGCCCTATCCAATGGAAACTTAATTGTTCCTGTGATTAAAGGCGCCAATCAATTAAGTATAGTAGGACTAAGTAAAGCAGTAAACAACTTAGCAAATAATGCCAGGTTAAATCAATTAAAGCCTACAGATACGCAAGGCGGTACTTTCACCGTAACCAATGTGGGCACTTTTGGTAGCATCATGGGAACACCAATAATAAATCAACCACAAGTAGCCATACTGGCATTAGGGGCAATTAAAAAGCGTCCAGTGGTTATTGAAACACCATCTGGTGACGCTATTTTAGTTAGACACATGATGTATTTATCCATGAGCTACGATCATCGTATCGTGGATGGTGCCATTGGATCACAATTTTTAGCTGCAGTAGCTAAAGCATTTGAGTCATGGGATCCCAATCGTCAATGGTTCCAATATTTATAATCGATCTTTAATTCAGCCCCAGTGTTCGACCTTTCATCATTGCAGGTACGCCTGAATTTAACCAGGTTGGCATTGGCGCTCCTTTTAAGTAGGAATCAAAAAACTGTTGCTCTCTAATTTGAATGTCCTTCCTATTTTTTCTTTCAACTAAATTATGCGCTTCATTATTGTATACTAAAAGCCAAACTTTTTTATCCAATCTTCTCATGGCAGTAAACATTTCAATACCTTGATACCAAGGCACCGCATCATCAGCATCATTACTCATAATCACTAAGGGTGTAGTTACTTTTGGTAAATCGAATAAAGGGGAGTTTTTAATATATAAATCAGGGCGCTCCCATAAACTTGCGCCTATTCTACTCTGTGTTTTTTCATATTGGAACTGCCTATTCAAACCCGATCCCCAACGTATTCCACCATACGCACTAGTCATATTAACCACAGGTGCTCCTGCCCAAGCAGCAGCAAATAAATTGGTTTTTGTAATTAAATAAGCAATTTGATAGCCACCCCAACTTTGTCCTTGTAAACCAATTTTTGTACTATCCACAAATCCTTTTTGCACCATAGCTCTTGCCCCACTTAAAATATAATCATAAGCGCCTTGACCAGGATAACCTTTGGTATACCAAATATCTGGAACAAAAACGACATACCCCCTACTTGCAAAAAATGGAATATTTAAACGGGAAGGTGTTGGTGCTGGTGGTAAATAATTGTGTAAGGATTGATTGTTACGCTCATAAAAATAAACAATCATAGGATACTTCTTTTTTGCATCAAAATTTTCTGGTAAATACAAAATTCCTTCAGCTGTTTTGCCAGTATAGGACTTCCATTTCACCAATTGCGAAGTCATCCAATTATAATTACTTTGTTGTGGATTGATTTGTGTAAGCGCCATCGGATTTTGCTTCAGGGTATCAAAAATATAATGATACAAATTAGGCGATTGTTTTTCATCTTCTTGCATCACCAATAAATCATTTGACTTTTTTGCTGCAACGATAGTAGTCAAATGCATCGGCAACTGATTCAATGTAAATAGCTTTCTTGTTGCTAAAGACAAAATAACCATGCCCTCTGATTTGTCGAGCTCATTAAATGTTTTCAATAAAATGTTAGCGTCCCCATTTAAAAATTGGCGATCGTTGTCTGTTTCAACAAAACGATAAGTTATTTTATTTTGACGACCGTTGGTTAATTTAATGGAAGGCGAATTACCCGTTGCATCTACAAGCCAAATATCATATTTATCATACACTAAAAAATGCTTATGGTCCTGCATCCACTTAGCAATTCCATAGGCATTTGGATCATCGGGCATATCATTTTCTTCATCATACAGCGGCACAGTAATATCTGTTAAAATATTCTTTGAAATACCAGATGTAATATTATAAGATTTATATTTTTTTTGATCCTCTACATAATAAACCAAACTTTGACCATCATAGGAAGGGGACAACTGACTTACTTTAATATTTTTTTGAATCATCTTATTTTTCCCTGTATTATTATCTATGACATATAAGTCCCTTTGCGAAAATCCTTGCCATTGTGAAGCTATAACATAATTAGAATCAATTAACGCATAAGTATAGTGCCCATCTCCTTCCATTGTTTTTAATAAATCTCGATCTTTAATTTTTCCAAGATAAGTAACTGCATTGTCTGCTGGTCGATATAAAAGAGCTTCAGTGCTCTTAAGTATAGCGTCTAAATTTTTTAATTGTACTGTTTGTAAAGTAGGATCTGCATAATGCCATATATCAACACTTACGCGGTCAAATTCAGGCAATGAAGTGTCTTTGACAGGAAGTATGGGCTGAACACCTAGGGAAATAACCGCACCAGATTTACTAAATGTAATTTTACGATCTCCGCCTATTGTGTATTGTTTCGGAATTTGATCTTGGTTTCGATTTATAACAAAATGTGCCGAATCCAATTCGTGGTTATAATATGCAAGCGTATAGTTTTTTTGTAATGCTTTGTCGGCACTGTCTCGCTCAACTAAATAAGCCAATTGCTTTCCTTGTTCATCCCAAGTAAAATTAGTTGCTGTATAAAAATGGCTATTTAAAGTAATGGTATTGGTATCAGCTATCGAACTCAACAATATTTTTGCTTCCTTTAGTTTGGTTCTAACTTGATACATCATCACCCCTTCTCCTTTTGGATGAATTAAATACTGGGAGATATTATTAAATACCCTTTCTTGACCTGAATTCAAATCTCTAAAATAAAGAGGTGCCCCCTCCTTATTAAAGTCCCCTTTTGTTTCTTTTAAATATGCAATTAAACCATTACCAAATTCAGGCACTTGAAAACTTTTTACCGCTGGAATTTTATTTATTTTCCCTGTGGCCAAAGCTAAAATCACCAAACTATCTTTGGGCATTTCATCTGGCTTTTTTTTATCAATTTTCGCTTTCCTGGTTTCATTGAAACTGGGTTTAATTTTTGCGATTAAATAATTCCCATCTTCCGTAAAAACAGGTTGTGCGCCTCTTGGAATACTGATTTCTATTTTTGAGGCAATATTTTTTACAATCAATACAGCATCCCCTTCCTGTGGATTAACACTATAACAAATAAACTGACCTTGGGGTTGCCAAATAGTTTCACGGATGGATTCCCATTGATCATATACTGTATGATCCAAAGCTAATTTTTGGGAAAACGAAAAAATTGAAATAAATAATGAAAAAATAGTAAAAAGTTGCTTCATATTATATTATTTGAATTTCTAAGATACATCAACATTTTGGCAAAATAATTGTTATAAATTTGCATCCACATTATTTTTTATATGAAATTCAGATTACTCTTCATTTTGCCTACTTTTTTAGCAGTTTTTGCTCAAGCCCAAACCACTGGAAAGCTATCAGGATGGGTGCTAGATAAAAATACCCAAAAACCTATTGCTGGGGTCAATGTAAAACTGATCAACACCAATTTTGGGACGGTAACTGATTCATTGGGTAAATACCAATTTAAAAGCATCCCCACTGGTCAGTACCAAGTAAGTTTTACTTCATTAGGTACTTTGCCCTATAGTTTATTTAATGTAGTTATCACTGTAGGAAATGAAACCAATAATACCATTGAATTACTTCCTGCAGATAATGTATTAAAAGAAGTACAAGTAAGCACTACCCGAAAAACAGTTCGAACTGCTACCTTGGAAACTCCATTAAGTGTTCAAAAATTAACTGCTGAAGAAATTAAATCAAATCCAGGAGGCAATTTTGACATTTCCAAAGTAGTTCAGGCTTTACCAGGCGTTACAGGTTCAGCAAGTACCGGCGCCGGATTTAGAAATGATATCATTGTAAGAGGTGGCGCACCCAATGAAAACGTATTCTATTTAGATGGCATTGAAATTCCAGTAATCAATCACTTTAGCACCCAAGGAAGTGCGGGTGGCCCACAAGGAATTTTGAATGTATCATTTATAGATGAAGTCAAACTTTCCTCATCGGCATTTGATGCCAAATTTGACAATGCTTTATCTTCTGTATTTGAATTCAAACAAAAAAGAGGCAATGCTGATAAATTACAAGGAAATGTGAGATTAGGTGCTACTGAATTTGCGACTACTTTAGATGGCCCCTTATCCAAATCAGGCAAAACCACTTTTTTAGCTTCCGTGAGAAGAAGTTATTTACAATTTTTGTTCGAAGTAATTGACTTACCTATTCGTCCGAATTTTTGGGATTTTCAATATAAAGTTACGCATGTGATTGACCCAAAAACCACTTTGACATTTTTAGGGGTAGGTGCAATTGACGATTTTAAATTTGCTGCACCAAAAAACGCCACACCTGAAAAAATTTATGCATTAAAAGCAGGCCCTTCCATTAACCAATGGAGCTATACTGTAGGTGCCTCATTAAAAAAATTAGTGAACAAAGGCTTTTGGAATTTAGCTATAAGCCGGAACCACCTTAACAACCTTAGCGAAAGATATGAGAATAATTTGGAGCCGAATCAAAGTGAAAAAACTTTTGATTACACCTCCAATGAAATTGGAAATACAGTTAGATGGGATATGACCAAAAGTTTATTAGGATTAAAATGGACTGCTGGTGTGAATATTCAGAACGTAGGATATGACAATACTACCAATCAATTATTAAAATATACTGCAAATAATACTTTAGGGCCAACCCCAGCAGCTATACAAATTAATTATAGTTCAGATTTTAATTATAATAAATATGGCGCATTTTTTCAATTAGGAAAAAAAGCATTTAATAACCGATTAGGTATTAGCGCAGGAATTCGTACTGATGGAAATGATTTTACAACCCAAGGGACGCAATTAATGCGTCAGCTATCACCTAGAGTCGGATTAAGCTGGGTAGTATCAGATAAAGTGAACTGGAATTTCTCCATCGGTAATTATTATAAGTTAGCCCCTAATACTGCTTTAGGTTTTAAAAATGGGGCTGGTGCTTATTTAAATCAAGATGCTGACTATATACAAAGCACACATTATGTTACTGGCTTTGAATACATCCCATCCGAATCAACAAGATTTACTGCCGAAGTTTATTATAAGAAATATAAAAACGTACCTATTAGTGTTGAAAAAGGGACTAGCCTTTCCAACCTTGGTGCCGATTTCAATATTTTAGGTAATGAAGATATTTCAACGAATGGATTAGGTAAAAGTTATGGCTTTGAATTATTCGCACAACAAAAGTTAACCAAAAGAATGTTTGGTGTAGTTAGTTATAGCTTTTTTAGAAGCTCCTACACCAATAACCTTGGAAAATATATTGCAAGCTCTTGGGAAAACATACACTTACTAAGTTTAACAGGTGGCTATAAGTTTAATAGAAACTGGGAATTGGGTATTAAATATAGATACCAAGGTGGCGCACCTTATACACCCTATGATATGAATGCCAGCAGACTAAATTTTGCCACATTAGGGGTTGGAATATTAGATTATTCAAAATTAAATGCAAATAGGAATAAAGCGTTTCATTCAAGTGATTTGCGGATTGATAAAAAATATAACTACAAAAAAACAACATTGGATTTTTACATAGACATTACGAACTGGTATGGTGCTGCATCAGTAGCTCCTCCATTTTATGTTTTTTCAGCAAACGACAATGGTGTATTCAAAACAACTGATGGAAAAGCATTAAAAAAAGATGGCTCCAATGCGATACCAGAATTATTTGATAACAACTCCGTTTTTATAACGCCTACCATTGGGTTTATCTTAGAATTTTAAACTTGCGAACTGGCTTTATTTTGTTTTACTATTCTTAACATTTGAATAAGTACAGATAATGCGATTAAGCTAAGTCCAATGTAAAAACTTCCGCCCAATTGCTTTTGTTCCTTAAATAAAACAAAAGCAAGAATAATCCCATATACAGGCTCTAAATTTAAAGTAACATTTAAAGTAAAGGCACTAATATGTCTTAAGGAGGATAGCATTAAATGATTCGCCCAAACAGTACATGCAAGTGCTAATAGAATCAGCCAAATCCAATCATTCCATTTGGGTAATACGAATTGATTTTGATTAAGTCCAACTGATCCCAATATAACTAAGGTTAAAAAAAATACCCCTCCCATCATTTCATAAAATTGTATGGTGAAGGTGCCCACTTTATTAGTGACCCCTTTATTGATGACTGAAAATATAGAAGCCAATAGCGCTGAAAATAATCCTACAATAATCCCTGTTCTAAATTTGGTGTCAAAATGGAATATCAATAATATCCCTATAAAACTGAGTGCACCAATAAATAAATCTCGCCACTTGATGCTAACTTTTTTAGCCAAAGGCTCAATAAGAGATGTGAACATGCTTGTACTAGAAAAACAAACAAGTGCAATAGATACATTGGCTAATTTAATACTTCCATAAAAGCAAACCCAATGAAGGGCAATGATCGCACCAATGCCAATTAATTTAAATTTTGTTGCAAAATTATAATGATACTTCTGCTGCGTAAAGAAATAAATAAATAGTAAAACAAGAGAAGCAAGTAACATTCTATAAAAAACCAACATCAGACCATTTAACTGAATTAAGAATCCCAAAGGCCCTGTTAGTCCTGCCAAAAAAACGAAAACATGTAATTGAAGTAAAGCCTTTTTAAAAGTTGACACGAATGCGTTTTATTATTTTGATGAATTTACCTGTGCTGGATTGCCATTGCATATTTAAAACGCCTAAAATGGCTTCTTTAATTATACCCTTGGTCATTTTACTAGCCCCTATTTTTCGATCCACAAAATTGATGGGCACTTCCTTGATGATAAATCCTAATTTCCAAGCAGCAAACTTCATCTCAATTTGAAATGCGTAGCCTATAAAATTGATGGTACTTAGATTAATGGCATCTAAAACTTTTCGTTTATAACAAACAAAACCAGCAGTTGGATCCTTGACCGGAATCCCAGTAATTAACCTCGTATAAGCAGATCCGCCAATGGAATAAATTTGACGATCTAAAGGCCAGTTTTCTGTACTACCCCCTTTTACATATCTACTTCCTACAGCTACATCCGCACCATTCATGCATGCTTCTGCTAATCGATCTAAGTCATTGGGACTATGTGAGAAATCGGCATCCATCTCAAATATTAAATCATAATCACGCTTTAATGCCCATAAAAAACCATGAATATAGGCAGTACCTAAACCCAATTTGCCCGCTCTTTTTTCAATAAAAATGCGTCCAATATGTTTGGGAATTAATCCTTCCACAATTTGAGCAGTCCCATCTGGAGATCCATCATCCACCACCAATACATCATATTCAGCTGCAAATCCTACAACGGTTTCAATAATAGAAGCGATATTCTCCTTTTCATTGTAAGTGGGTATGATGACTAATTTTTTCAATTCGGGCGTATGGATATAAAAAGAAATTATTTTTTTAAAATACTGCGGTTAAGTATTTCTGTAAGTTTTTGTTTGGTGTGTAAAGCAAAATCCCCCTTCATCATCCAATCATAATATTGGGGTTCGTCTTTAAGCACCTGGACTACGGATTTACCTTTGTGCTTACCGAAATTAAATATTTCTACCCCATTTTCCATAATAAATCGACCTGCGAAGTCCACAATTTGGTCTTCTCCAGTGAATTTAACGATACTTTCTACCGTATTTCCAATATTTGCATACTTTTCCACCTGAGCTTCAAGTACTTCCCAGGTGGCCATGGCATCTGCCTCGGCCGAATGTGCATCCTCCAAATTCTTATTACAATAAAACTTATAAGCAGCTGTTAGGGTACGTTGCTCCATTTTATGGAAAACCTTCTGTACATCCAATAATTGCCTGCTTTCCATATCTGCAGAAATACCTGATCTTAAAAACTCTTCATTTAACATGGGTATATCAAAACGATTACTATTATAGCCCCCCAAATCAGATCCCTCTATGAATTGCTTAATTTCATTCGCAATTTGCTTAAAGCTAGGTGCATCCTTTACCATTTCATCTGAAATGCCATGAATGGCAGTCACTTGTTCCGGTATGTGCATTTCAGGATTAACTAATTTGCGTTTCACTTGCTTTGTACCATCTGGCATTATTTTTACCAGTGCTATTTCCACAATTTTATCTAAGCTCACATTTATTCCAGTTGTTTCAAGATCAATAAAAACAATTGGCTTTGTTAATTGTAAATTCATATTTTTTATTATGGCTCAAAGTTAATCAAACTAATGGTGTAATTAGGGGTAAAAATGCCCTAAAATAACTGATGGAAATTAAGTAAATTTGTGCTGCTAAACGCATAATTATCATGAACTGGATCCCATTAACCGACCTAAATCAGCTGGAAACAATAAAAGATTTATCCTTTACAACACCACAAGTTATACTTAAACATAGCACCACCTGTAGCATTAGCAAAATGGCTTTGGCAAGAATGGAAAGATCAGAAGCGCCTGACGCCATCCAATTTTACTATTTAGACTTGCTGAATTACAGACCAATCTCCAATGCAATTGCTGAAAAATTTAATGTTTACCATGAATCTCCGCAAATTTTATTGATCAAAAATGGCGAATGTACTTATGATGAAAGCCATGGCGGAATTCAAATGGAAGAAATTGTAGAACAAGCAACGCGTTAATATAAAACTAGCAACTTTCAATTACCATTGCGCTTGCACCTCCTCCCCCATTGCAAATTGTAGCAGCACCATATTGTGCTTTATTTTTTTGTAAAATATGTATAAGGGTAACCAATATGCGCGCACCACTACATCCCAAAGGATGACCTAAGGATACTGAACCTCCATGTACATTTACTTTAGTTGGATCTAGATTTAATAAAGAAGTATTCACCAAACCTACTACTGAAAATGCTTCATTAAATTCAAAATAAGAAATTGCCTCTTTTTCAATGCCGGCTTTCGCTAATGCTTTTGGTAATGCCAAGGCAGGAGTCGTGGTAAACCATCGAGGATCTTGAGCTGCATCCGCAAACCCTTTAATGATTGCAATTGGTTTTAATCCCAACTCATTTGCTTTCTTTTTGCTCATCAACAGCAATGCCGCAGCACCATCATTCATGGTGGACGCATTTGCTGCAGTCACCGTTCCTTCTTTACTAAATGCAGGATTTAATTGTGCAATTTTATCAAAATTTACTTTATAAGGCTCTTCGTCTTTATCAACAATAACAGGATCCCCTTTTTTTTGTGAAATGACGACTGGGATTATTTCCTGCTTAAAAAAACCTTGCTCAGATGCTGCTTGTGATTTTTTATAACTTTGAATCGCAAAATCATCTTGTTCCTCTCTTGATATATGATTATCCTTCGCGCAACTATCTGCAAAATTACCCATGGCTACATTATCATACACATCAGTTAATCCATCTTTTGCTAAGCCATCCAACAAACTTACATCGCCATACTTGTTGCCCCATCTTTGTTGCATATTATAAAAAGGAACATTACTCATACTTTCCATTCCACCTGCAATAATCACATCCGCATCACCGAGTAAAATATTTTGTGCAGCAATAGCCACCGATTTCATCCCACTTGCACAAACCTTATTAATTGTAGTACAAATGGCATTATTTGAAAGTCCCGCTTTCAAAGCAGCTTGTCGCGCAGGTGCTTGACCAAGGCCCGCTTGTATCACACAACCCATAATAACTTCGTCAATCATCTCTGGATTTACCCCCGACTTTTCTAATGCACCTTTAATTGCAATAGCCCCTAATTCAGTAGCACTTAAACTACGCAAGCTACCACCAAAGGAACCAATGGGTGTTCTCACAGCCGATATGATATAAACTTCGTTGTGCATGCTTGAAAGAATTTATTAAAAATTAAAAATCTATTCTGCGAGCTCATCTACCACTGCCGCATCCGGTGCTATTTCCACTTCTGGCAATAATCGGATTCCTTCCGCTTCAATAGTGATTCTTTTGCTTTTGTATAAAATGCCCACATTCATTTTAAACGCCTTTTTACTCATTCCAAAAAAAGCATAAATCTCATCGGGATTTGATTTATCATGATAAGGTAAAAAATTGCCGTGTGATTTTAGCAATCTAACAATCGTTGATTTATCATCATCTAATTTTTCAACCCCTTGCTTGCCAATACCAATATCTAATTTATTCCCTTCTCTTATTTTTTTAACAAACGCTTCTTGAATAAATTGCCCAATATGCAAATGTGTGAAAACTTCATTTTTATATACCAAACCTTGATGTACTTGATTCACAATTACTACATAACCTAAATCAGATTCACGATATACTTGCACACTCACTTTTTCCCCTTCTTTAACCGTTAAATTATCATTACTAAGTTGGTTGTCAATTTTTTCAGTAGCAGCAACACGTCCTGTTTGTTTATCAATGTACAATTTAACTAAATACTTGCCGCCCAAACGCATGCTAGATAGTTGTTGCGAAACAGGAACAAATAAATCCTTCATTAATCCCCAATCCATAAACACCCCTTGCTTAGTTACATCGACTACCTTTAAAGCAGCAATTTCGCCCACTACTGCAAAAGGTTCCTGTGTAGTCGCTACTAAACGATTATCAGAATCATGATAAATGAAAACACTAATTGTATCGCCTATTTGTAAACCTGAGGGTACAAATCTTTTGGGAAGTAAGATACCCTCTTCGCCATCATCCATATAAAATCCAAAGTCAACCTTTCGGTCCACGCGTAGGAGATTAAATTGACCTACATTAACAGTTGACATAAGTTTATATTTAAATAATTAAAATAATTCAGGTTGTTGTTCATCCGTTTTACTACCGGCTTTTTTCTCCCATTCCATTTCTACCGACTTCGTAAAATCAACCAATTTAGTTCCAATGGCTTTCCAACCCATTATATCCACCATTTTGTTCACTTTAAATTTGGCTTTTCTTACTTGTGCCCCTCTTCCAGTATGAACTACTAATATCGGATCCTCTGCAGTAGTAATCGTTTCCAAATAATTCCCATTTCCTTCTTTTATAAAAGTAAACGGTGTTTTTAAAGTGGTGGTTTCTATTTTAAACCTTTTAATATTGAACTGCAATTTTTCTTTGTCAAGATATACTGCAGTAATGATCTTTTCAGGATTAAACTTTTCAATGAACACTACTTTTTCTGGATCAAAACGCTGTGTTGGTTCCGTATCCGTTACCTCGTAATTACCATCACTGGTTACCACCAAAACCTTTTCGTCCTCAAAGGTACCTAAATAAATACCCTTTTCCTCAGTATTAAAACGACCAAACTTGTCATCAAACCATAATTTGCGACCCATAAGGGTGCTTTTACCCGCTTCCTTCAATTTTACCGACTTGATGGGATACTTGGTTATTTGATTCCCCACACTACTTCGGCCCTTCACTTCCAATTCATCAAAATAAAATTCAAGTTCTTTAATACGCGCGGTACAATTAGGACTTAAAATAATTTTTACCGATTCTGCTTCTCCATTTGCATTCACAGATAAATAATGCACCCTGGATTTATCTGCTGATTTTGTCAAAGGATATTCTTTGTCTCTTGTGATACCTGTCACATTAAATCTTTTGGCATAACTAATTCCAGTAGCGCCATCCACATACATCATATTATAGGTCGTACGCTCATCGTTTTTCTGGAATACTGCTGCATGTAAAATATCCTTACCTATAAATACCTTATCGGATACTTTAACCACTTTCATGATACCGGACTTCGCAAAAGCAATGATATCATCATAGTCGGTACAGTCACAAAGGAACTCATCTTTCTTCAAACTAGTTCCCACAAAACCTTCGGCGCGATTAATATATAATTTGGTATTGGCAATGGCAACGTGCTTCACTTGTATGGTATCAAATTCTTTTATTTCCGTTTTACGCTCCTTACCCTTACCATATTTTTTCAATAACCCTTCATAATAATTAACCGCATAATCGGTCAAATTAGCCAAGTTATTTTTTACCACTTTAATTTCATCCTCAATTGCTTTGATTTGTGCAATTAAATCATCGATATCTAATTTATAAATACGACGAACGGGTTTGTCAGTCAATTTTAATAAATCAGTACGTTCTATGGGTTTTTTAAATTTCTTTTTAAAAGGAGTAAACGCATCATCAATCGCATCAATCACCTTATCCCAGGTCATATGTTTTTTCTCTAATTCTTTGTATATTTTTTCTTCAAAAAATATTTTCTCCAAACTAGTGAAATGCCATTTATCTTCTAATTCTTTTAATAATATTTGCAATTCCGCTTGCAACAAACCTTTGGTATGATCAACGGAGTGCCTTAGCAAATCAGATGCACCAATAAATTGTGGTCGATTATTTACAATCACACAGACATTGGGCGAAATACTAATTTCACAATCGGTAAAAGCGTACAAAGCATCAATGGTAATATCGGGTGAGATACCAGTAGCTAAGTCAATTTGAATTTCAACATCAGCAGCAGTAACATCGGTTACTTTTTTGATCTTTATTTTACCCTGATCATTGGCCTTGGTGATACTCTCCATTAATTGGGTGGTAGTTACGCTATAGGGTACATCCTTAATGAGTAAAGTTTTTTTATCTAATTCCTCAATGGTTGCACGTACTCTAATTTTTCCTCCACGTTTTCCGTCATTGTAATTTGACGCATCCATTTTACCCTTGGTTTGGAAATCGGGTAATAATTCAAATTTTTTGCCACGTAAATGCTTAATGGAAGCTTCAATAATTTCACAAAAATTATGCGGTAATATTTTTGTAGATAATCCCACGGCAATACCATCAGCGCCCTGTGCTAATAACAAAGGAAACTTCATAGGTAAAGTAATGGGCTCTTGCTTACGTCCATCGTAACTTAAAGTCCAGGATGTGGTCTTAGGATTAAAGGCAACTTCTAAAGCGAACTTGCTCAATCTTGCTTCAATATATCTAGCCGCTGCCGCATCATCACCAGTACGCACATCACCCCAGTTACCTTGGGTATCAATTAATAAATCCTTTTGACCCAGATTAACGAGTGCATCACCAATACTTGCATCACCATGTGGATGGTATTGCATACTTTGACCAATAATGTTGGCCACTTTGTTAAAACGACCATCATCCATTTCCTTCATTGCATGTAAAATGCGTCGTTGTACAGGTTTTAATCCGTCTTCAATTGCAGGGACAGCACGTTCTAAAATAACATACGAAGCATAATCCAAAAACCAATTTTTATATTGGCCTTGAACACCTGATTCGTTTTCTGTAACCCTACTTAAATTTTTCTCTTTTGCCATATGATTTGATTTTAGAGACG
>Ga0209358_10002394_pt1 | contig 14276 bp, 20 predicted proteins | sample LauGreFa1BDMLBSN_2_FD_187574 | JGI IMG/M metagenome (GOLD analysis project Ga0209358, IMG submission 187574) | Freshwater lake microbial communities from Lake Michigan, USA - Fa13.BD.MLB.SN (SPAdes) (version 2) | ecosystem: Environmental > Aquatic > Freshwater > Lake | place: Lake Michigan, USA... | reverse complement strand
CGCCAGTGGCTGGCCGAGCGATGGGATCAGAAGACTTATGGGCTACAAAAGGCGCAGCAAATCAACATCAACGTGCAGGATCTACGCATGGCCGCGTTGCGCCACGTTGAGGTGATCGATGACTTATCCACAGAAAAAAGCGCATGATGCACACATTGGCCTGTGGACAACTGCAAATTGCCCGTTTATTGGGCGAAATCGCTGTAGTTATCCACAATAAAGTTAACATAATGAACATCGTGTTAAACCGATTCTGTAAGTTTCCTGTAAGAAAGTATATGAATCAATGACTTACCGATGCATCGACCTGTGGATAACTTTGCAGCTGTTTACTGGCAGCCAGCGCGTGGCTGCGGCGGCGCTGACCCCCCCCCTTTGCTCGCGGCAGCGGGGGCGGCTGTAGCTGCACCTAAACACATATCGCCATGAGCAACCCCACCCCCCTACCCCCCACCGCGCAAAAGCGCCCCCCGAAAAAAAATTCCAATGATTTGGTGGCGAACAACCCTTTTGTCGAATTCGTCAAGCTCTACAAGAATAACCCTGTCCTGTTTGTCAAGGAGGTGCTGAACACCGAGCCTGATGCATGGCAAGTGGAGTTCCTAAACCACATCGCCGCGGGAAACCGCCGCATAAGCGTACGCTCGGGTCACGGCGTGGGGAAGTCGACCGCAAGCGCCTGGGCGATGATTTGGTACTTGTTTCTGCGCTTCCCTGTCAAGGTGGTGGTGACAGCGCCGACATCCAGCCAGTTGTATGACGCATTGTTTGCCGAGGTCAAGCGTTGGGTCAAGGTGCTGCCCCCCATGCTGGCTGACCAGTTGGAGGTGAAGCAGGACCGCATTGAGGTGAAAGACGCCAACGAGGAGGCGTTCATCTCTGCCAGGACCAGCCGCGCCGAGCAGCCCGAGGCGTTGCAGGGTGTCCACAGCGACAACGTGATGCTGGTGGCTGACGAGGCGTCAGGCGTGCCTGAGAAAGTGTTTGAGGCGGCATCAGGATCAATGTCGGGGCATAACGCCGTCACGCTGTTGCTTGGTAATCCTGTACGTTCCAGCGGTTTCTTCTATGACACCCATAACCGATTAGCCGGCGACTGGGTGACCATGCGAGTGTCATGCGCCGACTCGCCGCGGGTGTCTGAGGCTTACATTGAGGAGATGAAGTCGAGGTATGGCGAGGAGTCCAACGCCTACCGCATACGCGTATTGGGTGAGTTTCCGAGATCAGATGAAGATACTGTGATCCCCATGGAGCTGCTGGACTTGGCGATGAATCGTGATGTGGAGGCGAGTCCTTACGCGCCATTGGTGTGGGGATTGGACGTTGCGCGGTTTGGATCTGATCGGTCTGCGCTGTGCAAGAGGCGTGGAAATGCGGTGATTGAGCCTATCAAGACTTGGAAGAATCTGGACCTGATGCAGTTGACTGGTGCTGTGGTGGCTGAGTTTGAGGCGTTGCCGCCGAGCGACAGGCCAGAGGAAATACTGGTGGACTCCATTGGATTGGGCGCTGGCGTGGTGGATCGGTTGAAAGAGTTGAATCTGCCAGCTCGCGGCATCAACGTGTCGGAGTCACCGGCCATGGGCGGTACTTACAGGAATTTGAAAGCCGAGCTTTGGTACAAGGCCAAGGCGTGGTTGGAGCAAAGGGATTGCCGGTTGCCAAAGGATGAGCTGCTGGTGGCTGAGTTGGCGACTGTGAGGTATATGTTTACGAGCAACGGCAAGATTCAGATTGAGAGCAAGGATGACATCAAGAAGCGTGGATTGGCCTCGCCTGACAAGGCTGATGCGTTTTGCTTGACGTTTGCGTCCGATGCGGTGATTGGCATGATGGGGTCAAAGGCTAGTACGAAGTGGAATCAGCCGTTGAAAAGAAACCTCTCAAGGGTTGCATAATTCATTTATTGTTTAAAGGGGTATTCAAATGAAGATGACCAAAGCAGCCAAGAAAGTTGGCAAGGTGATGGGCGAGTACAAGGCAGGCACATTGCACAGCGGCAAGGGCGGCAAGGTAGTCAAGAATCCGAAGCAGGCGATTGCCATTGCGATGTCTGAGGCAAAGATGCCTATGCGCGGCAGCCGTATAGCCAAGAACATGAAGTCCAAGGGGATGAAGTAATGGCAACCTTAAAACGCACCATGGATCAAGCCATGGATCAGGACGAGGGCTATGAGGGCGGCGAAGATAGCTGCCCCATGGCGACTCAAGACATCACGCTGAATCTGAAGAATCGCGCCAAGGCGATTAACTCGGCCAACTATGGTCCAGAGAATCCCAAGTTGCCAAACAAGCAGTTTTGGATGGAGATGGCGCGTGAGTGGGAAGTTGATCCCGAAGAGGCGAAGATGAGCGTTTGCGGTAACTGCGCCGCGTTCAATCAGGATGACTCCATGCTTGAGTGCATTGCCAAAGGTATTGGCGAAGAGGGCGACCCATGGGCAATGATTGAAGCTGGCGACTTGGGTTATTGCGAGATTTTTGATTTCAAGTGCGCGTCCAGCCGTACTTGCTCAGCTTGGGTGGTGGAAGAAAATGAGGAAGAGAGCGATCATGAGCCTGAGTCCTTACTCACAATCAAGATTGGAGTCAAAGGTGAAGACTAAGCCTGGCCTCTATGCCAACATCCAAGCCAAGAGAGCCAGGATAAAAGCAGGCTCTGGCGAGAAAATGAACAAGGTTGGCTCAAAGGCAGCGCCTACTGCCGCTGACTTCAAGCAGGCAGCCAAGACAGCGAAGAAGCCAAAGAAGTGATTTCGCCAATATGCGTCAGCACAGTACACGGCAAAGGTTTGCGGGTGATGCTCACAAGCATTGCCGAGTATTGTCCCGAAGTGCCTGTCTATTTGCGCGGTCCAGAGTCCATTATTGGCGGCTATGACGCTGATCTGAAGATCTTTGGCAAGCCAAGCAATTTCGGCGAAGACTACAACGACATCATGGATCGCGCCTTTGCCGATGGCTTTGGCTCAGTGATCTGCGCCAATGATGACATTGTGCTGACCCCGACCAGCTACAAGCATTTGATGGAAGATGTGGCGCAGCTCAAAGCCGAGACTGGCGAGCCAGTGGGATGGGTATCTGCGAGATGTGACGCGGCGCGTCCTGTGCAGAATGTGCGAAGCAATCCCTTTAATCAGGATTTGAACTACTTCAAGTACCCATACGAAGACGCCATCATGCCGATGGAGTGCCTGAGTCCGATATTTGCTTGGATTGGACGCGATGCGTGGAATTGTTTCAAGTTCCCGCCACTCAATTGGTACTCGGATGATGTGCATTGCGAAGACTTGCGTGCAGCGGGTTTCCACCATTATTTGTCGCGGTCCTATGTCCACCATGTTGGCAGCCAAACGATTGGCTTGGACGGCAACAAGCTGATCCAGCAGGCAGTGCCTTGGCTTAGAAAGAATCGACCCAAATATGCAGCCGACTGGTTTAACTCTTAATCTCGGATCTGGCAAAGATCGCCGCGATGATTGCGTGAATGCTGACATTCGCGCAGATGTTGGCGCCGACTGGGTGATGGACATTTGCAAGCCTTTGAACACCGATATGCGTTTTTCCAAGATCATTGCGTTTGATGTCTTGGAGCATCTGCCCGACTTGGTGGCAGGCATGACCAACTGCCGCGATTTGCTGGAGATGGGTGGCGAGATGCACATCCATGTGCCTTATGACTTGAGTCATGGCGCGTGGCAGGACCCGACCCATGTGAGAGCGTTTAACGAAAAGTCTTGGGTTTATTACTGCGGTTGGGCGTACTACTTGGGCTGGAAAGGCAGCAAGTTTGATATGACTCATTTGGAGTATCGTCTTAGCGACTATGGTGCGAGTCTAAAATTGCCACAAGATGAATTGTTGCGGATGCCTCGCGCCGTTGACTCCATGTATGTAGTCCTAAAGAAAGTGCCTTATGAAAACACCCGCATGGCAGCGTAAAGAGGGAAAGAGTCCGAGTGGCGGTCTAAATGCCAAGGGACGCGCCAGCGCCAAAGCAGAGGGTATGAATCTGAAAGCGCCAGTGAAGTCTGGTGACAATCCGCGCAGGGCGTCATTCCTTGCGAGAATGGGCAATATGCCAGGCCCAGAGATGAAAGACGGCGAGCCAACGCGCCTGCTGCTGAGTTTGAAAGCGTGGGGCGCGTCCAGTAAGGCTGATGCGCGAGCCAAGGCCAAAGCAATATCTGCAAGGAATAAGAAATGATCAACGATATGAACATCAGCACAGACATTGGCGCCATTGAGCCAATGGATGACACCGAGTTGCAGGGCATTGTCGCTGCCGAGCTGGAAGACGCCGTCAGTTATATCGACTCTGATGTGTCCCCCATCCGCGCCAAGGGTACTGAGTATTACCGAGGCGACCCCTTTGGCAATGAGGAAGATGGGCGATCTCAGGTGGTGGCGATGGAGGTGCGCGACACTGTTAGTTCCATGCTGCCAAGCCTGATGAAAGTCTTCTTCAGCTCTGAGAATGTGGTGGAGTATGTGCCGCGTGGACCCGAAGATGTCGCTGGCGCACAGCAGGCTACTGATTACGCCAACTACATATTCAGCGCCGACAACAATGGTTTCATGACCACCTATGCGTTGTTCAAGGACTCACTGGTGCGTAAGTGCGGCATCGCCAAATACTGGTGGGAAGACAACGAAGAGGTCAAGATTGAAGAATATTCGGGGCTTGATGATCAGACTGTGCAAATCCTGATGCAAGAGGATGCCGAGGTCAAGATCGTGGTCAGCTATCCCGATCCATCGATGCCGATGGAGATGATGCAGCCACAGGTTGATCCCGCCACTGGCCTGCCCATGCAGATGCCTCAACCCATGTTGCATGACGTACAGATCAAGCGAAACACCAAAGATGGCCGTATCCGCATCATGGCTGTACCTCCCGAAGAGCTGGTGCTTGATCGCCGCGCAAGATCATTTGATGATGCCGCCATCATTGCCCACCGCCAAATGGCGACTGTCTCCGACTTGATCGGCATGGGGTATGACCAAGAAGAGATCGAAGAGAACATCAGCAGCACCGACTTAGACAGCAATGACGAGTATTTGGCGCGTCAGCCTTTGTCCACCACCATGGGCGCTGGCAGCAGTCTGAATCCAATGCAGCAAAGGGTTCTGTATGTCGAGGCGTATATGCGCGTTGACTTTGATGGTGACGGCATCGCCGAGTTGCGAAAAATCTGCTGCATGGGTTCTGGCTACACCATGGTGCGTAACTTACCCGCAAGCTACATTCCATTTGTGGACTTCCCCTGCGACCCCGAGCCACACACCTCGCCATTGGAAGCGATGTCGATCTTTGACATCACGCATGACATCCAAGAGATCAAGTCAGAGATCATGCGTAATACGCTGGACTCGCTGGCTCAGTCTATCCACCCGCGTACAGCGGTGGTGGAGGGTCAGGTCAACATTGATGATGTGCTGAACAACGAGACTGGCGCCATCATCCGCATGAGAGCGCCAGGCATGGTGCAGCCATTCTCCAGCCCATTCGTTGGGCAGGCCGCATTCCCCATGCTCGACTACATGGATCAGATGCGCGAAGACCGCACTGGCATGAGCAAGGCGGCGATGGGGCTGGACCCTGACGCGTTGCAGTCGACCACCAAGGCGGCGGTGGCTGCCACTGTCAGCGCCAGCAGCCAAAGGCTTGAGCTGCAAGCTCGCATCTTGGCAGAGGGCATGAAGAAGCTCTTCAAGGGCATTCTGTACTTGATGACCACACACCAAGACAAACCTCGCATGGTGCGTTTGCGTAATGAGTGGGTGCAGATTGATCCTCGCGCATGGGACAGCTCAATGGATGTGGCGGTGAATATTGGCTTGGGTAATGGCGACTTGGGTGAGCGTATGCAGGGCTTGACCATGATTGCTGGCAAGCAAGAGCAGATCATGCAGCAGTTTGGCCTGTCCAATCCTGTGGTGACGCCAGCCATGTACATCCGCACCATCCAAAAGATTGTGGAATTGTCAGGATTCAAGGACGCATCGAGCTACTTCCAAGCGTTGCCTGCTGACTTTCAGATGCCCCAATCTGAGCCAAAGCCAACCCCCGAAGAGGTGCTGGCACAGGTGCAGGCGCAGTCTATCCAAGCTGACATCCAGAAAAAGGCCGCCGAGCTGGAATTGAAGCGTGAGCAGATGATCAGAGATGACGATTATCGAAGAGATCAATTGGCGCAGGACTTAATGCTCAAGAAGTATGAACTTGAGTTAAAGTACGGCGCACAGATAAGCACTGCTGAGATTGATGCTCGGCAGGCAATGGACAGAGAGGCGATGCAACAGCAGACGGCTCTTGTGCAAAGCGCGGTGCAAGCCGCCAACCAAGTACAAGCGCCGCCAGTTGAGCAATTGCCACCCATCAACCTTAATGGAATGGCTCAATGAACGAAGAACAGGTAAGAAAAGGCCGTAAGTCCGAGCAGTTTATGCAGGACGAGGTATTTGCAACGGCCTTGGAGAAGATGCGCGGAGATTTACTTTGGGAGTTTGAAAACAGCAAACCCGAAGAGGCAGCCAAGCGTGAAATTGTGTGGGCGCAGTTGCGTGCCATAGAGAGTTTCAAAAATGAGCTGACCAAAATGATCGACAACGGCAAGGTGGCGCAACGCGCCATTGAGCGAGCATCTAAAAATCTTGTTTAAATAGGGAATCGACCATGCAGACAGTAGCACCAACGCCAGCAGGCAGTGCGGTACAGGGTCCAATGAATATGGCTGAAGCAGCCAATGCACTTGAGGGATTGCTGCCCGATGAGGGACAACAGGAAGACCGCGAGGCGCAGTTGCCCGATGAGGGCGCGGCGGTAGACGAGGAGTTATTGGCAGATGCAAACGCGGCTGATGATGAAACTGATACCGAACAATCCGAGTTAGATGAAGACACCGAGGAGCAAGAACAGCCACAAGTCTTCTCCGTCAAAGTTGACGGAAAAGAAGTCGAGGTGACGCTGGACGAACTTCAAAAGGGATATTCAAGGACTCAGGATTACACACGCAAAACGCAGCAAATCGCGGAGGCAAGGAAACAAACCGAAGCTGAGTTGCAGGCAGTGCGTGCCGAGCGTGAACAGTACGCCCAGTTATTGGGAGCGTTGGAGGCACAAGTTCAACAAGCGGCGCAGCCAAATATTGATTGGGATCGTCTTTATCAGGAAGACCCCATCGAATACGTCAGGCAGCGCGAGGTGATGCGAGAGAACAAGGAAAAGGCTGAAGCGATTCAAAGCGAAAAGCAGCGGCTGGCTTATGTATCTCAGCAGGAACAAGCACAGTTCATGCACCAAAGATTGGAGCATGAGAAAGAGGCTTTATTGGCGGCCATCCCTGATTGGAAAGACGCCAAGAAAGCTCAAGCTGAAAAGGCTTTGCTTGTTGAGTTCGGTCAAAAGATCGGATTCACACCAGAAGAGTTGAAAAGTGTCGTGGATCACAGGGCGGTCTTGATGTTGCGTAAGGCAGCACTCTACGATCAGATGATGTCCAAGCGGGGCAACATCAAGCCAGTGACCAACAACGGCCCTCGCCCTGCCAAGCCTGGCGCAGCAGGACGAGTCTCAAATTCAACTGAGTCGGTTCGCGCACAACAGCGCGTTGCGAAAACTGGCCGTGTCGATGATGCGGCTAATGCAATCTACCAACTTTTGAAATAAGGAATAAATCATGTCTATCGTCAGCAATACGTTCACCACATACTCTGCAAAGGGTATTCGTGAAGATTTGAGCAATGTGATCACAAACATTTCTCCCGAAGAAACCCCCTACCAATCCAACATTGGCCGCGAAACAATCACCAACACTCTGTTTGAGTGGCAGACAGACGCCTTGGCTGACGCTGCTTCTAACGCACAGCTTGAGGGTGATGATGTTGCATCTTTCGATTCAGTCACCGCGACTGTTCGTTTGACCAACTACGCTCAGATCGCACGCAAAACCATCATCTTGTCAAACACTGAAGAAGTGGTTAACAAGGCTGGCCGCCGTTCTGAGTTGGCTTATCAGATCGCCAAGCGCGGTGCTGAATTGAAGCGTGACCAAGAATTCACATTCTTGAATGGTGCTATTGCTGTTGCTGGTAACACCACCACAGCTCGCGCTACTGCCTCTTTGGGCGCGTTTGTCAAGACAAACACCGACAAGCAAACCAACGGCACTGACCCCAGCTACACCACACTGCCTAACTCAGCTCGCACTGACGGCAACGTGCGTACTTTCACTGAAACCATTCTCAAGAATGTGATTCAAAAAGTATGGTCTGCTGGCGGTACACCAAAGATCCTGATGGTTGGTCCTGTCAACAAGCAGCGCGTGTCCGGTTTCTCTGGCATTGCATCTTCACGTTTCAACATCAACGGCGGTGACAAGCCTGCCGTGTTGATCGGTGCGGTTGACATCTATGTCAGCGACTTTGGCAACGTGGCTGTTATCGCAAACCGCTTCCAGCGCGAGCGCGATGCTTGGGTGATTGATCCTGAGTACGCAAAGATGACTGTCCTGCGTCCTTACCAACAAGTTGAGTTGGCGAAGACTGGTGACGCTGAAAAGCGTATGTTGTTGATCGAATTCGGCCATAAAGTCTTGGCCGAAAACGCACATGGTCTGGCAGCAGACTTGATCACTTCTTAATCAACTGAGAGGAAAAGGGGAGGAGAGATCCTCCCCTTACTTACATGGAAAAACGATTTTTTGATGCAAGCCCTGATAAGGGGATCACCCGCACTTGGCACTACAACGAAGACACTGATGAGGCAACGATTCAGACAACGCAGGACATGACTGCCGTCATTGAGGCCAATAAGCGCGACTTTGCTATGACTGACAACAAGGCAAACTGGAAAGGCGAATGGCATCACGTTGCCAGTATTCCTGAGTCGGTTTACTTTCAGTTAAAAGCAGAGGGCAAGTTGGATGACGAGGCTTACATGAAAAAATGGTTAAACGATTTTGACAATAGGTTTTTTAGAGTTAGGCCAGGTCAGGTATGAATTACGTTGCCGTATGCACGCCAGCTCGTGACATGGTCCACACCAACTACACCTATTGCATGGTCAATATGGTGGCGTATCACACACTTAACACCACTGACGCTGTCAGTCTCAAGATACTGCAAGGCACACTAATTCAAAATCAGCGTGCTGACCTATGCCTTGACGCAATGCGCGAGGGTTGCAGCCACATCCTGTTTATTGACTCTGACATGACATTCCCACAAGACATGATTCAGCGGTTGCTGGCGCATGATGTGGACATTGTGGCGGCCAACTGCGCTCGCAGGCGTATGCCAACAGGACCGACAGCGCAGAATTATGACGAGAATGGCAAGCGCAAGCCTGTCTATACGATGCCCGAATCGTCAGGCTTAGAAGAGATTGGCTCGGTTGGCACTGGCATCATGCTGATCAAGCGTAATGTCTTTGAGGGCATGACAGAGCCATGGTTCGATATGCCTTGGCAGACAGGCACTCGCGGCTATATGGGAGAAGATGTCTTCTTTTGTAAAAAGGCGCAGGAGCTTGGTTACAAGGTGTATATTGACCATGATGTCTCGAAAGAGATCGGACACATTGGCACGTTTGAATTCAGACACGATCACACTTGGATCGTCAAAGAAGAGATGGAAAAAGAGGCAGTCTGATGGCACTTACAACTTATGCAGAGCTGAAAACATCGGTTGGCGACTGGCTAAACCGCACTGATTTGGCGACTGCAATTTCAGACTTTGTCAGCTTGGCAGAGGCTCAGATTGAGCGCCAGTTGCGTACACGCCAAATGATTGTGCGTGCCAATGCAACATTTGCGGCGGCGGCTGAATATGGCACAGTGCCTGATGACTTCTTGGAAGTCAAAGCCATCAAGATCAACACAAACCCAATCACCAATCTGACATTCCAAACCATTGATGCAATGGACTCTCTGTCGAATACGACATATTTGTCCAGCGGCAAGCCTTTGTACTTCAGCATTGTTGGCGGCCAAATCCGACTGTTACCAATTCCTGATGGTGAGTACACCGCCGAGCTGGTCTACTATGCAAAGTTGACTAAGTTATCAGATACGAACACCACCAACTGGTTGCTGACTCAAGCGCCTGATGTGTATTTGTATGGTTCACTTTTACAGGCTGCGCCATACTTGCAGGACGATGCGAGAATACCTGTATGGTCATCGCTGTATCAGGCAGGACTGGATCAATTGCAGATTGCAGATGATCGCGGTTCTACATCAGGCGGCGTGATTATGGCTAGAGCAAGGACATTTGGATGATAGTCAACACCACCAAAGGCGAGATGGATGACTCATTGCTTGAGAAGCGTGAGGGGTCTATTGAGAACGATACCGAGACAACGAGCTGGATTGAGTATTGGCTTGATGGTGAGATGGTGCATCGATCTGTCCACATGGCGCTCAAGCGTGGCATTTTTGCTGATGGCATCAGCCAACAAATTTAAGGAATAAATCGTGGCAAATACTCAAGCAATGTGTACAAGTTTCAAGGGCGAGCTGCTTGTCGGCCACCACAACTTTGGCACTGGCGTGATCCGCGCTGCCACTACAGCAGACACTTTCAAGGCTGCTCTGTACTTAACCTCTGCCACTGTCAATGCGGCCACCACAGCCTACAGCTCCACAGATGAGGTGACAGGATCAGGCTACACCGCAGGCGGCGTCACAGTGACCTTTGGCACACCTCCAAGCACCAGTGGCACTACAGCCTTTGTGACTCCAAGCGCCAGCATTAGCTACTCTTCTGTGACCTTATCCACAGCCTTTGACGCCGTCTTGATTTACAACTCGACACAGTCAAATAAGGCAGTCAGCGTCCACACATTTGGTAGTCAGACAGTGACTGCTGGAACATTTACGCTGACCATGCCGACCAATGATGCAAGCACTGGCCTGATCAGGCTGGCTTAACCAAGGGGCAGCAGCATGGCTGCTTATGGATTAGGAAGATATGGCTATGGAGCCTGGGGCTATGGAGAGGCTGGCGCTCTTTTAACTGGCAACGCGTCTACTACTGCCGTTGGAAATTTACTAGAAACCATATCCATTCAAGAGAATGGAAATATTGCTACTGGTAATGTCGGTACTGTCGGATTAACTGTATCTATTTCCATCACAGGAAATGCAACCGCTGGCGCTGTTGGAAACATCACAAAATCAATATCAATTGCAGAAAATGGAAATTCATCCACTTTGTCGGTTGGTAGTGTCACAGCATCAAGATCAATTTATTTAATTGGTAACTCTGCGACTGGTGCGGTTGGATCGGTTGGTGTCACCAGCACCAAAGCAATTACAGGAAACGAGGCAATTGGCGCTGTAGATACAGTTTCAGCCGAGGTTATATCTTTCCAAGACATCACAGGCATTGATGGTACAGGAGCTGTTGACTCTGTTGGATTGACCATTGAGGTTGCGATAATTGGTGTTGAGTCTATTGGCTCTGTTGGGATAGTTATTGGCTTTGGATGGGGTGCTATTCCAAACACATCGGAGACTTGGACGCCTGAGTCAGATACGACAGAGAGTTGGACACCAATTGGTAATTCAACTGAGAGTTGGACACCAGTTTCAGACACATCAGAAAGTTGGACTGATTTGTCGGACAATTCAATCACTTGGCAAGAGGCCGCGTAAAGGGGATTAAAGAATGGCAGATACCACCACCACAAACCTATTGTTGACAAAGCCAGAGGTTGGCGCGTCAACAGATACATGGGGTACAAAGATCAATACCGACTTAGACAGCATTGACTCTGTCTTTGCGGCTGCTGGTACTGGCACATCAGTTGGCTTGAACATTGGATCAGGCAAAAAGATGAAGCTGGTTGGTGATGTCATTGATACGAACGGCAATGAGCTGTTGAAAGTGACTGCAACAGCCTCTGCTGTGAATGAGTTAACTTTGGCAAATGCAGCGACTGGTAATGCGCCAACACTATCTGCCACAGGTGGCGACACAAACATTGGAATTTCACTTACACCAAAAGGAACTGGTGGTGTTGTCTTTCCAGCGGGAGCAGTTGGAACTCCTGCCATCACCACCACAGGTGACACCAACACAGGCATATTTTTCCCTGCCGCTGACACCATTGCTTTTGCTGAGGGCGGTGCTGAGGCTATGCGTATTGATTCCAGCGGTAATGTTGCAATTGGAATCACAACAGGAATTACTGGAAAACTTCATACTCTTTCTGGAAGTGTTGCAGAGTTAATTATTGGGTACAACGCAACATCGTTTAACTATATTGATGCAGACACTCAGATATTTAGAAATGCTGCAAAAACAGAACGTATGCGTATCGACTCCAGCGGTAACTTGCTGTTCAATTCAGGCTACGGCTCTGCCGCTACTGCTTATGGCTGTCGTGCATGGGTAAACTTCAACGGCACAGCCAACACAAACCTCTCAGGCACATATTCTAGAACCTCCCCAAGCACAACATTGACAGTAACCGCAACTGCACATGGTCTTCTTGTAGGAAGTTCTGTTAACCTTGATTTCACAACTGGCACAGGACTTGACGGGATATATACAGTAGTAACAGTTGCCGATGCAAACACATTTACTGTTACAACAGTGGCATCCACTACCACCAGCGGAAACGTAACAATACTAAGAAATACAATTCGAGCAAGTGGTAATGTTTCAAGCATTACAGATAATGGCACAGGAAGTTACACAGTTAACTTTGCAACAGCAATGGTTGATACGTCTTATGCTTGGTCATTGGCTTGTAACGGAAACGCTAGTGGTATGCAATCAGGTGCTCAGCTAAGTGGCTCTGCAACTGTACCAACATTGTTATCTACTACAGCATTTAGATTTAATACTGGAACTACATCAGGCGGTACAGCCGTAGACATGAATGATGTTTCCGCAATTTTTATACGATAAGGACAACCATGAAAAAAATCATTTACCCAACTGATGATGGCGGTGTAGCAGTCATTATTCCAGCACCAGAGTGGCTTGCCCAAGAAGGAAACACAATAGAGGCGCTCGCGGAAAAGGATGTTCCCTCTGGCAAGCCATACAAGATCATTGATACGTCAGATATGCCAACAGATCGCACATTCCGCAACGCATGGGAGTATTCTGAATGATTACCATCAACATTGACAAAGCAAAAACCATTGCTCACGACAAGCGCAGAGAGGCTCGGTCAGAAGAATTCAAGCCTTATGATGACGCTATCGCCAAGCAAATACCTGGACAAACTGATGGCGCAGAGGAAGCAAGACAAGTCATCCGAGCCAAGTACGCGGCCATGCAAGTAGCAATTGATGCGGCAACGACTACAGACGAAATCAAAGCAGCAATGCCATGAGCGAGTCCATCGAAAAGGAATTTGCCGTCCACGAGGCGATTTGTAGTGAGAGATATAAATCCATCGAAGAGAAGCTGGAAAGTGGCAAGGGCAGGATGCAGAAGATTGAGATACAGCTCTATATCGTCATTGCCGCCATCTTGTTCGGGCCTGGCGTTGCCGCCGACATTGTGAAAAAGCTGTTGGGGTTGTAACGATGTGGACCCCATCTCCATCCTATTTGCAGCCAACGCCTGCGTTGCCGCAATCAAAGAGGGATGCGAGCTGTACAAGCAGGCCAAGTCCTCATTCATGGAGGTCAAGTCCACTGTTGAAGAAGCTATTGGTGTTGCCAACGAGGTCAAAGGATTCTGGGCAAAGCTATTCGGATCAAAGCCAAAGACCCAACAGCCTGTCCAACAGACGCGCAAAAAGGAAAAGTATGTAGCAGTCAATGAGACTCAGGTGATGATTGATGTGGTTGCACAGCTCACCGAGTTTTTCAAGTTGCAAGAGAAGCTGGCTGCTCACATTAGGGAAGAGGAAGAGAAGAGCAAGAACATCTACGACCCAGACGCCAACCTCATGGAGGCAGCACTTAAACGAGTGATGGCGCTGGATCAGATGGCAGAGTTGGAGAAGACCATCAGGGAAACCATGGTCTATCAGTCCCCACCCGAGATGGGTGCGATCTATTCAAAAACCTTTGAGATGCGAGACATCATCAAGGAAGAACAGGAGAATGCTAGGTTAAAGGAAGAGGCTAAAGAGAGGTACAAGGCATGGCAACGGCAGGAGGCAAAAAGAGACTTCCAAGCAAAGTCAGCGTACCTCGCAGCAACTTTGATCCTCCTCCTATACCTGTGGATGTGGTTTCTGTTCGTAGGCCAATTGGGGAAGAAATCGTGGGATGGGTAGCAGCCGTTGTTCTTGTCGCATT
>Ga0209358_10002393_pt1 | contig 14278 bp, 11 predicted proteins | sample LauGreFa1BDMLBSN_2_FD_187574 | JGI IMG/M metagenome (GOLD analysis project Ga0209358, IMG submission 187574) | Freshwater lake microbial communities from Lake Michigan, USA - Fa13.BD.MLB.SN (SPAdes) (version 2) | ecosystem: Environmental > Aquatic > Freshwater > Lake | place: Lake Michigan, USA... | reverse complement strand
GGCGCGCCACATGACGTTGGTCTGCCCCAGCCCGCCGCTCTGACTGACCAGGCCGACGTTACCCGAAGGTTCGCTGAGGCTCGACACCGCGTAGCCGGCGGAGAAGGAAAAACGGTCGATGAAGTTCACCGGGCCGTTGCAGTTCGGGCCCATCACGCGCAACCCCGTTTCGCGGGTGAAGCGCACCAGCTCTTCCTGCAGCCTGCGGCCCTGCTCGGTGCCGGTCTCGGCATATCCAGCAGTGAACACTGTCGCGCACTGCACACCGATGGCATGGCATTCGCGCAGCACGTCTATGACGCGGTCCGGCGCGATCACCACGCCGACATGGTCAGGCGTTTCCGGCAGCGCGCTGACGCTCGGATAGCACTTCAGGCCATTCAGTTCGGTGAGTCGCGGGTTCACCGGCAGGATGCGCCCGGCGTAACCGAATTTGACCACCTGCCGCATCAGCCTTCCACCGAAGCGCCGGGTGTCATCCGTGGCGCCGACGACGGCGATGGATTTGGGGGAATAAAAACGTGTCCAGTTGGTGGGCTGATTCATTGCGATGACAGGTGCTGCCGTGTTCATGTTTCGGGGACCTGCGAATATATACCGTGAGACCGCACTATGCCGGTGCATTACCACAATGTGGTTGAATCATTTCCCCGCCGTCGCAATTTATGGACAATGCGGGGCGCGACTTATCCTGGAGAACAGCATGCCCCTCGTCGAATACACCCGTGAAGGCCAGATCGGCTACATCACGTTAAACCGTCCGGAAAAACTCAATGCTATTTCTGATGAGATGAGTCTCGCGCTGTGTGATGCACTGTATGCCTTCTATGACGATGAAGAAGCGATGATCGCCATCCTCTCCGGCAACGGCCGCGCCTTCTGCAGCGGCGCCGACGTCAAGCAGCGCCAGTTGCGCCCGAAAGAAGAGTTAAAGAAGCTCGGCGGCCCTTCCGCACGCGAAGGCAATATCCGCCATCCCTTCTTCAAACCGCCGCATGCCAAACCGATCATCGCCGCGATGCACAGCTACTGCTACGGTGTCGGCCTGCGCATTGCGCTGTATTGCGACATGACGGTGGCGAGCAAGGATGCCAAGTTCCAGGTCACCGAAATCGCCCGCGGCATCGACGCCACGCCGTTCTGGATGATGCTGACGCAGCGCGGCGCCGGTGTGTTTGCCGATGATGTGTGTTTTACCGGCCGCGTGTGGAATGCCGAAGAAGCGCATCGCGTGAACCTGCTGACGCGCCTCGCGGAAAACGGCGAGCATATGAAGGTCGCGAAGGAACTCGCAGAACAGGTACTGAACAATCCCCCGCTCGCGGTCCGCGCGATGGTCGAAGCGCGGCGCTCGGATCTGGAGCACATCGAAGCCAAGGCCTATTCCATCCGTCCGCGCACGCTGCATCTGTCGGAAGATTTCCGCGAAAGCGCGCTGGCCTTCGTCGAGAAACGCAAGCCGGTCTATAAGGGCCGGTAAGGCGGGCCTTCAAACAATGGCGTCAAACCGGAGCCCAAGGCTCCGGCCTCAGGCCGCAGCGGAAACCGGAGTGTGCTTGTGCCGCGGCAGCCACAACGCCAGCGGGATCGACAAAAAGCCGATACAGGAAGCGACCCAAATCGCCGAGGTGTAGTTGCCCGAGTGATCGAAAAGCGCCCCGCCGATCCAGCCGCCAAGCGCCATGCCGGTGCTGCCGCCGATCATCTCAAAGGAGAAGATCGAACTGAGCGGTGCCTTCGGCCCGAACAACTGGCGGTTGATGATCGGGAATCCGACCATCTCGCCGCCGTAACACAGACCGAAAACCACTGCAAAACAGTAGAAATGCCAGACCTCATGGGCAAACAGCAGCAGCAGGATCGACAGGCTCTGCCCGAAGATTGCTCCTGAAAGAATGGTCCTCCCGCCGAATCTCTCGGTGAGCAGTGAAAAGCTGAAACGGCTGAAAATCGACACCCCGGCAATCGTGCTCAGTACGCCGGCCGCCTGCAGTCCGGGTATGCCGTGGTGGGTTGCCATTGAAACGCCATGGGCCAGAACCACCGCATGACCGGCGCAGCCAAGGTGGTGACAGCCCATGAGCAACCATACCGGCCTCTTCGCCAGCACGGAACGCAGGCTGATGGCAGGACCTGCGGATTTTTTTTGCTCAGCCGTCTCCTCGACGGCGCCATAGGCTGTCATGCCCATCTCGGCGGGACTGGTGCGGATGAACCAGGAAAACACCAGCAGGATCACGCCGAAGGCCGTGCCGATCACCATAAACGCCGATTCCCAGCCGCGGGTCTCGATCATCCAGCGGAACAGCGGCGCAAAAATCACCGGCCCCAAACCCAATCCGGCCCAGTAGATGCCCAGCGCGAGCCCCATTTTCTTGTTGAACCAGCGGGTGATAATTACCGGGATCAGTACCACGAATGCGGCATTGCCGAGTGCGCCGACAAACACGCCGTAGATCACATAGAGATGCCACAGTTCATGAATCATGCCGAGCATGACCGTACCGCCGGAGATCATCAGCGACGCGCCGAGCATCAGCGTGCGCGCGCTCAAGCGGTCGCCAAGCCAGCCGAACACCAGCATCGCCGGCATGCTGCACAGGAAGGCCAGCGAATAGGCAAAGCCGATCTCGCCGCGCTTCCAGCCGAATTTGTCGGCCAGCGGGTCAACGAGTACGGCAAACGATGCCGAATCGGCGCGGCTAATGATGCTCAGCACGCAAGCTGCAGCAAGAATGATCCAGGCGTGATGCCAGCCAGTCTTACGAAACCAGTTCATGAACAAAACACCCTCCCCGATGCCCTACAGGCATTGATTACACCAACCATTCAATTTTCATTGACTCAAGGTCCGGAATCCGTTCAACCGCCCTCACCCCTGATGCCCGCCGTCTTGATCACCATGCCCCATTTTTTGCTTTCGGCGCTGATCAGCTCACCAAAGGCCTGCGGCGTGCTCACCATCACTTCCGAACCGTCGGCCAGCAGACGTTTCTGCATCTCCGCATCCTGCATTGCCTTGCCGATATCGGTAACCAAACGGTCGATCACCGGCCTCGGCGTCTTTTTCGGTGCAATCACGCCATACCAGTTGACCACCACTACGCCCTTGATGCCCGCTTCCGCGAAAGTCGGCACATTGGGCAGCGCCTGCACCCGCGTCGGCAGGGTCACCGCCAGGGAACGCAGACGGCCTGAGCGGACATGGGGCACCGATGAAATGATTGTCGGGAACGCCGCCTGAATCTGCCCGCCGATCAGGTCAGCGTAGGCAGCGCCCATGCCTTTATAGGGCACATGCGTCATTTTGGTACCGGTGGCGATCAGGAACAGCTCTCCACTCATGTGCAGCAGGCTACCAATGCCGGAAGAACTGAAATTCACCTTACCTTGGTTCGCTTTCAGATAACTCACGAATTCCAGCGGCGACTTGGCCGGCACACCGGGATTCACGATCAGGTTGTAGCCCTGTTGCGTCACCTGAAGCACGGGACTGAAATCGCGAACGACGTCAAAGCGCGAGCCATAAAGCAGAGGATGCACCACGGATGTCGCGCTGATCATCAGCAGCGTATGCCCGCTGGGATCGGCGCCAGAAAGAATCTCCAGCGCCAGCTGGCTCCCCGCACCGGGCCGGTTGTCGACGATCACGGACTGGCCAAAACTCTCGGACAGACCAACTGAGAGGCTGCGCGCAATGGTATCGACACTGCCGCCCGCGGCGAGCGGAACCAGAATGCGCACCGGGCGCACCGGAAATTTCTGTGCCGCCGCGGGAAACGCCGCAGTCAAAGCCGCCATCAGGCCGATGGCCAGAATAACGATGCCTGAATGGCGTTTTGCTATTTTCATGAAGACTCCTCCAGAGGCTTCCAAGTATGATTGAATTTTCAAGGCGGCAAAATACACAGACCGCATTGCGTAAAACCTCATGACCGAACCCCAATGATCGAGCCCACAAAGGCGATTGCCGAATTCATCCATCGCAGTTCAGCGGCGGACTTCCCCGATCAGGCAATCGAGAAATCGAAAAAAGTCATCGCCGATACTGTCGCCTCGATCCTCTCCGGCGCCAACAGCGAGGTCACAGAACACCTGCTCGCCTACCTGAAGCTGAGCGGCGAATCCGGCGACAGCCCCATCATCGGCACCGCAGAACGCAGCAGCGCAGAAATGGCGGCCTTAATCAACGGCACCTTCGGCCATGCGCTGGATTTTGATGACGTGCTGTCGATGATGCCGGCCCACCCGAGTGCGGTGATCGTCGCCGTTCTTCTGGCCGACTTGAAACGCCAGCCACTGAGCGGCAAGGCGCTGATTGAGGCGCATGTGATCGGCGTCGAAGTCGGCGGAAAAATCGGATTGGGCATCACCACCGGCCATTACCACCGCGGTTTTCACGGCACCGGCACGCTGGGCATTTTCTGCGGCGTGGCGGCGCTGGCCAAAGCCTGGCACCTGCAACCCGATGTCATCCAAACCGCATTCGGCATCGCCGGCTCGATGGCCAGTGGCTTGCGGCGCAATTTCGGCACGATGACCAAGCCGCTGCACACCGGTTGGGCCGCACGCAGCGCCATTGCCGCGGTGCGCCTTGCGATGAGTGGCTTTACCGCAGCGCCCGACATCCTCGAAGCCAAGTCCGGCTTTTTTGCGGCCTATGGCGTCAGCGAATCCAATATCGCCAACACCCTCGCCGGACTTGGCAAGCCCTGGGTGATTACCGATCCGGGCATAGCGCTGAAGAAATTCCCCTGCTGTTACGCCTCGCACCGCGGCATGGACGGCATCCTGACGCTGCGCGGGAAACACGGCTTCACCGCCATTGATGTGGTCCGCGCTGATTGCCGGATGCCGCAAGGCGGCATGCAGGTACTAACCTATGATCAGCCGAAAACCGGTCTGGAAGCCAAGTTCAGCCTGCAGTATTCGATCGCTGCCGGCATTGTGGACGGGGAGTATTCGCTGCTCAGTTTTACCGATGAAGCAGTCAACCGTCCGGCGATTCACGACATGATGAAACGCGTACGAGCCTTCGAAGATCCGGCCTGCCGTGGTGATGATCCGCTGTTCGACACCCGCAGCTCCGGCAGCCGCGGTTTTGTCGAAGTCGATATTGAATTGCGCAATGGCTTGCGCGACACCGTCCGCATCCTGCGTCCGCCCGGCCATCCGTCGCGCGAACTGTCCTGGGACGACCTGGCGCACAAGTTCCGCGACTGTGCAGCGCAGGCCGACACGAGTGCCGGGAATACCGACAGCGCCATCGCTGCGCTGCGATCTCTCGAAACCCAAGCCAGTGTTGCCGGCCTGGTCAATCTACTGATGCATTAACGCCGCAACTGCGCGGACCCGAGTACATCGGGATTGACGACATTGATCGGGTTGCCTGACGCATAGGCATTGATCTGATCGAAGATGTCGACGAACTGGGTCTCCAGTCCTTCGATGGTCACGTAGCCGATATGCGGCGTCAGCACGACGTTGTCCAAGGCCAGCAGCGGATGGGACGTGTCGCGCATCGGCTCATCTTCAAATACATCGAGCCCCGCCAGTCCGGGACGGCCGGCTTTCAATGCCGGCACCAGCGCACCGGCCTCGACCAGTTGTGCGCGACTGGTATTCACCAGCACCGCAGTCGGCTTCATTCTTGCGAGGTCAGCCGCAGTAACGATACCGCGCGTGGCATCGACCAGCCGCATATGCAGCGACAGTACATCGCTGCGTTCGAAAAATTCATTCTTGCTTGATGCCACTGCATGGCCATCCTGGCGTGCACGTTCCAGCGTTTTCTCGCGCCCCCAGACCAGCACGTTCATGCCGAAAGCCTTGCCATAGCCGGCGACAACGGCGCCGATGCGGCCATAGCCGTAAATACCCAGCGTCTTGCCGCGTACGGTGCTGCCGACACCGCACTGCCAATGCCCCGCCTTCAGCGATGCCATCTGCTGCGGCAGCTTGCGCATCGCCGCCAGTACCAGCGCCCAGGTCAGCTCTGCCGTCGCATAGGACGGCAACTCCGGATGCTGACTCGATGAAATGATCACGCCGAGTTTCGTGCAGGTATCGGCATCGATATGCGGGAACACGCTGCGCTGACTGATCATCTTGAGCTTCGGCAAACGTTCCAGCAGCGGCGTGCGGATCTTGGTGCGTTCGCGGATCAATACCAGCGCTTCAGTGTCGCGTAGGCGTTCGGCCAGCGTGTCGGTGTCCTGCGCATGATCGTTCCAGATCTTGACCTCGTGGTCCTTCAGATTCGCAAAACAGTTGAGCGTGCGAACGGTATCGAAATAATCGTCGAGGATGGTGACTTTCATGGCGCCTCCGGCTGGTAAATCGGTCGTAGAAAACACAAGGGCCGCAATGGCGGCCCCGGTGCATTTAACTATTTGTTTTTAAAAAACTTTATTCTGCTGCTATACCCGGCACCGGGCGACGGCGTTCGAGGTGATGACGCACCAGCGCCACCAGCCGGTACATGCCGTGCACGAACTTGCCGTAAGGCATGGTCAGGAACAGCGCGAGCACAAAGCCCAGATGAATCGCAAGCCAGGTACCCATCGATGAGGCCTCACGGAAAGCCAGCAGGCCGAGACCGGTCAGGCTGATCATGAACAGCAGCACAAGGAAACCGGCATCCATGCCGGTCTGGTCCTTGGCGACCAGTTCCGGATCCCGCTGAGTCTTGATCCACAGCAGCCCCGCCGGTCCGATCAGCAAACCGATGCCGCCGGCGATGCCAAGCAATACCGGCAGGCTGGTCACCGGATACGGCGCTGGCTGGTTCAACACGTAGTGATACAGAGTAGCCACACTGGTCGCGGCGAAACACAGCATGAAACCGTAAAAGGTGAAGTGATGGAAGACTTTACGAATCAGCGATTTCTGTTCCGTCGGGTAAGGGCAACCCTCGCCTTCGACACCGCCGCCGAGATTCTTCAGCGTCATTGCGTCATGCACGCCCTCGGCAAGCGGGCCGGCCTTGAAGAAATCGGCGAGCTCTTCGCCCATGTACGGCCAGAAGCGGACGAAGCCCATGAACAGCGCAAAAGCGACGAAGATCGACACCCCGCCGAACACGCCGGCCATCACGTTGTGCGGAATTAGCGCATAGAAAGAACCCTTTGCAACCGGATGGGCCGCGAAGAACTGATCAGGGTTCGACAATGCACCCGCCAGCCAGAACAGCAGCGCGATGCTGAAGGCGCTGATCAGGCTGACTGCCACGGCATTGTTGTCATAGAGCTTGCCGAGGAATCCGGGCCAGGCGTATTTGCGGTAGGTCTCGCCGCGCACCTTAGCCATCAGGCGCGGGAAATTGACCTGAAACTCATGGGGCGGTGCGAACTGGCAGGCATAGAGACAGGAGCCACAGTTGTGGCACAGGTTACCCAGATACAGCACGTCGTTCTCGGTAAATTCAAGACGGCGCGCCAGCGCCGGGAACACCGCGCAATAACCTTCGCAATAACGGCATGCGTTACAGACGCGCAGAACGCGCTGTGCATCCTCGATCAGCTCATCGAGGGACATCGGTTTATCTTCAGCCGCGAACATATTTTGCCGCCTCCTCGCCCGCGATACGTCCGAACGTGGTGCCGATGGACATGCCGATGCCCGCCAGGTACCCCTTGCCCAATACATTGCCTGCCATGATTTCCCCTGCTGCGAATACGTTTTTGCAGGGCTTGTCGTCCTGCAGGATCATCCGCGACTTTTCGTCGACCGTGACCCCGAGATAAGTAAAGGTGATGCCCGGCCGCAGCGGATAACCGAAATACGGCGCGGTATCGAGTTTCAGTGCCCAGTGCGTCTTCGGCGGCGTCAGGCCCTCGGTGACGCAGTCGTCCTGGATAGTGTGGTCGAAGGTGCCGGGGCGTACCGCGGCATTGAATTCGGCCACGGTTTTTTCCAGCGCGTCCGGATCGATTTCCAGCTTGGTCGCCAGTTCGCGCAGCGAATTGGCACGAATCGGCGGATACACCGGCGGCATGAACTTGCCCATGGCCTTGGCATCGACGATCGAATAACCGATCTGGTCAGGCTGCCCTGCCACCAGACGACCCCAGATCGCGTAGCGCTTGGGCCAGAAATCCTCGCCCTCATCATAAAAGCGCTGTGCGTTTTTGTTGACCACGATACCCAGCGACACCGCATCAACACGGGTGATGATGCCGCCGTCGTATTTCGGCGAGCGCGCATCGATCGCCACACAATGGCCTTGCAGCGGATCGCTGATCTGCTTTGCGCCTTTGGCCAGCAAGACTTTCAGGATGTCGCCGCGGTTATACGGCGTGCCGCGCACGAGGAAGTTCTTGGCTGCAGGACCCCAGGCTTCTTCCAGCCATTCGAGGTTAGCCTGAAAACCACCGCAGGCGATGACCACGGCCTTGGCGCGCACCTTGTGCGTGGCGCCCTGGTAGGTAAACGTCGCCGACTTGAACTGGTCGCCTTCGATTTCGAGATCGGTAACATGGGCTTCGTAATGAATGTCGATGCCGAGCTGTTCAGCCGAGTGGTAATAGGCGTTCATCAGCGCCTTGCCGCCACCCAGGAAAAACGCATTGGTGCGCGACAGGTGCAGCGTGCCGCCCAGCGGCGGCTGGAAACGCACGCCGTGCTTGACCATCCACGGCCGGCACTTGGATGTGTCGTCAAAAACGATGCGCGCGAGTTTTTCGGTGGTCAGGCCGCCGGTAACTTTGAGCAGATCCTGCCAGTATTCCTCCTCCGGGTATGTCCCGGTGAGGATGTCCTGCGGCTCTTCGTGCATGCAGCGCAGATTGCGGGTGTGACGGCTGTTGCCGCCGCGGAAATCCTTGGGCGCACCTTCGAGCAGCATGACGCTGCAACCGGCTTCGCGCGCCATCAGCGCCGCGCAAAGCGCCGCGTTGCCGCCGCCGACCACCAGCAGGTCCCAGGTTTTGTTTGTATCCAGCATGTGATGAGCTTTCCACTGTCAAAAACGTGCGCGAATTATACCCGCGCGACCGCCCGGACTCACCCCTGTGAACCGAAGTTGTTCACATGTTGAACAACTCGTCCACGGCAAAACGCCGCGGGATCAAACCCTGCTGGTACGCATAGTGGATGATCAGCTCTAGACCGGGGCGCAGCTCTTCAATACCCGACTGAATGGAATCCGAACCGGGCATTTCCGGCACCAGCGCCGCGCTCTGTTGCAGCAGGCGAACGACCTCCTCGCCCACCCATGGCTCTGACTTTGCGAGATCACGATGTAGCACCACCACATGATTCAGCGGACGCGCCTGCGTCTCGACGCGCCAGCGGTGCAGCGCCATCGAAGGCTCGGGAATCACCGGCTTCAGCAGGCCGTCCTGCTGATCCGACACCATCACCACGCCGGCGTCGAGTTCGCCGGCGCGCAGCATGCCGGTCAGTGTTTTGCCGGCCGGTGCACGCGTGACGTTGGAGGGCTCCACGCATTCCGGCACATGCGGATCTTCGAAGGCCACCCAATGGATGCGGTCAAGATCAACGCCGTAGTCGTTGTGCAGGATGCCGCGCACCCAGGTCACCGTGGTCACTGAATGTGATCGGATGCCGATGCGTTTGCCGGCGAGATCGGAGGGCCGCAACACGCCGTTCGCGCTGTTGTAGGCCAGACAGGGATGCGACGGGAAGGCCATCACCACGGTCGGCAGCAGCAGCACCGGTTTGCCGTGGGCCAGCGCCTGCAGATAAGTAACGATGGCCAGTTCGGCGACATCGTAGTCACCACGCACCACTTTTTTGAAGGCGGTCTGCGGGAGTTTGACGTCGTCAAAATCAAACTGCAGTCGTTGCGAGGCGACACTGCCGGTTTTCAGCCCCTGCGTATTGGCGTAGTCGCCGAGCATGGCATGCAGGCGCAGCTTGTTTCCTTCGATTATTGCCATCCAAACCCCGGTCTGGTGCGTTAATGACGGGCCCGGCCCCGCGATGGCGCCCTGTGCAGCCATCTCGGGTCACTCGTATAATCGGGACAGGTCCGCCGCGGGAGCGAGCAGGCCGGAACAATACCATCTGAGGAGCAACCAATGATGCAGACCCCGAAAACCCGGACCCTGTGTGCCGCCGCCTGCGGCGGTCTACTGGCATTGTCCGCCGGCTTTTCCGCTGCGGAGGACTACCCTGTCCGGCCCATCCGCATCATCGTCGGCTTCCCGCCCGGCGGCGCTACTGATCTGGTGGCACGCATCCTCGCCCCCAAGCTCGGTGACGCACTGAAACAGCAGATCGTGGTCGACAACCGCGCCGGCGCCAACGGCACCATCGGCGCCGAGTTGGCCACCGCTGCGACGCCTGACGGTTACAGCCTCCATCTCGGCACATTGGGCGCGCTGGTGATCAGCCCGACCATTACCAAGGTGCCCTACGACCCTCTGAAGGATTTCGCAACCATTTCGATGGCGGTGCAGTTGCAGAACATGTTCATCGTGCACCCGACGGTCGCCGCGAAAACCATCCCCGAACTGATTACGCTGGCCAGACAGAAGCCCGGCGCGCTGAATTACGCTTCTTCAGGCCTCGGCAGCCCGGGCCATCTTGCCGGCGAACTGTTCAAAGCGATGGCCAAGGTCGAGATGACGCACATCCCCTATAAAGGCGGCGGACCCGCGCTGAGCGATCTGCTCGGCGGCCAGTTGCCGGTGTTTGTATCGGTCATCTCCACCGGTGTGCCACCGGTGAAATCCGGACGCGCAGTGGCGCTGGCCGTGACCGGCGCCAAACGCTCGGCCGCCCTGCCCGATGTGCCGACCGTCGCAGAAACGCCGGCACTCAAAGGTTATGAAGCCAGCAACTGGTATGGCCTGATGGCACCGGCCGACACGCCAAAGCCGATCATCAACCGCCTGCAGAAGGATCTGGCCACGGTGCTCAACAACAACAGCGTCCGCGACCAGCTTGCATCACAAGGCATCGAATCAGCGCCTTCGACCCCCAAGGAATTCACCAACTACATCCGCTCCGAGACCGTGAAATGGAGCAAGGTGATCCGCGCCGCGAATCTGAAGGCAAACTGAGCGCTCAGCGCCCGGTCCGCCGCATCCACAGCCAGAGTCCGCCGGCCATCAAGAGTATGGTCAGCGCGAAATAGACACGCAGACCCAGCGCCGGGCCGATCAGCCCTGCTGAAAAAGGCGCGATCCCCATCGCAAAAAACTGAAACGCTGTGGAATAGGAAATCGCCCGCGCGTCCATGCCGGCGGGCGCATGGATGCGGATCAGCTGCACGAGCGCCGTCGGCATCGCCGCCGCGCTCAGACCGAAGGCCGCGCGGGTTATGACCACCTGCAACGGCGTATCAATCACCAACAGCGGCAGATGGGTAACAATGGTCGCCACTGACGCAAACACCAGGACCCGCTGCGGTCCGATGCGATCGAGCACCCGCCCCCAGAACGGCAGCGCGATCACGGTGCCGACTGCCATCGCCATTGCCGCAGCGCCGACCCAGTAAGCCTCCTGTGCCGCGTCAGCACCCCGCGCATCAAGGATTTTAAGCATGAACACCGTGATTACTGTCACGCCGCCGTACCACATGATCATGAACAGGAATCCGAGCAGGTAAAGCAGGCCGATACGCGGCACAAGCAGCAGGTCGCGCAGCCCGCCGATCCATCGCATGCGCCATGGTCCGCCTGCCAACTGCTTGACCTCTCCGGCAAAAAACGCGACCAAGGCACCGCCGGCCAGCATCAGGGCCGCGCTGATCCAGAAAACGTGGTGCTGCTGTTCGAACAGCGCGACCAGCATCGCGCCGACGGCCGGGCCCAGCGCCTGGCCGACCAACCCCCCGGTCTGGGCCATCGCCACCACACTGCCGATGCGTTTGGGCGGCGTGTTCGCGACGAGCAGCGAAACGCCAGCCGGCGTGAAACCGTTGAATACCGCAATCAGCATCAGCAGCGCCGCAAAAGTCAGCGGTGTTTCAGCCAAAGGCATCAGCAGCATTGCAACGCCGATGCCCAGCATCGCACGCAACACCATCAGCTTGCGGCCGTAATGATCGGCAATGCCGCCCCAGATCGGGCTCACCGCAAAACTGACCAGATAAAACACCATCAGCATGTATCCGACCCAGGTTTCGAGGTGCTCGCGCACCCCGAGACCGCGCACCATCAGCGGCACGAATGGCCACACCAGATTGAAACCCAGTCCGCAGATCAGGTTGGCCAGCGGCATCACGTACCGGTTGCGTCGCCAGTACGGATAACGCTGCGATTCGTCGTCGGTAAGCGGAATGCTCATAAAAACCGGAAGCGCTGATGGAGGTCCGTGAAATGGAACGGCAACGGGTACGACAATCCCGTCTGCCCGTCAACCGCCACGCCCGGTCTTCTCAATCGCGAAAAAACGCGCTGAGTTCCTCAACCACCTGGTCCGGCACCTGCTCTGCCGGGTAATGACCGCAGGGTAGCGGCATCAGCTTGCGCAGGTCAGCCACATAATCCGGCCAGGCTTTATACGGATCGAAAAACTTGTTGGTGTGGCTCTTTTCGCCCCAGTAAACGGCAGTCGGACATTGCACCTTGCGCCCGGCTTCGTAATCGGCCGTATCCATCGCCATATCCACAGTAACTGCAGCCCGATAGTCCTCGCACACGCCGTGCAGGTTTTCCGGCGTGCAGCAGCGCGCATATTCGGCCAGCGTTTCTTTGGAGAAGCCGCCCTTGCCGATGCCCATCTTGGTCAGCTTGTTGAGGATGTAGTAATCCTCTTTGCCTTCCATCAGTTTTTCCGGGATATCGTAGGGCTGCGCCATGAAAAACCAGTGATAGGAGTTGACCGCCCATTGCCAGGTGGTGTGGGTCAGCACGTGGTGCGTCGGCAGGATGTCAAAGGTAGCGAGTTTTTTGACCTTGTCCGGATGATCCAGCGCCATGCGCACCGCCGTGCGGCCGCCGCGATCGTGACCGGCAACGCAGAATTCCTTGAAGCCCAGATGCTGCATGACTTCGACCTGGTCGAGGCCCATGCGACGGAATGAATAATTGCTGTGGTCTTCAAGGCCGCGCGGTTTGCCGCTGTCGCCGTAACCGCGCAGATCCGTGCACACCACGGTGAAATCCTTCGCCAGCCGCGGCGCCACCAGATGCCAGTGCACATGGGTCAGCGGATTGCCGTGGATCAGCAGGATGGGCGGGCCGTTGCCGCCATAACGCAGATTGATTTTGACTTCGGGGTCGCTGGTCTGAACCTGGATTTGCTTGAAACCTTCGAACACGGTGTTGCTCCTGAAAATGTTTTGCCCGCCGATGCTAACCCACCATCACGGCCGGCACTCAATGCAGGCCGCGATATGGACAAGCGATACGGACAAGGTCGGTGAGATGCACGACTGGTATCTGTAGTGACGCGGGTCTTGCGTGCTAACATCTTCGCGCTCGACGTGGCGGCGAACACCCCGCAACATTCCTTGCCCCGCTGTCACTTCAAATTATTTATCAATAAAATCATATAGTTAAATAAAGAGGATCGTCGCACCATGTACAACCCGTTCAAACCCCTCGAACACATCACCACCGAAGTCTTCACCACGCTGCCCGCCAAGTTCCGCAAAAAAAGTCGCAGTGCCTGGTCGGACCCGAACCGGCAGAACGCCGAAGTCGAATGTTTCCTCGAAGGCCCGGCCTTCGACCGTGAGGGCAATCTGTGGCTGTGCGACATCCCCTTCGGCCGCATTTTCCGCATCACGCCGAAAGGCGATTGGGATCTGGTGCTGCAATACGACGGCTGGCCCAACGGCATGAAGTTCCACAAGGACGGCCGCCTGTTCATCTGTGACTACAAGGAAGGCCTACTGACCCTCGACCCGAAAACGGGCAAGCTCGAAAACGTGCTGCGCACCGCCTACAGCGAAAGCTTCAAGGGCCTGAATGACCTGCACTTCACCAAGGATGGCGACCTCTACTTCACCGACCAAGGCCAGACCGGCATCGCCGATCCTACCGGTGCGGTATTCCGCCTCAAGGCCAACGGCGACCTGCGCAAACTGGTCAACAACGCACCCAGCCCCAACGGCATCACCATGACCACGGTCGAGAAACATGTTTACGTGGGCGTGACGCGCTCTAACTCGGTTTGGCGCCTTCCGGTAATGGCTGACGGCTCGGTGTCGAAGACCGGCGTGGCGATTCAACTGTCGGGCGGCGTCGGCGGCCCTGACGGCATCGAGATGGATTCGGAGAACGGCCTGCTGGTGTGCCAACTCGGCGTTGGCATCTGGCGCTTTGATGCCAACATGCTGCCCACGCATCTGGTGCACTCT
>Ga0209358_10002392_pt1 | contig 14278 bp, 11 predicted proteins | sample LauGreFa1BDMLBSN_2_FD_187574 | JGI IMG/M metagenome (GOLD analysis project Ga0209358, IMG submission 187574) | Freshwater lake microbial communities from Lake Michigan, USA - Fa13.BD.MLB.SN (SPAdes) (version 2) | ecosystem: Environmental > Aquatic > Freshwater > Lake | place: Lake Michigan, USA... | reverse complement strand
AACCACTCGTCCAGTTCATGCGCTGCGCCAGCCATAGCAAGGCTCAGACACAAGTGAAAGTCCGCGAAGCGAATCCCGGGTTTGGCAAAGTACTTTCGGGAATGGATAGAAAGCGCTGCCCACCGGGCGGGCAGAGCATCGATCGCCGCGCTACACCACACGCTGGGATGAGTTACCGATGGTCAGATCGACTGCGCAGCGTTTAGTGGCAGGTGCACTTTCTCTGGCTGGTGGCTTGGCCATCTTTAAATGATCTCAGACCGTCGTAAACCGCGCTACCCTGCTTAAATAAGAGAATCGTTCTCCCGGCTTGATTAGCTAACGCTGGTGCTGGAGGTCCATCACGCCGTCAAGGCTCTCTCAGCCCCGTTGCTGCTCGAGCGCGCGCAACTTAAAGCGCTGGATCTTGCCCGTCGCGGTCTTGGGCAGCTCGGCCACGAACTCGATGAAGCGTGGGTATTTGTATGGGGCCAGGCGGTCCTTGACGAAGGCCTTCAGCTCGGCCTCTTCGACGCTGGTGCCGCCCTTGCGCACCACGAAAGCCTTGGTCTTGATCAGGCCGTCGGCATCTTCCTTGCCAATCACGGCTGCCTCCAGCACGGCCGGATGCTGCACAAGGGTGGCCTCCACTTCGAAGGGGCTAACGTAGATGCCGCTGACCTTGAGCATGTCATCACTTCGGCCGGCGTAGGTGTACGTGCCGTCAGCATTGCGGATGTACTTGTCGCCGCTCTTGGTCCAGGCGCCTTGGAAGGTCTCGCGAGATTTCACTCGGTTTCCCCAGTACATCATCGCTGCAGAAGGGCCGTGGATATAGAGATCGCCAGGCTCGCCGTCCGGAACGGGCTCACCGTTGTCGCCTCGCAACTCCACTTCGTAGCCGGACACTGGCCAGCCGGTGGTGCCGTATCGAACCCTTTCGGGGGTGTTACTCATAAAGATATGCAGCATCTCGGTTGAGCCGATGCCGTCCACGATGTCAACGCCAAAGTGCGCTTTGAAGCGCTCGCCCAGGTCGGCCGGCAGGGCCTCACCCGCGGAGGACACCAGTCGAATCGCCAGTTCGGCACGTATAGGCAATTGCGGGTGTGCCAGCATGCCGGCAAAGCCTGTTGGGGCTCCGAAGAACACCGTCGGTTTTGCGCCGCCCACCTCGCCGCGAAGTCGCTTAAAGGTGGCCTCAGGCGTGGGGCGTTCACCCATCAGAATGGTGGTTGCGCCCACGCTCATCGGAAAGCTCAGGCCATTGCCGAGGCCGTAGGCGAAGAACAGCTTGGCCGCCGAGAAACACACGTCGTTCTCGCCCAGCTTCAAAAGGCGCTTCCCATAGAGCTCAGCCGTCCAGTAGGGGTTCGCGTGAGAGTGAACCGTCCCCTTGGGGCGACCTGTGGAGCCTGAGGAGTATAGCCAGAGCGCTGGGTCGTCGGCACCTGTGGGGGCGGGACGTGGCGCCGGATCGTGAGCCGCGAGGAAGGACTCAAACTCCACTTCGGTGGCGCGTAGTGGTGCTTGTGGGCGCGATACGATTACTTTTCGCACTTCATTATCACTGCGCGTGATGGCCGCGGTTAGCGTGGGCAGCAGTGAGCCTGAAATCAGAACTGCCTGGGCGCGAGAGTGCTCGAGCATGTAGGCGTAATCGTCTGCAGTTAGCAGGGTATTTACGGCCACAGGTACCAGGCCTGAGTAGATGCCTCCAAGAAAGCTCACGGGCCAGTCGCAGCTGTCCTGCATAAGCAGCAGCACGCGCTCTTCTCGCCGCAAGCCGAGCGCGAGAAGACCGGTTGCCAGGCGCCGCACACGCTCGGCCAAGTTGCCGTAAGTTAGCGTGCCGGCGTCGTCAACAAAAGCAGTCTTGCTGCTGCGCCCGGCATTGGCTTCGAGCAGGTGTTGCGCAAAGTTAAAGCGCTCAGGGGGGGCAGCGACTTCACCGGCTTCAAACAAGGTCGATTCTGAGGTCATAATTTTCGTCTCCTCAATTTGTCTCGCGTGGTCTCGCCCGCAATCGGTTCAGTTGCTTGTGGGCGAAGCGGCCTTCGGGGATGCGGTCGCTTCTACGGGGTTACTTCGTGAATTCGATCTGCCCTTGAGGCAGAAGATAAAGCACCAGCGCACGTCCGTTTCGCACGGTAGGACGGTGAGCGCTCCCCGGTGGGTAGACGCACCAACCTGCTGGGTGGCCATCAAAGGTGGCGCCTTCGTCTAGAGGCATGATTAGGTCAATTTCGCCTTGAGGATGAACATGGTGCGGACCGGTGATGTCCGCCATGTCCACCACATCCACCGAGAACCCCTGCAGTTCGACGGCCGGTTTGAATATGCGGCCGTATCGGATGCCTCCGCCCTCGCGGTTGCACAGCCAGCCCTCTGCTACGCCTTGCTCACACGAGGCCTTGAGGGCGGCATAAGTAGCAGACCCAGTGCCGTGCTCCGCGTTTAGCCACGTGCCTAGTGCAGCATCGACCGGCCTACCGGCAAAAGATTCGGTCAGTTCGATAATTTGGGATCTAAATTGTTCAACGCTCATGCGTGTCTCCGGGTAGTCCTAAGTTTCTTGGTCTGCATCGTAGCTATACCGTTGTGAAAGATGCAGTGCGGATTTTATGCACTATAAATTCTAATGATCGATATGTCAAGCAGTATAATGCATATACCAAGGAAAACATCCACTTCGTAGAATTTGCGGCGCTCAGGAGGAGTGTCGGGTAGGACGAACTGCATGTGTAGCGGTACGTGACTCGATTGCCAGCGCGGTGGAAGCAGCGTTTGCAGAGAAAGATTTCTCAAGTGCGCGCTCCATGTCGGACCTAATTTCAAGTTGCTGGTAATGCCCGAAGTAGCGCAAAACCTTCCGGTGTTTGTGCTGTACGACTTTCGAGGGGATACGAAGATAAGAGCGAGTGGTTCAAAAATGCAATAAAATGCTTGACAGCGATTTCAAACAAGCATTATGATGCTATATCGCAATTCGCAAAACATATTCATAAATTCAATATTCACTACACCAGAACGGAGATAAGGATGAGTACAAACTACCGTGTCGACTACCAGACTAACCCCTCGCAATACAGTCACTGGAAGCTGAGCTTTGATGGTCCAATTGCTACCCTCAAGGCCGACTTTGACGAGAATGCCGGCCTGCGCCCTGGTTACAAGCTCAAGCTCAACAGTTACGACCTGGGCGTGGACATCGAACTAAACGATGCCATCAACCGGATCCGTTTCGAGCATCCCGAAGTCCGCACCGTGGTGCTGACAAGTGCCAAGGAGAAGGTTTTCTGCTCTGGCGCCAACATTTTTATGCTGGGTATCTCCAGTCACGCCTGGAAGGTGAACTTCTGCAAGTTCACCAACGAAACCCGAAACGGCCTAGAGGATTCCTCCAAGCACAGCGGCCTGAAATTCTTAGCGGCCGTGAACGGCGCTTGCGCAGGAGGCGGCTACGAAGTGGCCTTGGCCTGCGATGAGATCCTGCTTGTGGACGACCGCTCGAGCGCCGTGAGCCTGCCCGAGGTACCGCTGTTAGGTGTGCTGCCCGGTACCGGTGGTCTGACTCGGGTAACTGACAAGCGCAAAGTGCGTCATGACCGGGCAGACCTATTTTGCACCAGCGTTGAGGGTGTGCGAGGCCAAAAGGCCAAAGATTGGCGCCTGGTTGACGACATCGCTAAGCCCGCCGTCTTCGCCCAAAGGGTGCAAGAGCGGGCTCTGGCGCTGGCCGCCGGCAGCGACCGCCCTGCCAATGCCAAGGGCGTGGCGCTCACCCCAATTCAGCGCACCGTCGAGCCCGACCGTCTGCTCTACCCCAATGTCGTAGTCGACATCGACCGATCCAAGCGCGTCGCCACCTTCACGGTCAAGGCACCCTCTGGTGTACAGCCAACCGACATTGCGGACATCGAGGCAGCTGGCGCCTCCTGGTACGCCCTGGCCATGGCACGCGAGCTTGAAGACGCCATTTTGTCGATGCGCACGAACGAGCTCGACATTGGCATCTGGTTGGTTAAAACCGAAGGTTCTGCTGCCGCAGTGCTTGCGCTGGACGACGTGTTAACCAAGAACCAGAATCACTGGTTCGTGCGAGAGACCATTGGCCTCCTTCGGCGCACCTTCAGCCGCTTAGACGTATCCTCGCGTAGTCTCTTTGCGCTCGTGGAAGAAGGCACTTGCTTTGCAGGCACTTTCCTTGAGCTTGCCCTAGCTTGCGATCGCATCTACCACCTGGCACTGCCCGACAGTGACGCGCCACCCGCCATTACTGTGGGCGAGGTCAACTTTGGGCTCTACGCGATGGTTACCGGCCAGAGCCGCCTGCAGCGCCGCTTCTATGAAGAGGTACCTGCGCTGGAGGCGGTGCGGTCTAAGGTGGGTCAGGCGCTGGACGCCGACACCGCCTTCGCCCTTGGGCTTGCCACCAGCAATCCTGACGATATCGACTGGGCTGATGAGACCCGGATCGCCATCGAAGAACGCGTGGCTATGAGCCCCGACGCATTGACTGGCATGGAAGCCAACCTGCGCTTCAACGGCACAGAAAACATGTTCACCCGCGTCTTTGGCCGGCTCACCGCCTGGCAAAACTGGATCTTCCAGCGCCCCAACGCAGTTGGCGAAAACGGCGCCTTGAAGGTCTATGGCAAGGGCGACAAAGCAGCGTTTGACTGGAATCGTGTGTAGCAGTCAAGAGCAAGACCATTCATCACTGAATTAAACCTGGAGTACATCATGTCAAGCATCAACTACAGCGAGAAAATCCCCAATAACGTCAACCTAAGTGAAGATCGCACGCTGCAGCGCGCGCTCGAGAGCTGGCAGCCTGACTTCATCAACTGGTGGGACGACATGGGCCCCGAGGGCTCTACGGACGCAAGCGTCTACCTGCGCACCGCCGTCAGCGTGGACCCGCAAGGCTGGGCACAATTCGGCCACGTGAAGATGCGCGATTACCGCTGGGGCATCTTCCTAAATCCGGGCGAGGCCAATCGCAAAATCCACTTTGGCGACCACATGGGCGAGAACGTCTGGAACGACGTGCCCGGCGAGTACCGTGCCAATCTGCGTCGTATCATCGTCACGCAAGGCGATACGGAGCCGGCCTCAGTGGAGCAGCAGCGCCATCTTGGTCTGACTGCGCCAAGTATGTATGATCTGCGCAATCTGTTCCAGATCAACGTTGAAGAGGGCCGTCACCTGTGGGCCATGGTCTACCTGCTTCACAAGCACTTTGGCCGTGACGGCCGAGAGGAAGCCGACGCGCTGCTCCAGCGCCGAAGCGGCCAAGAGGATAACCCTCGCATCCTGCAGGCCTTCAATGAGCAGACGCCGGACTGGCTGAGCTTTTTCATGTTCACCTACTTCACGGACCGTGACGGTAAGTTCCAGTTGTGCGCTCTAGCTGAATCGGCGTTCGACCCGCTGGCCCGAACCACTAAGTTCATGCTGACCGAAGAAGCGCACCATATGTTTGTGGGCGAGTCCGGCATCAGCCGTATCATCCAGCGCACTTGTCAGAAGATGAATGAGCTAAGGACAGACGATGTGAAAAAGCTCCGCGAGGCCGGTGTGATAGACCTGCCCACCCTCCAGCGGTACCTGAACTTTCACTTCAGCGTGACCATCGACCTCTTTGGCGCTGATGAGTCGTCGAATGCTGCTACTTTTTATTCCACCGGCCTGAAGGGCCGCTACGAGGAAGGCAAACGTACCGACGATCATCAGCTGCGAGGCCAGATCTACAAGCTGTTGTCTGTACAAAACGGCCAACTCGTAGAAAAGGAAGTGCCGATGCTCAACGCTTTAAACGAAGTCCTTCGTGACGACTATATCAAGGACAGCATCGCCGGCGTGGACCGCTGGAATAAAGTCATCGAAAAGGCCGGTATCCCCTTCCGTCTGAAGGCACCTCACAAGGCTTTCAACCGCAATATCGGCGCTTTGGCGGGACTCAAGGTGTCGCCAGAAGGCAGGGTGCTATCTGAGGGCGAGTGGAAATCGAATGTCGATCACTGGCTGCCCAGCGGCAGTGACCGAGCCTTCGTGGCTAGCCTGATGGGTCGCTGCGTGGAGCCGGGTAAGTTCGCTAACTGGATCGCGCCGCCAGCCATGGGTATCAATCGCCAGCCGATGGACTTTGAGTACGTCCGTTTCAACTAAATAATTCGTGCGGCCCTAGTGACAAGATCGGGTCCCTCCGAGGGCCCCTTTCCCTAACTGAACCCAGGAGTCATAGAACATGGACATGACTGAAGGCGTCGTCATTCGCCAGCACTTGATCGACCCGGAAATTTGTATCCGCTGCAATACTTGCGAGGCTACCTGCCCCGTGGGTGCAATCACACATGACGCGAACAATTACGTGGTCGATGCCGACAAGTGCAACTTCTGCATGGCTTGCGTACCACCTTGCCCAACGGGCTCCATCGATAACTGGCGCAGTGTGCCGAAGTCGCGCGCTTACAGCTTGGCCGAGCAGCTCGTTTGGGACGTGCTACCCCAAGAACTAACCCCCGAGCAGATGGCTGAAGCCGGTGTGGCGGCTGATGCTGTTCCGACCACAGAACCAATGGTGCACGTCCTGCAAGCGGATGCCGAAGGCCAGACCGCGTTAAAGAGCGCGCAGTACGGTGCCATCACCCCACCTTGGTCCGCTGCCCACCCTTACACGAACCTGTACGGCCCCAAGGCGGCGCAGAAGACCGTCACTGCAATCTGCACCGGCAACGTTCGCGTTACCGAGGTGGGCAAGGACTACGATACCCACCACATCGTGCTGGATTTAGGTACCACCCCATTTCCCGTGCTTGAAGGTCAGTCTATCGCGATCGTACCGCCCGGGGTCGACGCTAAGGGCCGGCCTCATCACCCTCGCCAGTACTCTATCGCTAGTGCACGCAACGGCGAACGTCCCGGCTACAACAACTTGTCGCTCACCATCAAGCGCGTGCTGGAGAATCACCAAGGCGAGCCGGTTCGTGGAGTTGGCAGCAACTACATGTGCGACCTTAAGGTGGGTGACAGCGTACAAATCATTGGGCCGTTCGGCTCGAGCTTTCTCATGCCCAACCACCCGCGCTCTAATGTTGTGATGATCTGCACCGGCACAGGTTCGGCCCCCATGCGCGCCATGACCGAGTGGCGCCGCCGCTTGCGCAAGTCTGGCAAGTTCGAGGGTGGCAAGCTGATGTTGTTTTTTGGGGCACGTACACCGCAGGAGTTGCCCTATTTTGGTCCGCTGCAAAGCTTGCCCAAGGACTTCATCGATATCTGCTTCGCATTTTCGCGTCAGGAGAATCATCCCAAGACTTATGTTCAGGATTTGCTGCGCCAGAGGGCTGCCGATCTTGGTCCGTTGCTGGCTGATTCCAACAGTTACTTTTACGTTTGTGGACTAAAGGCAATGGAGGAGGGCGTGGTGCTAGCCCTGAGCCACGTGGCTGCGAGTGCTGGACTTGACTGGGACATCGTAGGCTCCGCGCTCAAGCGCGAAGGCCGACTGCACCTAGAAACCTATTGACGAACACGACGACTGATATCCCAAATCCTACGCTGCAAACCCGTGCAATTCGGCTCGTCACTTGTTAGCAGAGCACTTAGCGGCTTATTTCATTGATCCACTGAGGTAGTTGCTCGCGTACGATGCGCAGTGCAGGTGCTTCTTGACGCTTATCGAGGGTCACTAGCCCGAAGCGAGCAGTGGCTCGCATGGGAGGTTTGATCGGAAGGCTTATCAGATCCCGGGCTGCATCAACGATCGTGAGAACAACGCCATCGGTATGTCTCGCAATATCGACGATATGACTGGTTTCATCACTCATGAGCGTCACCATATGGTCTGGATTGGCCTCCGGGCCATAATCTTCCATCAGCATGCGAGCGACTTCATCGCTGAGTGTGGTCGAAGCCAGGGGGTAGGCCAGGATCTCGGTTAGCGACAGCTGCGTTTGGCTGAGCAATGGGTGCTCGGGTCTAACAAGAAATCCTGTTACCAACTCAAAGCTATGGCTGACTTCGAAGTCAGTGGATGGGCGCATGGCTCTTATATCGACAATCGCAGCATCGAGCCTTTGACTCTTCAATCCTTGCAAAAGTACCTCCGTGCTTCCTCTGGACAAATAAAGACGAAGCCTAGGATGGTGCTGGGCCATGTGTCGAAGCAGCCTGTGAGAGAACAAGGCACCCGGCCCTGAGCCCAGACCGAGCTTTAACTGACCATTCATACCTGATTGCAAGCCCTGCCTTAGGGATTTAAGTGTCTGGGTATCGCGGACCAGCCTTTGGGCCCTGTCCAGCACCTCTCGCCCAAACGGCGTCAGGATGATGCGTCTTCCCACGCGATCAAAGAGTCTTTCCCCTAGTTCTTCCTCTAAGGCTGCGATGCTGCGTGTGAGCGCAGGTTGGGTGAGAAATACAACTCGAGCCGTCTGGGCAAAGGACCCGATCTCGGCAAGTGTCACGAAGTGTCGTAGTTGGGTGAGCGTCAGCATAATGTGAATAAAAGTTATTGATTATTGCTTAACAATGCATTGGATTATTGGAACATGTTCTCCTAAGATGGAACAAAGTTCATCACTGATCAAGGCAAATCAGCATCATGGAACGTTTAAGCAATTTGGTCCTTCAGGAGTTCATCGATCTTCGTCGTGACATTCACCGGCATCCTGAATTAGCTTTTGACGAGCATCGCACGAGTGCGCTTGTTGCGGAAAGGCTTCGCACCTGGGGCTATTCGGTAACGACAGGACTGGGTGGCACTGGCGTTGTAGGCCATCTGAAGCGAGGAGACGGAAAGGCAAGGATAGGTTTGCGCGCCGACATGGATGCTTTGCCCATCGAAGAGTGCACGGGTGCGCCCTGGACGAGTATTCGTCCCGGCCTAATGCATGCCTGCGGGCACGATGGTCATACAGCCATGCTCCTTGCTGCTGCACGTCTGCTTGCTTATTCCACAGGATGGTCAGGGACGCTGAACTTAATCTTCCAACCTGCAGAGGAGGGGGGCGGTGGCGCACTAAAGATGATGCATGACGGTCTTTTTGAACGTTTCCCCTGTGACGCGATCTTCGCGATGCACAACATGCCCGGTTTCCCAGAGGGGCAACTCGTCTTTCGTAGCGGTGCAACAATGGCTTCATCCGACTACGCCACGGTTGAATTGCATGGCAAGGGCGGACACGGTGCCATGCCTCACAAAGCAAGCGATGTGGTTGTCGCGGCTGCCTCAACGGTGATGGCTTTGCAAACGCTGGTTTCGCGTAACGTGGATCCACTTCAGGCTGCGGTTGTAACGGTTGGCGCCATTCATGCGGGTCACGCAAACAATGTGATTCCAGCAAGTGCAAAGCTTGAAATTAGTGTTCGGGCGCTAGACCCAGCGGTTCGAGTTGCATTGCATGACCGCCTTCATGACATTGTCAATGCACAAGCGCAATGTTACGGCGTAAGCGCCCGAATCGACTGGCGGGCTGGCTATGCCGTCTTGGTCAACGATCCCGTTCAAACCGAGCGGGCACTCAATGTTGCTCGGAAACACTTCCAATCGGAGCAGATCAATCCACACGGGCCGATGCTCACTGGCAGCGAGGACTTTGCCTTCATGCTCGAGCGTGTCCCTGGTTGCTACTTGTTTATCGGCAATGGAAGCGACGGTGAGCCTGGAGCTTGCATGGTGCACAACCCTGGCTATGACTTTAACGATAACAACATTGCGGTGGGGGCCAAGTACTGGTGCGCCCTTGTCCACGACCTGCTTTCGTAGCCAGGTCTTGATTGATTGGTTTAAGAGAAAAGCTTAGGTGTCGTTATGCGATACAGCTCAGCCTGGCTCGTTATAAATCTTATTCACAATGCTGACACAGTTAAGTTTATAAAATGAAAAAGCATATCGTTATTATTGGCGGCGGTATTACGGGGGTTACGACCGCGTACACGCTCATTAAGCAGGGGTTTGAGGTCACCCTGATTGAGAAGAACCGCTACCCAGGCATGGAGACTTCGTATGCCAATGGAGGGCAGCTATCAGCCTCGAATGCCGAGGTTTGGACGCATCCTTCGACACTGATCAAGGGCCTCAAGTGGATGTTTAAGTATGACGCGCCACTATTGATGAATCCAACACCGAGTTGGCACAAGTTGAGTTGGATAGCCGAATTTATAGCCGCTATTCCAAGGTACAAGGAAAATACGATATCGACCGCGCGTTTGGCTATCGAATCGCGCCAACACCACTTTGCCTGGGCGCAAGCCGAAGGCATTGAGTTTGACCACAAGCGAAAAGGGATTCTTCACTTTTACAGGGATAAAAAAGGCTTTGAGCATGCCGCTCAGGTCTCAAAGCTGCTGGCTTCAGGCGGACTGTCTCGCCGTGCGGTAACGCCGCAAGAGATCGCGGCTATTGAGCCAAGCCTGCAGGGTAAGTTTTACGGTGGTTACTTTACCGAGAGCGACTCCACAGGCGATATTCATAAATTTACCTACGGTCTGGCCAAAGCCTGCGAGCGTCATGGCGTGAAGATTTATAACGAGCATGAGGTTCTAAGTGTTGGATCAAATGGCCAGAGCGCCTTTGTTCAGGTTAAACACGCTGGCGAGACCCTATCGCTGACCTATGATGCGATGGTCGTTTGCGCTGGCGTACATGGTCGCCGACTGGCCGCACAACTTGGCGATCGCCTCAATATTTATCCTGTAAAAGGCTATTCGATCACCGTCAATCTGCCCGATGCCGATAGCCAGTCGGCTGCACCACAGGTAAGTTTGCTTGATGATGAAACCAAGCTGGTGACGAGTCGACTCGGCGATGATCGCTTTCGCGTTGCAGGCACCGCCGAGTACAACGGGATCAATCTGGACATTCGCGCAGACCGGATTCAGCCGCTTATCCATTGGGTTAATCAGTGCTTTCCAGGCATTGATACGAGGAAGGTCGTGCCATGGGCAGGTTTGCGACCGATGATGCCCGATATGCTACCTCGGGTGGGGCAAGGAAAGCGCACGAACGTTTTTTATAACACAGGTCATGGCCACTTGGGTTGGACGCTTTCTGCGATTACGGCGCACCAATTGGCAGGAAAAGTCATGGCTTGGTCACGATCGGGTCAAGGCTAAACGCTGGATTGACTTCGCCTTTCGGATCAATAGAGCGGATCTGAAACCTAAGTTGTTTAGATTTTCATCAATGGGAGACAAGTATGTCGATGATCAGTTACCAGGTTGAAAGCTTCGGCCGTCCGCTCGCGCAGGTTGTGCGCGATCTGCCAAGTCCCCAGGGCACGGAGGTGGTGCTTCAAGTGGGAAGCTGTGGTGTGTGCCATAGCGATGTGCATTTGCATGACGGGTATTTTGACCTTGGCAATGACGTGAAACTGGATATGACTCGGACGCTTAAGCCTCCTCGGACGCTTGGCCACGAGATTGCCGGGACGGTGGTCGCAGTCGGCCCGGATGCACGCGATGTGAGCATTGGCGATCGAAGGGTTGTCTTTCCCTGGATCGGTTGTGGTCGTTGTGCACTTTGCGAATCGGGCAATGAGCATCTTTGTAACAGTCCTCAGGCCCTGGGTATTCATCGCGATGGTGGCTTCGCAACGCACAGCCTTATCCCGCATCCGCGCTATCTGATTGACTATGGCAATCTCGCACAGGAGCAGGCCTGTACGTATGCCTGCTCCGGTCTGACCGCCTACAGCGCGTTGAAGAAGCTTATCCCCATGGCCCCCCAGGATCCATTACTGATCATCGGCGCTGGCGGTGTTGGCTTATCGGGCATACGGCTTGCACGCCAAATGGTTGGGATTGCGCCTATCGTTGTAGAACTTGACCGATCTAAATGGGATATTGCTCGTGAGGCTGGGGCAGCTGGGTTGATTGATCCAAACGCTGAAGGCGCCATCAAGTCGCTGATGAAGGCAACGGGTGGCGTTGCTGCGGCGGTTGATTTTGTTGGTGCTGCTGCAAGTTTTAGCTTTGGTTTTAACGCCTTACGAAAGGCAGGAAAGCTCATTTGCGTTGGACTTTTTGGCGGGGCGACGCAAATCGTGCCAGCCATGGTCTCGATGAAATCGGTCAGTGTTATCGGTTCTTACGTGGGTAGTCTGCAAGAGATGCGCGAGCTCATGGCTATTGCCGCGCAAGGCAGTCTTCCCGAACTGCCGCTCACCACACAGGCGTTGAGCGCGGCAACCGAGGCACTTGAGGACCTACGTGCAGGCCGCATCCGCGGTCGCACGATACTGAAGGCATAGTCGGTTGTTGCAAGCAAAGATAAGTTGTTTTTATAACAAAAGGAGTCATTTGTATGGAACAGCCAAACTGGATGAGCCTCAGTCCGATGCACCTGTGGCGCGACTGGATTGCCAAAAACGAGGCCCAGTGGAGCGAGACCGTGTCGCGGATGCTCAAAGACGAGCACATCAGCAAAGTGCTCAATCGACAACTCGGTGAAATGCAGCTCATGCACCGTCAGTTCTCAGAGCTTGCGCAGGCCTCGCTTGCGGTTGCCAATTTGCCATCGCGCAGCGACTTTGAAGCACTCGATGAGCGCATGGGTCGGCTCGAGGATGGCCTGGCGCGGCTGAGCGCTGCGGTCTCAGATCTGAGCCAAGCCTTGGCAGCCTCACCATCATTTAAGGCGCCTACCAGTTTAAAGCGTCCCTTGAGAACACGTAAAGCGTCGCAAGCTGCTATGAACACCGGAGGCTGAAGGTGTTAAACACTGAGCCTCAACCTTCTACCTTGTTAGGCCTTCACAGCCCGGCACAACGTGCGCTTGAAAAAATGGGCATACCGGGCATGGATTTTGCCAACTTCACAGGGCAGCTTGGTGTAACGCCGAAAACGACGATTGATGCGCAAGGCACACTGAAACTTCATCACTTCACGCCCATGTGTGATGAGGTTTACCGCGTTCCAGTGCTGATTGTCACCTCGCTCGTGAATCAGCCCTACATCCTCGATCTGGTCCCTGGCCAGAGCATGGTCGAATTTCTCTTAAAAAAGGGTTTCGATGTCTACATGATCGAATGGGGTCGACCACGAAAAGAGCACCGAAACCTTAGCCTTGAGGATCACGTGCTCGATCGATTACCGGCTTGTGTGAATAAAGTGCTAAGCCATAGCGGGGAGTCCCAGCTTTCGATCATCGGCTATTGCGTGGGGGGCTTACTTGCCGTACTTTGGGCTGCGATTGATGCGGCGATGCGAGGCAAAGTAAGCGCCGGCCCCCTTAAAAATCTTGTTTGTATGGCAACACCCGTTAACAGCGATGGCTTGGAATCGCTCAAAACATGGATGGGCCCTGACTTTGACGAGGAGGCGCTTTTAGCGGAGCATGGCAATGTACCGGCTGAATGGGTACAAAATGCATTGCGATCACTTAGACCCTTTGGCAAAGTGGCAGGTGCCGCTAATCTTTTGAATCAGGCCGATCAAGAAGCAATTGTTCGTAGCAATTTGCGAATGGGCAAATGGGAAACTGACAACATTCCCTTTCCAGGTGGCGTTTTTCGGCAGATGGTCAATGATTTCCTGCGCGATAACTGTCTTATCAATGGTCGCTGGAAAATCGGTGCATACAGCGCGGATTTAGCGGCGATTCGGGTGCCTTTGCTCCACTTACTTGCTCAGGACGATCACATCACACCCTACGCCTCGTCCCGCGATCTGGTGCAACGGGTCAGTAGTAGCGATCGAGAAGAAGTGATGATCAAAGGCGGCCATGTCGGCTTAGTCGCAGGCAGAGGCGCGCAAATGCGCATGTGGCCAGCACTTGAGGCCTGGCTCGCTCAACGAAGCTGAACACTGCATGGCATTTGTTGACCATAAGAACGCAAAAATATATTGGAACTCGCTCGGTGCAGGTGAACCTGTCGTTTTAATCATGGGGCTTGGCTGCAGCTCGGCCATGTGGTTTCGAATTGCTCCTCAACTTGCGCGAAGCTACCGAGTTATTCTTCTGGACAATCTGCATCGCCGCGATAAAGCAGCATCTCAAAGCGAACCGCGTCTCGAGGCCTGGGCTATCGCCTAATGTAGCAGCAAGTATTTGAGAACACTTCATTGTTATTCAAGACTTAATGCTTAAGAATTTTTAGTAGATTAATGTAGTCATCGGTAAAAAGCTTAAGCCCAGGAATTGGTTCGATACTTCGGACCACATCGCGGAGCCGCTCATGCTCAAGCAGTGCTTTGTTGCGAGTCACAATCACTTGGTCCGTGGACGATAGCCAATATTGAGGGCCAGCGTCAAAATCGGGAGAGTCCGAAACGAGCATGGCATGGAACC
>Ga0209358_10002387_pt1 | contig 14301 bp, 10 predicted proteins | sample LauGreFa1BDMLBSN_2_FD_187574 | JGI IMG/M metagenome (GOLD analysis project Ga0209358, IMG submission 187574) | Freshwater lake microbial communities from Lake Michigan, USA - Fa13.BD.MLB.SN (SPAdes) (version 2) | ecosystem: Environmental > Aquatic > Freshwater > Lake | place: Lake Michigan, USA... | reverse complement strand
TTTCTTTCTTCATTGTTTTCGTTTTCTTCATAGAATGTTTTTTAGTAGCCATTTTATCTTTTTTTAAAATTAAATTAATTTTAATATAATAGAATATTATAATTTTAAAATTATGAAATAATAGAATAATAGAATTTTATAATGTTTTTATAATTTTTTTTCATAAAAGAAAATATAAAACAATAAAATATAAATAAAAGAAAATAAAATATATATAATCAATTAATCTTTTATATCATTTCAACAAAGAAATGGAATTAGATAATAAAGAAATGCAAGAAGAAACATTTAATACTTATATGTATATTATAGAAAACTATAATAAATTCTATATAAAATATATTTATGAAACGGATGGTGAGACAGAAACAAAATTCTTAAAACTAGAAGAATTAGGTCATTCATTAAACCTAATGTTATTCTCTAAAAAATTCATTATTTTAAATCTACCTTTTAAAATAATAAAAAGACTATCAACCAAGATAGATAATATAAAAAAAATTAAAAATCTATCTCAAAAAATAAAGAAATGGGAGGATATTTTAGAATTGATTTACATATATGCTATTAAGAAAACAGAATGTAATATTATAATTCGAAACATCCCACAAATTACTAAAAAAGGTATTATAATTGATGAAGAAACTATTTATGATACATTGACAAAATATTTTGATACATCTGACATTCAATCAGTTCATAAGATAAGTAATACTGTATATTTAATAGAAACTCCATCTAAAGAAATAGCAATTTCAGTAATGGATTTAATTAATGGTAATATTATTGAAGGTAATGTAATTAAATCTAAATTAATAAATCCAATTATTACGTCTATAAATGAAGAATTTACTAACGGAATTAATGGAGTGGATATAATGAACTTACTTGCAGTTAGAAATTATAATAATACCATTCAATCTAATGAAGAATCTAATTATTTTGAATTAGGAATTTATTATATGTATAGTTCATTTAATAATGAAATACCATTTATGGAAAAATCATTACACGATTTATATAATAAACGTATTATTGAAGAAATAGAAAATGACAAATCCAATCAATCATATTTGACATCATCAAAATGTAGTGGAATTTTAGGATTAGCTGTATCTACATTTTTTTTAATGTATAGCATTTATACATCATACATTTTTTATACATCTAATTTTTTGTAGTCTTAGATTTATATTAGATCTATATTAGATCTATATTATTGATTTAATTATAATAAATGTAAAATAAGATATTACAGTAAAACATACACATACGCAACAATTTTTATAGGGTGAAGGAGTAGATACATTTATAGCAACAGTCATATTATTGGATGCTATGATTTCTTCTGGAATTTCTAGTATAGAAGAATTAGTTTCATTAATTTCATTTTTCCATTTTTCAAATATTTTATGAGTACAATTTCTATAATAAAACAAAGGATAATCATTAGTATAGAAATCCTTTATAACTAATTTTTTATGACAAATAGGACATTCAGGTTGTAAATTAGAATTAGAATTAGAATTCATTTTAGAATGATGTCTAAGCCATTCCTTCAAACAATTTATATGTAATGATAATTTACAAGTACATTCACCATCACTATTACCATCACAATTACTATTAATATTATTTAAAATTACGATGTATTTAATAAAATTTTCTAGTTTCATATCAATAGTATCTAAACATATAAAACAAGCTTTACAATCTTTCATCATTTTATGTTTTCCTTTTATAATTCATAAGAAAAAAGCTAAAAGAAAATAACATAATAAATTAAATTAAATTTCAATGTAAGTATTACGAACAGATTTTTTATTATTATTTATATTGAAACAAATACCACAAATTGTAATAGCTATAAAACCTATTACACAAGCAGTTATAATATATAAATTAGTAATTTCACTTGTCATTTTTAAATTCAATATCTTCATTTCTAATGTGTTAAATTTTATTTTAAATATTCTAGTATTTAATCACTATCTAATCAATCAATCTAATCAATCAATCTAATCAATCAATCATTAAAATGGATATAGACCATAATTTCAAATGGACTTTAAAGCTAGAAAAATTATTTGCGGCTGAGGGTGAAAAATGCCATGGTTATTCCTGGCTTCATTCTAAAGCAGCCGAACGTTTTGCTTTCTGTAATACGTGTATAGCATTACCAGTTATAGTTCTTTCAACTCTTTCAGGAACAGCTACAATAGGTCAATCTTATTTATTTGATAATTCTATGTCATCTTCAGTTATAATAGGTTTAATGAGTATTGCTTCAGGTGTAATGAATACTATTACATCATATTATGGATGGGCTAAACGTTCCGAAGCACATCGTATTTCTAGTATTAATTATTCTAAAATATTTAGGTTCATATCAGTTGAAATGAGTTTACCACGTGAAAGCCGGATGAATGCTAAAGATTTTACTAAAATAATAAGAGAACAAATAGATAGATTAGGTGAGATTTCTCCAATGATTCCACCTATTATAATAGAACAATTTAAAATGTCATTTGGAGGGAATACATATCCGGATATTGCTAAACCTGAAGTATGTAATGGACTTGAGAAAATCTTAGTATATTCTAATGAAGATGAAGTTAATAGTATGAAAATAAGACTTTCACCACCACCTCTAAATCTACCTAATAATGATACTCCAATTACACTTAATCCAACCTATAATATTTCTAATAATATTTTAGATACAATAGAATCATCCCAAGAACCACAATCACAAGCAAGAATTATCTCAGTATAATAAACTAAAACATAATAAAACACAATAAACATAACAAACTAAATACAATAAGCAATATGTTTTGAAATGCGTTGTTTTACAATATCTAATATATAACGGGGAACCATATTAACCATATTTAATTTACAACTTTTAATATCACTAGAAGATTGAAATATTTCGTAAAACATTAAGATATTGCTATTATGACCTTTAGATATTAAACTATCAGGTGCTACTTTACACAAGACTTTATTATCAGCAAAACACGATACATAACCATTATTTTGAAGTTTAGCCATGTTCATAACATGTCCTATAGCTAGAGATAATAAAATATTATCATCCATCTTAACCATCGGTTTAATATTACGTTCTAGTTTAAACTCCTGTTTCATTGAACCTTTAGTTTTCCGTGATTTACTAATACTCAAGTGTTTCCGTGGTTTAACCACATCCAATACAATTTTATATAGCATCTGTGATTTCTTATAAGCCAGCATTACCCGATTATATCTTATACAATTTTCACGACACCATTGACGCCCAGCACCATTCTGAGCTATTTTTTCTTGAACCATATCTGCTAAATCATTATCACCAAATCCTAATTCTTCATCTCCTTCCTTTTTCATTGAAATGTCCGCACCCATATAATTTCCTAATCCAGCGGCTCTCTTAAATCCATCCATTATCTTTAAACAAGCCATATAGTCCCCACTTTCGTGTTTAAACTTACTCATAGCCTTCTTAAACTTATCTTCTTCGCGTTGATTATATTCTTTAGGTTTTGAATTATTCTTTTTAAATGGTATATAAATATCATTCATTCTTCCGGATGCTTCAGCGGCTAATGCTACAATTTCACAAACTTCCCGCGCACATCCGTAATAATAAGCAGCTATAATACTTCTCGCAAGATTAACAGGAATATCACTAAATCGCGCAATAGCTCGACCCATAGGTGTAATTCGTCCTTCATCACCATTAAAACTAATAGCATCTACAGCTGCTAAACTCCTTAATGCTACACTTACAAATGAAATATGCGGGGGTGAAATGAATTCATTTAACAAACCTTTCAAATCCTTAATTGAATGAACATATCGTAAACACAGTAAATTAAGGATTTCCTCTGTAAGATTACTTTTTTGAACATCAGGAATAGGATATTTATTGAATTTATTGAATTCATCCTTAGAATAAAGATGAAAACATTCACCATCCTGAGTACGCCCAGCCCGGCCTTTTCGTTGAATAGCGCCTGATTGTGAAACATCGTGTTCCATTAAAGTATTTATCATTCCTCGGGGTTCATATCCATCAGTAAATTCCAATCCACTATCAATTACATAAACTACACCATCTACTGTGATTGAAGATTCTGCTACATTCGTGGAAATTACTACTTTCCTTGAATATTCCCGGCCTCGTTCATCTCGAATGTCCTTATATTTGTATTGGTTAATAGCTAAATCGCTTTCTTCATTTGTAAGTCCACCTTCTAATTTCACACAAAATGGATTTACCTTAGACATTCCGTCTGCGCCTTTATCTTCAGCATTATCCCAGGCCTTTTGATATTGTGATAGAAAACGATGTAATTGATCACACATCGTAACGGCATCACTACCCGCCCTAACGAAAATGAGAATATCACCACTAACTGTAGTTTCAAGAAGGTTCATTACGATGTATATAGCAGCAGTTTTCCAATCATCAGGTCGTTTACTTAACCAATGTTCTTTAATATTATAACTAGTTAGATTACCAGCATGAACTTCTCCAAAGTTCCATTTTGTTTTAGGATAATAGTTTCTAAAACTATCTAAATCAATAGTAGCGCTCATAATAACAATTTTTAAATCTTTCCTTATTTCCAATGCTTTCTTTATGAGTAATAAAAGTTCGTCTGTTTTAATATTTCGTTCATGTGCTTCATCAATAACAATACATTTATAATCCTTCAAGGTAGGATCACTTCCAGTCATTCTAGCTATTAAGGTTCCTGTGGTGCAGAAAGTGAGTTTAGTTTCTACGCCATTTTTATTAACCATTTTCTCACCTTTATAGGAATAACCGACTTGTTCTCCAATTGTAACATCTAAACATTTAGCGGCATATACTGCCGTTTCACGTGTAATAATACGTTTAGGAATACAACAAACTATATTTTCCTTATATCCAAATGCATGAAGGGCTATTTTAGGAATTAAAACAGTTTTACCAATACCAGTTCCAGCAGTTGCTAGAGTGATTTGATGGTCTTCAATGCATTTTAGGATGGCATCTTTATTATGATAAACTATTAACCCAGACCATTTTTTAGCAAGATTAGAATATGTAGAAGGTACTTTTTCACCATTAATATTTGTAATTTCATGTTTGTATAAATTTTTATAAGGAGCATTAGTTAAAGGATTAATATTAAATCCGTTAGGATCATAAATTCCAATTTCAGATGCTGCATCAGCCTTTGATTCATTTTCTAGCTTTATCAAAGTTTCATTTTCTCCAATATGTTTAATAGTTTTAATAGTTTTAATCTTTTCACTTTTCATAACCTTTCCAGCTTTTACACTCTTAACTTTCTTAACAATCATAATTTTACTTTACTTTTCTTTTGTATCCTATTTGTTTATTATAAATCAAGATATTTAAATATATCATATCATGTCATATCATTTATAATTAAAAAAACAATAAAAAAAGTAAAATAATCATGTACAATACAATGGATTTCAATAAGAATAATTAACCATCGCACTCATACAAGTGATTTTATCATTCCCATCATCAAAACGAACCCTTGAAAGAAGGTCATTCAAAGTGAGATTTTCACCTTGATATGTTACAGTGCTTTTTGGATCAGCACCCATCTTCAAAAAGTGTAAAATCCAGAACATTTTGGCGCTCACAATGGCACCAAAGAGAAACTTATTCTTTTCCGTCTGGTTGAAAGAAGTATCCATATTCAACCTTCAGTTTCAACCTTAATTCAATATAATATAATTTAATCAACAAAGTTCAAAAAATCAATTTTAATCAAAAAAAAAACATAAAATATCATTTCATTTTATTCAATACAACTGAATCCTTCTTTATCTTTTTTCAAATTCAAATGATAATGACAATGTTCTCTAATGGATTGAAGATGTGATATATTAATAACAAAATCAAATTTACTAACTAAATAATCAAATACAACTCCTACATTATGTAAATTATTAAAATCAAATGAAGTCCAACCTTCATCAATAGCAATAAAATTAGGTTTAGGTAATTGTGATATTTCCATTAATGCTAGACGTATAGCTAAACTGCTAATAAATCGTTCATATCCGGAAGCATTATTTAATAATATCATTTTTCCATTATAAATAGGTCTATCTAAATAAAGATCAATACGCGTACCTTCTACCACTACTTTAATAATAAAATCTGTAGTATTTCCTAAGAATTTGTTAATTTGTTTTTCTAGCATTGGTATTACTTTTGAAATAATCATATAAGGTAAATTCTTAAGGGCATCTAAATAATAGCCTAATATCTTTAATTCCTTCTCTAATATTTTAATATTCTTAATATCATCTCTAACGCCTTCTAATTTTTCTCTATATGTAATAATAGAAGTTTCAAATCCTAGAATTTCTTTATTCAATGTCATCATCGCTTCATCAATTTCTTTCATTCTAGTTTCTTCAATTTCTAATTCTCTTAGATACATTCGGTATTCATTACAAGCAATTTTCAATTCATCTAAAGTTTCCTTATTTATTTTAACATTCATATTATATGTGTCATATCGTCCCATAACTTCTTTAATGCGACTATCAAGCAGCATTATAGATTTTAAATTTAACATTGTTTCATCCATAATTTTCACTTTACTATTAGAATTATTCATTTGTGCTTCTAAAAGACTTCTTTCCATTCTAGCATTTTTAACTTTCATTTCAATATCATTATTCCATTTTAAAACATCACTATATTCTTCAGCTTTTATAATCCATTCATCTAATTCTTTTATTTGTGTGTCTAATCCATTCAATTCATTTCTAGCATCTTCTAATTCATTTTCAATATCCATGCTTAAACCCTCACTTAATCCATTATTCACTTCTAATACCACACTTAACTCTTCACCATCATTTATACCTACTTCTAAATTAAAACCATTAACAAATTCATAAGTACCAATTTTAGATTTTAAATCTAATAATTCAAAAACCAAAACTTCTAAACCATTTTTCCGTTTATGTGGTTTTAAATAATCTAAGAAACATTCATATTTCAATCTAAATAATTTTTTTAATTCTAGTATATTAGTATCTTCAATAAATTTAATAATTCCTGATGGTAATTTTTCAATACTATATTGTTCTTTTTCTTTCAATTCATTCAATGTCTTAAGAGTTTCTAATTTATTTTTTAATTTAACTTCTAATTCAATTAATGTGGTTTCTGTTTCTTTTTTAAACTCTAGAAATAACAATTTAGATTTCTTTTTATTTTCGATTCTTTCTAAAATAACATTTAAATTACTTTCAAATCCATTATCCTTCATATCAATATATTTTTTAGAACTAAGAACATATTCTAATTCTTTATTCTTCTCTTTCAATTTATTAGAATAATCTAATTGATCATTATTTAATGCCATCTTACTAGATTCAAAATCTCTAATAAATTCTTCAGCCGCTTCTAAACTATATTTGAAATTTAATTTCCCAATGAGTTTAAGTCTCTGTGACTCTAAATCCTTCAATTCTGTTTGAAATTTAGTTTCAACTTTTTTAATATCTAATTCATTATTTTCTCTACCTGAACTACCTGAACTACCTGAAATACCATTACAACTAATAGATTTCAATAATGAATTATATTTCTCCTCTACACCAGGATTTATTTTCATCTGTAAGTCCTTTATTTTAACTAGAATTTTCGTTTTCTTAATTTCTAATTCAGGAAGCCGTATTCTAGCATCTTTTAACTTCCCTTCAACTGTAATAATATTCTTTTCTAATACAAGTGCTACACTTGCCGGTGATTTACTATTTAAATGTTTTAATACTGCTTTTTTTTCATTAATATTATCACTAGCTGCCTTCGTCAATTCATTTAAAAAATCTATTTGTATAATTCGTTCGAGTTCTTTTCGTCTAACTGTATTTTCAGCATCAATAAAGATACAATTATTATTTTGTAATGAAATATTAGTTTGTATCATATCTTCAAAATCTCCAATGTATCTTAAAATAATATTTTTAGTTTTAGCAACTGTTTCTTCATCAAGAGTTTCTTTTTTATTACTATCCGGATCAAAACGATAAAACTTAGCTTTCATCGTACTTTTTCCAATTGAATTTACTGAGCCGGATTTCTCTACAATATAATGCCATGAACCAATACTAAAAACCAATTTAGAATAAAATGTGTTCCTTCGATTATTTATAATGTCCTTAACATTACCTTTTCTAGGTACTTTATCAAACAAAGTGAAAAGAATAATATCTAAAATAGAAGATTTTCCATAATGATTAGGGGCTATAATACCTACAATACCTTTATAACTAGAAAAATCAATCTTATTATCACCTCCAAAACTAAATAGATTACTAAATTCCAAACTGAGTAATTTCCAACGTGTTCCACAATTTAAATATTCCGTCTTTTCCAATGTTTCATTAGCAGCAGAATTAAGTGTTTTAATGTGTTCAATTGTAGTTTCAGGGCATCCTACGCCTTTTAAATATTCATCAATCAATAAATTTTGATATTCAGGATGTGTAATTTTCAATGAAGCTGAGCTATTAGAATCAGTGCCTTCTTTTCCTTCAATATTAGAACTTTCATTTTCAATCTTATCAACTTCTTGAAACACTACAGAAACTACATTATGATGACTTTTCAAAGCACTAATAAATTCCTGCAATTGTAAATTTCCAGTATCTTCGTGAAACAATCTTAAATGAATATTTTTAGGTAAATTACAAGTTTTATAATGTATCAATCCTAAATCTCCTTCGAAGCATTTATTCATTTTATCTACCATCTTACCATTTTTCAATGTAATAGAAACATAAGCTGAAAAATCATTTTCCAATTCATTAAAAACTCCAGTTCGAGTCGGAACAGTCCAAAGAATATAGCCGTGTCCATTTCTATCTTCCCCGTGGTTCTGCTGAATCAAAGAACCAGCATAAGCAGCATTACTGCTCTTATCCCCAACATTAAAGAATTGTTGAAGATGAATATCACCCATTAAAACCATATCATATCCAGTAAAACACGTTGTAGTAATAGTTTTATTAGTTTTCCGATTGACCTCACCTTCTAATTTAAAACCTCCAAATGTTTGTGCACCATTAATCCGTCCGTGATATAATGCTATAACTGTATCTCCTTCATTTCGTAATATAGTTTCAGCGGGTATAATAATATAATCCCTTACAGAAGCTAAACTAAATAATACATTTCCAAATCTATAAACCCCTGTTTTTTCCAAGTAATATATTGGATATTCAGATGAAATACCGTTTCTAATAGGTGTTATAGCGTCTAAGCGTGCTTCATTATTAATATTCATATCATGATTACCTGCGATGATAATAAGAGGTATAATTCTAGCTATATCTATAAAGAATTTTCGAGTTATTTCTATACATTCCGGAAGTAATTCAGTTTTACTATGTAATATATCACCAGTAATAACACAAACTATTTCACCTTCTGAATCAATAGAATTAGAATTTAATTTTTTCTTTAAAATAAATGTATTTATAGCATCATATAATTTATTAAATACAAATTGATATTCATTGTGTCTTGAATTTAAATGTATATGTATATCTGATATATGAAAAATACTTTCAATATTAGTTTTAAAATTAACATCTTGATAATGATATGTCATTTCTGTATGTAAGGTCTTTGTGCTATTTAGCTATTTATAGCTAGAAAAAGTTTAAGTTTTATGGATTAATTTAATAGGAAAAGAAAATATATTAAAAATATAATTTATTCAATAATAGTAAGAAACAAAGATAAATACAAAGATAAATACAAAGATAAAAACAACATGAAAATAATAGATACTTTAAAGACTATTAAAGATCCTAGATATATTATATCGTATGATTTTAAAATAGATAATGAATTTGTAGGTAATTCTAGTATAAGTAAATATGATTTAAATAACACGTATTTGTTGAAAATTAACATTCCTAAATTAGAAAATAAAAATAATTATAAATTTCTAGTATTCAATACACTTCTAAAATATATTAATACATATAATAAAAAAACGAATAGATTAATTATGATATTACCTAAACATAATTATTTTGAATTATTTATAATTTTGTCATTAAAATTTAAACTTATAGAACAAAATGCGGATGTGGATGTGGATGTGGATGCGGATCAAAATGTCTGTGTATTTGATAATAATAATTTATTACAATTAACTAAATTAAATAAAACGCAATTAACTAAAAAATTTACAATTCCAAAATTAATTAAATATGAGAAGAGTTATATTATTAGTGCAGCTAAAACTGAAGGTTTATTATATATTCCGTTACAAAATTATTTAAATGTTCAAGATTTAAAGGAAGTATCTAATAATAAAAATAAACCATTTCTGCTGTGGGTTAAAATTTTAGAAAATTATAAATTTGATGAATTATATTTTCATACAAATTGTTATATTATGAATATATTAGATGATAGATCCACATCCATTATTACAAATAAATTCAATTTATATTTCAACTTTAAAAAGTATTTTTCAAATGAATGTAAAAAATATATGGCTGAAAGCTGGGATCTGCATTCATTTATAAATAATACAAATTTAAAATCAAGAATAGCTAACAAAAATGAAGTATTTATAGTACGTCCAGCAGGTATTGGTGCGTTCAGCGGTAAAGACATTTACATTGTAAATAATAATGAAAATTTAAAAGAAGCAGTTAATAAAACAAGTAAATATAATAATGTTCTAATAACAGAATATATAACTAATCCTCTTTTATTTGAGGGTAAGAAATTTCATGTCCGTGTATATTTTATAGTAGGATTAATTCAAGGTCATTTTATGACAAAAGTGTTAAATTTATATAAAATTCTAACTGCTGGAAAACCATATATAAATGAAAATTTCTATAATAAAGAAATTCATGATACGCATGCAAAAACAACTAATAGAGATATAATATTTCCGATTGATATTTATGATTCTAGATTATATAATAATTTTACAAATATTTATTTTAAAAAAATTGAAGATTGTTTATTAACAATTTCTAAATTTATTAATGGTAAATTAACAAAATATCCTCAGGCGCAAAATGCATTTGAAATATTTGGATGTGATTTTTTAATTAAGGATAATGATGAAATTGTACTTATGGAAATCAATGATAAAGTTGGATATTCTTTTAAATCTACTGAAACCTCTATTAAATTTTCAAAATTATATTTTCAAAACCTTATATATTTAATATTAGAACCATTATTAAAATCAGAAAATATAAGTCAAAATAAATCAAATTGGTTATTTTTTGAATAATTTTCAAAACAAACTCAAACACAAACTCAAACTCAAACAAAAAAAGTACTTAATACTATATCTCCATCGGCTGCATGTTCAAGAAATGTAGAATAATAATATGAGTATATAGGAATTTGTTCTTGTGTATCATATTTAGATTTAAATCCAGGAAAGTTTTTAAATGGAGTAACAGATAAATAAGTGTTAAGATTTTTTAAATTTAAGTTATTATATTTTTTAATATAAAAATTTTCTACTTTTGGAGAGTGATAATTGGCGATAAAATTAAATTGTATATGCGGAAAAGCAATACATAATAATGTAGAATGATATGTACTGCATACATGCCATACTACATGTGCATTTTTAAATATATCAGTAAAAAACATTTTAGTATCTTGTATATCATTTTCTGAATAATTTATATCATTTTTATCATAAATGAATGTATCTTTATCTATATTTTTAATATAATTTTGTGATTCCGTATAATTCATAAATAATATTTCAAAACCATAAATATATTTTCCATAAAAAATTATATTTTCAAGTATATAAGAAGTTTTTGAATTTGTAAGTAATGCATTAAATATAAAAACCGCTGTCATTTCTAATTCTTTAAGAATATCAAATGTAATTTTATAATGAACATCTGGATAATCTGAAGCAATTACAATTTTATTGTATCCATTCTGTTTAATTTTTTCAAAATCATTTTTTTTTATTTTTTTATAAAATTGTCTAATATAACCATCATTACAATTGAATTTGTCTTTAATAGTATTTTTACAATTATCATAAATACATTTAATTGTACGATTTCCAGGTAATTTATATTTTTTTATAATTAAATTATGTTTAATATCTATGTCTTCAGTTTTATTTTTTACTTTTTTTTTGAAAACGAATAAAAAATTATCGCTAGAATTTATGTTTGAGTGTGCTGTAATGCGTATACTATATAAAAAATCAAGTTTAGTATTAAAATGTTCATTTAAAATTGAAATTATTCCTAATGTCAAATTATTTATAATTAATGCAAATATTCCATTATGTACTAATTTTTCATTATATATATTAATAAATTTATTATATGAATAGTTAATGCTTGTTAAAATTACGGGAATTTCAGTTATTATTATGTCAATGCTTTCTGGTTTTAAATCTTCACCATTATATGCACCATTGTATAGAGTGAAATCATTTAAATATGTATTAACTAAATAATTACTTTTATCCCATTTAATTTCATTTTTAAGAGGAACTATTTTTATATTATATAAATCCATTAATTTTAAATAAACATCATAACACGTTCTATTTAAGGTGCAACATTTAAATGATAAATCATATTTATCAATGATTGATATTCTTAATAATGAATGTAATATACTAGCATCATAGATTACAGGTGAGAACACATTAATATTTCTAGTATTATCTGTCGTTCTCGGAGGTAATAATGAGATCAAGTGTTTATTAATATCGTCATAAATTGAAACATCATAACTATATGGTAAAAAATAATTCCATTTCATTTGATTATCATATTTAGCTTGAAAATATAGGTCATTATTACAAATTAGATCATCAAAGAATTTAAAGTTATTTTTAATCCAAATGTCATTAAAATTTTTTTTATTATTAAAATTATTATAAAGATAATATTCTTCTTGTAATATATATACTAATGATGGTTCAATTTTTGTAGCAATATATGTCTTATGAAAGTCAGTTTCCGAAAATTCTGTGTCTATAACAATATTTTTATTTTTCTTAGTACTTTTACTTTTTTTTTCAATTAAAGAGAATTTACGTTCAGTTTCATTATGTATCATTTTTTCAATTTCATTTTCACTATATTTATATTTAATTAATGGAATTTCATAGTATATCTGTTGTTGTGTATTATTTATTTTTAGGTTATTATTACCAGTAGTTGTAGTTGTAGTTGTAGTTATTATATGATTATTTATTTTAGTATGTAATGAGTGTTTTGTGGTGTGTTTCTTGTGTTTTGGTTTTAATAGGTGTGTTTTTTTAATATATTTCATTATTTCAACTATCCTATCTTTTATAGTAAATATTAGAAAATATATTTACATTCTAGCAATTAAAATTATCTTTAGCCCATCCTATAATACTGCAAGCAATACGTTTTCCGGCATTACCAGTAATTAAAGTTTCATCATTATCACCTTTTCCACAATCATCAGTATCTTCATGAATAATAAGGCCTCTTCCAATGATGTTAGATCCTCCATGAAGTTTAATAACATCATCATATATTTTGTAATTAGCTTTTCCTTCAGCATTAGTTTCTAGATTTCCTAAATCTCCAACGTGTCGTTTCTTCATTCCAGGGCATCCGTGTGTCTTATTATAAGGATTAAAATGCGCACACATTGATTTACATTTTTCCCTTAAATCTCCGGCTTGATGTACGTGAAAGCCGTGTTTAAAGTTTTTTTTTAAACCTTCTAATTGAATATCAATAGAAACCCGGCCTTCACTAAGCATTTCAGTAAAAACTACATTTCCTTTAATTTTCTTATCATCAAAAACAGCAACAGCAACTCTTGGATGTGATCCTTTAGTTCCTTTGTCCATTTTTTATGTATTTTTTTTTATCTTTATTATATTTACTAAATATTATATTATGTGCTAAAGAAACTTAATGAAAAACTATAAAACTATAAAACTAAAAAAATTGAAAATTCTATTAACAGAAATGATTTTATAAATAAGATGTCTAATTATTTTTATTGGAATTCAGCAGATGATAGAGATCATACGCATCAACGCATTGAATGGGCTATTGAAAACAAATATTTAGTAATGATAAATATTAGAATAGATAAAACATTATTTTCATCCATTAAAGAGAATGATATTATTCTAGCATACGAGCCTAAATACCATAAAATTTCAAGTCATTTTCAAGGAACAGATGGATATTGTATGTCTTGTAATTATACTAAAACTAACG
>Ga0209358_10002385_pt1 | contig 14308 bp, 14 predicted proteins | sample LauGreFa1BDMLBSN_2_FD_187574 | JGI IMG/M metagenome (GOLD analysis project Ga0209358, IMG submission 187574) | Freshwater lake microbial communities from Lake Michigan, USA - Fa13.BD.MLB.SN (SPAdes) (version 2) | ecosystem: Environmental > Aquatic > Freshwater > Lake | place: Lake Michigan, USA... | reverse complement strand
AAAGTAGCTATAAGTAAATAAATAATATAAATAATACGTTGCTCTAACTGCATAATTGTAGTTGGTTATATCAATACAACATTCGCTATGTATTTGCAAGTTATTTTGGCATTCATTATTTTATTCGTTATTTTGTTTTTTCTGTATATTCGCATCAAATATAAGTTCTGGGCTATGCAGCCAGTTTTCCATTTTTACGACCTTTATTACTGGATAGTCAATATAGGAATAATTAATACAGACTTACCATCAAAAAATCGATACACAAATTTTAAAAATATCAAAACGATATCCTACGAAATTTTGTCAAATCAAAATATAAAGGATTTCACTTTGTTAGTTCAATTGAACTATTTAAGAAATAAAGAGAACACATTTACACCCAAAGAAGAAAATATAACCCCTTATTTTAAAGGACATAATCATAAATGTTTTTGGTCATTTTACAGGGAACCCGAGATTTTGTTAGATACAAAAACAAATACAACCATTGAAAATGATAAATTAATTGCGGTGATTACAGGGAGACCATTGCATGTAACTTTTTTTAATAACGGTTACGGTAAAAGTAATAAAAAGGGCGAATTGGATGTATATTATATAGATTATTTATGTGTAGACAAAATGCATAGAAAGAAGAACATTGCACCACAACTGATTCAAACACATGAATATAATCAAAGCCACTTAAATAAAAGAATAAGTGTTAGTTTATTCAAAAGAGAAGAGGAACTAACAGGAATCATTCCTTTAACTGTATACAAAACATACTGTTTCAATATGCGCAACTGGTTGAGACCGCAAAGTCTAAGTGCAAACATTACATTGCTACATGGAGATAAACAAAATTTATATTATTTCTATAATTTCATTAACGAACTAACAAAAGAAGGAAAATGGGACCTCACTGTTTTGCCAGCTATGAGCAATTTGATTGAACTAGTTACCAGCCAAAATATATTTATTAAAATGTTAGTTAATAATGGAGAAATAATAGCTGCCTACATATTTAAAAAAACATGCACATTTATAGAAAAGGATAAAGAGCTGATATCATGTATTGCCTCTTTTTATAACAAAAATGTTTTAACAAAAGACAATTTTATTCAAGGATTTAAAATGTCATTATGGTCGTTAATAGATAAAAAGAAAGAAAAAGGAAAATATAGTTACTTGGCTATAGAAGATATAAGTGACAACAATTATATCATCGAAAATATAAAAATAAAAACACATCCATTGGTTATTTCACCAACCGCTTATTTTTTTTATAATTTTGCATATAATCCATTTAAATCAAATCGGATTTTAATAATTAATTAAAAGGTAAAAATAAAGCATTCAAATCTTAGTAATCAGATGGCGCATTTTCTATTAAATTTTTAAGTATATCATCCTTAAAATCAGTTCCACTATCATATCTTTTAAAATATTCCATGTCTCTTACTTTATCATGCTTTGATACATTTGCAGACCCTCTGGTCATTTTAACTTTTTTAAAGAATTCTAAAGATTGGATAGGATAATGATTTAGTTTTATTAATTTATTAGCAATTCTAATTTTTGGATGGGTTTTTAAAGGATTCATCGTGCCAGGTTTTACTATTCCATGTATCCAAATCATAGAACTTGTTTTAATAGATGCAGGCTTAAATATATATTTTGTATTTTCATGTATTTTTGGTTTTCGGTGAATAATACTAGTTCTAATATCCGCTGGTTGTTTAATTAAATTATCAGACCCAAACATATACCAATTTGCATAAATTACATTGAAATATTCTAATGCTTTTAATTTTGTTGTTAATTTTTTATCTACCCCGTAAAAAAATTCATCCATATCACATACCGCTAACCAAACCGTTTTGGTTTTCATATTTTCATAATCAAAAACCCATCTGTAATGTTCCGTTTGCATATGCTTTTCTGGTTTGAAATAGTATGTTACAATGCCGTTGTTTATATATTCCTGCAAAATGTTTAATGGTGAATCTGTGCTACCATTATCAATCAAATAAAAATGGCTAACACCTTGCCATAAATAATGCTCAATCCAAACTTTTAAATTATCAGTTTCATTTTTAAAAATAGCAAGAACCGACAAGTAAAACATTATATTATTATAACTATAAAATATAATACAGATTATTCTTTATAAATAAAATAAATAAAAAGATTATTTTATTATTCCATTTGCTCTTACTCTAAAAGTGGATATATTTAAGGGCAATAATGTCATGTTATATTTTAATAAATGTTTCTTTAAAAATGTTTCAGAGTGTATATTTGATTCATCGTATACTTCATCTAGTCTAGAAGAATAAATTTCGGCACCATATCGAGATGTAAAACAAAATCTGTCGTTTACACCATTATAATTATCTTTAGGTGAGCTATAAAAATGGTATTTATTGACAGGTAAACTCATGGAAGAAGTTACAATAAACGGATTTAAATATAAGAGGTCTGGTCTCAAAAAAAGATACCCATCATATTCTTTATTATCCTTCTTAATCATTTCAAATACACGTTTTAAAGAATAATATTGCCGAATTAAATTTTTCATGGTTGATTTTGTCGGGTCTTCCGGCCATGGATTCGTTTTTGATAAGATTTCAGGAAACCTCAAAGTTTTGTCTATTTCGTCTTGATTATCAATTATAAATTTTGTAGATGGATGTTTAAATAATGATATCTGATTGTTATCATATTTGATGTTATGTTCTCTTGAACGAGGGGAATTTAGTATATTTATTTTATATGTATGTATGTATATATCATATTTAATTCCTTGTTTTTCTAATGCAATGAATATGTTTTTTCTGATGTGTGGCAGCGTTATTTTTAAATTCCTTAATAATCCAAAAAAAATAATGCATATTTTGGTCATAATATATTAAATAATATCAATATTATTTAATAAATATTTAATAAATTCATTTATATAAATTCATTTATCTTGTATATTTACTAACCCGGGCAAAACTATCCACCACAAATATGATAAATATTCCTAAAAAGGAATATAATATGACTTCTTCTGTAACGGTGTTAGTTCGTTCATCTTGTTGGTCTTCTAAAAGATTAATCATGTAATTAATTTTATTTAGCAGGACATCGTTACCAGAACCTTGTTGGTCTATTAATGGCTTTTCTTTATAATACATTCGATTGATATCATTTAATGATTCTTTCGTATCTTTTTGTTTGAAATTAGGGACTAACTTTCTATAATAATCGCGCACTTGAGCATCATTTAAAAAAGCGGATTGCAATTCTTGTAAATCTAATTCGGCATTGTCTATTGGTTTTGGAACTTGGTTATCAAACCCTTCAGTCACATCATCTTTTGTTCTCATCGATGTAGGAGGAGCTAATAATTTAGTCGTAGTTGTTAATGGGTTAATTGGTTTAGTTGCGGATGCTTGATTTCGTTTCGGATTAAAATCGCCTAACTCATCATCCTGTGAATTATTATGAATAGATTGTAAAACCGAATTGACCTTTTCTGGATTGAAATCCATTTCCGGAATACGTTTTTGCGTTTTATTATGACCTGATAATCGTTTTCTATTTACAGGCGTATCATCGCTATTTAATTCTCCATAAGTTGAATTATCATTATCTTTGTCAAATGGTGCTGCTAACATTGCTAAAGACATTCTCTCTTATTAAAAATTAAGATAATTATTTATAAAACACTCTGAAATACTTTTATTATATCTATTATATCTATTCAATAAAAAATATTGTTTTATTTATATAGAATGAAGTATACATATGGAATTTTAGGATTATTTGCATTACTTTTTGTAACTTTAATGGTGAATCCCAGAATTATTTTTAAAATGCAGAATAATATTTTAGGAAGACTGGTATTAATAGTCGTTGTTTTACTTTTAACAACCACTAACGTAACTTTAGGGTTGTTAGCGGCATTGTGCCTAATCATATCTTCTAATATGTTTTTTATGGAAGGCATGGACAACATGGTTGGTGAAACGATTGGCGACGACACTGTCGAGGGAGATGGTGTTAAGCCCGTGCTTACCAAAAAGGCGGTAAAGTCAGATGAAGTAAAAGGTGTTGACCGAGAAGCCATTAAACAAAGCATTCAATCAGTTAGTTCAAAAACATTGCCAATTGATGCTAGTGCGTTTAATTCATCTGATGCGGAAGTTGAACCCAGTGAGCCAACTACCACAGAAAGTTTCAGTAGCAGAATTAAGACCAAGTATTAATCAATTAATCAAAACAAGAAAACAAAACAAGAAAAAATAATAATAATAAATAAAAAATGTGTTAGTTATATATGGTTATGGTTAAACGCACACGATGTTTATATATTATTCTTATTATTTTAGCTGCAATATATTTATATTTTTTTTATTTTAATTCTAAAAAGGTAAAGGAAAACCAGGAGAGTTTTACTCCTAAAATACGAGAGGCCTACAGACCGCATTTAAGAAAAATGCGATTGCATTATGAAAATTTTACAGATAATTATGGTCAAGATTTTATAATAAATAAATTAAAACGGTTTAACTTATATTAGTGTTATATGTATACAAAAATAATCGAATAAATGAATAAATGAATAAATAATTTTTATAATTTATAGTATTTTATTATATTATAATACGAATGACAAATATTATTTATGATTCACTAGATTTCATTCATAATCACATATTATTTTTAAATAACAGCAAGTTTTTTGCCGGTCTTATTATGATTTTGCTAAACATTGGTTCTAAATTTATTGTTATACAATTTAGTCGTTCTACTGAAGAATATCTTAAGATGAGCATAACGAAACAAATTTTAGTTTTTGCTATGGCATGGATGGGAACCCGTGATATTTATACATCCTTAATTTTAACAGCTGTTTTTACCATTTTATCAGACCACTTATTTAATGAAGAAAGTCCGTATTGTATTGTGCCAAAAAAATTTAGAGTATTGGCTAATCTAGTTGACGTAAACAATGACGGCTCTATCTCTGAACAAGAAATCAATGATGCGATTGTCATTTTAGAAAAGGCCAGACGTGAAAAGGAAATGAAAAGCCAAAAACAATCGTTTACTTTGTTTCATAACTATCTTTCCGATAGTTTTACAAATACCAACTAACAGAAGAATTCGAGTATTATAAATAGATTATAATAATTTAAAAATCTATTTCTAATATAAATATGAGTAAAAAAGATGAATTAAAAAATGAAACAAAAGAAACAGATGAAACAAAAGAAACAAATGAAATAAAAGGAAAGGAAAATGAAATAAAAGGAAAGGAAAAAGACACAAAAAAAGGAAAAGACCAGGAAGATAAAACAGTCATTCCAAACACAATGACTGTATTAATTGATACACGTATTCCCAATCATTCTAAATTTATATTTGACCCTTCCATGACGGTTACAACCTCAAAAAGCAACACAGTTTATTTCGACCCTCTTGTAAAATATAACCAAAAAGCTATCTATGACCTTCCGCCTACTGCACCTAAAGAGTTAAAATATACACAATTTTTTGAAGCCAATCAATTTGACAGTCTAATTAATCGATTTTACGGCGGCATCTTCATGCAAAAAAAAAGAAAATTAGATGAAGCTATAAAAGAAGGTATTATTACCAATAATGTAGAATTGACACTTCACTCTTTATTTAAAACCAATGGTATTTTATATATTGATAAAAGACCATATACCATATTGAGTATGCATAGGAAAGGCAATTGGTATGTGGATACAAAGCCTAATAACAATCTAATGACTCAATATTCTAATTCGTCATACAAGGATGTAATAGAAGATGCAGATAATGAACTAAAACAGTTTAAAAATTTATATCCAAATGGAATGGGTGATTTGGATGAAAAAGATAAAGCAATTCTTGATAGCATTAATTCGACCAATGTGAATACAAGTCAATCAATTGATATTTTTGATGGAGATAAAAATAACGACGAATATTCAGAAACATTCAAAGAAGAAATTAATTTCATAACACCGAATTCGCCTATTTTTAAAAATGGAACAGAATTATTATCCGCGGTAGACCCGTTGACATTTTCACTGTTTCTTGACGTCGAAGAACTCAAGAAATATTTAAGCAGCAATGTGGATGATGCCAAAAAAAAGACCATAGAAACCTTTGGCGCATATATGCAAAAAAAAAAGGCATTATTTGATTTGAACAAAGAATATAATGAGGTGAAAAAGGAAACAGGTCTTGCTCAACAATTGTATGATGCTCAATCGATTATGATTTTCAACATATTGGTGAGTTTAAATGGTCGGCTGAATTTACCAGAAGAAGTAAAAGAACAAACCGAAAGTTTAAAAAGCATTCCTGAATTATTTGAGCAACTATACGTTTACAGTAGAGAATTATTGCAACTTTTAATAAAATTATTTGAAACATTAAAAAATGTATATGACGCCCAAATCATTTATTTTGATTCAATCGTAACTTTTTTAAAAGAATATAAAAATAGTTATGCACGCATTATTGACTATTATGAAGACAAATCAGAACTAGCAGATATGTGTATCAATGAAGATATTCGTATATATGAATTATTAAGCGCGCAAACACCAAAAAATGAAGAAGATAAAAATAGTAAAAACTATTTTAAAAATAAGAAAGAATTAGAAGAAAAAATAAAAGGATTAAAAAAAGAGGAGCAATTTCGAGACACAGTGAACATAGATGAAATGTTAGAAACTTATTTAGAAAACCCCTATTTATTAATTACCACAAGAAAACAAATGGGAATTTATTATTCGATTAATAGCATGTCATATTATGTGAATCAATTAAATATTTGGAAAATATATTTTGCAGGAACTGAAAAATTAGTGTCCGACGTATCGGAGTATTATATTTCTACCATGGATAAAATAGGTGTATTTGAAATACAAAATCCAAATATTAGCGATGATGTATCACGAGACTTTCCAACTTTTTCTAAAGTGAAGCAGACAAATACAAGCGCTGTTGTAAATTGGTTTGTTGGCAAAAAATCAAAACCAAAATGGATATTGGTTGATGATGAAGATAAACCTATTGTTGATGATAAACCTATTATTTATGAAGATAATGAAGATATATATAAAATACAATTAAAGAAAAATACAGAAAAGAAATATATTGAATTTTTTAAATTAGAAACAAATTTATATGATTGTATTGTATTGACAACACATTTGTTGCAAATTAAATGTTTAAGGCAATATAGCTTATACATTGCAGAAAAAAATGTCACCAATGTCAATTTAATGATTCTCAAATTATATTTTATATATGCTTCTTCCATGTTATTGTTTAAAATAGATGCAGATGACAATAAGATAAATAAAATGTATGATGCATTAAAAGACATGGATGATGCATATAAAAATGAAATGGAAATGGAAGATTTGGATAATTATGTTAAAGAATTTATAAGATTTAATAATGGAATAATTCATTATCCTGATATTTCAGATATTGCTACTGCGGTTCCATTTAATATTGGTGCAATTTTAGCAAATCCAATAAAACAACCATATACATTGTTACTCAAAAATTTAAAAGGGCCATCTACTGAAATAAACGTATTTTTAACTGATATTTTTATTGATATTTTTATTCAAAATTATAAAACCATGTATATTAAAAACACTCTTTTGGAAAAATGCTTTGATGATTGTGAAAAGATAAAAAAGATTCTGTATCCTACAATTGGCGAAAAAGGATTAATTAATATGTGCGAAAATTTTTTAGATAAGGTTAATCAGTTTTCTGATGCAACGCGAATGATTACCATTTCAGATTCGTTTAATAAAGAGATAACTACATCCAATATAGATATCCAACAAACAAATAAATTAAATGAAGTTTTATTAGAATGTTTACAAATCAAATCGGAATTTAAAGCCTGGTTTGTTTTGAATCAAGAAAATCAGCTAAAAAAATATAATACTGAGGCCTTTTTAAATTGCATATGTGATGTATTAAATAAACAATTGGATAAATTAAATGCAATTACAATAAACTATTATGCGGATATAAATACAAATAAATTTACATATAAAAGATTTGCAGAAATTTTTAAAAATAACATTATTGGACTTACTATTAGGCAATTAAATATAGATTTGGATATAAACATTTGTATTTTGATGTATGACACAAATACAAATAGAATAATAACCGTAGAAGAACCAGGCAATATCAATCAAGATGTAATATTGTTATTGAAAACAACAGATGATACTAATGGTATTATATATGAAATTATTGAAGATATTGAAGGCAACTGCATGTTTGATAGAAGCGTTATTGATTATTTTAATAAATGTGCACCTGTGCCATTATCAGAACTGTCATCAGGACTGTCATCAGAACTGTCATCAGGACTGTCATCAGAACTGTCATCAGGACCATCATTGTTATCAGAGACAAAAAATGCCGAAAGTTTAACAGATGCAGAAGCACATCCTTTAAGCAGTTCACCACCTGGAAAACCAGATACTGTAGAACCAGTAACACCAATAAAAACCGAATTAGAATACATATTAGAAGGATTAGATTCAAATAGTAGTTTAATTAAGATAAAGGATAAAATAAATACATTAACTACACAAATAAAAAAAATGGAACAGGAAATTAAAAGTGGCAGACAAAATGGAAGAAAAATTTCACAGGCTCAAATAGATAGTATCGAAACCGAAAAAATAAGAACGGAAGCATCTTTACAAAAGAAATATAATGAAATAGCTAGAAAATTAAAAGAAATTTTGCAAGCGGAAAACAAAATACAAACGATAAAAGACCAATGGCTCGCATTTAAAGAAAATTTTAAACAAAATTATTCAGACTTACCAAGTTCTAAATTTAAAAAAGAATTAAAATTATTTGAATTAATTCGAAATAATTATTTAAAATTTATACCAGATGAACCAGAGAAATATGGATTACTGGAATATGATGAAACTAAGAAGACAATAGAAAAAATAAAAGTTATAAATAAAGAAGCAAGAGATATATTATCGTTAATAAAAAGTTTAGAACGAGCGCGAGACCAAAATAAACCTAAAATAACAAGTGACATACAAAAAAAATGGGCTGAATTTAATGCTAGATTAACTGCAAACCCAGATTTACTACAAAATAGAGAATTAATGCTAACTATGCGAGACATCGAAAATGAAGCTGGTCGACAAAAAATAATTCTTGTCCCTTCTTTAGAAGGTGGCGGGTTTGATTCTGATTCTGATTCTGATTCTGAAGAAGAAGATTTCATTGGTGGCGACAAATATTCTGATAATTATGCCGCTCAATCAAAATATATGTATCCATATGGTCAAAATTATGCAGGTCCAGGGGCATACGTTCCAGCAACAAATTACAATTCTGGTCCTATGCCTCCGAATTATGGTCCAAATTATGGTCCTATGCCTCCAAATTTTGGTCCAAATTATGGTCCTATGCCTATGCCTCCAAATTATGGTCCAAATTATGGTCCAAATTACAGTATGCCTGTAAATCAGAATTTAACCCCAGCACAAATCAATCAACAAAACATGGATTACTACAATTATCAATATAATTTTTCGAAATCAACAAAATCAAAGTTGTCGTATTATGTAACGATTGAATTGGAATTGTATCCAGGCACACACGTAGGAACGGTTAAACGATATGCGATGAAATGCCAAACTGCATTTGAACGCATTAGAAAATCTTGGGCGGACTTATTTGGGTATGAATATAGACCGCGTGCTTTAAAAGAAGCTTATGGATATGAAGAAGAATATGATTTAAACCAAAAAATGGAAGAGGAAATGAAAAAAAATGGTGAGAAAGAAAAAGATGAAGATGGAGAGAAAGAAGAAGATGGAGAGAGAAAAAAAGAAAAAAGGGGGAAAAGGGGCGGAGACAGTTATAAAAGTAAAGGCAAAAGTAAAGGCAAAAAGTCTAATAAAACATGCAAAAACAAAAGCAAAAACAAGTCTAAACGAAGAAGTCTAAAAAGAATTAAATTATAGATATTTTATTATTATCAGTTATTTCGATTAGTTCTAAAGAGGGGGCACTTGGCTCTACATCAGCAGTATTTTTTTGCTTATCCGGGTCCACATCATTGAATTGCACCTTGCCTTTTAAATACGCAGAATAGAATATATTCTTTTCGGTGTTTACTGTAGTATAAACATCCCCCAATTTAGTCATCATTATAACAATATTTGTGACAAATGTGGTGGTTGTTTGTGTATCTAAATAATATTGATATATGACGAACCCACTTAAAACCGAATTGGCTACAAAGCATCCAATAGAAACGTATCCAGCTCGTTGGTAACACTTATCTAATGACCAAATGCTATTTCGTTTGTCTTCAGGTAAATCTTCAAGTAATTTTTGCACGGAATCATTATCGGTAGGCACATTTTTGTTCACTTCTAAATAAGTAATTAAACGATTTTCGCGTTTTATTTCAAAGATATACATGACTAAAAAAGATAACATCGTTATAAAATTAAAAAACAATCCAGCCGAATACAGTTCATTACCTAGGGTCATATTTTCATCATATGTGCATACATGGTCGCCGCATGCCTGAGGCACAAATAAAATCAAAAAAGAGGAGATTACAACGCGATATAATTCCAAAATAAAGGCGGGCAAAACAGAGACTTTTTGCATGAAATCTTGGTCTTTCAACTTGGTTTGAATAGTTTCACACAGGGTTAAGGATTTTTGTTCCATTGCAATATATAATAATCGTATATATTTTATATTGCAAAATATTTAACGCAGATATTTTTTAACAGGTATTCGCTTGTTAGTTAGTTTGCTCTTTATTAATTTTTTTCTTCGGTTATTTTTTCGGTTTTTATTTCTTCCTTTTCTTCCTCGTCTTCCTTTTCTTTTCCTTCTTTTCCTTTGAATCCATGTTCTTTTTTTTTTGGCGTCATCATTTTACTAACAACATTAGATACTACGGCTACGGTTTCTTCTAGTTTCACTTGGATTGGCGCCTTATTGGCTTCTGGATTTGTAACAGTGACTATTTTTTCTGTTTGCGTTTGCGTCTCAACAGACTTTTTATTTTGATTTTTGACTTCATCGTATTCACGCTTCACATTATTCATCATAATAGAAGAAAGTGTATATTGATATGCTCGTCGTTTGTATTTAGTTTCATTCTCTATTTTGCTGTATTTAATTATTTTTTCTAATTCTTTATTATCGAGAATTCTTCTTCTTGTGATTGGTTTATAAAAACAATTGCAACAATTAAAAAAGAAAGATAGACATTTCATGTAATTTTGATTCATACCCTTTTCATTTTTAATAATATTTTCTTTGTATTTGTAATACTGGCTTTCTATATCATCACCCTTATCTAAATGTTTGGCAGCTAAAATAGACATTTCTTTGGGTATTGGCACATCTACTTTTAATAAATCTAAAAATTTGGCCTTATTATCTTTTATAAGTGTCTCTGCATTGCCACGCATTTTCTTCGGCAAATATATTTCGTTAGTAATTTTGGCACTAAATGAAACCCAACTCTGTTTTAAATGAATATATTCTTCTAAATTTTCTTGAAATTTAAATGTTTTAACAATACCTGTTAACAATGCAACCGCAAAACTAGTAATCGTTAGAACCAGATTTAATCCAAATTTTATTCCAGTAGAATAATTTCCAAATTGTGTAACGCTTATGGTTCCAGACGCAGTTGACAAAAGAAGGCCTAACATTATGCATGTCTGTAGTCTCCATCGATAAATTTGAATAGCTAAATCAAGACATTCGATTTTATATGAAGCTACACTAATCCAGTCTTTAAATGTTTCTAATGTGATTAAATTATCCCATGTATTTTCTTCATTATCCGCATCCGCTTCAGATTCATTTGTATTGCTAATTATTTCTAATGATTTTAAACTTAATAAATTGCTATCTGAACTCTTTTTTTTCATAAATATATATTATCAAATAAACTAATATTATATATTTTCCTTATTTTTCAAAAGTTTAAAGTTTATAGTTTAAAGTTTACACCCTTGAAGATTTAAAATGGGACAATTTTACTTTCTAAATATTCTATTTATGACTTGAGTTTGACGAACCTCATTCCATTTTGGTTCTGGTTCAATCAAATGATTTTTTTTAACAATCTCCATTTCAGGGATAATACCAAATTTTAATGCTCTTATTTCACTGGTCGTTTTTAGTAATATTGCTTGTTCTAATATACTTTGATTAAGTGTATCATAATCAAAATTATTACTTTCATTTAACGGATTTTTGTTATCCATTATATGATATAATAACTCAATTTATTTTTAAATTGTTTTGTCCCATTTTAAATATTCAAAGGTGTAAAGTTTATAACGTCATAAATATTAACTGGGTTTGTAAATCGATATTATCTATAATGGTTTCCATTGATTTCACATCAGTGTCCGCATTCGTAGTGCTATTCAAATAGGTCGTCAAATTCAAAATAATTTTGATTCTATCTTGTGTCCATATTTTGTGTAAAGATGCTACCAAATCTACAGTATAAAGTGGTGTCATATTATCTTTGCGGAATAGATTTTCAATGCATGTTTCATCTAAATGATTGGAAATCAAAGAATAGTAGTAGTTTAAACAAAGTCGCATAATAGAACACTGTTTATAGGTCTCAATCAATTTTAAAATCCCATTTTGGGCACATTTGAATAAATCCTTTAATTTGGGATTTTGTTGAATGGATGATTTCGATAAATAATACTGGCAAGCTAATTCAATCGGATTATACATATATTGTAAATCGGTTTTATTCGTTTTCAACAAGTATCTACAAAATCCTTGAAATATGCCTGGTTCTTGGAAATAAATGATGTTTCTAGAAATGCATATTTTGGTTCCGATTGGTTTATTGCTTAAAATCGCTAATTTTATGATTACGGAAAGCGGGTCTAAAATAAATAAATGTTGGTCAATTGGTCTGTTATCTGGTAAAGCATTGTTATCCATTTTTTATATAAGATAAAAAAATATATTTAAGTTTCTTTCGTTTATTCGATTGTTATTTTACACCTTTTCTCATTTAAAACGCCCATTAATATCAATCAATGTTTTCTTAAATAATTCTTTATGTTTTTGAAAAGATAAATAATTAAATATTTTGTTACATTTATTACAATGTAACAAATATATAAATCTTGAACATTGTGATATATGAGCCATTTTACGTTTTCTGTTAATTTCAGAACATGATATTTTTGCACTACAACCAAAACAAATCATGTATATATATAAATTTTTAATTTAGTTTTTATATAAGTTTCATTATTATATAAAAATGGGCGTTTGAAATAAAAAAAATATAAAAGCTGATTATAATATAAATGGATTTTGTCTATGTGTTTCTTGATATTAATAATTGGGAAGATATAATTATATTCTTGTCAAAGGAAGATGCTATCAATGAATCAAAAAAATACCCAAATGCCAGAGTTGAAATTTTTAAAATAGATAGAGAAGTTGGCTATACACCAACTTATAATTTTTATAGGAATGGAGAACTTGTTAAAAACTACTCGTAATTGTAAAGCCTTAGAAAATGATAAAATGAGGATAAAGATTTATTTCTTTGTAAAAGTTGCATTCATAAACTCATCGACCAATTCTTGCGGGATATTATTGAAATCGACCAACGTGCTATTTAGCTGATACTTTTTCTGAAAATCAGGTGATGAATTCAGCTTGCTTTGAAATAGTTGATTGTCATTGAAATATTTTAACGCTGTTTTGGGTCCGCATTTTGGAAATACTGAAAGAATGTTGTCGCTGGGGTCGCCCATGACAATTTTACAGAATAAGTCACACTTGGCGTCATTTGTGCTTGATTTTTGGTCTGTCAGTTTTTTAAATGCCAAATTGTATATGTGTATGCGAGGCTCGGCTAGTTGCAAGTAATCCTTGTCGCTAGTAATAATATATATCGTAGCTAACGGATATTTACTCAAAATATGCTTCACTGAAATGGCAATACAGTCATCGGCTTCCAAATGTGGATGCTTTAGAATTGCCTGGACGCCGGCTTCCGTAAAAAGCTTATCATCGTAAACCATTTTAAAAAAGGGGCCGCCCATGAACCCGTCTTGAACTCTGGTTCCCTTGTATTCTGGAAACAATTTGGTTCGCCAAATATCCTGGCGTTTGCAGTCTTTTCCAACGATTAAAATGGGGTCCACTTGTTTGTCTATTTTGAGATTCTTTTTGAGACCTTTAATATTGCTGACAAAAGTTTTCT
>Ga0209358_10002384_pt1 | contig 14308 bp, 7 predicted proteins | sample LauGreFa1BDMLBSN_2_FD_187574 | JGI IMG/M metagenome (GOLD analysis project Ga0209358, IMG submission 187574) | Freshwater lake microbial communities from Lake Michigan, USA - Fa13.BD.MLB.SN (SPAdes) (version 2) | ecosystem: Environmental > Aquatic > Freshwater > Lake | place: Lake Michigan, USA... | reverse complement strand
AAGAACTCGACACAATCACTTCTGACATATGGTCAAAAGACAAGGAGCGCGTATGAACAAAGCACTTTTTCTCGACCGAGATGGCATAATCAATGAGCGCATTATCGGTGGATATATCACCAAACCCGAAGAATTCACACTCATCCCTGAATCACTGACATTATTCGCATGGGCAAAAGCTCATGGCTATCTTACGGTGATTGTCACCAATCAGCAAGGCATTGGAAAAGGTCTCATGACCGAGCAAGATCTTTCCAATGTGCACTCATATATGTGTTCACTTCTCGCAGATCATGGCTTTACTCCTGATGCAATAGAATTCTGCAGTGATCTCGCCGGCACCAACTCATCACGCCGTAAACCCGCACCCGGCATGCTCCTCGATGCTGCGCAAAAACTCGATATCGATTTATCTTCTTCTTGGATGATCGGCGATAGCATCTCCGATGCACAAGCAGGAAAACATGCCGGAACAAAAACCATTCTTGTGGGTGATTATTCTGAAATACCTGAAGCCGATTTTATATGCTCACATGTGAGTGAATGTGTGAAGATATTGGGGTAAATACTTCATTCCCCACTTGAAGAGGGGTGCCCGAAGGCCGGAGTGTGAAAAGTTGAATTGTAATCGAAGAATGATCAATGATAAATGAAATTGAAGAATGGAAAATTGAAGAACCGAAAAATGGAAAAATGAAATGGTAAATGACTAAATGAAATGAAGAAGAACTTAATGGTTGCTTCATCATTTATATACATTCTCCATTTCTCATTTCATTCCTCCATTTCTCCATTCCTCCATTTCTCATTTCATTCCTCCATTTCTCCATTCCTCCATTCTTACATTCTTCCATTTTTTATGTTCTCTTCGAGCCGAGGGGTGGGTTGTGCATATTATTTGAACACTCGAACATGTCCGCCATTGACTGCACCACCATCATTTTCAGTTGCTCCAATAGCCACTCTTGTTCCATCTCCCGAAATCACTACACTACTTCCACAATTATCGCCGGCTGCTTCCCCATCAATATCTGTGTTTTGTTGAATCCAGTTTTCACCATTCCATTGAAAGACTCTTGCATGTCCGGAATCACTTCCATTACCATCATTATATGGTCCTCCAGCTATCAGTTTGTTTCCATCAGATGATAGAGAGACAGAAAAGCCAAAACGATCATTCGCTGATTCACCTAAGATATCTAGACCTTTATTTATCCAATGAAAGCCATTCCATTGCATAACTTTTACTTTTCCTGCATTACTTCCATTTGCATCATTGAGTGGTACTCCAATGGCAATGATATTCCCATCATGATTGATTGATACATTTGCCATTGTTTCAGCACTTACATCAAGATGTGATCCACCTTTTTTAGTCCAATCTGTGCCATTATCATAATACACATTCACATGATTAATGTCAGAAACAGCCACGAGTCTTCCATCAAATGAAAATGATGTAGATCTCCCTAATCCTACATTACTACTAATTTCTGACCATGTGGAAGATGATTTTCTATAATATTTGTATGTACTATTGGTTGACAGAATACCAAGTGTTTTACCATCACCTGATAGTTCGACATTATCTCCAGCATTGAGATTTGAGCTATTACCATTAATATCAGTGCCTTCTTGGGTCCAAGTTGTATCATTCCAATTATAGATTCTGACAGATCCAGCATTTGATCCTCCTCCATCATTCTGTGGAGCACCAACTGCCAAAGTTCTACCATTATTTGAAATTGAAACAGCTGCTCCAAATCGATCATATGCAGCTTCACCAATGATATTACTTCCCAATTGAATCCATGATGAGCCACTCCATTTAAACACTTTCACCAATCCATTTGTATTAAATGTTCCATTTGATGGATAACCCACTGCAAGAACAGAACCATCATAGCTCAGATCAATTGAATGTATTTGACCTACATGATCCTCTTGAGAAATTGCATTGATGTCAGTACCAATTTGAGTTTTTGAAAAGCCATTCAAGCTTGCTACCGGATCACCCGTGAATGTTGCCCAGTTTGTACCGCTATAGTATTGTAACTCACCCTGCAAACCACAGTTGGAGCAGAATGCAATCATGCCGGCTTCCAAATTAGTGAGTGCATTTCTTTGTTCTGCTGTAACTTTAGGAGGTAAAAAAGCACCAGATGAATTCTGATTTGAGAGTGCATTCAACTTTACTTTATCATGATATGTCATTGCACCATTAGATGTAATGGTTGCTGTATCCAATGATAATACTTGACCGCTCAAACTCAGTCCATTTGCTGTTCCAATCGTAAGATCTCCGGTATTTGTTCCTGAGAGATTCGATGATGTAAATGTACCACTTGTACTGATATTCGTTCCATCATCCGAGAGTGATCCTGTTACAAGTGCGGTGCCATTCCAGCGTGGAATACCACTGGATACAATTGTTCCCACTTGTGGATCTGTTTCCGTATAACTTGAGATATAACTCGGCGTAAACCACTCCAGTCCTGTGCCATCATTCTTCACTCTAATCAATTGATCAGATGTTCCAATAGTTGCAACAGTCGTAAGATCTGCATCCTTTACTTGGAACCCTGCATCTGCTTGCGACTTAGTATAATAGTCACTTGCGGTTTCTGCTGACATTGTGCCAAGCATTGGTTTATTCAGAATCTGTGCATCACCGGTTACCGCATTCCAATCTGCATTTACATTCACTTCCGCTCCCGGTGCAATCGAGTTCAGCTTGGCTTTATCACTTGCTGACATAGCTCCAGGATCTGTTATTGTAGCAGCTGAAAGTGATAATACTTGTCCGCTCAAACTCAGTCCATTTGCTGTTCCAATCGTAACATCTCCGGTATTTGTTCCTGAGATATTTGATGACACAATTGTACCTGTCATACTTAATATTCCCCCAATAGTAAGATTTCCGGCAATATTCACTGACCCACCAATTGAAGCATTGTTTGCAATTGATGCGATGTTAAGAAATGCAGTATCTGTTACCATTAGTTTTCCTTGAATCAGTGTATTCCCATGATCAAATACAGTGATTGCATTCTTTCTTTGGCTTGTTGATGTACCAATTCCAAAAGAGAATTTTCGATTTCCCGTAAAGGAAGCATTTGAAGTACTTGCAGGATTAAAAGCATCATCTGAATATGCTCCAATTGCAAACTCATGTTGAGAAGTAGCGATATTTCCGGTACCGATCGCAAAAGAATGTGCTGCACTGAGATTATTATTGCTCCCTATTGACACACTGTTTATCCCACCGGATGATGTTCCATTTGATTGACCAATCGCAATGCCATTGACTGCCAGTACAGTATTTGACTGACCAATCGTGATTGCATGATCTGATTCAACAGTGTTGTTTCTCCCACCGATGATTGTTCCATACTCTGCATTGGATGTAATTTTATTATTTCGGCCACCGACGATTATTCCATTTGAACCTGTAATTGAGTTTATCTCGCCTCCACCGATATATCCATGATCTCCATTGATGGAATTTTCAAGGCCTCCCGTGAGAACTGAATAATCACCATTCACTTGATTTGAAAATCCTGAGAGCACGGAAGAAAATGGTGAACCATTACTGATTGTATTTTCATTTCCACCGGCAATCAACGATTGCATACTATTGTTTCCAATCGCATTATTCAATCCAGATCCGATGAATGCATGCAATGAACCAGTTCCGATTGTATTGTTCTCACCACCTGAAACAGCTGCCCCATGTGAACCGGTTGAAATACCATTACTTTTACCTCCTGCAATGACTGCATGATCACTTCCGGAAACTGAATTTCCAGAGCCGCCACCAATCATACTATTATCACTCAACAAAGAAAGTGAATTCAATCTTCCGCCATTGATGGATGAAAAGCTTGAATTAGATATCGTATTTCTGCGACCTCCGGAAATCGCTGAATTATTACTAATGCCTGAAGATGTATGGGTGATTTGATTGGAATCTCCACCCGAAACATTAGTATTCGAAGAGTTCTGTGAGATAACATTTGCAAAACCACCAACTATTCCTGAAAATCTTCCTTGAGCAATATTGTTTTGTCCGCCTGAAATCGTGGAAAAAGTAGCAGTGCTTGTAATGGTATTTGATCCACCGCCTGATATCGTTCCAAAGTTTGCAGCTATAATATTTGTTGAACCACCTGAAATAGTAGCATAATTTGTAGTAATCGAATTATTGATTCCACCTGATATGATTGATCCGATTGATGTGATCCTATTGTTTAAACCGCCGGATACAATTGAGTGAGAACCGGTTACTATATTGCTTTGTCCTGAGCTTATACCAGAGCTCATGCCTGAAGCATTATTGGACAATCCACCGGCTACTACAGCACTCATTCCTATTGCAATATTATCTTTTCCTCCTCCGATGAAGGTATGTTGACCGGAAGATACATTGTTTATACCACCACCTATGGTTGAGGCAAAACCTCCCGCATTATTACTATTACCACCGGATATTGTTGAGAAGTCTTGCATCGTTCTATTCGAATTACCTCCTCCAATATTCGCATAATTTCCACTGGCGGTATTCGAATTTCCACCCGCTATTGTGGCATATAATCCACCAATTTGATTAAAACCACCTCCACCTATTGAACCATATGAAGCTGAACTCGAAACGATATTATTTGCACCTGCGGTCACAGTCGTGAATGTACCTAATGCTCTATTTGATAAGCCTCCTCCGACAAATGACCAACTTCCGGATGAAGCATTGCTTTGTCCACCGGCAATTGTACCATATGTTCCTGTGACACTATTGGAATATCCACCCAATATTGAAGCATAACTCGCAGATGTTCTATTCTCATCCCCTCCGGCAATGACAGCACGATGTCCCCCTACATAGTTCGCAAGCTTCATTTCACCCTTTTCAGAATCATCATTCAATTGCAAAACACTCTTGAGATCTTCACTGAGATGTCGCAATTCAACAGAATTCTCGGATACCTTCTCTGAGGTAATTGCATATGGCACGGATTGTAGTGGCATACGCATGGGCATCACGATTCCATTCACCGAAAATTCCACTACATATTGTCTGTCAAAAGGAATGGATAACGGCAGTCCCTCATCTTTTCCAAGATTGATTGCAAATAATCCATTCTTCTCTATATGCAAGGTGTCAAATTGAGTAAAAAGCACATTGTCATCCGATTTCTCAGAATATAAAGTTGTTTTTATGATGTGAACTTTATCAATATCATATGCTGAATTCGATAATATTCCCTGTACAGACAATGATCTTGGTATTTCTGCAAGCAAAATAGCATTTGAAACACAACATAGAATTACAACCCATAATACAGTTGAGTATCTTTTCATGATAATCCCCTAATAATTGATTAAATCAAAACAATAGTTACATTCTCGCCTACCTACTCATGGTATTTTCATGATGTTTTCCTAATAATTGAATAAATCGTACCCATACTTACATTCTCGACTACCTAACTCATGGTATTTTCATGATGTTTCCCTAATAATTGAATAAATCGTACCCATACTTACATTCTCGACTACCTACTCATGGTATCTTCACGATGTTTCCCTAATAATTGAATAAATCGAACCTATGATACAACCTAAACTATCTACACATGACTCCTTCTACTCATTATATACACATTTGCCACTTTTTGCAGTATTTATCGAGAAATTTGACCCACTTATTATGTATCTGTTCTTTATCTATATAAATTCAATAGCTCCAGAGTAGAAAGAATGATGTCAACCCGATGGGTCTGCGAGTCATGATATTCCCCTCGGACGAGGGGTGCCCGAAGGGCGGGGTGGGATTCTTATTCTCCTGATGTCGCCCCGAGCGGAGCCGGGGTCTGTACCCCGAGCGAAGCCGAGGGGTACAAATACACATCAGACTCTCGTCTCGGCTTCGCTCGACGAGCAGTTTCAGCCGAGGTCTGTACCCCGAGCGAAGCCGAGGGGAATAGAATGAATGAAAGAATTGAGGAATGGATAATGAATGAATGAAATTATAAATGAAGAATGTACATGAATGATGAACATTCAATAAGCTATTCTTCATTTCATTGAGTCATTTGCCATTCCATTCTTCCATTTTTCGGTTCTTCAATTTCTCCATTTGTACATTTCATTTACCATTCTTCATTTTTACTTTTTTGTTTTACTCACCCCGCCCTTTGGGCACCTCTCAACATGAGGGGAATATATAAAAACAATGCCCCACATTTCTGTGAGGCATTGAATCATTTCGTGATGAGTTTGTCTTGGAGTATATCTTCCGGGACGCGATACACATGTTTGACGAGGCGGAGTTTTTCGAGTATCCAGATGATATAACCGGAAAGATCGAATTGCCACCAAGCAAGACCGTGGAATGCGGAGCGCGGAAATGCATGATGATTATTATGCCAGCCTTCGCCCATGGCAAGAATGCCAACAAGGAAATTATTCTTTGATGCATCTTCTGTCTTGAACATCTTACCGCCGAAGATATGACAAATAGAATTCACACTCCATGTGAAATTCAATGCAAGGAATAATCTTACAAAACCACCCCATAGCAAACCATTGAGTCCGCCGATGAGAAATGGAATGAGCAAACCAAGCATTGACCAAGCAAAGAATGTGGCATCAAAAAAAGTGACCATCTTATCCTGCTGAAATTTCTTGCCAAAGGTTTGTCTTGCCTGTAAATGCACTTCGGGATCCATCGTAAAAATCCATCCGCAATGCGCATGAAGCCATCCTTTGAATGTTGGACTATGTGGATCATCCTCAACATCAGTATTTGCATGATGCTTCAAATGTATACTCGCCCAAGATGAAGGAGCTCCTTGCAAAGCCATGGAGCCAAGCATAAGAAGAATGAATTTCACGACGGGATTCGCCGTAAAACTCTGATGCACCAGCATGCGATGAAAACCAAGCGTGATGCCAAGCTCGGTCAAAATCGTGAGTGATATACAGAGAATCACATCCTGCCAGGAAATATGACCCTGAAAGGCCAAAATAATAGCTGTGATCGTTCCCAAACCGGGCAAAACAATCAACATCAGAAAATATAATATCACCTGCATTTGGTGAGAATAGGGTTTATTCACGGAATTGTCCATAAATGTTGAGACATGGTGGTGATGATTCTTGCTTTCTTTGCCCTGAAGCAGTTCTGATACTTATTCCGTATTTTTGCAGACATCAAGGATGGCAATGGGTCCGTCACTCAATCCTGCTCTCAGGCAATTGTCCAAATATACGGACTTGACAATTTGCAAAAACCATTCTCTCATTCTGAAATGCAAGACATTTCCTCTAAGGACTTCACTCTATGTGCGGAATCGTTGGATATATCGGTCATCAAAAAGCTTCAGACATCATCATCAATGGATTGAAACTCCTCGAATATCGTGGATATGACTCCGCCGGCATCGTGACGAATGAGTCAGGACATCTCCTGATTCAGAAGAAAGCGGGTAAAGTGAAAGACTTAGAAAAAATATTGAACCTTAGCTCCATGCTGAGCAATATTGGAATTGGTCATACGCGCTGGGCCACGCATGGCGAACCCAATGATGTGAATGCGCATCCGCATACCGATAGCACCGGCAAAATCGCGCTCGTGCATAATGGTATCATCGAGAATTACACAGCACTCCGCAAAAAACTCATCAAGGATGGCTATTCCTTTACTTCAGAAACCGATTCCGAAGTCCTCGCAGTCTTTATCGGCTCTATATATGCCAATGGTAATGATCTCGAAACTTCCGTGCGCCTAGCACTCAATGAAGTGGAAGGCACATTCGGCATTTGCGTGATGTGCTCAGATGATCCCAATACGATGATCGCAGCCCGTCGTGGTAGTCCAATCGTTGTGGGCATCGGCGATGGCGAATTCATCGTAGCTTCCGATGCATCGGCAATCATACAGCATACTAGACAAGTGATTTATCTGGCCGATAATGAAATGGCGGTGATTTCTCGACATGGCGTGACCACAAAAACGATTGACAATGTGATCACGAATGAACAAATCGAACAAATCGAATTTGACTTGGATGCGATTGAAAAAGGTGGATACAATCATTTCATGCTCAAGGAAATCTATGAGCAACCTTCCACTTTCCGCGATGCATTGCGTGGTCGTTTACTCACCGAAGAAGGCAATGTCAAACTCGGTGGCTTGAACCCAGTCGCAAAAGAATTGCGCAATGCGCGAAGAATCATCATCCTTGCTTGTGGTACTTCATGGCATGCCGGACTCGTCGGTGAATACATGATCGAACGCCTCGCGCAAATTCCCGTGGAAGTGGAATATGCTTCGGAATTCCGCTATCGCACGCCGATCATCTATCCTGATGATGTAATCATCGCAGTCTCTCAAAGCGGTGAAACCGCAGATACTTTGGCAGCTTTGAAAGAAGCTCGTTTGAAAGGCGCAACCGTACTCGGAATCGTGAATGTGGTGGGAAGCTCGATCGCGCGTGAGACGCATGCAGGCGTTTATTCTCATGCCGGACCCGAAATCGGCGTGGCTTCAACCAAAGCATTCACTTCCCAACTGGCTGTATTGTCGCTTCTGGCTTTGCATCTTGGAAGAATGAATAAAGTGTCTTCCATCGAAGGCAAAAGAATTGCCGAAGCACTCGATTCCATTCCATCGAAAATCGAAGAGATTCTCAAGCAGGAAAATACCATCAGAGAAATCGCCGAAGAATATCAAGATGCTCGCAATTTCTTGTATTTGGGTCGCGGCTATAATTTCCCTGTCGCTCTCGAAGGCGCTTTAAAATTGAAAGAGATTTCCTATATCCATGCCGAAGGATATCCCGCCGCGGAAATGAAGCATGGTCCGATCGCACTCGTTGATGAAAATATGCCCGTGGTATTCATCGCGACCAAAGATGATATTTATGATAAAGTGATTTCCAATATTCAGGAAGTCCGCGCGCGTAAAGGGAAAGTCATTGCCATCGCAACCGAAGGCGATACGCATATTGAATCCGTTGCGAATCATGTGATTTATATTCCCGATACATTGCCTATGCTCACCCCCGCATTGGCCGTCATTCCACTCCAATTATTGGCCTATCACATAGCAGTTCTTCGCGGATGCGATGTTGATAAACCTCGCAATTTGGCGAAGTCAGTCACAGTGGAGTAGTATGTTGGGTCACTTTTTGGTAGGAGATTTCTTCGACCTACCTACACTCTTATCCCACCATAGTATCAAATGATCGGTCAAGACATCAAAGGGTAGAAGTTCGATATCATCGCACACAAATGTTGAGGGTAATTTCTTTCTGTGTTTTTCTACTTTCTTTCGTAGAACCATGGCATCTGCATAGAGATTCTTGGAGATGATGTGAACTATTTCCGCAAATACAAATACGCGTTTTTGATCTTTGGGGACATGTTTCTTGATATAACGGATGGCATTATCAATGGCACGGTGGATGCCATGTTCATTGGACAATGGTTCCTCTGCGCTTCTGTTTTTTGAAATGATCTCTTCCCTTGCTGTGAGAATCATCATGATGCTTTCCAACATTCGCAATAAGGACAAACCACCACTTTTATCATGCTCATATTCCGGAATATCATTTCGGATTGTGGATATATTGGGTCTTTTGGAGATGAATAGTTGTACATCATCTCTGTCTATTCCGGAAGGATATTGAGAATTCTGCGCTATACCGAGAAAATATGATAGCCATAAATATGCTTTCAGAAATATGAAGTGTGATCTATTAGGTCTATCCAACAATTGAGCATTTCTTTTTTTGGACATAAAACAATATTGATCAAATGCATATTCTGTGTCCAAGGCATATACAGCATGCTGAAAACTTTGAACTCGCTGATTGATATTCATCCGAATTCTAGAAGATGGAAGTTTTTGTATTGCAGCTTCAAATACCACTTTTGATTGTTCATATTCCTTAAGTCGAAAATGTGCAACCTGCATATACACTGCTAAATACATTCGTCTATTCGGACTATCAAAGTGTGACTTTCTTTGAAGATAGTCGCCAAGCTCTTGGCAATAAATCAGTAATGCACGATAATCATGTTGCAGTAAACAAACACTAAATAAAAAAGCATAGTAAGTATTGACTGCCGAATAAATCTCATGTACTTCCAGTATTTTCTTAAGCGATTCAATACAAACTAAATGCGCATTCAATTGTGCTTTTCCAACTGTAATCCGATTACTTGTCAACTTTATAAATTCATGCTTAATCTTAAACACTTCAACATGCAATTGTAGTTTTTCATGAACCAAAGATATTGATGCTAAATCCTTATTCAATCTCTTTAATGTTGAATGAGCCCTTGATTGATGCCATTGATCCTCTAGAAGTCGTAATTCGATATGAAAAAACTCATATTTGCGAGCAATTGATATCGCTTTATCATGCAACTCTTTTGTGATATTAGTACCGCCTAATATTCCTGAGATATACGCAGTATACACATAGTACATTGCTTCAGCTTCAGCCGCATCCGTATTTGAAACTTCATCCGCATCTATGGATATCAGCATTAATGAATTCACAAGTCTCTTTTTTAAGCGAGATTTGAATGAACGATAATTTGCATCGCTTGTTCCATTGGGAAACATAAGCATTCGCAATTCCTCCTCTGTTTGCACTTCACCATTCTTCAAAGCATGAAATGCACGATAATATGAAGCATCTTTGCTCGGCATAGTACCTTCAGAACTTGAGTTATTGAACCTTCCTTTTGATCGAATAATAATCTCAGGGGTTGCTGGCATTTTTTCTGCAATTATTTCGCTTATCTTTTGTAATAATTTCATTGTACAATCCACATACAGAGAGATTCATACATTACTAGATACTATGTATCTACTATATTTAATTACAAGTTATACATTTTATTAGTTTTCACGGTATAGATATAACACAAATTAGCAATGAATATTAAGCTATAATTTCAATGCAACAATTTGAAGTCAAGTGACTACTCACTCTATCATCTAAAATCTTATGTTAGTCACAGATATGTCACAAATCTAATCACACAAAAAAAACGGAACCCTTCAGCGCTGAAGTAACCGAATATCATTCCAAAGAGAGTTGGCAAATACTATTTGACTCTCATTCATGCTACTGCATCAGCTTCACTTGATACAGTAAGCACTTTGGAGTATTTATTCATTACATCACAAAGGAAGGATCATGTCATTAATCATCAATATCCTTATTTGGTTAGGGATTATTCAAAGCGGAAGCTATTATACACAAGAAGAGATTTCTACATTACTCGAAAGCAATGCCGGTACAATTCAACAGTTTCAAACTGATCCGGTTTTGCAGAATGATTTTGAACAGTGGCAAAACAATCAAGCCGTTCAATCTAATAGTAACCTGACTGATTTAGAAACAGGAACCCGATAAATTTATTCTACAATTATTTTGGAGGAGACTTATGTTAAAGTCCATCAAATATCACATATTCCTTATAGGATTATTTTGCACTTTTTCGATTTGTACTAGTGCAAATACAAATAATATTCCAGTCATTATTAGTGACGAATATGCGCCTCAAGGTGTTGAAAGTGCATGCAATCCTGACTGTCCAGAAACACCATTTCCACCTGTTCAACATTGGCTTCCTGATGTATTAATTACCCTTCCTAATGGATGCCAAGTATTTGTTCAATACACAACAAGATTTGCGTGTAATATGTGGCACGATTTGTATATTGCTCGCATTACAGCTGCTAACTCAAATGACCCAATTTGTAATAATTTTTTTCTACAACCGGGGCAGCACAGATTATGGCAGATGTAACAATACAAATGTTAAAACAAAATCCAATGGGATTTCCACCATCAAACAATGGAGAATGCGAATCAAACTGGCGAGTAATTAAAGGCGCTTGTTGGCAAAGATTGAATATAAACTGGGGTTCTGTAACACAACCACATCAAGCATATCGACTTTATCCTTGCCTAGGTGATATTTGTTGTTTAGATAGATATCAAGTTTGCTTAATTGGTCAGGAGAGAGTTATAACTTCACTGCCTGGAGGAGTTCAAGGGACATGCATTCCTCAAGAAACACAGCCACATTCACTCGGTTGCGAAGTAGTATGTGGCAATTCCTCTAGTGGTGGTGGAAACTAGAATATTGTTAAACTTGGTACATGTTAAATTGATTAGGATGATGTCATGCAAATATTATGTTCAAAACCAATGACTACATTTTTTGTAATTTTTTTTCTATTATTTATAAATCATTCTGCAGTTTTGAGTCAATTGCATTGGAACATACAATTATGGCCACCTGGATTTAGACAACAGTCTAGAGTTGCACTTTCAAATGATGGAAAACATGCCATTACTGTTGGTCGAGCAAATTCCTATTATACAAGTACTGATTCTGGTTTTTCATGGAATAAGGGTTCAATTGCAGGCTTAGCGAATTTAACATCAGCATCATATTATCTGGGAAATAATATACTTGTTTCAAATGATGAGGGTACAATAAATAGAAGCACGAATCATGGTAATACATGGCAATCATATGTCTTGGAAAAAGGTATTCCTATTTTATGCACAAGACATATCAAAGACTCTATTTTATTGGCAACTACATTGAATGGAAGTATTTTCAGAAGCACTGATGCTGGATTAAATTGGACTTCCGTTCATAGTGATTCACTTTCTATTAATGAAATAGGAATTGGAAATAATGGAAGTATTCTTGCAGTTGGTCAAAAAGGGAAAATTATTAAAAGTAAAGATTTAGGACTGACTTGGATTTCAACTCTGAGTCAGGCACCAGATTCTATAAATATTTTACGTGTGTCATTTGTGGGTGATTCAACATGGGTGATTGCTGGTGATACATCATTCATTGCAAGAACCGATGATAATGGCAAAAGCTGGAATCCCATAGTCACAGATTCATCTAAAAAGAATAGACGATTTAATGTTTCAACACTCTCTTTCACCGATGAGGGAATTGGTGTAATTGTTGATTATGATCTTCGTAATACTCCGACAGCAAACATTTTTTTTACATGGGATAAAGGAAAAACATGGAAACGAGGATATAATGTCTATTCTGACTTTGATGCAGAATTGCTACAAATTGCAGACATTCGTTTTTTTTCTAATTCATTAAACGGTATTGTAGCAGGTGGTAATGACAGGATTGCAACATTGCGAATTATAAAAGATTCCCTACCCTTTTCATATGAAAGGGTAGAAAAAGTGGGCGCTAGAACCGATTTTTATATACCTGCAATATTTTATGCACAAGCAAGTGATGAAACCTATTTCGAAGCTATCGATTCAAATCGTATTCTATATTTAAGGGAATATGATACATTTGGAAAGATAATAAAGACTTGGAAAAAGAAGGACAGTTCACTTCGGTATAAATATCTTCATGCGCAAAAACTGAATGAAAAAGATGCAATTTTATATATAGATTCAATGTTTGCAGCTTCAAGAATAGAGTCGCACATTCATATTACTTCTGATGGAGGAATTTCTTGGCGATCCACCAAACCTCCAACGAAGGACTTTTTTAATAAAGGTTTCTGGCTGGATACATTTAATGGGTTAATTAACACATTCTCCGGGGTATCAACATTCATAACAACTGATGCAGGTTTTAGTTGGGATTCCATACAATATCCTTCTAAGTACGAAAATATACTCTTTCAATCTTTCAGTCTCGATAGTTCTTATTACTTTGGATTTGCCACAAATAAGATAGACAAAACAATTGACTTAATTTCTCTTAATAAAGCTCGTGAATGGCGGCTCTTGCTTTCAAATATTCCTAAAGGTAGAATTACGGCCAAAGATAATAATCACTTTTCCATCTTCGGAGAAAAGGAAATGTACTTTTTATCAATACCACCTAGTGCAGATACTGCCCAGCTGCAAACAATTGGACCTGTTAACTCGTGGGTAACAAAACAGGGAAAATCACTTTGGATACAAAATCTTTTGTTACATGCAAATAATGGATACGATGTTCGATATTCTAAGGATAGTGGCATTAATTTTTTGGATGGAGAAGATATTATTACTGATAAATTGAAAGATATGTTTAGTAGTGTTTTTAATCTCCATAGACCTTCCTCATTTATCACTATTGGTAAGAGGGTATTGTTGAGTACTGCTCCTGGTGGGATTGTAATAATATCTGATCCCATAAATAATACAACCAATATCCAAGAAACCAAAAGCGATATTTATACGAATCCTCCATATCCAAACCCATTCTCAAAAAGCACAACAATTTCAGT
>Ga0209358_10002383_pt1 | contig 14311 bp, 14 predicted proteins | sample LauGreFa1BDMLBSN_2_FD_187574 | JGI IMG/M metagenome (GOLD analysis project Ga0209358, IMG submission 187574) | Freshwater lake microbial communities from Lake Michigan, USA - Fa13.BD.MLB.SN (SPAdes) (version 2) | ecosystem: Environmental > Aquatic > Freshwater > Lake | place: Lake Michigan, USA... | reverse complement strand
ATGCAAGCGGTTCAATCCGCGAACATCTTTTCCGTAGCTGCCGGCCTCTCTGCGGAAGCAAGGCGTGTATCCGGTTAGTTTAATTGGAAGTTGTTCTTCCTTCAATAATATATCGCGATATAAATTCGTTAATGGCACTTCTGCTGTAGGAATCAAATACAAGTCATCTACTCCAACATGGTACATTTGTCCTTCTTTGTCAGGAAGCTGTCCTGTCCCGTATCCGCTCGCCTCATTCACGAGGTGAGGAACTTGATGCTCCGTGTATCCAGCCTTCATGGCTTCTTCCAAAAAGAAATTAATCAACGCTCTTTGCAGACGGGCTCCTTTTCCAATGTAAACCGGGAAACCAGCGCCTGTAATTTTTACGCCTAATTCGAAATCGATGAGTTTGTGTTTTTCGCACAACTCCCAGTGAGGTAATTTGCTTTCTCCTAACGCTGTGATATCTCCAGAAGAGTAGACCACTTCGTTTTCTTCAGCACCTTTTCCAAAGACAACACTTTCGTGTGGAACGTTTGGAACGAGGTAGAGCAGTTGCTTCAACTCTTCTTCCAATTGAGAAAGGTTCGTTTCAATGCCTTTGCATTCTTCTTTAATCTCTGTGGTGCGCACCTTCATGCCATCGGCTTCTTCTCTTTTTCCTTCCTTGAAAAGATCACCAATGATCTTCGAAATCTTGTTCGACTCGGCCAAAAGATTGTCGAGTTCGTTTTGAAGTTTGCGACGTGATTCGTCTACGGAAATAATTGATTCAACGGTGGCTGAAAAATCTTTGTTGCGCTTGGCTAAACCGCTAAGCGCTTTCTCTGTATTCTCTCTTAAATAGGGTACTTGAAGCATGTGACGAAGTTACTTGATGTTGGATAAAATAAAAAACTCCCGACCAAAAGATCGAGAGTTTTTGAAAATTGTTGAGACGAACTCTCGATTACGCCTGTGCAGGAACAACCGAAACGAACGACTTATTGTCTTTCTTCTTGCGGAATTCTACTACTCCGTCAGTCAAAGCATATAAAGTGTGGTCTTTTCCAACCCCAACGTTTAAACCTGCATTGTGACGAGTACCACGCTGACGAATGATAATATTTCCAGCAACACATACTTGTCCGCCAAATAATTTTACACCTAAGCGTTTACTTTCTGAATCACGGCCGTTTTTCGACGAACCGACACCTTTCTTGTGAGCCATTGTCTTTTAGGATTAGGGATTAACCAATGTTTTCAATTACAATTTCTGTCAAATAAGCACGGAAACCGTTCTTCTTTTGATAGCCTTTACGGCGTTTCTTTTTGAAGATAATTACTTTATCTCCTTTAAGGTGATTCACTACGCGTGCGGTGACCTTAACACCTTCTACAGCTGGGGCGCCAACAGTGATCGAACCGTTATCATCAGTCAAAAGAACGTGGTTGAATTCAACCTGTGTTCCTTCTTCGTTTTGAAGACGATTAACGAAGATCTGCTGATCTTTTTGTACTTTGTACTGATGCCCTGCTATTTCAACAATTGCGTACATAACGTTAATTTTTAATTAGTTTTTCCCGATTAAGGGGGTGCAAATATACACATTCTTTGTTTGAAAACAATACAATATTTCATAGAAATCTAATTTCCCTTTGGGACATATCCCTTCGGGATGTATCCGCTTTGCGGACTGATCCACTTCGTGGACTGATCCACTTCGTGGACTGATCCACTTCGTGGACTGATCCCTTCGGGATGTATCCGCTTCGCGGACTAATCCACTTGGTGGACTGATCCCTTCGGGATGTATCCGCTTCGCGGACTGATCCCTTCGGGATGTATCCGCTTTGCGGACTAATCCACTTAGTGGACTGATCCCTTCGGGATGTATCCGCTTTGCGGACTGATCCCTTCGGGATTAAGCCTTCGGCTGTTTATTCACCAAATAAATCCCTGTAAGAATAATCCCGGCGAAGGCGCCGTGAAGCCAAGTAAACGGTTCGCCGTCGCACACACCCCATAGAATGGCCACCACAGGAATCAGGTAAGTAATGGATGATGCGGCAAGCGCTCCGACTTTTTGGGTGAATCGAAAGAATAGAATATTTCCGAGAGCGGTGCCCAAAATGGCCAAGGTGGCTATGAATCCCAGGCTGCGCCATCCGTATGTGTTGGTTTGTAGAATTTCGAACGTTCCGTCGGTGCCAATGAGTATCCAGCATGGAATTCCAGCTACCAACAACGAAAAGGCGGAAATAGCAAATGATGGCACGCCGTGAAGTTTGCTGTGAATGGTGTTCACGCTGAAGCCATAGCTTATGGTGGCAAGCACAATAAGCATGCTGTAGGCCATGTTCTTCGAGTCGCCCAATCCGCGGAGGCTAATTAGGCAAACCGCGCCAACAAGTCCGAGGGTGACTCCCACAATTTGCATTTTCCGAACCGATTTCTTGAAGACGAAGTATCCAACAATGAGGGTGAAAAGCGGGGTGAGTGCATTCAAGATGCCCGACATACTAGAATGCAAGAACATCTGCGAATTCGTGAAAAGGAAGGCAGGAATGCCGCTTCCCAACATTCCAACTACAACATACCACCAGATTAACTCACGCTTCAGCCAACTTTTGAAAATGAAGGCGAAGGGAAGCATGACCAAGGAGGCAATGCCCAATCTTAAAGCAGCAACTTGATTCGGTGAAAAGACAGGAACCTGAAGGCCATTGGCGTCGAAGGCGAACATGCCTCGCTTCATGAGAATAAAGGAGCTGCCCCAAATTATTGCTAAAATGACAATAACTGGAAGGCTACGCCAATTGCCTTTCATCAATTAATTCTTGATGAATGAAGAGCAAGTGCCGTTGATACGAAGCAAGTAAAATCCGGAAGAAAGTTCGTCCGTTTGAATGGCATTTCTTCCTGAAGTTAACGTTTCAACTTGAATCACTTTTCCATCAGCGGAAAGGATTTGAGCAACAACGGTTTCTTGTGTTGGATTGAAAACATTAAGTAATCCGCTTGTCGGATTAGGAAACACATCGAAAGTAGCAAGGGTGTTCTCTTCAACATTTATAAAATTCGGTGTAAAGCGATAAACAGTTCCTTCAGCTGGCTCAGCGTTCAGCAAAGCGTATGATGGAATGCCTTGCGCTGCGAGAACTTCTGCGTTAGTCAACGTTGTGATCGTTGGCGCGTCTGTATTTCCGCTCACACTGTAAAATCCATCCCAATCGAATCCTGTATTTTGATTTAAGTTCTCTAAGAAGGCCACTGCCGGTGCCCCGAAGATGTGAATTGTTGAAGGGTCTGTTATGTTACTTGGTCCGTAATGGTATTCAAAGATGTTTGAATTTTCATACAACCACAATTGGAAAGATGTGGTTTGGGTGTATGTGCCATTGGCTGCCCAATCTTCGTAGAAACCTACATTCAACCATTCAATTTTGCAGATTTGAAATCCAGGAGGTCCTTCAACCACATAGCTAACCGGACTTACTAAGGTGTCGTTATCGGCATTCGCGATATCATCGAAGTAAGGAAGAAAAATATCACTTAACGAATCATCTTGAATTCCATACACTGTTGTTCCTAATTCACCAACGTATAGTGTCGTTATAGTATCATTCGCTGTGTAGAAGGTAAATCCCAACGGCACGGTCCAAGTTGGATCATCCCAAATTTGTCCGCCATCCAGCGAATTTCCTTCTTCAATAGGAGTGAAGGTGCCACTGTAATTGGTGAACAGATAATGCGAACCAACCGATTGTTGAGCAAAAACCCCAGCCGAAGCCAGGGTTAGTAAAAAAGCAACTAAGTTCTTTTTCATAAAATTATTTAAATGCATCGAATCCTGTTACGTCCATTCCTGTAATTAACAAGTGAATGTCGTGAGTTCCTTCGTAAGTAATTACAGATTCAAGGTTCATCATGTGACGCATAATTGGATATTCACCAGTAATGCCCATTCCGCCTAACATTTGACGTGCGTTGCTTGCAACTGTTTTCGCCATATCAACGTTGTTACGTTTTGCCATAGAGATCATAGAGCTGGTAGCACGTCCTTCGTTGCGAAGTTGTCCTAGACGAAGGGTAAGCAATTGCGCTTTGGTGATTTCAGTAATCATTTCCGCCAATTTCTTTTGTTGAAGTTGAAATGCACCGATTGGCTTATTGAACTGCATACGCTCTTGAGAATAACGAAGCGCAACATCGTAGCAATCTAATGCTGCACCAATGGCACCCCAAGCAATTCCGTAACGGGCGCTATCTAAACAAGAAAGTGGTCCGCCTAATCCAGAACGTCCAGGCAATAAGTTTTCTTTCGGAACTTTTACGTTATCGAAAATCAATTCGCCGGTATCACTTGCGCGAAGGCTCCACTTGCCGTGCATGGTTGGAGTTGTAAATCCTTCCATTCCTCTTTCAACTAAAATTCCGTGAATGCGTCCTTCTTCGTTCTTCGCCCAAACAACTGCTACTTGCGCGAATGGAGCGTTAGAGATCCACATTTTCGCACCGTTCAACAAATAGTGGTCGCCCATGTCTTTGAAGTTGGTAGTCATTCCACCTGGGTTTGAACCGTGGTCTGGCTCAGTTAATCCGAAGCAACCGATCCATTCGCCCGAAGCCAATTTCGGTAAGAACTTCATGCGTTGTTCTTCAGAACCGTATTTCCAAATAGGATACATAACTAAAGAAGATTGCACAGAAGCAGTAGAGCGAAGACCGCTATCGCAGCGCTCCAACTCTTGCATAATAAGTCCGTATGCAATATGATCTAATCCAGCTCCGCCGTATTCTTCAGGAATATAAGGTCCGAAAGCACCGATGCTGGCTAAGCCTGGTATAAGGTGTTGAGGGAATTTACAATTTTCAGCGGCTTCTTCAATAATTGGAGAGACTTCTTTTTTCACCCACTCACGTGCTGCATCGCGAATCAATTTATGCTCGTCGGTAAGCAGCTCATCCATTAAATAATAATCGTGTCCTTGGTATTGGTCTGTACGCATGGTTTCAAAAGTTTGGGCAAATATAGTATTGAAAGGGTGAAACAATTAATCAGAAGAAGCATTCTGCTCATACCACGTATCCGCAGGCAAATTTCTTCCTGAACTAGCTGCTACAGCCAATTCATCACAAATCTCATTGTATTTATTCCCTGCATGACCTTTCACCCAAACGAATTTCACGTTGTGCTTGGCAGCCACAGCCATGTAGCGCTTCCATAAATCGGGATTCTTAACGTTCTTCCAAGCGCGTTTCACCCAACCGGCAATCCATTTCTTTTCTACAGAGTCTACAACATATTTCGAATCGCTGTAAATGGTTACGGGACTGTTGTCGAATTTTAATAATTCCAAAGCAGCGCAAACGGCCATGAGTTCCATGCGGTTGTTGGTGGTGAGGCGAAAGCCTTCAGAAATTTCTTTGTGGAATTTACCGGCCATGAGCACTGCTCCATATCCGCCTGGACCCGGATTGCCTTTCGCAGCGCCGTCTGTGTAAATGATAATTTCCATCAGTATCCAAGCATTTTTAACAAACGATCAATTTCGCTTTCAATGGGCTTCGTGCTATCTATGATTAAATCGCAACGGTCAATGAAGGGCTCGAGATATTCAATCTCGGCCGGACGAACGTGATTGTCCCACTGATAACGAACCTCGTGTTCAGGATAACCGCGTTGCCCTTGGTCTCGACTGATGCGTCTTTCCAAACGTAAGTCTACTGGAGCGTCGAGGTAAATTTTATGATGAAGTATTTCGAAAATTTCGCTGTAATGAAAAACAAACAAACCCTCCATCACAATAACAGGTGCCGGTTGAATAACCATCTTCTGCGGTTCCCAAGCTGGATTGTTGAAGTTGTATTCTAAAAATTCAATTGCATTTCCATTCAACAATTGATTCATGTCGTGCACGAGCCTTTCTTTTTCAATTCCTGTTGGAAGGTCATAATTTATCCAGCCGTTCTCATCTCTGTGCTGCTCTATTTGAGGCTTGTAGTAGTTGTCCTGAGAGACAAGGGCGAGGTGTTCAGCGGGAATTCGCTCCTTCAATCCACTTAAAAAAGTAGTCTTGCCCGATCCACTTCCACCCGAAATTCCTATGATTTTTACTTGACTCATTTTTTCGATTGCTGCTTTATTAGTTCGAAAATTTTCGATTGTGCATCTTCTGCATTTTCAATGCAGAGAAAAGAGCCTTCTCCAAATTGAGAAATCTTCTCTAAATTTTCTTTCGCGAATTTACTTCCTTTCACCACAATTACTGTCGTGTGTATTTTACGTTTATTCGCAAGTCGAACCAATTTCTCAATTTGCTTTTCATCTTCGGGTTTGAAGGCACCGTCTGTAATGACATAGAGCTGATTGTTTCCCGCTTCAATTTTCGATTTGCGCAACATGCGGAATGCAGCATTGAATCCCGCTGTTCCGCTGGTCTGTCCATTCGGCTTCTTTCCTTCTAGTAACAAACCAAGATCACTTACTTCATTTCCGTTTGTTGTATTCAAAAGCACTTTTGCTTTTTCGGAATACGTGATAACAGACAATTGATCTGTTGCACGCATAACTCCAGATAAAGATGAAAGCGCTTGTTTTGTTATTGGCCATTTTTCTCCTTGCGCCATAGACCCTGAAATGTCTATCAAGAAAGAAATGTTATTCGGAACGTATTCTTTTTCGTCGAAAGTTTTATTCGGAATGGGTGCCGTTACAACTGCGGAAGGAAGGGAATCAATTGGAACAGTTACTACGGGTGGAAGAGGAGTTTCTTTTTTCTCTAGTTCGAAGACAAATCGGTGGTTGTGAAGATTCACTTGCGTAGTGATTGATTTTCCAGCGTAACCTTCTTTTCCTGCATACAGCGTGTAATAGCCAATGGGGATTTCAGCATTCACTTCGCCGTCTTTGTTTGTTTTTTTTGAGAGTTGAAGAATGCGTTCTTCAAGTACTTCAACATCTGCATCTCGAATGGGTTTTTTAGTGGATTTGTCAAGGACCAAAACATCGAGTGAAAATTCACCGCAGCATTGTGTAGGTTTTTCGTTGAAGTGCGGACAAGGAAGGTCTTCTGTTAAGTTCACGTAGGCAACTTCAGCGATAATTGTAAGCGAAGTTGAAACGCTTTGTGAAGCGAAATAGACTGGAACAACTTCTTTGAATTTTCCTGTTTTTCTCGGATTGAATTTTATTCGAATCACCAAACTGTCTCCAGGCTGCACGTCTTTTGTAGAATACAACACTTGAAAGTTCGGAGAGAAGTCGGCGCGAAGTAAGTGGTCTGTTTTTGTTCCTTCATTCCAAACAACAATATCTGTAATACGCTCGGTGTATTTCGTGAATACGCCGTAGTTCACGCTCTGCTCACTCCAACGCAATTGCGCACTCGCTTCGAAGCAAAGGAATGTTGCAAGAATAAAAATTATTTTATTTATGTTGAAGTAATGCATCGGCCAATTTTCGATCGTTCGCAAGTCTTGGAATTTTATTCTGACCTCCCAATTTTCCTTCCGATTTCATATAGGCATTGAATGCTCCGTTTTTCACAGGAGTGATTTTCAGCTTTTGTAAAACGCTTCCCACAATGAGGTCTTTGTAGTAAACATTTTGTTCTTGCATTTTATTGTCTAGCAATTCTTGAAGCGCATTCAATTCAGGAATCTCTCCGTTGAACTCGATGATCCATTCATGATAGGGTAGTCCTTCTGTAGGTTGAACCTGCGGAGTGACATGAAACTCATTCACCGAGAAGTTCAGTTGCGAGAGCGCGTGCGTCATAGCGCGATCAACCTCTTCGCCAATCACATGTTCACCAAAGGCGCTGGTGAAATGCTTAATTCTTCCGGTGACTAAAATGCGATAAGGATTGAGCGAAACAAACTTCACCGTATCTCCAATGACATACGCCCAAAGTCCTGCGTTGTTGCTAAGGATGAGCGCGTAGTTCACACCCAATTCAACTTCGTGCAAAGCGTAACGTTTCGGATTTTCAGAGAAGTATTCTTCTGCCTTGATGAATTCAAAATAGATGCCGCTGTTGATGTTTAAGCGAAGCCCTTCGGCCTCTTGACTGTCTTGATAGGCAAGAAATCCTTCGCTCGCCGGATATAATTCTATGGTTGGAATTTCTTCACCGATAAGTTCTGCAAATCTTGATTTATACGGAGCGAAATTCACTCCTCCGAAAACGAACAATTCGAAATTCGGAAAAATTTCTTTGATGGTTTGTTTACCTGTTTTTTCAAGAAGCATTTCGAAATACATCTGCACCCAACTAGGAATTCCAGAGATGAGACGCATGTCCTGCTTGCAGGTCTCTTCAACAATCTTGTTGATTTTCGTTTCCCAATCTTCAATGCAATTGGTGGCGTAGGAAGGCATGCGATTCTTCTGCAAATAAGCAGGAACGTGATTGGCTACAATGCCCGAAAGTCTTCCGTAAGGGATTCCAGAATCGAGTCTGCTTAATTCAGGACTTCCTTGCAGGAAGATCATTTTTCCATCTACAAAATTCGACTTGCCCGTTTCACCAATGTAATTCAACAATGCATTTCGCGCGGAGCCGATGTGGTTCGGCAATGAAGCTTGTGTAAGTGGAATGAATTTCGTTCCGCTGGTTGTGCCTGAAGTCTTGCAAAAATATTTCGGCATGTCTGGCCACAAAACTGAAAGTTCACCTGCCTTTGCACGTTCCATATACGGAACCAACTCTTCGTAGTCGCGCACAGGAACTGCTTGTGTCCACTCGGAATGATTCGAAATATTTTTGAAGTTGTGATCGTTTCCAAATGCAGTATTGCTTGCTTCGTGCAAGAGGTTTTTTAAAACGCTTTGCTGCAATACCTGCGCCTGATCGTTTTCATTCAACAATGATTTACGAATGCGTTTTCCGAGCCAAAGACTGGCGCTAGACTTGATTGACATACCTTATTCTTTGATGAAAATTTGCGACGAAGAGTGATTCGCCTGAATTACTTTAACAGTATAGATTCCAGCAGAAAATTCGGAAACATTCATTTCAATATTTAATACTTCAGTACTGCTTTTTTGAGAATGAATGAGTCTTCCTGTTTGGTCGAAAATTTCAATTAGCGCTGATTCTTTTTCATTTAAAAGTATGGAAAGTGATTCGTTAGCTGGATTCGGATAAATCTGAAACATTTGACCGAATGATTGTTCGGTTATGTTTGAAACTGGACCGAAATTCATGCGAATCATAGGTGTTCTTGTGAGGTAGAATAAATCTGTGTTTGAATTGTTGAATCGAACCCAAGCACTCAAGTCTTCCGACTTGCCAGACAATCCTATAACTGTTTGAAACGCGCTGTTCGTTGAGCCTACAGCCACGAGATACAGTCCTTGTGATAGGTTAACGGGCGTGTCGAAGGAAAGAACTTTCATGCTGGCACCGCCAAAAGGATTTATGTCTGCTTCTGTAATTTCAAAGTCTTGTGTTGATGCAATAGCGCCGCCAATTCCTGCTGATAGAGAGAATGAAAAAACTGTCGCGTAGACTGTGGAAGGTAGCGTCGTTCCTTCACCAATCGCAACGCTCACGCTATGCAGTTGCTGCCCGGATGGAAGTAAATACACCGTGCCCATTTCGAATGGAGCATCTGCGTATATTTCAGACGGAAGGAACATGGATCCTAAATTGTTTTCGTCACGAGCGTAAGTCACAGGAGTTACATCGAACTGAAGCCATTCGATTTGATTGAAAATATTCTCGTCAGTTTCTGTTTGAAGACTGTTGAAATAGGCGCTATAGTGCGAAACCGTAGGGTCAATTTGAAATTCTCCTGCAACAAGAACGGAGTCTGCACCCGGAGCTAAATCGGTTAGAATTGGCGAATTGCTTTCGAAGATCAATGCGCCGGAATTATCATTGATCAGGCGAGCGTTCAATTCCACGTTGGTCTGAATATTCGTTCCTAAATTGAACACATTGCTTTCCAAATGCACGAGTGGGGCAAATGCACTGGGGTATTGCGTGTATTCCATCATTTCGAATCCGGTAGTGTGGTCGGGATTGTTTAAATCAAAATCGCCATAAGATGAATTTTCAATAATCAGATCGTTTGCAAACCCTTGCAGAATGCGAACGTCATCCATTTGCCAGAAGTAGTAAAGTCCGTCGTAGACAAATCGCAATTTCACATTGCTTTGATTTCCGGCAGTCGCGGGTAGGGGCATGCGAACTTTTTGCGTATTTTGAGTTGTGATTCCTTGCTCCAGAACGTTGGCGTAAAGAACTTCCCAGGGTCCGTTCGCTATGGAAATTTCAACGCGTGTATTTCCTAAATAATAGCGTATGTATTGTTCGAATTCCAATACGGCATTTGGAAATCCGGTTAGGTCAATGGAAGGGGTGGTTAAGTATGTGAGATGCGGACCCGGTGCCTGTCCTGTTCCGAAATTATCGACAGTACATGGATTCAAATTGTTGTCCCAATAATTCGAATCGAAAATCACAAATCCGTTCGAAGCTGTGCTACTCGTGATAGCTTCACCCACATTTCCATTAGGAAGACACGAACCTCTTGAACCTACCAATTGGTTGGGGTTAGTTGAAGGACCGCGGTATTCCCAAACGGCAAGTGAAGGGGCTCCGGAATTGTTCCATGTTGTAGGAATGCCGTTGGCGAAGTCTTCCGACCAAATCACGGTCTCTCTATCTGAAGTGTTTGAAGTGTTGCGCGCATGAATGTATGTTCCTGGAGCCGACAGGAATTGTCCTTCAACATAAATAGAAAAAAGAAACAGAGTAAAGGTTAAAAAGCTTCTCATGTTATAGCGTGTATACAACAAAGGTATTGTTAAGGTTCATGAGCTTCAAGGTGAAAATTCGTGAGCCATGAACACCGTTATAGTTAGCAAGTATTTCCTCAGAATCCCAATCGATAGCGGTCACGGTTATGCTTTCTGCGAAAGGAACACCCGTTCCAAAGAACTTGAAGATGGCTTCTTTGGTGCACCAGATAGCGGTTATCTCTTCTATTGAATGAAATTGAGCGAGTTCTGTTGTGTTACAGAATTTGCTCGCAATACGATGGACGCGTTCTTCTGCAGTTTGAATATCGAGTCCAACCTCACTTTCTTGAATAATAAGCCCCACAAAGTTTTTATCGTGAGAGATACTCATGAATTTTCCGTCGTTAAGAAACGGTTTTCCAAACTCGTTGTACTGAATTTGGCCGTCCATTTGTATTCCCTTCAACAATAAAAATATAGCGAAACGCTCGATATCTCTGCGGTTGGGAGGGTTGTTCTTGAAAGAGTAGGCGTTTGATTCTGCCAAATTTATCCACGACTCAGTGCTCTCTGTTAAATTCCAGAGGTGCAAGTCTTTGTGAATGTTGTGGGGCCAAAGAGGCATGAATTTTTTTTTGCTAATGTATTCAACCTTTTGTTTAATGTTCTGTTTATACCTTTGCAAACTAATAATTGAAAAAATGAGCCAAACACTCACCAGCACAATGAACTACAAAGTAAAGGATATGTCTCTCGCAGAGTGGGGACGTAAAGAAATTTTATTGGCGGAAGCAGAGATGCCAGGATTGATGTCCTTGCGTGCTGAATTCGGAGCCAGCAAACCACTTCAAGGCGCTCGCGTTGCGGGATGTCTGCACATGACTATTCAAACAGCAGTTTTAATTGAAACTCTTATTGAATTGGGAGCTCAAGTTTCTTGGAGCTCATGTAATATCTTCTCAACGCAAGATCATGCTGCTGCTGCAATTGCTGCTGCGGGTATCCCTGTTTTCGCATGGAAGGGAATGAACGAAGAAGAATTCGACTGGTGTATTGAACAAACGCTTCACGCTTTCGAAGGCGGAGAGCCATTGAATATGATTTTAGATGACGGTGGTGATTTGACTAACATGGTGTTCGATCGCTTCCCAGAATTAGCTGCAGGTATTCGCGGTATCTCTGAAGAGACCACAACAGGAGTTCTTCGTTTGTACGAGCGTGAGAAAAACGGAACCCTTGTTCTTCCAGCAATTAACATCAACGACTCTGTTACGAAGAGTAAATTCGACAATAAGTACGGATGTCGTGAGTCTTTGGTAGATGCAATTCGCAGAGCTACTGACCTAATGATGGCTGGTAAAGTGGCTGTTGTAGCAGGTTATGGCGATGTTGGAAAAGGATCTGCTGATTCTTTGAGCAACGCAGGTGTTCGTGTAATCGTAACTGAAATTGATCCGATTTGCGCGCTTCAAGCCGCAATGGAAGGTTATGAGGTTAAGCGTATGGATACTGCGATTGGTGAGGCGGACATTATTGTTACAGCTACCGGTAACCATCAAATTATAGTTGGAAAGCATTTCATGGCTATGAAGCACAATGCAGTGGTTTGTAATATTGGACACTTCGACAATGAAATTGATATGGCTTGGTTGAACAGCAACTACGGTGCATCGAAAGACACCATTAAGCCGCAAGTAGACAAGTATACCTTGGAAGGAAAAGACATTATTGTTTTAGCTGAAGGCCGCTTGGTGAACTTAGGTTGTGCAACTGGACACCCTTCGTTTGTAATGAGTGCTTCATTTACCAACCAAGTTTTGGCGCAGTTGGAATTGTGGATGCACCGTGAGAATTATGAGAATAAAGTATATGTTCTACCTAAGAACCTTGATGAGAAAGTGGCTATGTTGCACTTGGCTAAGATTGGTGTTGAGTTAGAATCATTGTCTCAAAGTCAAGCAGACTACATTGGAGTTCCAGTTGCTGGACCTTTCAAAAACGATGCTTATAGATATTGATATATTATGAAAGTAATAAAGAGAGGGTTGTCGAAAGACAACCCTTTTCTTTTGTTTTATGTTGAAGGGAAGGTTTAAATTCGAATTCTAAATAAACCTGTAGCATGAATAAAAATTGGATTCTTCTTTTGTTCGTAACCATTGCCTTGGTTTCTTGTTCGGTGGAAAAACGCGTTTACCAACCGGGGTATCATATTGAGTGGAATCATTTTGCGAAGCAGGATGCGGAGCAAGACGCTTCGCGAGATGTTGCACAAGACGCGGAGCGAGATGCTACGCAAGATGTTGCACAAGACGCGGAGCGAGATGCTACACAAGATGTTGCACAAGATGCTACGCAAGATGTTGCACAAGATGTTACACAAGATATTTCTCAAGATGCTCCGCAAAATGTGGCGCGCGATGTTTCTAGATCAGAGAAAATACACGAGGTCATTAAGTCTTTATCTCCTGTTCAGTCAACAAATATTCTAGCTGAAACTAAATTTGTGCAGTCGATTGATGCCGATTTAGAGTTTGTGCTTTACATTATTTTGTCTCTATTCCTGCCGGCCTTAACTGTTTTCTTGATGGAAGGATTTAGTAAAAACTTTTGGATTGCTTTGTTGCTGATGATACTGGCGTTTGCATTACCAGTCCCACTTTTCTTGCAATTATTGATTGAAGGTCTTGCAATAGTTCTTGCAATAGCTGTAGTGCTTCACTACTTGTGAAGATTTCAGTTGAGTAGAAAAAAATTATAACGAAAGTGTTCTTCCTCCGTCTACAGGTAAGTTAATTCCGTTGATGTAGGCAGCGGCAGGAGAGCACAAGAACGAAATTGCGTTAGCAATTTCTTCAGGTTTAGCCAAACGTTTTAGAGGAACTTCATTTTCCATTTCATGCTTCACTTCTTCTGCAGTATGTCCTGTTTTCGCGGCTTTATTATTCATGATTTGCTCGAGTCTTCCCGTTGAAGTAGCGCCAGGAAGTACATTGTTTACGGTAATACCGAATGCTCCTAATTCCGAAGCCAGTGTCTTACTCCAGCTGGCTACAGCTCCGCGAATGGTATTGCTCACTCCCAAATTTGGAAGTGGTTGTTTTACTGAAGTTGAAATTACGTTTACAATTCGACCGTATCCTGTTTTCTTCATTCCTTCAACAACAGCTTGAGCTAAGATTTGATTGCAAATCAGATGGGCGTTAAACGCTTGACGAAATTCTTCAATGTCGGCGTCAATGGCCTTACCTGGATTAGGTCCGCCTGTATTATTTACAAGAATGTTTATGTCGTGTTGCGCAGTGACTTTCTGAATAGCCTCTTTCACCGATTGTGGGTGAGAGAAGTCTGCGACTGCGTATGAATGTCTTTCTGGATGTTCAAGTTGCGAGATGGCATTTACCAACCGTTCCTCACTGCGAGCAATAAGCACAATTGAAGCGCCTTGTTTTGCCAATTGCATTGCTGTTGCGAAACCTATTCCTTGCGTGGCCCCGCAAACCACAGCAGTCTTTCCAGTTAAATCTAAATTCATCATGTTCTTAAGTCTTCAGGTATAATACAAACCGGAATGGGTTGCATTTTGTGTTGAT
>Ga0209358_10002380_pt1 | contig 14330 bp, 6 predicted proteins | sample LauGreFa1BDMLBSN_2_FD_187574 | JGI IMG/M metagenome (GOLD analysis project Ga0209358, IMG submission 187574) | Freshwater lake microbial communities from Lake Michigan, USA - Fa13.BD.MLB.SN (SPAdes) (version 2) | ecosystem: Environmental > Aquatic > Freshwater > Lake | place: Lake Michigan, USA... | reverse complement strand
TACCGCTCCCGTCGCTCGCGTGGACGACGCCCGAGTGGATCGAGGAGGGGCTGACGTACACGTCCCTCGTCGCGCGGGTGGTGGTCTCGCGACCGTCTTTGTTTTTGACTTCGGAGACGCTCCCGACGTGGTGCGCGTGGAGCCCGGATGCGAGCGGATTTCTGGTGTCCGAGGCCCCGAGCGCATGGTTGCAGTCGCTACAGGTCGTGCAACTCGCGATTTGCGCGCCGGCCGCCTCGTACTACACGCGGGTGGCCGATGCGAGCGGCGTGGCGGGGGAACGGATGATTGTGCAGGATGTAGACGTCAGACGCGCTTCGTTCGACCCGCTGACGCAGACCGTTCACGTGGCCGGTCCTATTTCCATCTACGACGTGGACCTGGCTTACATGCGACTCGCTGTCTGGTCGGCGACGATGGACCAGACGTACCTCCTCGAGACCACGCCCAAGCGCGTGAATCGGCTCGTCAACGCCGGTGCGATCGTCCCGATGCGGACGGTTACGGCGTTGCCACCCGATGATGTCGGTAGTGGTGGTGGTGGCATATGGCCGATCGTCCTCATCCCGAACCTCCCGATTTGGGTCGAGTTTACCTTTGCCTTTCCGGGGAGCAAGACGTGCTTTAGCGGTTCTGTCGAGCAGTTGCTGAGCGCGATCGTCGCCACGCCGGTCGGCGCGTGCGTCGTTCCATCGCCGACGGACGGTGCTAATATTCGATTCGGCGCGCCGGAGACGTCGCCGACGAGCCTCCACGTGCGCATCACGCTGAACGGCGACTACGCGACGCTGCCACCCGAGCCCATCCAGTTTGCGTTTCAGATGGCCGGCTCGTCGTCCCGCATCCCGTTCACCCTGTCGTCGTCGAGCGTGTGGGCCTTCCCCCACGTGCGGAGCACGACCATCCGACCGGGCGTCGTCGCGGTCGGCGAGACGGTCGGCTTCGAGACGCAGTTTGACGTGCCGTACGGGCGGCCGTGCCCGCCGTCCGAGAGTTGGCTCGCCGTCGACGTGCTCGTCGCACCGATCGCTGCGTTGGGCTTTGTCGCGCACAGCGCGCTGCAAGACCAGGCGATCGTCGACGCGAGCGGCGCGCTGTCGGCGTTCTGGCGAGCCCATGGCATCGGCGCGTCGAGCCTCACATCGGGGGCGTGGAGCCGCGACGCTGCGCTCACAACGACAACCAGCACCGCGACGCTGCGGTACACGTACAACGTGCAGGAGGACGTCGCGCACGGTGGCTTGATGCAAATGCGTCTGGTGGGGACGCGCTACCTCAGCCCGATCTTCACCTGGACGTCGAGTGGCAGCGGGATGCTTCCTGACCTCGACGCCGTCGCCTCGCCACTCACTTCGAGCACCATCTACACGTTCCCAGTGTCGCTCGCCATCGAAACGACGTCGACGGTCGAGACGACAGTCGGTGTGTTCCGTGCGTTACACACGGTCTACCTCACCTACGTCCGATGCGTGGGCGGCGACGGACTCACGCTGGGCGCCGGCGTGTCTCGGATGTGGGCGACGTTCCGCTCCTCGACCTCGCCGTCGGCGGTGGATGATATGGTGGTCGACTGCAGTGGTGGCGTGGTCGCACCACCTTCACATGTCGTCGATGCCAGCGGTGGCTCATCGGCCTACGTGCGCTTCTCTCGGGTCGTAATGGCGTCGGGGTACGACAGCGTGCAGTTTTCGATCGAAGTTCGCGCGCCGTCGACGATGGTGTATCGGACGATCAGCACGCCGATCCAGTACGTCGCCCCGGCGCCGACGGCCATCCGCGTCGCATCGACCGTCTCTTCGGTGCATCCGGGATACGTGCTCGTTGCGGGCCACACGTCGGTCGTGTCGTTTACGTTCGACTACGGCGTAACAACCGACCCTCGCAATTCATTCACCCTCTTCGCACGGCCCACCGACTACTTTCGCTCCGTGTCGCTCGTGGATGGGAGTGGCCAGCCGCTAACGGGAGCAGTGGTCACCGACGGGTCGGGCCACACCAGCCTCGTCTCGTCGGCGTACTTTGACACGACCGGTTACACGGTCCACGTCCCCATCTGCCTGTCGAGTATCCAACGCCCGACGGACGTCAGGTGTGCATTTGAGATGTACGACCGGGCGTCCGTCCTTTACTCGGACCTCGTGTCGTACGCCGAGATATACCGATTCCCCGACCCGCCGATGCTCGCACATGTCTCGTTTCCGAGCCTTTCGACAAGCGCGCGGGTCGACGCGAGCGGCTGTGTTATGGTGACCGTGGGGCCGACCGTCCGTTGTGCGGTCGCGCTGGTGGGTGGGAGCGGCGTGCTTCCCGCCGGTGGTTCACACGAGGTGCAGTTTTTTGCCGACGGAAGCGCGAGGACCGTACGGAACGTGGCTAGCGCCGTCGACACGAACCAAGTGTCAACAGACTTTGCCCTCAACGCGGGAGCGGCCACCACCGTCTTTGCCACCCTTTCGCTGTCATTCGCCGGATACACAAGGACGTACGCCCCGTTTCCGTTTTGCGCGCCGTACGAGTTCCCGACGTCGCTCGTGTCGTCGATCCAGTTTACGGGCAGCAACGGAATCACGGTCGACGACGGCGCGATCACGACGCTCTCGTTGGGCGCGGTGTACGGCGTCGACACGTCGATGAACGCGCGCGCGGTGTGCGGGGTGGGCAACAGTAGCAGCGTGCGGTTGACGCTCGCGGGTGGCGACGTCGCAAGCGTCGTCAAGCCCACCGTCGTGTCGGCCGTGCAGGTCGTCGACGCGTCGGGCGTGGGGTACGGTACGGTCGGTGCATTCAACTACACGTCGCCGTACGCACTGGTCCGCTCGTATGAGCTACCAACCGGTCTGCCCGCCGGAGGAGTCGTGAGGTTTCGGGTGACGTTGGTTGCGCCCGACTCGGCTACCCACCAGATACTCGCATCGAGCGCCTACACGGTCGTCGATGACGTGAAAACCGTGACGCTTGGGAAGTTTGCAACAGGGCTCACGTTAATCGCCGGAACGGCGGTCAATGTTCCGGTGACGTTCGAACCATCGCAGTCCGTTCAGCCGACGAGCGCCGAGGTGTATTCGACCGGCACGTTCAACCTTCCTCGCACGACGGTCTCATCATCATCTGGCGTCTTTTCGGCGACATACTCGGGTGCCGTGGCGTCGACGACCTTCACGTTCGTCGTGGCGCCGACACGGCGTCGAATCACCACAACAGTGGCGGAAAACGGGATCCTCGTGTGGCCGGTTGGTGTGGCGTCGACGACTGGTAATCCTGTGAACGGCGTGGCATCTCCGTTGGTGACGACGTTGAGCTCTAGCGTGCCGGCCGTTGTAATCGGTGCATTCTCGGGCCTCGCTGCGACATACGACCCTCTGGCGGTCTCACTGGTCCGACAAAGCGCCATCGCTACAGCGTTTATTGTGGAAAAATCGACCAACATGGTCCAAGCAGCGCAGTATATGTACGCCAACGGTACGAATGGATGGGTCGTGTATTCGATTCCCCCGCGAGCGTCATCTTGGCTACACGCGCAGCTGCGCGTGCTCTACCAAAGTGATACCGTTCGAGCGCTGAGTGTCACGGTGGACGGCGCTGGTGTCGGTCGTATTTGCGAAGAGACACCGGCACCGAATTGGAATTGGACGTGGAGTGCATCCACTGTGTTTCCGTTCGACTGGTCGAAACCGCACCAAATCCGACTAGATACGAACGGTGGGTGGTTTCCACACATCAGGGAGTATGCGCTGGTGCCATGCGATTCGTCGGAGCCAATTCAACCGCCAGCACCTTCGCTCGGTCCGGTGACGGTCGATGGAACGACTGTACGCTACAATCTGACGTCGACGTCGAACTCGACGTATACCGCCACGCTCACGCTCAGCGTGCCAAACACGAGTTACTCGTCGAAGTATACCGGCCTCACACTCGCAACGGAGAGCCAGGTATACGCGTGGCCGAATGGATTGCACGCCGTCTTGGCATTGAACGGCGCGGTTTCGGGCTCGGACTACAACGTTCTCGGGTTCGCGGCCGGTCGGGCGTACGGATCAGCGACCTCTACGGCCTCGACCGTTACGCTCACGCTCGGTGGCCTCGACGCCAACACGCCGAACGCGACGGCGGTCGCCAGTACGGGCGCCGTGGCGCTCTATGTCGGCGGTACGCTGGTATCCGGTGGCATCGCGTCGTACACGTACACGAGTGCGACGAACACCGTCTCGGTGACGTCGATGACGGTCGGGACCACGACAGGCAGTCTCGAGTTCCGGGTAACAGTGACGGCGCCGTCGGGCGCGACGAGGGTCATCGCGACGAGTGGCCACGCGGTATACGCGGTTCCCAACACCGTGAACGTCGCGACGATCGCGGGAGGCGACACGTATGCGCTCGTCGTGTCGTACGCGACCGCGACGCAGTTCACGTTCAGCCACACGGTAAGCGAGATAGACTCGGCGCTGAGTGCGTTTGCGTCCGGTGCGACGACGAGCGCACTGCTGACGCTCGCGACCGTTCCAGTGATAACGGCGACGCTCGGCACGACGCTCTCATCGAGCAAAGTGCTAGGTGCCACTGTTACAACGACGAGTGCGACCACGACGACGTTCACGTTCACCTTCGCAGAGACGCGCACGACGGCGTCGGTTACCGTCGCTGCGAGTGCGATGTACAGCTTCCCAGCGACGGCGACGTGCGCGGTGGTGAGCGGCGGCCCGTTGGGCGGTTCGACCGTAACGATCGGCCAAACATGCGCGCTGACGTACACGTTCTCGTCGACGCTCCCCATCGGCGCGACGCACGCCGTATCGGCGACAGGGGCGACGGCGACGCTCACGACGGCGTCGCCGTTTACGTCGCGTGCATCCTCGGCCGTGTACTCGCTGGTGCCGACGGCCAAGCAAGCGATCGTCGCGACGGTGACGGTGACGTTCGGCGGGGTCGCGGTGCCGTACGCTCTGACGGCGCTCGCATCGACGGCGGTGTACACGATGCCGACGGGCCTTACGGCGACGGCGAGTTTTGCCGGGTCGAACGCGATCAGCGCTGCGGACGCGTCGCTGGCGACGCTCGCGGTAGGTGCGAGTTACGGTACGTCGGCCGGGTCCGTGGTGTGTGGTGCCGGGAACACGAGCTCGATCGTGCTCGCGCTCACCGGGTTCGACGCCACGACGACCAATGCGACGGAAATCCGGACCGGTTCCGTGAGTTGCGTCGACGCGGTCGCGACGGGGACGACGTACGGCACGACGCCTACGTACACGTACACCGCCGCGTCGCACTCGGCGTCGGTGGGCGTGTACACGCTCGGCGCGACGGCCCCTCCCTCGGGTTCGGTGCGGTTCGCGGTAACCGTGACCGCACCCGACGGGGTCCCGACGACACTACGGTCGGCGCCGCTCGCGGTGGCGGTCGACGCGACGAACGCGACGCTCGGCGTCGTCGCGAGCGGCGTGACGCTGATCTCGGGGTCGGCTGTGAGCGTCCCGGTTGCGTTCGTCGGCGCGACGCCGAGCGGCGCGGAGATCACCGCGACGGGAGGAACGTTCAGCGCGATCGCGAGCTCGGTGAGCTCCGGTGCGTTCTCGGCGACGTACTCGGGCGCGGCGAGCGCGACGACGTTTACGTTCGTGGTGACGCCGACGCGACGGCGCATCGCCGTGACGGTACCTTCCACGAGCATCCTCGTGTGGCCTTCGAGTGCGTCGACCGCACCTGTGAGCACCATCACCGTCGGGACCGCATCCGCGATGGTGACGACTCTCTCATCCGCCGTACCAGCGGTCGTCGGCGTCACCCTGACCGGCGTGACGGCCGGTGCGAGCGTCAGTACGCCGTCGGTCTCTGGGACGGCCGTCGCTTACACCCTGACCACCACCGCCAACGCTACATGCACAGCGACGGTGACGCTGGCCGTCGCGGGCTACTCGCAGAGTTACCCACAGACGTTGGCGACGGCCGACCAGGTGTACGCGTTCCCAACGGGCGTGCAGGCCGTGCTCACCGTGTCGGGCGCGACTACGACAAACTTTGCGGCGGGGCAGACGTACACGTCGGCGGTGGTCCTGTCGCTGCTAAACGTCGACGCAAGCCCGAATAACACGAATGAGGTCGCGGCGACGGGCGCGGTACGCGTGTGGATCGGCGGGGCGGTCGTCGCGGGCGTCGTCGCGTCGTATACGTACCGCCCGGCGACGCACGACGTGCTCCTCAACACGATGACGCTTGGGGCGCAGACCGGTGCGCTCCAGTTTGGTGTGACCGTGACGGCTCCGTCGAACGCCGCGACCTTGGAGGTCCTATCGTCCGGCCACGCCGTGGTTGCGGTTCCCAACACCGTGTCCATCGCATCGATCGTGGGAGGCGGGTACTCGCTCGTCGCATCGATGGCCATGCAGACGCAGCTCACCTTTAGCCACACGAACACCACCATCCACGCGGCCCTCGGAAACTTTTCTTCGGGTGCGAGCACGAGCATCGTTACCGTGGCCAGCACGCCCACCATCCCAGTGGTGCTTGCCGCAACATTCGCAGCGACCCGGGTCATTGGCGCTACGATCACGGCCACCACCGCGCAACAAACGTTGACGTTCACGTTTGTCGCGACGCGGACCTCCGTCTCGTGCGTTGTGGCAGCCACTGCAATCTACACGTTCCCGACCTCGTGCTCGCCGACGGTCGTAGCATCGAACGGAACGAGCATCGTCGACGTCGGGCAGGTCGCGTCGTGCACGGTGGCTTTTTCGGGTGGTAGTGGCGTAGTGCCGACCGGTGCGACGCACGCTCTGACCGTTCCACCCGGTGAGACGACGCTTTGGTCGGTTGTCGCGGGTGGCGACGCATCGCCCTTGTTGTTGCAGAGTGGCCAGATTAACTACAAGATAAGCCCGCTTGCCGTTCCGAGTGTCGGCACGACTGGAACGGTGACGCTGGGCTTTGCAGGTCTGACCAGAACGTACGCACTGAGCAACGTGTTTACCCCATCCACCGTCGCTTACCCGCTCCCGAGGTTTAAACTGCCGCTAAACGATCGTGGTTCTCTTGGAAGCATAGGCTCGGATGGCAGTTGGACGACCAGCAGTGGCTATTCTGGTGTCATTCTCGACACTGTGTTTACGGGCAACTTCACATTTGTGCTATCGTACTACTGGGATGGAAATCCGGAGTATATGAAAGCCAGCTGCCACGTAATGGTAGTGCACCCGTCTGCTAGCACATCCAACTTTGTGAATACATCGGTCGAATGGTGGAATGGTGGCGCCGCCATCTCAAACTTTCCAGGGTACTCAATTGGGTTGCATCACTACAACTACAACTATGGCGGTGGTAGTTTGTTTCCGGTGTGGGTTCCTTACACCTATTGGCAGTACCAACGCAGTGGAAACACACTAACGCTTCGAAATGGACAAACACCGAGCGGGCCGTGGAGTAACATCAAGAGCGCCACTATTGCGACCAATAACAAGGTCATATGTGCAGTGGCCATGATATACACAGGTGTGCACATTGCGAGGGTAGTGTCAATAATACAGTAACGCCGGTTTGCGTCGCACACGTTTCAAGCGGTGAGTTTGATTCGGAACATCACGAGTTGGATGATTCAATTTGTGCATGGTCTCTATCATCATGCTGTGAGTTATATACATGCAGATCCGCAGTTCAGCGTGCACTGTCCCGTGACGCCAGAATTAAACTGCGCAATTTCAGGCACCCACTTAAGGAGCGCGGTTGAATATGGTGTGAGTACTCATATTTGGTCCAATTTCTACACGAGCTCAACAGACATGCAATGACATAGGTGCATGTATGAAAAATTGGCCCAAATATGATTACTCACACCATACTCAACCGCGCTCCTTAAGTGGGTGCCTGAAATTGCGCAATTTAATGCTCACCACTAGGGCACTGTCCATGTGGGAGACAACATTTCCTACGTGGGTGAGTCTCGGAAATGTTGTTTCATACATGGCTCACCGCGCGAGTCGTGTTAGCCTGGAACTTAGCCAAACTTAGAGGGCGCGCGAGTCGCGTGAGAGGGCATTCGGATGAGTCGCAAGATAATGCGCCATCCTGCGTTGCGACCATCGTGTAATTGCGAGTCGTAGTCTCCGACTCTAGAGACTCGAGAGGCCATGATCAAGGTGCAACTAATGTTGTGCTGAGAGCGTCATTGGTAGTAAATTTAGCCCTCCCAAACGAAGAGCTTGGAAGGTCGGGCGAACGTTTCAGAATGCTTTTTCGAAAACACTTTTACCGCTCCCAAACGAAGATTTTGGAAATCCGAACAAACATTTCGGACCATATTTTCAAAGCACTTTTCAATGGTCAGTCGCCCAAATGAAGTCCTCACTTGTGCGAAAAGTGCTTTGAAAACACGGTCCGAAATGTTTGTTCGGCTTTCCAAAATCTTCGTTTGGGGAGCATAACATTTCAAGGATGAGTACTCGATTTTGGGCTACAAATCGTTGAAAAGTGCTTCGAAAAGCATTCTGAAACGTTGGTTAGGCATTCCAAAATCTTCGTTTGGGATGGATAAAGTTTATGCTCCCCAACCGAAGATTTTGGAAGGATAAACAAAAGAGGAAATCCGGATTGTCGACTAACGTTTCAATGGTTCGTAGCCCAAATCGAGTACTCACGTACTTGAAAAGTGCTTAGAAATCCGGATTTCCTTTTTGTTCATCCTTCCAAAATCTTCGTTTGGGAAGGATAAAGTTGGTCAGGATGTCGGTTGGCAGTTTCTACATTTTATAATCGAATTCTAAATGACCGATATCTATTTGGGTGCTGGACGACTGCCCAGTGGCGCTTCCGACCGAACTTTCTATAAGCTCGTCGATTGGCCCAAAATCAATGCAACATGCAACTACTGAATCGGAGATGTCGATTTCAAAACCAGCATGATACTCACATTGTTATAAATCATAAAGTTTCAGATTTCGTAGTTGCATGTTGCCCTGCACAAAATTCGAATTCGAAAGAGTGCGTAGGCGTTCGCGTTGCTCAGTGCCATGTTATCATGTCAACGATGCACGATGACGGAACCTACGGATGCCAAATGCGACAGTGCACATCTGTCATCCGGACGGGCGATGCCATGGTGCCCGGGGGATGAGTGGAAGACCGTCCACCACCGACACCACCAATCAACCCAGTGGTCGAAAATTGTGTGAGTAGTTCGCTCATGTGCTTGGCAATATCATCCGACGTCTGTTGCTCGCTCGATTTGGGATGCGTTGGGACCACATCGAAGCTCATCTTTTTCCCGTGCGTCTTCCTGGCGACAATCCGCGTGAAAGCGCATTGCTCGTCGCTACCAGGGTCCGGGTCATACTTGCTGTGAATCGCCCCGACTTTTCGACATCCACCGCGTGCGTCGTTGTGGATGCTCACATGCGCGATTTTGCCCCCCGGCGTGTGCACGTTCAAGTAGATGCTTGTTACGCCGATGTTGGCGAAGACCTGGACGGACTCGCCCCACTCTTTCTTCAACATCCGCTTGAGCAACCACGCGATCACCTGCGCATTCTTTCGAATTTTGGGCCAATCGACGAGCTTATAGAAAGTTCGGTCGGACGAGCCACTGGGAAGTCGTCCAGCACCCAAATGGATATCGGTCATTTACAATTCGATTATTAAAATGTAGAAACTGCCAGCCGACATCCTTACAGTAAGTGCATGCTCCCCCAAACGAAGATTTTGGAAGCAAGAACAGTTGGAAAGATTACCCCTCCCAAACGAAGAGTTTGGAAGGCGTAACAAAAGATGACATCCGGATTTCGAAGGAAGCACTTTTCAAGGGCGTGAGTACTCGATTTGGGCTACGATCCATTGAAAAATCAATCGAAAATCCGGATGTCATCTTTTGTTACGCCTTCCAAAATCTTCGTTTGGGGAGCATAAAGATTAACCAACGTTTCCGAGTGCGTTAAGTAAGTTAGTAAGTAAGTTAGACCAGCACCCGATGTAATGCTAAATACAACGCTGTATGTACCAGGTGTCGTAAACGTGCACGACACAACCGCGGTTCCCGTCGTCGCCAACGTCCCAATCCCAACACGCGTCGTCGAATTGTTGACTATGGTAGAGACGGTGCACGTGGAGTTCATCGTAGTATCGTGTCCGGTCATAATCAAGGTAAGTGAAGTCGCCGTATTCGCGGTCACGCTGGTCGGTGTGAATGTTGCACCAGTAGGGAACTGGAACGGGCACGAAAGGGTGATCGACCGAAGAGGTACACCGGTGCCATTAGTAACGTCATATGGACAAAACCCGATCATCACCTTGTGATTCGTCGGGACGGTAACCGCGTTCATCTGGTCCATTCCCATTACTGCCAAGACACTCGACGAAGGAGTCAACGACCAACTTGTACCGTCGGAAGACGTCGACGGTGTCAGTGTGTTCCCCGAGCGCATGAAGCGAATGTAGACCGTACCTGGTGTTGTGTTACCAAATCCAATCCGACCGATCAGTTGCTGCGTAGTTGGACTCGATAAGAAGACACAACCAAGGCTATATGGTGTTAAAGGGTCCGAATACCCGGCCAACATCAGCCCACAATCCGACCCGAAATTCGCAAATCCAGGGAGCGTTACGCTCCTCCATGCTTGTATGGGGGAGCAGGCATTCACACCCGCATTCTTGTTTGGCATCATGGACAGGACGCTGAGTGATAACGTCGGAGAGCTGAAAACGTTGAACATTCCAAACACTGCGTTGGTACATTTCAAAATGAGCGTAAAGTCGCGTCAAGGAGTTCATGACGCACTACAGCCGGTTCTTCAAGGTCACGCGCAGCGTGTCGTCCGAGGTGACGATGCAGCTGTGCATCGCCGACTTGCACCAAAACCTGGGGTTGCACGCCCACGTGCAGCATCGCGACGCGCGCGACGACGTCTTTTACGTGCGCGTCGAGTTCTACGCCGTCGCCGAGCTGTGCGACGCGAACGAGGTGCCGACCAATCTGGCGGGGTTCTCGCTGCTGACGCGCATGCGGCCGTCGGACGTCGACGACACCGACTTTCTGCAGAACAACCTCCGGTCGTTCTACGACCGCTTCGTCCGGGAGCGCGGGGGCGACGCGATGCTCAGTCGGCACCACGCGTGCGTGGCGAGCGACGGGTCGTACCGGCGGCTGTACAACTCTATCCAGTCGTTTTACGACGTCCAGAGTCTGTTTGAGCGACTGCACGCGACGACCGAGCCGTGGGAGTCGCGTGGTCTCGACGAGTCGGTGGAGGTGCTCCGGGGCGTCGTCGCGGGGGGTGGGTACGGTGGTGAGGGGTACACGAGCAAGCGCGCCGTCGGTTGCGTGTCGGTTTAGTTGGGTGGGTGGGCGACGAAAACCGGTCGATACTACTCGATAGGGTGCAACTCGTGCGACAAATGGATGTCCCCATGTGGAATACAGCACTTGCGAGAATCGCCATGCCGGATTGGGCAAGTTAATGAAGATGGCACGTTTCCAATTTATTTATCATTGCTTGTTGAGCTTTATGCTCCCCAAACGAAGATTTTGGAAGGATTGACAAAAGATGAAAGCCAGATTTTCGATATACTGTTCAATTGTTCGTAGCCCAAATCGAGTACTCACGCCCTTTAAAAGTGCTTACTTCGAAATCCGGATTTCCTCTTTTGTCAGTCCTTCCAAAATCTTCGATTGGGAGGGATTTTTACAAAAGATAGCAAGCATCCCAGAAAAACCAAAAAATTCCAAGAAAAACCAACACATCGCAACGCTCCCGGCGGTCGGCGCCGTGATCCGCACCGCACATACAGCGTGTTCATCCCGCTCACGGTCGGCGTCGCGATGAACGTCACGACACCCGTTCCAGTCGCGTATCCAGTCACTGTGCAGTTCGAAACAATCGCACTCGACGTGTTCAAGTACACCGCAATGTTTGCCGCGTCCAAATTGGCAGTGTTGGGACCTCTTAAAGTCAGTGTCTGTGCAGTAACGGCCGTGCCAACCTCCATGGCAGTTGATACGAGCGTCGTCTGCGTGATTTGGGACGGTAGCGCGTATTCAAGCACACTGAGGCTTAATGCCGTCGCGCTCGTCGCATACCCACCCTGCACGACGCCCTCGGGGCTCTTGACTCGCGCAAAGAACCGAAAGGCGCTGCCCGCCAGCGGGAAGACGCACGACGACACGCGCACGTTCCCCGACGTGTCCAACGCCCCCTGGCCGATGAGCAACGGCGAGGACGGCGATACGACGCCCGACACGTCGGTCAGGAACATGGAGACCGACCCCGCATTTGTACGTGAACATTAGAGGCGACTATGGTACGTTAGAATTCACAAATCCTTGCGCTGCTGTTATCGACTTTTACCTACTTTTCCATATGCGCTTTACCCGAGAGCAGAGGTTAGGCATTACCAAATCTTCGCTTTGGAGCATACATCTTCGTGTGTTCTTTTCATTGTAGAGAGCAAAAAAAAAAGTCGCGCTTTCAGGCATCGGTCGAATGTGGTATGAAAATGTAGATAAGAACCGTCGATAACTACAAAAGAAAGTATTTCGCCACGGCCGATGCGCGCTCGGGCTTCTTGGCAGCGTCCGCCGTGTCGGCGATCAGGTGGCCGAGGAGCATGCCGTCGGCTGCTGTACAGCTGGGCGGCGGCATGACGTGTGTGAAGTAGGTCTGCAGGTCGTAAGGAAGGCGCATGAGAGTGGGGACGACAAGTTGGTCGGTCAGCCAGCTCGGTACGCGCCCCTTCAGGTCCGAGGAGCATGCATACTCGATCCGCGTCATGTCCGGCGCAGTCTGGGTGGCTCGAATGCATCTCACAACTTCGGCGCGAGTCGTGTGGGCCTCGTCTTCCAGGGAAATTTTGGCGTGGTCCTCGATGGGGACGGTGACCCAGACGTAAGTGAGCGGCGTATCAGAGACCTTCTGCCAAAGCCGCGCATTCAGAAAAGTGCGGGTCTGCAATGGCGCGGCCTTCTTCTCGAGGAAGACGACGGTGTGGTGCGGGTTCTTGACTTCAAGCACCTCGTAACGCACATCTACGGCAGGATCCCATTCAATGGAACGAAGGAACTTGCTGCCGAAATGCATCAGATACGCAATAGCATGCTCCGGCGACGTGCGAACCTCCGCCTCCACATGGCCGATAAGCAGACCGCTCTTCTCGTCGTGCTTCGTCTCCGCAAGCTGGACCGTCTTGCAGCGCCTCATCGGCCGAGCCTTGCCCTTTCCGGTGGCGAACGTGCCGAGCAACGCCGTGCCTCTGGCGATCAGATCGGTCTCCTCCGGCGAGTACGAGTGCTCACCCTCACGCATCTCTTGCACCGTCGCATCGCGCCATGCGCCGTCGTCTTGAGCGTCGTTGAGCCACACCTGCAAGTTCTCATCGCGAGAGGCAGCTGGTGTGCCGGAGTGGGTGCCTGAAACGGTAATGAAACGGACCATTAGATTCGATTTTGGGGCATTAACATTCCCAAATCAGTGCTTTTGTTGTTATCGACTGTTCTTATCTACGTTTTCATGCGTGTTTTTTACCCAGGCCTGAAAGTGAGACTTTTTTGCTCGCCAAACTGAAAAGAAGTTTATGCTCCCCAAACCAGGCGCGTGCCACTCCTCCCCATTTGTTGGACAATCTCCATTTCGAAATGGAGATTGTCCAACAAATGGGGAGGAGTGGCACACGCCTGCCCCAAACGAAGATTTTCGAAGGATGAACCAACCTTTCCGAATGCTTTTTCGAAGCACTTTTCAACGATTCTTAGCCCAAATCTAGTACTCACGCCCTTGAAAAGTGCTTCGAAAACGCATTTGGAAAGGTTGGTCAGCCTTCCAAAATCTTCGTTTGGGATGGGTAAAGTTCTTTTGCGTCGTATCGGACACTGACAGTCGCTTAGTCTGACACCGAAGCCACATTTCTCAGAGAGCCACGCCTCAACGCTCATGCGATCAGAAGTGCTGAGCACCGAGTTGTAGTCGCCCAGAGCGGCGCAATCGCATGTGAGACGCGGGCGTATAGTGGACGGATTAGGCGATGATCGTACCCGCCAGGCTCTTCCCGTTTCCCGAACTGTCGGCGAAGGCCGGCGTGAGCTTGCGGGGTGCGTCGAAGGCGAGCGTGCCCACCGAGACTGAAGTGGACGATGCAGTCACGGCGCCTTTCGCCTTTCGAGCCATGTAGCGAACAAAAAATTGCGCAATTTCGCACCCACGACTTAACGACGGAAATTTCATACGTGAGTACTCAACAATCAGGCCAATTCGATACATTTCTTTTAAATCATTTTAGTGTCCATTGTTTCTTGGCCTGACTTTGAGTACTCACGTATGAAAGTTCCTTCGTTAAGTAGTGGGTGCGAAATTGCGCAATTTTTT
>Ga0209358_10002379_pt1 | contig 14339 bp, 13 predicted proteins | sample LauGreFa1BDMLBSN_2_FD_187574 | JGI IMG/M metagenome (GOLD analysis project Ga0209358, IMG submission 187574) | Freshwater lake microbial communities from Lake Michigan, USA - Fa13.BD.MLB.SN (SPAdes) (version 2) | ecosystem: Environmental > Aquatic > Freshwater > Lake | place: Lake Michigan, USA... | reverse complement strand
CGTCCGGACGAGCAATACGGCATGGCCATTATCTGTCGTGTCGCGTACCACCGCGAGGGACAGATTTTCAATTGCTATGCCCGCTTTGATCAGTATTTTCCGCTTCAACAGCGAAAAATCCTCGCAGTCACCCTTGCCGTCATCCGGATAATCCCAATGCTCGGGCAGTCCCCAATGCTCCTGATCCGTGATGGCGGTTACGGAGGCATTGACGTCCCTGTTCACCTTGTTCAGGAGCGTCCATAGTTTCGGTGTCAGGCGTGTGTTTTCCGGAGCAAGCGTTTGATTGACACACTCGCCCGGATACCGGCGGCAAAAATCCGACCACCCCCAAGGCGGGTTTGCTTTCGTGCCTGCCGGCAGTTGAGCGCTGGCAACAGGGCCTCTCTGCGCGTCTTCGGTCAACGCGGATGCCGGGCTCAAAGCAAATATAATTATATTAAATATTGTAATAAATATCTTCATTGAAATAAAAATTTTGAAAATAAATGATATAAAGCACAAGTTTGTCAAGATATATTCTGATATTATTATAATATAAAAAATACAAATTTAGTATTTTGGACATTTCCAGGAACAAGGTAAATTTTGTTTGATTTTAAGGATGAGATAGCGTTCTTGAAATCTCTTGATGCGATGAGAGGCCGGACCCTGTGACAAATCCAGATCAGGAGCAGTTCGCGACTGTGCGGCGCTCCGAGCCCATGCTGAATGTTTCAGGCACTGTGGTTGGTCTGTGTCTGGCGATGCTTGGCATCCATTTTTACATAACCATGCTCAATGCTGATGACGCATTGGCGATTTCTCTGGATTTCAGTTTCATCCCTGCCGAATTCGCGCGCTGGGCCGGTATAGGTCTCGCTCCCGTCGCGCCGCTTGAAGAGTTTACAGCGGAGACGGACCTTGCTGCTTTCAACCATGTCCTCGCCGCGTATTTTCAAGAGCATCCGAGTCAGGCGCCGTGGACGCTGGTCACCCACGCTTTTTTCCACGCAGGCTGGACGCATGTGATTGTGAATGCCGTGTGGTTGCTCGCCTTTGGCGGCGTGGTCGCGCGGCGTATTGGCGGGGTGAGGCTGCTGGTTTTGTTTTGTATGTGTGCGATTGGCGGCGCTCTGGCGCATTTTGCCGTTTACAGCGGTGATTTCATGCCAATGATGGGCGCGTCAGGCGCAATATCGGGATTGATGGGCGCGGCATCTCGTTTCATTTTCCAACCGAGCGGCCCTGTTTTAGGCGGTATTCGCCTTGGCCCGAAGGCGGATGGCATGAAAGGCGAGGGCGCGCTACTTTCGCTTAAGGAGATGCTCCGCAATCCTGCCAGTCTGCGCTTTATCGGGCTCTGGATGCTTTTCAACCTGCTTGTCGGGGTATTGGGCTCGTCATCGCTGGCCGATGGAGGCAATATTGCGTGGATCGCGCATCTCGGCGGCTTTGTCGCCGGAGTGTTGACTGTTCCCTTGCTCGATAACCGCAAGGGTGAACCGGTCCGCAAATAGTCAGTCGTGATCGTGCGTGCCGTTCCGGATGAAGGACAATTGCGGACTGGTGCCCTGTCCCGAGCTATCGACGCGCCGGTAAAAACACGAGGCACGGCCCGTGTGACACGAATTCCCGTCGCCGCCGACCGTGACGAACAAGAGCAGACAATCCTGATCGCAATCCACTCTGATCTCGGAGATCGTTTGCACCTGACCGGACGTGTCGCCCTTGCGCCAGAGTTCACCGCGCGAACGTGACCAATACCACGCTTCGCCTGTCTCGAGTGTTTTCGCGAGCGATTCGGCATTCATGTGGGCCACCATCAGCACGTCGCGCGTTTTTGCGTCGATTGCTACCGCAGTCAACAGGCCGGATGCATCGAATTTGGGCCGGAACACCGACCCTTCTTCCGTGTCCTTGGAGGGAAGCGCACTTTTTTTCTCAGACATCAACACATCCCTGCACCCGCGCAGGCGGGGCCATCTCTGTCAGCGACAGGACGCCAGCATATAGATGCGTTAGCGTGATGAAAAGCCGCGAACCATCGACATGAACCGCACCTGTTCTGCCGGATCATCCTTGAATATGCCGGTGAACCGCGTTGTGATTGTTGTGGAGCCCTGCTTCCGCACACCGCGCATCGACATGCACATATGCTCCGCCTCGATCATCACGGCGACACCGCGCGGATTGAGCGAGTCGACCATCGCTTCGACGATCTCGGCCGTCATCGTTTCCTGCGTCTGCAAACGGCGCGCATAGACATCGACGAGACGCGCGAGTTTCGAGAGGCCGACGACGCCATCGGATGGGTAATAGGCGATATGGGCGTGCCCGACAAACGGCACCATGTGATGTTCGCAGTGCGATGCGAAGGGGATCTCGCGCACGAGCACCATGTCATCATAACCGGCAACTTCCTCGAACACCTTGTCGAGCACTTCGCTGCTATCCTGGTCATAGCCTTCAAAAAGTTCCCGATAGGCTTTCACCACGCGCTTCGGCGTATCGATCAAGCCTTCGCGAGTCGGATCATCTCCTGCCCAACGTATCAGAGTTCGAACTGCGGCCTCCGCTTCTTCGCGGCTTGGTCGCTTTGCTTTGATGCTGTCGGTATCCCGCTTTACGGGCTGGATCGACAAGGTCTTAACCACGGCGTCCATGGTGCCTCCTTAGTGCTGATGAACAGGATTTGATACGCATGAACAGAATGATCGGACCACAAATGATTTTGCTGATTTCCGCTGTGGCCCGAATAAAGCAAATTTACCTTCCGCTATTTCCTTTACAGTGAAATAGCCTCTCGCAAAACCCCGTTTCAGTCATTATCTTGCAGTTTGAGGACAGATCCGGTTTGCGGCTCTGTCAAGGTGGTGATCATGCTCAACGATGTCTACAACAAGCGTATCCTGGAGCTCGCAGCCAATATTCCCCACATTGGCCGCATGGCAAATCCTGACGCAACCGCGACCAAGCATTCGAAATTGTGCGGATCGACCGTGACCGTTGATCTTAAAGTGGAAAATGGCCTTGTGACCGATTTCGCGCATGAGGTGAAGGCCTGTGCTTTGGGGCAGGCATCTTCCTCGATCATGGCCCGCAATGTGATCGGCTCGACGGCGGAGGAAGTGCGCTCGGTGCGTGACACGGTTCGCAAAATGCTGAAAGAGAGCGGAGCGCCACCCGAGGGTAAATGGGCCGATCTTGCCTGTCTGGAACCCGTCCGCGACTATAAAGCGCGGCACGCGTCGACGCTGCTGACTTTTGATGCAGTGGTTGAGGCGATGGATGCGCTTGGAGGCAAAGCCGAAGGTTGAGCTTTATTCACCCAGATCCGAAGGCCGCGGGATCGGGAACACATAATTGAACGACGCGCCAATCGATATCGAATCCCCGTTCACCGATTTGCCAGTCGTTTCGGACGTCTGTTGGCTATCCACCTGCCGGTCATAATTCGCGTAAAGAGCCGTGGACCATTGATCGCGAGAGACAAACTTGACGAGTCCTGCGGCTCCCAATGACCGCGTGCCGCTCTCGCCCGGTGTTCCCACAGGACCGATGCCTGACTGCGCATTCACATAATCACTGCCGGCAAGGCTTAGTCGGGGGCCTGCGGAGAAAACCAAGCCGCCAATCTGTTGCACGAAGTCTGCACCAACGCTTCCGACCATGCCGGTCGTGCCGTCAGCTCCCATCCTGAGTTCGCCACGAAGGCGAAGCGCATTCGGTTCCGGCCAGAATTCGGCGAAGACACCCGGTTCAAATCCCCAGCGCTGATCAGCACCGGGCGTGACCGAGGCGGAGCCAAGGCCCAATCCATCGGCGTTGTATCGGCCGACGGCACCTACCGAAAATTGCGGGTCGCGACTGAAAAGCGCAAAGCTGAGACTGTCATCCGGCGCAATAAAACTGTCAGCTGCCGTCGGCGATGCGACAATGGCAGGGGGTAGCGAAATGAAGCTGTAGGTTTCCGAACCCGGAAACTGGGGCGCGGAGATCGTTGCGCCACTGACTGCCATGAGCCAACCTGTATTCACCTTTTCTGCAGCGTTCGCCTCGGCATGAATGAACTCAGCGCCAAGAATGACAGCCGAGATTGCCAAAAGGTTTGATAGGCGAGGTGACAGAAAGCGTGTAGGCACGGGTCGTGTCATGCAATAATCTCTCGTCGCGGGAGTCCCGCTTTGATGGAACATGGTTACGAAAAAGTTAAAGAGAATGCAACCTTTCATGTCCGTGCATCGTTTAACATGGTTACCGGCGCGTGCGGCGCGTCTGCTCATTCGTGGCTATCAGCTTACATTATCAAGCATTTTCGGGCGTTCCTGCCGCCATTTGCCGAGCTGTTCATATTATGTGGATGAAGCCATCGGGCGGCACGGTCTATGGGCCGGTGGATGGGTCGGTGTCGCCCGCTTGTGCCGGTGTCACCCGTTTGGCACATCGGGGCTGGATTTTGTTCCCGAAATATTGCCTCCGATCGCACGCTGGTATACACCGTGGCGCTACGGACGCTGGCGGTCGTGCAACACGGACCCTGCGATCCGGTGTGAAGCCGTCGATCCGGGCGAGCGGTCTTCTTGAGAATGAAACACCCGGCTTTCGCTTACCTGCGCGGTTCGCAGGAGTGAGCAGGAGATTACTGACATGATTACGATCACCTTCCCTGATGGCGCCAATCGGAGCTTCGAGCCCGGCATTACCGGTCTTGATATTGCCAAAGGCATTTCCCCTTCGCTCGCCAAACGCACAATCGCGATGGCGCTCGATGGCGTTGTGAGCGATCTGGCCGACCCGATTGCGCAGGATTCCCGCATCGAGTTTCTCGGCCGCGACGATCCGCGCGCGCTCGAACTGATCCGGCATGATTGCGCCCATGTGCTCGCCGAAGCGGTTCAGGCGCTCTGGCCCGGAACACAGGTGACCATCGGTCCGGTGATCGAAAACGGCTTCTATTATGATTTTTACCGCGCCGAGCCGTTCACGCCGGATGATTTCCCCGCGATTGAAGCAGAAATGCGGAAAATCATCGCGCGCGACAAGCCTTTCACCAAGGAAGTCTGGAAGCGCGAGGATATTCGCAGCCTGTTCGAGACCAAGGGCGAAGCGTTCAAGGTCGAGTTGGTCGATGCGATCCCGCCGGGCGAGGATCTGAAAGTCTACCGGCAGGGCGACTGGTTCGATCTCTGCCGCGGCCCGCATATGACCTCGACAGGTAAAGTCGGCGACGCTTTCAAGCTGATGAAGGTGGCCGGAGCCTATTGGCGCGGCGACAGCAATAATCCCATGCTGACGCGCATTTATGCGACGGCGTTTGCCACAAAAGATGCACTCGACGCCTATCTCCACCAGTTGGAAGAGGCGGAAAAGCGCGATCATCGCCGTCTCGGACGCGAGATGGACCTGTTCCATTTTCAGGAAGAAGGGCCGGGCACGGTGTTCTGGCACCCCAAGGGCTGGACATTGTTTCAGTCCTTGATCTCGTATATGCGCCGCAGGCTCGACAAGCTCGGCTATGACGAGGTCAATGCACCGCAATTGCTCGACAAATCGCTGTGGGAGACGTCCGGTCACTGGGGCTGGTATCAGGAGAACATGTTCGCGGTGAAATCCGCCTACGCCTTCATGAACCCCGGCGACAAAGATGCGGAGCATCGCGTGTTCGCGATCAAGCCGATGAATTGCCCGGGCCATGTCCAGATTTTCAAGCACGGGTTGAAATCCTACCGCGACCTGCCATTGCGGCTGGCGGAATTTGGCGCTGTCCACCGCTACGAGCCGTCAGGCGCGTTGCACGGATTGATGCGCGTGCGCGGTTTCACGCAGGATGACGCGCATATTTTCTGCACCGACGCGCAGATGGAGGCGGAGTGCCTCGCGATCAATGATCTGATCCTGACCACTTACAAGGATTTCGGGTTCGACAAGATCGTCGTCAAGCTCTCCACACGGCCTGAAAAGCGCGTCGGCAGCGACGCGCTCTGGGATCGTGCCGAGGAAGTCATGACCCGCGTGCTCAAACAGATTGCCGAGCAGTCAGGCGGGCTGATCGAAACCTCGATCAATCCGGGCGAGGGCGCGTTTTACGGGCCGAAATTCGAATATGTGTTGCGCGACGCGATCGGGCGTGACTGGCAATGCGGCACAACGCAGGTGGATTTCAACCTGCCCGAGCGGTTCGGCGCATTCTATATTGATGAAACCGGCGCAAAGACGACGCCGGTCATGATCCACCGCGCGATTTGCGGCTCGATGGAGCGGTTCACCGGTATTCTGATCGAGCATTTTGCAGGTCATTTCCCGCTCTGGCTCGCGCCTATTCAGGCGATTGTCTGCACAATCACGCAGGATGGCGATGACTATGCCGCCGAAGTGCTTGCCGCGCTGAAAAAGGCGGGCCTCAAGGCCAATGCCGATCTGAGGAATGAAAAGATCACCTATAAAGTCCGCGAACATTCCCTGAGCAAGACACCGGCTTTGCTGGTTGTCGGGCGCAAGGAGGCGGCGGAGCGCACGGTGTCAATCCGCCGATTCGGGTCGCAGGACCAGACCATGATGTCGCTCGATGACGCCGTGGCCATGCTCGTCAAAGAGGCGACCCCGCCAGATCTGAGGTGATTCGGCCCGCCCGGTTTTGAAAAGCTGCATAAAAGCCCCAGATGGGGCTTTTATTGTTTGATCAAAATATTCTGAATGCGAAATAATGATGGTTTATTTATTATAAGATATAAATATCTATTAAATAATATATTGTGACAAAAGAGTGCAACTTTAAGTTGTGTAGATTATTTAATGCAACTATTTACTAATTTTGATTGTTTTTATTTCTAAATTGTTTCACAGATATATAATAACGTTACGAAAGAAATTGTAGCGTTCTATTTTTGTGAAAGGATATCACGATGAAACTTCTCAAGACGCTTTTGGTTGGCGCAGGTTTGCTCGCTGCCAGCACTGGGCTGGTGTCGGCTGCAACAGCGACAGGTAATCTGAATGTCGCCCTTACGGTCTCGTCATTCTGTAGCATCAATGCTTCAGCCGGCTCGCCATTGGGATTGACGTTTCCAACCGCGGGAACTTTGGCCCAGCCGGTTTCAACAGCGGCAGCAACGGTCTTGAACGTGACATGTTCGGCCGGCACCGCATACAAAATTAAACTCGGTACTGGTTTGAATCGGGTCACAGACGGCGATCGCCAAATGGTAAAGGAGGGCGGAGTAGCTGCTGACCCGAAGATTATCTACAAGCTATCGCGACAGGCAAACGGCGTCGAAGAATGGCTTCCTGACACATTTTTTACGCCTCTCAACCCCGGTAGCGGTGCTGCTCAGGCGTTCAATATCTGGGGTTACATACCGGCTATTACCGGAACACAGCCAGGTGTCGGAACATACAGAGACACAGTTCTCATCACCATTGATTACTGAACGCTTTCAGGGTCTCACATGATGCGGTGGAGCGGAAAATTTTTTCTCTTTTGTTGGATGTTCATCGGATGGGTGCCTCATGCCTATGCGTTGAAAGTCTCACCGCTTTTGCTGGAAATCGTGGCGCCTAATGGTGCCACGACGTTGAGCCTAGAAGCGGACTCCCAAAAGCCTGTGACAGTCCAGATTCGTGTCATGCGGTGGTCGCAGATTGATGGCGAGAATGTGTTGGAGCCGACCACCGATGTGGTCGCCTCGCCGCCATTTGTGACATTGCAGCCGAAAACGAATTACACGATCCGGCTTGTGCGTCAGGCAGAGGGAGGCGTGGAGCGGGAACAGGCCTATCGTCTGCTCGTCGACCAACTTCCTGAAACACCAAACGGCAAAGGGCCCGTAATTGGGTTTACGCTTCGCCATTCCGTTCCGGTGTTCGTGCGCACCGGGGGAGTGTCGAAAGCAGCGCTCAATTGGCGGGTCGAACGCGGTGGTTCCGGTCTCGTCGTGACGGCAACGAATAATGGTGACCGTACGGCGCGTTTAACGGACATCAAAATGGCATCGGGCAGCGTCAAATTTGACGTGCAAGCTGGTCTCGCCGGTTACATCCTGCCCGGTCAATCAATGAGTTGGAAAAAGCCCGCACCAAAGGGCTTTGCCGGGGGAGTAGTCAAAATCTCCGCCAGAAATGAAACGGAAACGATCAATGCCCAGGTCGAGGTCGTTCCATAGAGCATTCTGCTGTGCAGTACTCTTTCTACTATGTTCGGTTGTGAGCGGTTTCGTTTCGGCGGAGCAGCTACTTAACCCTGCCCAGGAGATCAAGCTTCAGCTCGAAGTGCTCGTGAATGACCGCTCCAAGGGCGTGATTGTGCCTTTCACCGTGCAGGCCAATGGTGGGCTGGTCGCTAAAGCCTCCGATCTCCGCGCGGTCGGCCTCAAACTGCCCGATGATCCCAAGCCTGAGACCCTGATCGAGCTTGATAAACTCGCCGGGCTCCGCTCGGTCTATGACGAGCCCCGACAAGCCATCAATCTCATCGTCCCGGATAATCTCCTGCTACCGGCCATTCTGGACGGGCGCGGCGATATCGCATTTGAAAAGCCCCGTTCTTCCGATTTCGGACTGCTGGTGAATTATCTCGCCTACGCCTCGGGTGATGCGAGCGGCGGGTCGAATGTGCTGAGCAATCGCTCGCTCTATCTCGACGGGCGGTTTTTCTCTCCCGTCGGAACCCTCCGGCAATCCGGCTTTATCGGCCAGACGCTCTCCAATGCCGCGGAAACGACCCGTCTCGATACGACTTTCAGCTATACGGATGTCGATCTCGCAACGACTTTTCAGGCCGGTGATGTGATTTCGGTGGGCGCGCCTTGGGCGCGGCCGATCCGCCTGTTTGGGCTGCAAGGCGCAAGCAATTACGGCGTCCGCCCCGATATTGTGACAGCCGCGATCCCCTCGATTGACGGCTCTGCCGCCGCACCGACAACATTGGATGTCTATGTCAACAACGTTAAAACCTATTCGCGTGATCTGCCTGTAGGTCCCTACAGCCTCCAGAATATCCCGGGACTTTATGGTTCGGGGCAGGCGGAAATCGTGACGCGCGACGCAACAGGGCGCGAAGTCCGCTCGCGTCTGCCCTTTTTCGCGACATCCTCGCTGCTCCGGCCCGGCATCATCGAATTCGGCGCGCAACTGGGCTTTGCCCGCTATTACTATGCGGTGTCGAATTTCACCTATGGCGACAAGCCACTCGGGGTCGCCACCTTGCGCGGCGGCGTGACCGATGGATTGACCTTGCAGGCGCATGCGGAAGGCGGCGCGGGCCTGACCAATCTCGGCGGCGGCGCATCGTTCAATTTTTTCAATCTCGGCACGATGACGCTGGCAGGGCAGGGCAGTTCCTACGAAAACAAGACCGGCTTTCTGCCCTATCTGTCCTTCGAGACAACGCTGGGTGCCTATCGGCTTTCGGGCAGCACGCAACGCAGTGTCGGCGATTACGAGGATCTCGTTTCCGCCACCGCCCGCCCCGCCGCCGCCTCGGGCTCGTTCGGCTTCTGGCAATGGGATCGCCCGCAGGATATCCTCATCTGGACTGAAGCCGATGCCCGCCGTGCGCGGCCGGCAAGAGCCGTTGACCGGATATCGATCGGCACAAAGGGCCCTTTCGACAATTCACAGATCGGCATCAATCTGGCGTCCGTCGAGCGCGAGCAGGAGGAGCCGTCGCGGATTGTCTCGGCGTTTTATTCACAAAATCTGACACGAACACTCTCGCTGTCCGTCAATGCCTTCGCCGATCTGGGAGAGAACCCGTCACAACTCGTCAGTATCGGCGTCTATGGCACATTTGAAGACTTCTCCGTCTCGTCCACCGCCAGTCTCGACCGGAATGGCGGTGATGGTCGCTTCTCTCTCTTCAAGGGTGGCGGAAATGAGCCGGGCGCGGTCACTCTCCGGGCGGATGTCGCCTCGGATCGCAACAGCGCGGTCAAGGGCTATGCCTCGGCAGGTTACACCTCAACCTATGCGCGGCTGGGGGCCTCAACCGATATATCCAATGGCCGCAACTGGGTGAGCACCGAGATCGAGGGCTCAATTGCTGCAATCGGCACAAGCGTCGTGCTGGGCCGTCGCGTCAATGATGCCTTCGCCATCGTCAATGTCGGTCGCGCGGGCATTCCCGTCCAGCACCAGAACAGGGTGGTGGGAACATCCGATTTTCTGGGCAATGTCCTCGTGCCCTCGCTCACGCCCTATCAAACCAACACCGTGTCGGTAGATGTGAACACATTGCCGACTGATATGTTTCTCATCAAAACCGACGAGCGGGTCGTGCCCGCCTCTGGCTCAGGTGTGAAACTAAATTTTGCTCCGGGCCAGTCGGGACGTGCGGCACTGGTGTCTCTTGTGGACGGCGCCGGTGCTCCGCTTGGCGTCGGATTGAGCGGCACTGTGGAGCGCACCGGCGAGGCAATTATTGTTGGGCAGGATGGACAGGTCTGGTCAACCGGCTTCTCGGATGGCGACAGCATCATCGTCAATCTGAACGACGCATCCTGCACTGCCCGCATCCAGCTTGGCGATACCCCGAAAAAGGGCTTCATCGAAACAGTGGGACCGTTCACGTGCCAATAATCCACAAATTATTTCCCGCTCTTATGTTGCTGACTGGCTTTGCAGCGCTGGTTTCATTCCCGCAATCGGCATCCGCCCAAAGCTGCACGACGACCGTAACCGCCGTCTCGTTCGGCAATGCAGATGTCACGGCGGCTACGCCGACGGACACAACGGCGGAATTGAAAGTCTCGTGCAGCGGCTATGCTGCGGGGACGACGCTTCTTGCGTGCCCGGCTCTGGGCGCAGGTTCGGGCGGGATCGTGGCGGGGCGCAGGGCGATGCCACGTCTCTCCGGCAGCGAGACTTTGGACTTCGAGCTTTATTCCGATGGCGGGTGGGCGCAGGTCTGGGGCAGTGCCGATGTTCCTCCGCAAACCATCGTGATCAACACTTCTGGATCGGGTGAAGCCACGGCGACGATTTTTGCGCGCGTTTTTGGCGGTCAATCAACCGTGCCGGTGGGGTCCTATTCCAGCACCTTCTCCGGCAGCGATGTGAATGTTCGCTACGGCCTGCAGACGGGTTCGGAAACCTGCGCATCGACATTGACCGGCACCGCAACCGCGAGCTTCACAGTAACGGCGACCGTCACGCCGCAATGCACGTTGACGACATCCGATATCAATTTCGGTGATGTCGGGTCGCTCTCCGAACCCGTAACGGCTACAGGCTCCGTCACCGTCCGTTGCACGTCCAACGCCGGATACACGATTTCGATGGATGGCGGGAATTCCAAATCAACCGACCCGACACGCCGCTGGATGGGCGGCACAACGCCGCAAACGGGGGTCAGTTACGGGCTCTATCAAAACTCCGACTATGCTCTCCCGTGGGGAAACACGCCGGGCCTCACCAAAGTGGACATTGGCAGCGGCTCAGACAAGATATTCACCGTCTATGGTCGCACAAACCCGTCAACAATCACGCCACCAGCCGACACTTACAATGATACCGTCATTGTGACAGTGACGTATTGATCCTGTGGACATCATGCGACGCATGATGTGACCGGGCTATCTCATCAAAATCTCGATATCCTGATCATAGCCGCTTTTCACGCTGAATTCCTGCGTGAAGACCTTGCCGCCATTGCGTGCGATCAGAATGTAACTCCCCTCGGCAAGGATCATGGAGGGATAGGCGCCCACCGCTTCGCGGATTGTGTCGCCGCCCGGTGTCAGCACGCTGAAACTTGTTCCGGCATAGGCTTCGCCGCCCAATGTCCTGACGAGTTTCAGTGTGACCATTGCCGCGCGGTGCTTGACGGTTGCCGTGGTCAGTTTGCCCGACTCGATTGTGAGATCGGTGCTCATGATCGCGTTTGTATCGCCATATTGCGACACGATCCGATAGGTGCCCGCCGGCAGCCTCAGGATCGTATTGGCTCTCAAATTGCCTGCAATCAGGCGTCCTTCGGGGTCGGAGCCGACCGCGACATAGACGTTGAAGATAACGGCCTCGTCCGGAACCGGTGTTTCGCCGATCATGGCCGTCAGCTGCAGGCCGCCTGCATTCAGGCTGATTGTTTCTGTCAGCGGTGACTGCCCGACCACAATCCGCTTTGTCGTCCCCGAGAGTCCGTAAGCGACATGAATAATATAAGGACCCGGCGGAAGCTGGATAACAGGCTCCGCAGCGTCCGATTCAAACACAAGAAGCGAGGGTGTCCGGTCTGTCGGATCTGTAAAAATCCGCCACGTCACGCCCGATTTGATCACCGCCGTGTCACCTTCGAGCACGGTGCTGAGCGTGATTGTCGATGTGGGACGTGCATCCTGCGAACGGGCCACGGACCCGAATATTGCTGTAGCAAGAACAAGCACCAGCCAGAGCGGAACAGATCTAAAAAATTTTATCATGCGTGATTCCCTGCACCGTCAAATGGCTTCCGTCAACGGGGTGGTCGCGATAAGAGTGCATCCTCTTGTTTTTCTAACGTAGTCAAAGCTTGGACTGTCGTTACACTGTGGAACACCCGATGAATAATATGCTCGATCTCCTGAAATCACGGCGCTCCGTGGCTCCCCATCTCATGACGGGCCCCGGGCCTGATGCCGCAGAGCTCCAAACCCTGCTCACAATCGCCGCGCGCGTGCCCGATCACGGCAAACTCGCGCCTTGGCGTTTCATTGTCATCGAGGGCGATGCACGCCATCGGCTCGGCACGCTGATCGGCACACTCCACACCTCCATGCATCCGGATGCAAAGCCCGAAACGACCGATATTGAGCGCCGCCGGCTCGCCCGTGCCCCGCTCGTGATTGCCGTGATCAGTACCGCGGGCCCCCACGTCAAAATCCCGGAATGGGAACAGGTCCTCTCGGCCGGCGCTGTCTGCATGAACCTGACGATTGCAGCGAATGCGATGGGGTTTGTCACTGCATGGCTGACAGAATGGTTCGGCTATCATCGGGAATTTCTCGCCGCTCTCGGTGTCCGGGAGTCGGAAAAGCTGGCGGGTTTCATTCACATCGGCCGAGCTACTGAAAAGCCGCTGGATCGTCCGCGTCCCGACCTTGCCGATATTGTCACGCACCTGACAGTCTAGGTCTATCGTGCTGGTGATCAGCCAGAGAGCGCAGCGAGCATTGCAGGATCGTCGGTCACATACCCGGAAAATCCGTCTTCACGAGCCCGTTCGCACGCCACGCCGATTTGTGCCGGATCGGATTTTCCGCAGGGTGTCGCGTCGATTGCAGGAACTCCGGAATCGGCGGCGGCAATCAGAGTCAGCGTGCGCCCCAAACGGATCGCGTCATCGAAGGGCTCAGCCAGCCCGCTCTCTTCGGATGCATTCGCCCCGAGGCGCTTGATCAATGCATCGGGTGACCAGACCAACCCGCTCAACCGATGGCTGGAACCGGCAAAACTTCCCATCTCGAACAATGATCCCTTCGCCTGACCGGTGATCGCCAGAATCCGGGTGATCCCGTCGGCAATTCCGTTGCGCGCTTCTCCTACAGCCAGTCGCGCCGCGAGGTGCTGCACATCCATCCCCGATTTCGCTCCGGGCAGAAGAATGCCATGCGGCCGCCATGTCATCGCATCCGTCAGAACATCCGCCGAGCGTGGATCGGGCAGGGCAGGGATTTGGATGAAAACCGGCTTTGACTTTGGGGTATGTCGGCACCGTTCCATGAACGCCGCCGCTGCCGCACGCATCGTTTCATCCGGGTTCGTTGCAAGGTCGACAACCAGCGCATAGGCTCCGTCAAACACCTCATTTTCGAGTGATAGGGCGGCAAGTGTACCGAGTGTCAGAAAATGGCGCATTCCGGAAGGTGCCCGATGAAGTTAACGATTTATTAACCATAAAACACATAGATTGAGAATGAAATCAGCCTTTGGGTAGATCGCGACATAATGCTCAATTTGTTCACAAATCCGCGCCCCGTGGCAGGTGCTCCTGCCGAATCGCCGAGAGCGGCTCCCTCCCGCGTCGTAGAGGCTATTCGCGACGGATCGGAGCGGTCCGGCGCCGATTTTGACTATCTTCTGCGCACTGCAACCCGCGAATCATCCCTCGATCCTGCGGCAAAAGCTCCGACCTCGACTGCAACCGGTCTGTTCCAGTTTATCGAACAGACTTGGCTTGGAACATTGAAGGATGCTGGTCCGAAATTCGGGTTGTCGGGCTATTCGAGCGAGATTTCCGAGGTCCGTCCGGGAGTCTATGACGTCCCCGATCCGGCGCACAAGGCCGAAATTCTGGCACTTCGGAGCGATCCCGAAATCGCGACCATGATGGCTGGAGAACTCACCCGCGACAATCATCAGCAGCTCGCTTCCCGTGTCGGTTACCC
>Ga0209358_10002378_pt1 | contig 14340 bp, 17 predicted proteins | sample LauGreFa1BDMLBSN_2_FD_187574 | JGI IMG/M metagenome (GOLD analysis project Ga0209358, IMG submission 187574) | Freshwater lake microbial communities from Lake Michigan, USA - Fa13.BD.MLB.SN (SPAdes) (version 2) | ecosystem: Environmental > Aquatic > Freshwater > Lake | place: Lake Michigan, USA... | reverse complement strand
AACTTATCTTCAGCCATGGCAAAGATGGAGGTGATGAACAATCCCGCCGAAGCCAACAGCGCTCGTGTACCTGCAGCACGGCCTATCACGGTGCATGATTTGCTGCGCCACACTTCCGGTCTGACTTATGCGGAATTCACGCGCCATCCAGCCGTGAAAGCGGCATATCAGGAAGCAGGACTCTTCTCAACTGACGTGCCATCGAAATGGATCACGCTCACACCCCAGCAGCAGATCGAGGCTTTTTCCAAAGCACCGCTACTCTCGCAACCGGGTAGCACCTGGGAATACAGTCTTTCTACAGACCTGCTGGGTCGCGTGCTTGAAGCGGTGAGTAACAAGCCCCTTAGTGAGCTGCTCGATGAAAGACTGATCAAGCCATTGGGCATGAAAGACACCAGCTTTGTGGTGCCCGCATCCAAGGTGGCACGTCTTGCCGAGCCTTTGAAAATCGATCCGACTACCGGCGGACCTATGATGGTGATGCTGGATGTCACACGCGCTACCGGCAATGATTCGGGTGGCGCAGGCATTTCAACGACCGCCGATGATTATCTGCGCTTTTGCCAGATGCTGCTCAATGGCGGTACTCTGGATGGGAAGCGTTATCTGTCGCGCACAACGGTGGCGCTGATGACTTCGGATCATCTCGGCCCTAAAGTCGCGACACCAGTGCAGCCTGGTGAGGTATTGATGGGTGTGCAGGGCTACACCTTTGGTTTGGGCTTCATGGTGCGCCAAGGACCGGGTATCGCTGGGGTGCATGGTTCCGAAGGCGACTTTGCGTGGGGTGGTTTGGGTGGTACGTTCTTCTGGGTGGACCCCAAAGAGCAGCTGATTGGCATTCTGATGGCTCAGACTCCGGGCGCGGTGCGACAGCAATATCGCCGAATGATCAAGACGCTTGTTTATCAGGCGATTGATTGATTCGCCCTCTATGAGTCCAGCAAGTGTGCGATCAGTTTGTCAAACTCGGCAGTATCAAATGTTGAGTTGTCAAATCGCCGTATCCCCGGATGTTCGGGGGGCTCGACTCGACGTTCCAGGTAGTCGTTCCAATGGGCGAGCTTCCAGGCATCACGCGGATCGGCGCGTCGCTCAATGCGGCGGCGCGCTTCATCACTGCTTAAATCTATCCACGCGATGCGGCATATCGTATTGGCAGGCAGGCCAAGCTCTTGTGGTCTGAAAAATTTGCCGGCCATGATTTCGCGGGTGAAGGGTCCGACTAGCATGACCTGCAGGCCGAGCGCGAGATTTTCGCGGGTGATGTCGAGCAGGCCAGCGTATTCACGATCGCGCAGGTGCTCCAGATAGGTGGGGCTGTCGCGGTCAGCCGGATCGCCGGTGAGCAGACCCATGATGTGAGAGCTGAATGCACCGTAGGCGGTGTCCTTGTCCAGAAAGAAGAAGTCGCGTCCGGAAGGTGCAGCAAGCAAGGGCAGAGCCCGTTTGGCGAGCGTGGTCTTGCCGGTGCCAGCGTGGCCAGCGAAAAGAATGAGTCGAGGTGGGTTCATAATTTAGATGTTTTCAAAATGGCAGTGTAGGTTGCTGGCAGAAAAACTTGTATCATGCCGTTGTCGCAAGCAACTGCTACTAAAGTGGCAGTTTCCATCAAATCCAAGAGAGACACGAAAACAATATGGCCGACACAAATACGCCGGGTTCCCTGCTCGTAGGTGAAGGTGTTTTCATGAAAGGTTCGATGCGCGTGCCAGGTCTGGCCACCATCGATGGCAAGCTTGAAGGCGAGCTCACTGCCGATACGGTCCACATTCAGACCCATGGTTCCATGAATGGGCGCACGACGGCCAGTCATGTGAAAGTGGCCGGCTCTGTGACCGACACCACGATTGCCAACAAAACGCTGGTCGTCGAATCCTCTGGCCTGATTGCGGGCTCCATTACCTACACGGAGCTGGAGATCAAGAAGGGCGGATCTCTGCAAGGCTCGATCAACAAGGTGGGTCAGCAACCGCAGACTTTCGCTCCCGTAAGCCCGCCTGCGCCAGTAGCCCCTGAGCCCGCAGTGCAGGCGCCGCCTGTTGAAGCGCCCGTGGAAGACAAAGCTGCACCACCTGCCAACGACCTAGCCCGCAAGCCACGCATCTGATGTAGGCTTTGCGGCTGTCGCGTTGGACACTGCGGATGAATATTCGCCGGCAGTGCTTCGTTAGTTGTGCTGGCAGGCCTGTCGTCCGTGGCCACCGATCTCGTTCAATCATTGCAGGGTCCACATTTCTCTGCGTCTCAGCACGCTGATGCCCGGTGACCCGAGCGGTGACCGTCCCAATCCAAGGTTCTAGAGAATCGAGATGAATTCGAGCAAAACTTGATCTGCTTACAGGAATCTTGACGAGTCCGGCGTGAAGATGAGGTCTATCTCAACCGCTGGATAGAAAGGATGGAAAAGATGAAGACAGTGCTCAATACGGTAATAGGAATGATGGTGTTGGTGTTCGGGAGCTTGGCGCAGGCACAAATGAAACCCGCCGAGGTTACTGCGGCACAGTCGGCATTCTCTGCCAACGGTTGCACCAGCTGCCACGATGCATCCTCACGCATCGTTGGCCCTGCGCTCAAGGAGATAGCTGCGCGTTACAAGGGCAAAAAAGTCAGCACCGAAGTTGCCAAACGTATTATCGAGGGAAGCGAAGGTCGCTGGGGTAACATGCCCCATCCTTCGAATGCGGCACTTGCTCAGGCAGATGCTGCGCTGCTCGCGCGCTGGATACTCGCCGGCGCGCCCTGATTCAATCAAGTCATCTATGGAGAACCATCAATGAGGCAAGCTTTGCTGCTCGCGTTACCCTTGCTCTGTGCCGCGCCTTTGGTTGAGGCTGAACTGGTGAAGGTCTTTGAAAACATTCGTGGTACAGAGGTGTACATCGATACAGATACGATGGGTGGCGGCGGGCGTTTTCGCAAGGTGTGGGAAATTCAAACCTATCGCACGCCCTCTCCACAAGGCATGCTTTCCATGAAGATCCACAAAGAATACGATTGCAAGGAAGAATCTGCCCGAATGCTGGGCTATGTGGTTTTCAAAGGCAAGATGGCCACCGGCGAGAAGATGGGTACGGTGGACACACCCGGAGACTGGCAATCGGTATCCAAGAATCCCGGAGGCAAAGGGGGTTTCAGGATGGTGTGCGGAAAGTGAATTGGTAACAAAAAGAACGCTCAGCTCCCGAACATCTCACTGAGCACAGCTCGTCTCGGCCATGATTTTCCTGCGCTCCGCAGGATCGGTTTCCTTCTGCAGCCGCTCCATCAGCGCTGCCAGCCGTTTTGCTTCTTCTTTCACAGAAGGTATGTCGGCCATCGAGCTTGATCTGGGTGCCGGTGCTGCCTCGGCAGATCGTGGGGGCTCGGATTTTTGGTCTTTATCAGCTGCCTGGGCTGACACCGACAGAGCCAAGGCGCAGAGCGTGCTGACGAGTATGTGGCTGGTTTGGGTCATGACGTGCTCCCCTTGCTGTGCTGAGTAAAAATCCATTATAGGCCTGGTCGCGCTGGTCTTTGAAAATCATGCGCGGGGCGCGTGCGCCGGATTTGATCTTGGCCGTCTGCGTCTGTCCGAACTCAGACCGGCCGCGACTTAAGGCGCATAAACCGCCCCTACAATCCAAGCGCGCAGACGAGGGGCAAGTTTTTCGATTCAGTATCCCGAGCGAACAACGTGACTAGACTATCGGCTAGTTTTGTTTTCCAAGAAAATTGCCTCAAATGTACCTCTCGTGCCTTCCACGACATGCTCTGCAGGACCATAAGATATGGTCTGACCGTCCTTGAAAACTATCGGTGTTTTTGCGCCATCGGCTGTGATCAGTGTGATTGTTCCGCCAGTAATCACGTAGGCAAACCCACCCGTAGTTCTGTGCATTGGACATTTTTGACCGGATTTGAGTTTGAAGTGAATTAATCTTGTTTGTTCATTCTCAGTCAACAAAACCGAATTTTTTGGACAAACTTCTGTAGAGTCAGCCAATCCGTTCGCCTCCTGAGCGTGTGCGCTACAAGCTGCAACCAGTAGAGAAAAAAGCGATGCTTTCAGAATTTTTTTGTACATTTTATGAATTCCTTGAAAAATACATTGGGTGAATGATAAAAACTATACTTCTAGTGACATTAACTTATCTGTGTAACATCGGAAAGGATGGCGGCGCGCTTTATCAGGCACGAGACCTATCAATCGGTTGTGGCACTAATTTGAATCGGTGACAACCCCTTTTAGATGTCTCTCGTACCACGTAATCGCCAACCTTGTCGCTGTTTTTCTGTGGTTTCCACCGTAAATATCGTAGTGTTTGATGTTAGGGATTTCAATGTAATCTTTTTCGGTCGTAATTTTCTCAAAGGCGGCGAGACTATGTTCTTTATTGTTTAGCAGCTCTTCATTTTGTGCCACGATGAAGAGAGAGGCCGCATTTTTTATCATCGAGGCATCGTCGATAGGCCGAAATCTCGCCAGTTTCTCCCAAATCATGCCGCCTCGTAATTCACCAACTTCTTTCGCGCCCGGAGAGGGATAGTCGAGCCGGCCTCGAGCTCGTTGTCCTCCCTTTGAATGCCAGTCATTCGACACACTGTTTTGGTTCAAGCCCCAGCCCATGCCGGCGACTTGGCTCACCAAGGCTTTGATTCTTTTATCGCGGGCAGCAACATAGACAACAAGACCGCCGGAGAAGCTAGTACCCCAAAGCCCTATTTTTGAAGAATCCACTTGCGAATCGGATGCCGCCCAGTTTATGGCGTTAAAAATATCCTCGGCTTGGTCAAGTGGGTCAACAACTTCCCGCAATTCTCGTGTCTTTGAATATTTTCCATCTTTGTCTTTAACTTGAATCAATCGCGCATCACTTTTTCCCCAGCCTCTGTAATCAATCGCCACGACAACAAAACCAGCGCGAGCGATATCCGATGCTGTCTCAGACAGGTGGGAGGCAACCCCTCCCCAACCATGCGACATGATCACAGCGGGGAATCGACGGTTCTGATCCGTTGATTTTGGTCTGTAAATGTCGGCGCTTATTCGGATTCCATCGCTGATAATATCCGCTGATTGTTTCTGTATATCGATTGTTTCTGCAGAACAGAAAGCGGGAGCAAAAAAAGCCATAAGCCAAAACAAAATCCCGTAAAAAAATCTCATTTGTATTCTCCAGAATTTTTTGGATTGCGAATTAAATTTAATCAGGCAGACTAAAAGCAAAAAGTGCATTCCCCGGAATGCCGCCAAACATCTGATATCCGGAACTGACCAAGATCATTCCGGGCGCAATTACTGGCCCGGGGCCGTCCATGGAGCCGCCTCGCGCGGTCACACCATTATTTCCCTTCACCGATATTTTTGTGTCGGTTTCCCAGATTATTTTTCCATCATCAGAGGAATAGGCTCTGAGCACTCCGTCCAAACCACCTGACAACACAAAGCCATCAGTGGCAGTTACGGCCGCAGATTGCGCCTGACTACATCCAGGCACCTGTTTACAGCCGGGGTGGGGTGTAGACCATTTAATTTCGCCAGACATGATATCCAGCGCATGCAGGCCACCGCCTCTAGAGCCCAGCACATACCACCCATCGACTCCTTGTTGAGCGCCGGTCGTTGATGAAGTGCTTTTGACTGATTGGATAAACGATATCGCTGCATAAACTTTTTTCCCGTCACTGGCCATCCCGTATTGGATACCACCAAGAGGACTTCCGCTCCCTATTTTTTTCTGCCAAAGGATCTCTCCACTTTTGGATGCATCCAGAGCCGTGACGACACCAGATTTTTGACCGGCGACCAATATTTTTCGATTTTGATCTGTTGTGACTAAGATCACCGAGGCAGCAAAATCATGATCAGGAGCACCGGGGATCGGGCAATTGTTTCTGTTGGATTCGTAGCAGGAGTTGTTGGTGGCATCTTTTGGGGTAATTTGCTTTGTCCAAAGAATCGATCCATCAATAAGCGATAGTGCGATAACGGCATCAGAGGTAGTTGTCGCTGGTAAGCTGAAATTATTACCTGTTGCCACGTAGATTTTCCCCTCCGCAGGATCAATGGTCGGGCTTGACCAAATGCCAGCACCCGAAGGACCCATCCGCCCAGCACTATTTTTCGCTGCTGGCTCCTGGATCGTGTAGGTTTTCCAGATGACAGATCCATCGGCAGCGTTGAGTGCCGAGAGGCTGCCTCGAAAAGTACAGCATTGATAGGATGGATTGGCCGACGCGCCTTCCTCCCATCCGGAGGATGTCGGGAAATACACGACAGAATTGAACACGACCGGGGAGCCAGTAATCTGGGCATACGGGTGATTGTCCAGCCGCTTTGACCAAATCTTCTTACCGGTGTCAGCATCTATTGCATACGCTGTACCGTTTTGATCACCTAAAAATAGATAAAGCTTGTTATCAATTTTGCTGGCGACAATGGTCGTCCTTACGCGACCCGAAAGCGAAGTGCTCCATACCTTGCATCCAGTTGCGAGATCGATTGCGTGGATTGTGTTGGAGCCACCGCTGGAAAAAATGCGCGCTCCAATGATTGTAGGTTGAGCATCAACTTTATTTGAGTTTGAAAAACCGTATGCCCAAGCCAGCTTTAGATTACCGAGATTGTTGGCAGATAACTTACCGACTGATGCTGGCTGAAATCTTGCCTGCTCGTACCCATTTCCCCAGCCGTTCCATATGGGCGATCCATCAAGTGTCTTTTCAAAGGACTTGATCTTGTCGCAGTTGATATTTTGGATGTTGGTGGGCACGATGGTTTGCTCTGCCAGCCCGGTAGAGGTTAAAAATAACAAAGCGATGACTGCAAACGCACCATTTTTGATAAAGGACATAAAGGTCTCTGTGATTAAATTGTTTCAGATAGTTTTGGATTGTTTTTGAGTGGCAGTGACGATTCCCGGCAATCACAATTCTGCCTAGATCTATCGCACAAGATACGGCGTTCCTGACTTCTCCTGAGTACCCACCGATCACAGCTTCCACGCTGGAGTCATATACAAGCGTCATGTGAGACGAGTAGCTGACAAGCATTGGGCCAGCAGCTAATACGAATCCCGTCTTTTGTGGTATCAGTTTACTCTTAAAACTTGTATTTAAAATCGTCCGCCGCCGTGCTCACGGTTGTTTCAAACTTGCTAATGCTGAGCGCATGGCAAAAGTGAAATGTGCGCCAACGTATCGCACGCCGAAACGTTGGCGACAAATTCATCCTAAGAGGTGAAAGGTGAGTGGGATGGCAGTGAAGCGTAACGAGGAGCCGCGGGTAGGCGTCTTCAAGCGCCGTCGATCACAACCCATGGCGCCACTTCAGATAGAAAATGGTCGGGGTGAGAGGATTCGAACCTCCGGCCTCTACGTCCCGAACGTAGCGCTCTACCAGGCTAAGCTACACCCCGAATCAGTGCGTGCGTACAATGCAGCGCTTTATTTTACTGTTGGGGGCGTGGCCGTTCAAGCGTGCGGACGGGGCATAATCGAATAGTAGTGTGAACCACAAATGGGAGGAGTCTGATGGGCGGTGTAATAAAAATAATTCAGTTCATTGTTGTGTGGGGTTTCATCGCAATTGGCACCCGTGGTTACGGTTTGATTCTGTTCCCGCTCTATTACTGGCTCGTTTTTGTGGGTGGCGAGGCGCGCTTTCAGAAAGCGCAGGCGAAACTGCAGAGCATACTGATGAAAGATGAAATCGTTGTCGCTTCAGGCTTGCAGCAGCGTTTGTTCGCTTTGTTTACCCGACGTATGTTAGTAGCGATTACCAGCAGTCGATTGATTGAAATTCGCCGCTCACTGCTCGGTGGTTTTGACATGAAAGACTACCAATGGAAGGATTTGCGCGATGCGCACATGTCAGAAAACATCATTCCAAATATTTTTGGCGCAAAGCTGGAGCTTGTAGTCCGATCCGGAAATGAAGACATCACGATCAATGGTCTGCCCAGCTCCATTGCATCTACTATCTACTCGCACGCTCAGGCCCAGGAGCAGGAGTGGGAAGAGAAGAATCGCATACGCGATCTTGAGGAAAAGCGCGCGATGAGCGGCGCTTCGGTGGTTAACGTGAGTGGTCAGGGCGCGTCGAAATCGGAGGAAGGTGATCTCTTCGCCAGCCTTGAAAAAGCGAAAAAACTTTTCGACAACGGCGTCATTAGTGATGCTGAGTATCAGGAGCTCAAAGCAAAAATCATCAGCAAGGGCGCTTGACTCTGGCGAAGCGTTGGTTCAGTGATTGCGTTCGACAGCAAAGCTGGCCAGCGCAATCAGGGCCGCTTTGTATTGGCCTTCGGGGAGTCTCTGAATTGAGTCTTTCGCACGCTGGGCAGCACTTTCGGCCTGCTGTCGCGTGTACTCCAGCGCGCCGGAGCTGGTGATGGCAGACAGTATTTCGTCAAAGTGCGCTTCGTCACCTTGCGAAATACATTGACGCACGAGTTCGCGTTGTTGTTCGCTACCATGCTGCATCAGATAAATCAGGGGTAGCGTTGGCTTGCCTTCGCGCAGGTCGTCGCCAACATTTTTGCCGATATCGCTTTGATTGCCTGAGTAATCAAGCACATCATCAATGAGTTGAAAAGCGGTACCCAGAGAGCGACCATATTCGGCGGCCGCGGCAATCTGCTCTTCAGATGCGCCGGCGAGCAGACTGCCCAGCTCGGTGGCTGCTTCGAAGAGTTTGGCTGTCTTGGAGCGTATGACTTGCAGATAGCGAGCCTCGGTCACGTCAGGATCGTGCATGTTCATCAGCTGCAGGACTTCCCCTTCGGCGATGACGTTGGTGGCATCTGCCAGAATTTGCATGACCCGCATGTTCTGAACCGAGACCATCATTTGGAATGCTCGGGAATAGACAAAGTCGCCCACCAGCACCGAGGCGGCATTGCCAAACAGCGCATTTGCGGTCTGTCGTCCGCGTCGCAGATCAGACTCATCCACCACGTCGTCGTGCAGCAGGGTGGCGGTGTGGATGAATTCAATCACGGCGGCCAGTTTGAAATGCGCATCGCCCCGGTAGCCCCAGGCATTAGCCATCAGCAGCACCAGTGCCGGCCTGATCCGTTTGCCGCCAGCGCTGATGATGTAGTCGGCGATCTGGCTGACCAAGGGGACGTCGGAGTGCAGCTGAGCGCGGATGGCGGCATCGACCGCCTGCATGTCCGCCGCGATGACGCTCAAAGGCTGATTCTGGGACGCGGTTTGGGGGGCGGACACGATAAATGGACAGGTAATCGGTGAAAGTGCCGGATTATACGCCGGCGCCCGGGTATTCAAGTGCTGGCCGCTGCGCGGCTTCCAAGGGGTGAGCCCACCAAAATGGGCCGCAATTGCACTTTGACCGGTATGCTAAGTCCATGTATAATTTGGGGTTTTCCCGAATTGGCAACGGCTTTTCGTCAAGGCGTGCGAGAAAGGGCGTCTGCACAGGCGTCAAGGCGTATCCCGATAGATCAATCAATGAGGTTCCCATGTACGCGGTCATAAAAACCGGTGGCAAACAATACAAGGTTGCTGCTGGTGAAAAACTTAAAGTAGAACAGATACCGGCAGACATAGGCTCCGAAATCACGCTGGATCAGGTGCTCGCAGTGGGCGCCGGCGAAACCATCAAATTTGGTTCGCCACTGGTTCAGGGTGCCAAGGTGCTGGCTACGGTAGTGGCGCAAGGTCGCCACGACAAGGTGAAGATTTTCAAGATGCGTCGACGCAAACATTATCAGAAGCGCCAGGGGCATCGTCAAAACTACACCGAATTGCAGATTGTCTCGATCAACGGCTAAGCCGCTGATCCGACTCAACCCGTCATCAGGAGCACCAAATGGCACACAAAAAAGGCGGCGGTACCACGCGTAACGGCCGCGATTCAGAATCGAAACGACTAGGCGTGAAAGTGTACGGCGGCCAGGTTATCAATGCAGGCGGCATCATTGTTCGGCAGCGCGGCACCAAGCTTCATCCCGGCGAAAATGTTGGCATGGGCAAGGACCACACTCTGTTCGCACTCATTGATGGCAAGGTTCACTTCGCTGTCAAGGGTGCGCAGAAGCGTCATACTGTGATGGTCGTGCCGGCCTGACCGACCCGAACATCCTGCGAAAAGGCTCTGCCGCAGGTAGGGCCTTTTTACTTTACAGCGGCAGAAACTCATGAAGTTCATTGACGAAGCAAAAATCGAAGTCGTCGCCGGTGATGGCGGCAACGGCGTTGCGTCGTTTTGCCGTGAAAAATTCCGTCCGTTCGGCGGCCCCGATGGTGGCGATGGCGGCAAGGGTGGCAGCATCTTTGCGGTCGCCGACCGCAACATCAATACGCTGGTGGATTATCGTTTTGCGAAGCTGCACCGCGCAAAGCGGGGCGAAAACGGCCGTGGCTCTGATTGCTACGGCAAAGGCGCGGATGATATTTATCTGCGCATGCCGGTAGGAACACTCATCGCCGATCAAAATGACGGCGCCATCATCGCCGATCTGACCGAGCACGGTCAGGTTGCGCTGCTCGCCAAAGGCGGTGAAGGCGGTTGGGGCAATATCCATTTCAAAACGTCGACCAATCGCGCGCCCCGCCAGAAAACCGATGGCAAAGAAGGCGAGCGTCGTGAATTGCGTCTCGAGCTCAAAGTGCTTGCCGATGTTGGCCTGCTCGGCATGCCTAACGCGGGCAAATCCACCTTTATCGCTGCCGTTTCCAACGCGCGTCCCAAAATTGCCGACTATCCCTTCACAACCTTGCATCCCAATCTGGGCATGGTGCGCGTCAGCCATGAGAAAAGTTTTGTCATTGCCGATATTCCTGGTCTGATCGAAGGTGCGGCCGATGGTGCGGGTCTGGGGGTGCAGTTTCTGCGTCACCTGCAGCGCACTCGGCTGCTTTTGCATATCGTTGATATTGCACCATTTGACACGAATATTGATCCTGTCAAAGAAGCAAAGGCTATCGTGAAAGAGCTCAAAAAATATGACGAGAGCCTGTTCGACAAGCCACGCTGGCTGGTGCTGAACAAGCTCGACATGGTGCCCGAGGACGAGCGTGATGCAAGGGTGAAGGATTTCATCAAGCGTTTTGGCTGGAAAGGCCCCATGTTTCGCATCTCCGCGCTCACGCACGAAGGGTGTGATGAGCTCGTCAAGGAAATCTACGAACATCTTGCTACGCAGCGCCAGCAAGAACAGCGCGAGCAATCGGGTCTTGCCGAAGTGGCGTTGGGCATTGATTCTATCGATGCCGACGATCCCCGTTTCAAGCTCGCTGACTAATCATGCAGTCCATCATTCGGCAAACGCAGCGCGTCATTGTCAAAGTGGGGTCTTCGCTCGTCACCAATGAGGGACGTGGGCTGGATCATGCCGCGATTGCCAAATGGGCTGATCAGATTGCGCATTTGCGTCGCATGGGCAAGCAGGTTGTTCTAGTGAGCTCTGGTGCAGTCGCTGAAGGCATGTTGCGTTTGGGTTTTGAGCGACGTCCTGTCGCCATTCATGAACTGCAAGCCTGTGCCGCTGTCGGGCAAATGGGGCTGGCGCAGATTTATGAAACCAGTTTTCGCGCACATGATTTACGTACCGCGCAGGTTTTGCTTACGCATGCCGATCTTGCCGACCGCGAACGTTATCTGAATGCGCGCTCCACCTTGTTTACATTGCTCGAGCTGGGTGTCGTCCCTGTCATCAATGAAAACGATACAGTCGTCACTGATGAAATCAAGTTCGGCGACAACGACACGTTGGGTGCGCTGGTCGCCAATCTTATTGAGGCAGATGCCCTCATCATTTTGACTGATCAGCGTGGTTTGTATACGAGCGATCCGCGCAAGAACGCGGATGCGACATTGGTACACGAAGCCAAAGCCGGTGATCCGGCACTCGAGGCAATGGCGGGTGGTGCTGGTTCCGGCATCGGCAGTGGCGGCATGCTGACCAAGATACTCGCTGCGCGTCGTGCAGCGAGCTCTGGTGCGCACACGGTGATTGCCTGGGGCAGGGAAGATCAAGTGCTGGTACGCCTTGCAGAAGGTGAAGCGATAGGTACACAGCTCACGGCGCAAACGGCACGACTCACCGCGCGCAAACAATGGATGGCAGATCATCTGAAAACTGCAGGTCAGGTCATGCTGGATGCGGGCGCAGTACAAAAACTGCTCAACGAGGGCAAGTCATTGTTGCCAATTGGCGTGACTGATGTCGGCGGTGACTTCGGTCGTGGTGATGTGATTACTTGTATTGATCCGAATGGTAAAGCGATTGCTCGCGGCATGTCGAATTATGCAAGTGCCGAGGTCAAGCGCATCATGCGCAAACCTTCATCCGACATTGCGGCAATTCTTGGTTACGTCGAAGAGGTGGAGTTGATTCATCGGGACAATCTGGTGCTGCTTTAGGTGTGGTGTGGTCAACTGCAGCAAGCTTTTCAAGCAGCTGGCCACAAGATCCTCATCTCGACAAAGACCATGATCGGCGCGCATAACAAAAAATGATGACCTCCAAGCAACTGCTGAAATCAGCGCAAGGTTTTCTTCTGCCGTATCCGCTTCACGATCGATGCTGCATTTCCGGCGACCGAACCGAACTCACAGAAATAATCCTTGTATAGCGCAGCATATTGACGATTTGCACCCACATCACGAATCTGACTCCATGCGTCGTTGCGTGATGCCGACCAATTGCCATCGGCGCCTCCGGTTGCGTAAAGTTTTCTCTCGCCCGTCTTGCAGCGTATGCCCTCATGGCTGACATTGCGTGCACCCTCGGTGCTGGTGATCACCAGCGTGAACCTCACCACGCCATCAGGTGTGACACTGACAGAGGGGGCGTCAATAGCGAAATTCATGGTCGCCTGTGGGCTAACGTAGAAAGACAGCAGGTTTTCTCTCGCGGGTGCCGCAGGCAGTAGCAGTGGCGTCGCATCCTCAGTCTTGTCTGCCGTAGCAGAGCTTTCCTGCGCGCAGACAGCCGATGGTAGTTGTACTGCAAAGGCTAGCCAGAGAATTGTGCAACGACGGTAGGCGCGTGTCATTCAGAATCCGATTCAGTGACTGAGGAAGCTTCGCTGGGAGTCGGTACCGATTTTTGTGGTACCCGTTCGCGCGATGGTCGTCGTGCAGCGGGCGTTGACCGATTGAGGAAGCGCGAGAGTTCCTGCAATGCCCGCGTGTACACATCGCGCTTGAACTCGATCACCATGTCCATGGGCACCCAATAGTCGTGCCATCGCCACGCGTCGAACTCGGGATGCTCTGAGATGCGCAAATTCACATCACAGTCGCGACCCATCATGCGCAGCAGGAACCAGATTTGCTTTTGACCACGATAGTGACCACGCACCTCGCGCTTGATGAAATGATCGGGGACTTCGTAACGCAGCCAGTCGCGGGTGCGGCCGATGATTTTGACGTGTTCCGCTCGTAATCCGACTTCTTCCTCGAGCTCGCGATACATCGCCTGCTCGGGCGTCTCGCCGTGTTTGATGCCACCCTGGGGAAACTGCCAGGAGTGTTCGCGCACCCGCTTGCCCCACCAGACCTCGTTTTGGTGGTTCAGCAGGATGATGCCGACGTTCGGGCGAAAGCCTTCGCGGTCTAGCATGATGTCCCTCGTTTTTTCTGCGGTCACCGGCGCGGATGCACTGCAGGCGAGGGCGGCACACGGTAGGTGGGCGGTCCAGAGCGAGGGTCGTGCAATCCGCCGGCTCGGTGGCCAGCGAATACTTTAAAATTGGAATGATTATAACCCCCTCTTTTTCAAAAGATTTCACACTCCATGCGCGCATCCCGTTTTTTTATATCAACACTCAAAGAAGCCCCGTCCGATGCCGAGATCGTGAGTCACAAGCTGATGCTTCGTGCGGGCATGATCCGGCGGCTGGGTTCCGGTATTTATAACTACATGCCCATGGGTTTACGGGTGATCCGCAAGGTCGAGAACATCGTGCGCGAAGAAATGGACCGCGCTGGCGCCGTCGAGTTGCTGATGCCGCTGGTGCAGCCCGCCGAGCTCTGGCAGGAGACGGGTCGTTGGGACAAGATGGGCCCAGAGTTGTTGCGACTGAAAGACCGCCATGGTCGCGATTTTGCGATGCAGCCTACCTCCGAGGAAGTCATCACGGATATCGCGCGTAGCGAAATCAAGTCTTACCGGCAGCTGCCGGTGAATTTTTATCATATTCAGACCAAATTCCGCGACGAGCGCAGGCCACGCTTTGGTCTGATGCGCGGGCGTGAATTCACAATGAAAGACGCTTACTCGTTTGATCGTGATGTGGATGGTTTGCGACATTCGTACCGGACGATGGTCGATGCCTACACCCGCATCTTCACGCGCTTCGGACTGCGGTTCCGCGCCG
>Ga0209358_10002376_pt1 | contig 14342 bp, 17 predicted proteins | sample LauGreFa1BDMLBSN_2_FD_187574 | JGI IMG/M metagenome (GOLD analysis project Ga0209358, IMG submission 187574) | Freshwater lake microbial communities from Lake Michigan, USA - Fa13.BD.MLB.SN (SPAdes) (version 2) | ecosystem: Environmental > Aquatic > Freshwater > Lake | place: Lake Michigan, USA... | reverse complement strand
GGTTTGAAGGAACGCCCTGCTATATCCTGCACCTGGCCAACACCTACGAGGTGGGCGACGAGATCATCATGGACGGCGCCATCCAGACCAACCCGGTGCCCGACTTGAGCGGCCTGCCCAAGGAGGGTTACGCCCGCATGAGCGCCCTGCTGTCAATGGACCTGCAGGAAACCCGCATGCACCGCTGGCGCTTTAACCTCAAGACCGGGCAGACCCATGAGGAAGACCTGGACGACGAAGTCACCGAGTTCTCGATGATCAGCGGCCGCGTCAAGGGCCGGCCTAACCGCTTTGTCTACAACGCCCTGATGAAGCCCAACTGGGAACTTGATGGCCTGAAAAAATACGACTGGCAGACCGGCCACAGCCAGCGCTGGCAGGCGCCCAAGGGCTGCTTCGTCAGCGAGACGCCTTTCGCGCCGCGCGACGGTGCCGTGGCAGAAGACGACGGCTACCTGGTGACCTATGTCACCAACCTCAACACCGGCAAAGGCGAGTGCGCCATCTTTGATGCGCGCGACATCAGCCCGGGGCCCATATGCCGCATCATCCTGCCCGGGCATATTCCGATGGGTGCCCACGCCAGCTGGACGCCGGCGGCTGCCCTGCAGGTGCCGGCGTGAGCCAGATGGCGGTGACCCTGCCCGACTATGCCGTGCACCATCCGGCGCGCGGCGGCCATGAAACGACCATTTTTTTACTGCACGGTGCCTTTGGCGCTAAGGAATACTGGCGCACCCAGGTGCAGGCCTTCACCCAGGCCGGCTACCGCGTGGTCTCGTGGGACGCTCCGGGCTACGGCCTGTCGGCCCTTCCGGTGCCGCTGACCATCGACCATTGCGCACGGGTGCTTAAGCTGCTGCTGGAGAAAGAAGGCAGTGCCCGCAATGTGGTGATGGGCCACAGCATGGGCGGCATGATCGCGCAGCAGGCTTGGCGCTACGCCCGCGCCCACATCCACGGATATGTGCTGTCAGCCACCAGCGCCTCGTTTGGCAGCCCCGACGGCGACTGGCAAAAAGAATTTGTGCGCGCCCGTGTGGCGCCGCTGGATGCTGGCAAAACCATCCCTGAGTACTCGCCGCTGATGCTGCGCGGCATGATGGCCCCTGCCGCCAACGGCCCGGCGGTGGACCTGCTGATCGGCACCGTGAGCCAAATGCGCGAAGAGACCTTCCGCGCCGCCGTGGCCGCCATCGTCGGCTTTGAAGGCCGCGACCTGCTGCCCACGCTGGATGTGCCGGTGCTGTGCATCGCCGGTGAACTCGACGCCACCGCCCCGGCCGCTGTCATGCAAAAAATGGCCAGCAAGATCGCTGGCGCCGAGTTCGTCAACCTAGCGGGCTTGGGTCATTTTGGCTGGGCTGAAGACCCGCCCCGTTTCAACGCCGCCGTGCTCGATTTTCTCGCCCAACACTTTCCCCAACCTTAACAACCCGAAAGGACCCCTATGAACGCCATTCGCCCCATCGCCCGCACCCTCGCCCTACTGCTCACCGGCCTGTGGGCCTCACTCGCAGGCGCCCAAATCAATTACCCCGACAAACCGATCACCGTCATCGTGCCCTTCCCGCCCGGCATTGTGGACGGCTATGCCCGCCTGGTCGCCACCAAAGCCGGCGCCATCCTGGGCCAACCCATGGTCATCAAGAACCAGGCCGGCGCCGGCCAGCGCATCGGCACCGACGCCATGACCAAGGCCCCCAAAGACGGCTACACCATCGGCGTCATCACCAACGCTGGCGTGGTGTCGGGCCCGGTGCTGGCTAACGCCGTGCCCTATGACCCGATCAAGGACATCAGTTACCTGACCATGATCTTTGAGTCGCACTACCTGATCAACACCCACCCCGCCTCCGGCATTAAGACCTTGGGGCAATTGGTGGACAAAGCCAAATCCGCACCGGGCAAACTCAACTTTGGCTCGACCGGCATGGGCACCGGCTTTCACACCGCGACAGAACTCTTTGTCAAAAACGCCAACGTCACCATGACGCACGTGCCCTACAAGGGTGAGAGCCCGCTGCTGACCGACCTGATCGGTGGCCAGGTCGACATGGCCTTCTCCTCCATGGCCAGCCGCGCCATGGCCGAGCAGGGCAAGCTGGTGATGCTGGCCTACACCGGCGACAAGCGTTCAGCGCTGATCCCCAATGTACCCACCGCCAAAGAGTTGGGTATCCCGCACGTCAGCTCTGGCTGGCTGGGTTTTGCCATGCCCGCCGGTGTGCCGGTGGCAGCGCGCGACAAGCTGATTGCCGCCCTGACCGCCGCCGTCAACGACCCCGAAGTTGTGGCTAACTTCACCAAGGGTGGCGGCGAGCCGCGCAATCTGAGCGGCGACGCGTTTGCGGCACGCGTCAAGCGTGAGCTTGACGATATGCGCGAGCTGAACAAAGAACTCAAAATCAGCATCGATTGACGCCATGCCCATTCTTGACAAGGTACGGGTGCTGGACCTGACCCGCGTGGTGGCCGGGCCCTGGTGTACCCAGACCCTGGCCGACCTGGGCGCGGACGTGATCAAGATCGAACGCCCCGGGGTGGGCGACGACACGCGCAAGGTGGGCCCCTTTGTGACCGGCGCCGACGGCCAGCCCACCAGCGATTCGGCCTTTTTCATGGGCAGCAACCGGGGCAAGCGATCGCTCACCCTGGACATCGCTAGCCCGGAAGGCGCCCAACTGGCGCGAGATCTGGCCGCACAGTCCGACGTGTTCATTGAAAACTACAAGGTAGGCGCACTGGCGCGCTACGGGCTGGACTACGACAGCATCCGCGCCATCAACCCTGCCATCATCTACTGCAGCGTCACCGGCTACGGCCAGGACGGCCCCTACGCCCCACGACCGGCTTATGACTCGGTGATGCAGGCCATGTGCGGCCTGATGAGCACCTGCGGCCCGGCCGACGGCGAGCCCGGTGCCGCGCCCATGCGCTCGGCCGTGCCGATTGCCGACATCTTCACTGGGCTGTACGCCGCCATCGGCATCCTGGCGGCCATCATCCACCGCCGAGATACGGGCGAGGGCCAGTACATTGACGCAGCCATGCTGGACGTGACCACGGCCATCAACGCCCACCTGGCTCTGGGCTACCTGATGACCGGCAAGGTCCCGCAGCGTCAGGGCAACAACAACCCGATCACCGCGCCCAGCGAGGTGTTCCGCGGAGCCGACGGTCACTTCACCATGTCGGCGGCCAACGCCGGCCAGTTTGACAGCCTGCTGCGGGTGCTGGAGCTGGACCCCGCCCTGGCCCAGGATGAGCGCTTCCTGACCAACATCACCCGCATCCAGCACCGGGCCGAACTCCACGCCATTCTTGAGACCAGCACACTGAGCCAGCCCGTGGCGCACTGGATAGAGCGGCTGTCAGCCGCCAACGTGCCCTGCGCACCGATCAACAACATGCAACAACTGTTTGCCGACCCGCATGTGAAGCACCGTGACCTGGTGTTGCAGGTGCCCCATGGCAGCGGCGTGGATGTGCCCCTGCTGCGCAGCCCCTTGCACCTGTCAGCCGCCCCGGTAGAGCATCGCGCACCGCCGACCCTGGGGCAGCATTCGGCTGAAGTCTTGCAGAGCTTGTTGGGCAGGACAGAGGCCGACATTGCCCGATTGAGGGCGGCTGGCGTGGTTTAGGTTGTTCGTCGGTTCTCAATTGCTGGCATGGCGGGCTTGCACAGGATCATCTCAGTAGGTCGACCGCCCACCTGAAAGGTCAAACACTGCACCCGTAGAAAAGGAGCACTCCTCTGTGCAAAGCCAAGTAACCATGGATGCCACTTCCTCGACCAAGCCAAAACGGCCCATAGGAATCTTGCTGAGCATGAATTGGATGTGCTCAGGTGTCATCTGGTCAAAGATGGGAGTCTTGACAGCCGCAGGCGTAACGGAATTGACGCGCACACCGGTATCAGCAAGCTCCTTGCCCAAGGACTTGGTCAAACCAATGACGGCAGCTTTACTCGCACTGTAGGCGCTGGCATTTGGATTGCCGTCTTTCCCGGCCACAGAGGCAATGTTGACAATGCGCCCGTAATCGCGTGCGCGCATGTGGGGGGAAAACTCGCGGCAGCAATAGAACAGGCCGTGCACATCAACGTCAAAAACCTGGCGCCAGGCGTCCACTGGGTACTTCCAAAGCTTGGCGTTTGGGCCCGTGACCCCGGCGCTGTTGACCAACGCATCCACATCAGCCATGGCAAGCGTTTGCTTGGTTGCGTCTGCAACTGCCTCATGACTGGCAACATCAACCGCGATGGATGCAACCACCGCACCAGCGCGCGTCCGCTTCAGCTTGTCCGCCGCTGCAGCCACGGCTTGTGTGTCACGATCCCAAAGTGTTACGCGCGCACCCGAGCCAATCATCCGCTGCGCGATGGCGTATCCGAGACCAGTAGCCCCGCCCGTGATGACCGCGTGGCGGCCGTTCATGTCCAGCAAATTCATGTTGACCTTGTAATCAAAAGTATGGGCAGATCGCGCGAATTGCTGATTTAAGTTGGGCACTACCATCAACCTGACGACTCAAACCACTGGACTGGGGCCAGTCAGGATCGGTCGCGTCAGCCTATAAATTGCGATGGCCACTGAAAAGGTGATATTTCCTTGAGCATCTTTGAAAACCTGAATCGAACTGAAGGATCGACTCAGTTGCCATGCATCGCTTTCCAATAAGGCCACCAGGTGTCAATGGCGCGCCCAAAAGCGTTCATCTCTAAGCCCGACGACACGCGACGAACACCGAGGTCCATATCCAGTGCCCGGGCGGTGATCGCGCGGCCAACGTCGATGACAGTATCCAAGTCCTGCATGGCGAAGTCCACATAAGGTGCGATACGACAGTAGGCTTGTGTTGCCTCCTGCCTTTGGCCTGCAGTCCACGCCGCCAAGATGGGTTGCAATGCCATCGCCATTTCTGTTCCAGGGATCACACCAACCGCACCGATCCTGAGGTATTCGATTAGGTTCTGGCCGTGGCGGCCTACCAATAGCGCCAAAGGTTTATCGAGCGACGACAGGTGCGCGGAAAGCTCGATACTGTTGTACTCTGCCTTAAGAAATCGCAGGCGCTTAAGCAAGGTGGGATGGGCGCTAAGCGAGCCTGCAGAAAAGGCAGTGTCGATAAGTCCCGGCGCAAGTTGCAAGCCTAGGTCGATGCGCTCAGCCAGTGCAGGGTCTGAAAACAGGGTGTCGATCTGGTTGATTGATCGTGTTGGATCCTTGCCGATTTGCACAATAAGCGACACACGGTCTCTGTATCCGATCGCGCTGCGGCTCAGGTCTTGAATGTCGTCGTCTGGTCGCACTGTCACCAGTAACGCATCTTCGGGAGACAGGTTTTTGCACGTATGCGAAAGCAAAGCCTTCCGTTCAGCGGGCGAAAGTGCCGCACCCTCGGACGCCAGACCAAAAAGTGCGACCCCGGCGGCGCCACCGCTTTTGGTCCAAGCCATCTGTCGCTCATGAGCGTCAAGGTCGAGTGCCCCGGAGCTCGTGAAGAAGCTATACAGAACAGGAATGACACCAGCAACCATGCGCTACCAGTCAAGTGGCGTGCCATCGGCGCCCTGTTCGGCCAGGCGCGGTACCCGAGCCTCATCAAAAAACAGCCTATTCGCTTGTACGCTGAGCCCAACGCCGGGTGTAGATTGGAGTGGAAATGATCCGTCGGAGCCGAATATTGGAAACACGCCATCGAATACTTGGTTGGTAATGGCGCTCGGCCGGAATTCCAATGCGCCAAAGGTTTGCGCGATGGCGGCGCAGTGCATCGAAGCGCAGGTGTGGAGTAGGCCGTTCGGGCTATGCGGTCCGAAGGCAACATGGTAGGACTCAGCCATGTCGGCGAGAACCCTCATCTCGGAGAGCCCTCCTACATTACCGACGTCCGGCTGAATGATGTCCACCAACCCTCGGTCAAGAACCTGCTTGAACTGCCATCGAGTAAATAGGCGTTCGCCCAGCGCGATAGGAACTTGGAAATGCCGCCGAACCCGGTTGAGCGCTTCAATGTCCTCACTCGCGACCGGTTCTTCGATCCAAAGTGGTCGGAGATCGCGAATGGCATGTTCGATCGCAATCACCGTATGCGGAAGCGTTCTTCCGTGGAGGTCGATAGCGAAGTCGCGTGATGGTCCGATCACATCCCGGACCGCAGCGCAGCAGTCGTAAACCCTCGAAATCAAGGCGGTCTGCGGCAGAGCTTCCATCGGTGGAAGGGGATAGAACTTCACAATCTGGAAACCGGCATCGATCGCGGTCTGCGCGCGCCTGGCCAATTCGTCCGGGTCCGTAGAAAGACCACAGTTCGCGTAAGCCTTGACTCGATCCCGCACAGCACCACCAAGGAGCGCGTGGACCGGCTTCTGGGCGACTTTGCCCGCAATATCCCAGAGCGCGATATCGATGCCCGATAGTGCCGATGTTTCGACCGCACCGCCACGCCAATAGCTGTGCCGATAGGCAGTTTCCCAAATCTTGCGGATCGACTCAACCGGCATACCCATAATCAGCCGAGCCGCGTCGCGGACAGCGCCGGCGACAGCATACGGCTTACCCGGCAATGTGCACTCACCCCATCCGGACACCGAAGGGTCCGAGGTCTTGATCTCGACAAAAATGAGATCCGAGTATTCGCCCGAATGCAGATGGGCGTGGATCTGTGTTATTTGCATGATGTACTCCGTCTACCAGTCAACCACCGAACCGTCCGGATCCACCGCCGCACTTGTAAGCAGTGGCTCGTTGCGACCCTGTAGCCGCGCCGCAAACGCCTCATCTACAGTGACGCCCAAGCCAACGCATGGCTTCATCGTCCAATAACCAGACTCAAAATGGATCGGCGTTTCAATGAAATCGCTTGCTGCACTGAAGTGCGCGCTCATTTCTTCCTGAACAAGGAAATTTTCCGTGGCCAACGCAAAGTGCAGACCGGCGCTGCTGGCTACAACACCCAAGGGGTTATGCGGCGCAACCGCAATATTGAAGCCGGCGGCGATAGTTGCAACCTGAGTAGCGGCCAACAACCCACCGCAATGTGCGATGTCGGGCTGAAACACCGCGACCGCCCGAGCGCAACCCAGGTCCACGAAATCACGGAGTTCCACCAGTCGCTCGCCCGTTGCCAATCGAACATCAAATTTCTGCGCTAGGGCGGCCAAGGTTGCGGCAGGAGCGGGACGCAGGACTTCTTCCAGGAAGAGCAGGTTACGACCAGAGAAAAAAGACAACAGCGTTTCAGCGGAGCCGACCGAGCCGCATCGGCCATGTGCATCCAGTGCGACATCAATACGGCCCTGGCATGCATCTAGAATTTCATCCATCATGCTGAAGTAGGCCGTGCGCCGTGCCGCGAACACATGCTGGTTGTGGAACGGTACGTTCACAACTTTTACCGCGTGGTAGCCCCGCTCGACAATTTTCTCCAGTGATTCCAGGGCATCAGCAGTCATCGATTTCTCGTAGACATGTTCCGAACTTCCGAAACCCAGGTGCGTATACACAGGAACACGGTCCCGCACGGCGCCGCCCAATAGATCGACAACGGGCCGTCCAACCGACTTACCAAAGATGTCCCAACAAGCCATTTCGATACCGCTGATCGCCGACATGCCGATTACCCCTGGATCCCAGTAGTGGCGCTTGACCAACTTGCGCATGAGGTGACGGATTCGCAGAGGATCCTCCCCGATACACAGGTCTTTCATCTCCAGCAAGGCGGCGCCAACGGAGCGGGCTTTCCACTCAACTGTGGCTTCACCCCATCCGAAGAGTCCGGGCTCTGAAGTCTCCACTTTCACAAGTATCCATGTCCGGAAACTTACCGGAATGGAATAGACCTTGATGTCACGAATTTCCACAGATGATTCCTTGCGGCTGGCGGCGAGAAAGAGAATGCCTTTATGGGCGCAGCAACATCACCACACTGGCAAATTGGTCAGCGGGGTGCCGATCCATCGGCGGCTGATTTGATCCAGTTCGCCGGTGATTTTCATAAACGCAACAAATTGGTTCATCCACTGGAGGATGTCTATTTCGCCCTTACGCACACCGATGCCATAGGGTGACTGCCGCACCGTGAACTTAACTTCAATCTTTGCTGCAGCATTTCGTTTGATGAACTCGGCGGCCCATTGACTGGCAGTTACAACAGCGTCGACCTGGCCCGCGAGCAGTGCCTGCCCGACAGTGGCGTCGTCGTCGAATCGGACGATCGTGGCGTTTTTGGGGGCAAGCGGGGTGAACGATGTGTCTTGGATACCACCTCGCACCACACCAATACGTTTGCCCCCAGTGTCACCGGCATTGGCAATCTTGTTAGCCGCTTTCGAAATGAACACGACGTCAACGCTGCCGTACGGCATGCTGAACCAGACTTGGTTAGCGCGTTCGGGGCTCATCCCCAATGTGGCCACAACGATATCCACCTGATTCGTCAACAAAGCGGGAATTCTTGTGGGACCTGCTACTTGTACGAATTCCACTTGCACGCCCAGTCCTTTTCCGATAGCCCGAGCGACGTCAGCGTCATAGCCTGCAGGCTCACGCTTTTCGTCAAGCAGACCGTACGGGGGAATGGTTTGGTCCATTCCGATCACGATCTTTCCACGCTTCTGGATTGCTTCGACCGTTTGAGCGTATGCGCCTGACGAGAGAAGTGCCATAGCCACCAATGCTGCGGCGAATGGTTTAAAGAAAATTTTCATGTTGTCATCCTTTCAGTTTTGTTTCAAGCCGAGAAATTGCGCCAACTCATCCGTCTTCGGCTGACGAATGATTTCCCGAGCATCACCCTGCTCGTGAATCTTGCCTTTGTGCATAAACACAATATGGTCCGCGACCGTTTCCGCGAACCGTATGTCGTGGGTAACCAGCAGCATGGTGTGGCCACGTTCGGCCAGCGAACGAAGGACGCCTATAACTTCTTCCACGAGTTCAGGGTCGAGAGCGGATGTGACCTCGTCCAACAGAAGGATTTTTGGCTCTAACGCCAACGCCCGGGCAATAGCCACGCGTTGCTGCTGCCCGCCTGACAGTCGCGCCGGATACGCATCAGCCTTTTCCCACAGTCCTACGGTCTCCAATGCTGCGCGACCCCGCTCCATCACCACGTTTTTGCTAAGTCCCTGGACTTTGCGCAGTGCGATCGTCACATTGGAAAGTGCTGTGAGATGCGGAAAAAGGTTGAAGTGCTGAAAAACGATGCCAATGTTGCGAAAGTAACCTTTGTCGGCGGCTTGGTGTGCTTTCAACTCCTGGTCACCACAGGTCAGTTGCCCGGACTGGAATATTTCAAGGCCACCGATACAGCGCAGCAGTGTGCTTTTGCCTGAGCCCGAGCGGCCCATGACTGCAACAACGCTACTCTTCTCGATGTCTAAATCCAGGCCATCGATGACCGTGTTTTTTCCGTACGACTTAGACAACTGCCTAACACTAACGAGTGGCATGCTGGGCTTTCTCAAGGTGACGGGACAACAGTGACATGGGCCAGCACATCGCGAAGTAGATGGCTGCGATCAAGCCGTAGACCAGCATGGGCTCAAACGACATGTTGGCGATGACCATTCCCGATTTGGTTAGTTCGACGACGCCGATGATGGCCGCTAGCGATGTGACCTTCATGAGTGAAACCAGAAACCCTACTGTGGCCGGCAACGCAATCCATATCGCCTGTGGCGCGATGAGCAACAGGAGCGCCTGAGTTCTACCGAAACCGAGGCTCTTGGCTGCCTCCCATTGGGGCCGAGGTACGGCCTCGATGGCTCCTCGCCAGATCTCCCCAAGGAATCCTGCCGCGTAAAGCGATAGTGCAACGGCGGCTGAAAGTGCCGGTGCTAGCCGAACTCCCAAAGTCGCCATGCCGTAGTGAACGATGAAAAGCAGCAGAAGGGCGGGCGTACCTTGGATAACGAAAATGAACATGCGACCGAGCTCACGCAACACGACAGAGCGAGCCGTCCGCATGACTGCTACCAACAGGCCAAGGATGGCTCCCATGATGGCCGGGACAAGAAACAGCATGAGTGTGATGCCGGCACTGATCCCGAGCGAAGGGAGGTATCTGACGATGACTTCCATAGTTGCTATTCCCACCGATGGAATGTCATTCGCCATATCGCCGCAAAGGTGATCCGGCAAAGGGCAGTGAGCGCAAGGTAGAAACCCGCGGTGACGAGATAGACCTCGAAGCTACGGAAATTTAGAGATTGGATGTAATTTGCGGCCGCTGTGAGGTCTTCCGCCGATATAGCAGACACGACAGACGAACCAAGTAAAAGCAAACTGAACTGGCTCGTTAGCGACGGATAAGTGTTGCGTACCGCCTGTGGCGCCACAACAAAGATAAAGGTTTGGACTTTTGAGAATCCGATTGACCTGGCAGAGTCCAACTGCGTGGCTGGAATCGATTGGATCCCACCCCGAAGAATTTCAATGGTGTAGCCCGTGAAATTCATGATCATGGTCATCAGCGCAGCCTGATTGGCTGTGACCTGTATGCCTATGGTTGGCAAGGAGAAGTAAATGAATAGGACTTGGACTAGAAACGGCGTATTGCGGATCACTTCCACGTACGCCCTGGCCAGGGTCGCCGCAGGTTTGAATCCGGACATCAGTGCGTAGGCCCCCACCAACGACGCGACCAAACCAAAGGCTGAAGCTTGGGCAGTCAACGCAATCGTCAGCAGAGCCCCCTGAAACAAAGCGTCCAGATGGGGCCAGACATGCCAGAACTGAAGGCTGAAATTAGGCATCGGCCTTCTCAAAGTATTCTGGATACTGCTTGATCAGCGCCTCTGCAACGCGATGGACGCGGTCCATGTGGCGGTTCATCGCACTCTCCGCACCGTCTGGATCGCCTTTCGCTAGCGCGCTGGCAATAGCCAGATGGTCAGCGATGATCTCTGGCAGGTCCGCGGAACGATTCAGGCTCAGATTGCGAAGGCGGTCCACAAACATTCGAACATCGCGAATGATGGTCCTGCACATTGCATTGCCGGCGATGGTGTGGATCGCACTGTGGAATTCAATGTCCAGCCGACTGAACACCTTAAGGTTCTTCGCGGAATGATCAAGCTTCTGCTGATCAATGAGAAACACCAGCTCATTTCGCTGGCCATCGGTGATCAGTTTGGCAGCTTCCCTGGCACACGCGCCCTCCAGCTCGCGCCGGATGAAGTTGGCTTCGAGCACTTCCTCCATACGAATACGCGACACGAAGGTTCCGGCTTGGGGTCGGATTTCTACAAGGCCGAGGTTTGCCAACCTTAGCAAAGCCTCACGCACCGGAGTCCGACTCATATTGAGCGTTTCGCAGAGGTCGCGGTCCGACAGGGCCGACCCAGGCGGGAACTCGAGACTGACGATCGCTTCGCGTAAATGTTCGAACGCGGCATCTGAGGCGCGTTGGCCAACTTTTGCAGGGAGGATTGAAGCCATGCTTGGAATTATAGAATACTAATATATCAATTTACCAGGTGTCCAAAAAAAATGAGGCTGGAATCATTTATCAGCTTTTTTGTCCTGATCCCACATTGAGCAATGGCGCCGATGCCCTTTATTCAGGTGCCCCATGGCAGCGGCGTGGATGTGCCCCTGCTGCGCAGCCCGCTGCACCTGTCGGCCGCGCCGGTTGAGCACCGCGCACCGCCCACGCGCGGACAACACTCGGCCGAGGTACCGCAGGAGTTGCTGGGCAAAAGCGAAGCCGATATCAAACGCTTAAGAGCAGCGGGGGTGGTGTAGGTAGTTGAATGAAGGGTGCTTTGGTCTGTTTCTCAAAGCGCCACCACGCCCATCTCGGTGGGCGGTGGGGTTCGCGGGCGCAGGCCCCATTCGCGGTTGCCCACCCGGCGCCCAACCAGACACCGTTTTGACGCTGCAACCTCAATCCACCAAAGTTAGTCGCCCGCGAGCGTGGGCCGGAGAACGCGAGCCACGCCGCCCGCCAGCAACGGGATGGTCACCTTCAGAGCACCCTGACCAAGGTGACATCCAGGCAGGCGACGGGTTGTCACCTCAGGTCGCGCGCTTCCTGAGCGGCTTGGTCCAGCCGTCGCCTGCTATTGGCGCATGATCCCCAACCTTGTCCCACGCCGCTTGGGCCGCCAAGGTATCAGCCGAGGCTGCCCGTTTCTCAAAAAACTTTGCCGTCTCCATCGCGCTGATTTTCTCGGCAATCGCCACCACAAAAAACTGATTCATCGTGGTGTCATCGGCAGCGGCGATCCGTTTGGCGGCCTGTTTAAGCGACTCGGGTAGACGCAGCGCGTAATTGCTCATGGTGTCAGTTCCTCGCAATAGCAAGATCAAAATGATTAAAAGTCTGCTCGGGGGTGAGCACCCTGATGCCGAAGCGCTTGGCAGGGATAAAATCGCGCAGGTTGTACATCACAAGGACATCGACCCGGGCATTGGCCGCTGCCTCCAGCACCATTTCATCAGCCGGGTCGCGCAGCTGCGGCCGCCATTGGTAGTGCGTCAGAACAGGCTCCAGCAAGGCCGCCAGCTCATTCAGGATCGCATCAACATCCTTGACGCTCAAGCCCGAGGCTTCCCTTTGGTCAGCACGTTGGAGCACATCCTCGTGCTATCCGAGAGGCACCAGTCAAAGGATCGCCCGCCAGTGCGAGGTTTTCGACAGCATCACGCGCCGCTAAGCATTGAAAGGCCGCAATGCCGCCAGATAATGCCAATACCGATGCAAAGAAATAGGATCTCCATGCCAAAACATCTCTCCGCGGCGCTGGGCTGGGTTGGCTTGGCCATCGCCCTGCTTTTAGCCGCCTGTGCCGGCGGCAAGCCCGCTGAAATAGAACTGAGCTTTACCGAACGCGAACTGCAGGCGGCCTTGAACAAGGCTGACATGAGCACCCGGCTGCTGGATGGTCTTGTGGTGGTCTCGGTGACCGGGCAGCCGCAGGTCAAACTGGGCCAGCCGCCAGAGCGCATCGGCATTGCGGCCCAGCTGTCGATCAAGGTGGTGGGCTTGCCCGCCATGCCGGCGAGTGTCAAGGGCTCCTCCGGCCTGCTTTATGACGACGCGCAAAAAGCCTTCTTTCTAGAGGCGCCGCAACTCGACGCCGTGACGGCACCCCTGCTTCCCAAGGCCATGGAAGGGGCTGCCCGTGCGGCAATCACCCGCCAGCTGGCCGCCAGCTTCAGCAACACCCCTGTCTACAGCCTCAAGACCGAGGGCTCGCTGAAAGAGCAAGCGGCCCGCCAGACCCTGAAATCGATCCGCATCGAACCGGACCGCATCGTGGCCCGCTTCGGGCTGCTGTAAACGTCTTTTCCAACCCAGGAGTGCCCGCATGAACCAGCCTGCCGCCAATCCCAACGCCATCGCCAACGCCACTTCAGCCTACGTGATCTGGGTTGAGTTTGATATCCACCCAGAGCATCTGGCGCAATTCACCAGCTTGGTGCGCATCAACGCCGCGGCGTCACTGGCCAATGAGCCGGGCTGCCACCGTTTTGATGTGTTGCTGCCAATACCAGACCGCGCCACTGTGGCCCTGTACGAAATTTATGACGATGAAGCAGCTTTTGCCGCCCATCTGGCATCCCCGCACTTCAAGACCTTCGCTGCGGCGATCCAGGGCTTTGTGCGCGAGCGGCGCCTGCAGGCCTACGGCTTGTTGCCGCCGGTCACTGCGGCGTAGTCCACCAAAGGCTCATCGTAAATCGCCGTGCGCAAGACGCCATCGGCCTGAACAACACCGCGGTACATGCCGGCGCAGTTGAACGGCAGCGACACGCCGCCGCGCCGGTCCACCGCGATGATGCCGCCCGAGCCACCATGCGGCGCCAAAACATCCATCACCACGCCCTGCGCGGCCTGCGCCAGAGTTTGACCGGCATGGCGCATCCTGGCGGAGATCTCATGGCAGGCGGCATAGCGGATAAAAACCTCACCGTTGCCGGTGCCTGACAGGGCACAGGTGTCGTCATCGGCCCAGGTGCCGGCCCCGATCACCGGGGTGTCGCCCACCCGGCCCGGGGCCTTTGCTGTCATGCCGCCGGTTGATGTGGCCGCTGCCAGGTGGCCATGGCTGTCGCGCGCCACGGCGCCCACGGTGCCGTGCTTGCGCGACGCATCCTGGTTGTCCACGCCGGCCTGGCGCATGGCCAGGGTGTCCTGCAAGGCCTGCCAGCGGGCTTGGGTGAAAAAATAAGGGGTGTCTTCAAAGGCCAGGCCCTGCGCCCGGCAGAATGCCAGCGCACTCTCGCCGATAAGCAGCACATGCTCGGTGCGCTCCATCACCGCGCGCGCTGCCAGGATCGGATTACGCGGCCCGCAGATGCCAGCCACCGCACCTGCGGCCCGGTCCC